>Ga0207678_10000441_pt1 | contig 37760 bp, 36 predicted proteins | sample KBSC63metaG_FD_184319 | JGI IMG/M metagenome (GOLD analysis project Ga0207678, IMG submission 184319) | Corn rhizosphere microbial communities from Kellogg Biological Station, Michigan, USA - KBS C6-3 metaG (SPAdes) (version 2) | ecosystem: Host-associated > Plants > Roots > Rhizosphere > Soil ... | reverse complement strand
TCTGACACGGCCAACGCTTCTCATCCCAGAATCGCGCGTACTCGCCGCGCGGCAGATCGCTCGCACGCCGGTAGGCGCCGGTCGCCTGGCGGCGCATTTCGCCGACCGCGCCGAGCTCGTTCACGTTGACGAACAAGTAGCCGCTCGAGGGATCGAACGCCGCGCCGAATCACCGGTTGAGGCTGCGGATCGCCACCGGTCTGGTAACCGGGCAGCCGCCACGCGGCGGCCGTGCCGCAGGCCAGCTGGACGAGCAGGGCGTTCACCACCGTCACGCACTTGCCCGAGCCGACCGCGACCAGCGTGAAAGCGCTTCCTCCAGGACTTCCTGCAGCCTGGAGGCGGAACTGCTGGTTCGTCCCGGAGTGGCAGGCGTACTGGATCACCGCGGCGTTGTCCGCAGTGGACGCACCGTAGATGTCCACACAGCTGCCGGAGGTGAAGGTGCTGACGGTGTAGACGTCGCCGGACACCGGGGTGAAGCGGAACGACTGCCCCGCGCCGGAGTTGCAGCCCGTCTGGGTCAGCTGCACGGCGCTGTTGCCGTTGGGGACGGTCGCGCACTGGCCGCTCGAGGAGTTGACCACCGTGCTGGTGAAGGCGGTCGCCGCCTGCGCCGTGGCCACGGAGAGCAGGCCGGCCACGAGGCACAGCACCACCGCGGCCGCCAGCCGGAATACCAAAGGACGCGTCATCGGGTCCTCGCAATCTTCGGTTTTGTTAGCGTTAACAGGTGACGGCTGGGTGCGCTCCCGTATGCCGATCAGGGTGGTGAAGGGATTACTCCGCGGCGACCGGGATCCAGACCCGCATCGGGCCGGCTTCCCGGTTGCCCCACAGGAAGTACGGGACGGCGGTCAGTTCGACCGGCTCGCCGGGCCCACCGGCCCCGGCGCCGTACAGCTCGTCCGACGCGGGAACCTCGACCCGGCCGCGCGTGGTGAGGGCCACCGGCACGTCGGGCAGCGGCGCGTCGGAGAACTGCGCCGCCGGGTCGATCCGCACGTCTTCGAGGACGACGCCGTCCGGCAGGTCGGCCTGCTCCAGGCAGTAGACGAGCGGTCCACGCGTCACGGCGACGCAGCCGCGCACGGCGTCGATCCGCGGGTGCGGCCGGACGACCCGGGCGGGCATCGGCAGTTCGAGCGTCACCGTGGTGCCGCTTGTCCAGTCGCGCCGCACCTCCGCGTAGCCGTCGCGGACCTCGGCGGGGACGCCGTCGATCAGGGCGCCCTCCGCCCAGCCGGGGACACGCAGGGAGAGCATGAGCGGCGCCCGGGTGGTCACGGTCAGCTCGACACGGCCGTCCCACGGGTACGGGGTGCGGGTCTCGACGCGGACGTCGACACCGTCCACGGTGGTCTGGATGGTGCCGGCGGCGTACAGGTGCACCTGCAGCCCACCGGGGTCGGTGGTCGCCACGTAGCCGGACAGCGACGCGACCAGCCGGGCGAGGTTGGGCGGGCAGCAGGCGCACGAGTACCACGGCAGGCGCTGCGACGGCGCGTCCTCGTGCGAACCGTCGTGACCGGTGCGCAGGTGCAGCGGGTTGGCGTAGAAGAAGTGCGTGCCGTCGAGGGCGGTCGACCCGGCGATCGCGTTGTACAGCGCGCGTTCCATCTCGTCGGCGTACTTGCCCTCGCCGGTGGCCAGCAGCATCCGCCAGTTCCACTGGAAGCTCGCGATCGCCGCGCAGGTTTCGCCGTACGCCCGGTCCGGCGGCAGCTCGTACGGGTCGCCGAACGCCTCGTCGCGGTGGCGGGAGCCCTGGGCGCCGGTCAGGTAGGTCTTGGCGCCGAACGCGTCGGCCCACAGCCGCCGGGCCGCTTCCAGCAGCTCCTCGTCCCGGGTCTCGACGGCGACGTCCACGACGCCGGCCAGCAGGTAGAGCTGGCGCACGACGTGCCCGGCGACCTCGCCGGCCTCGCGGACCGGCACGTGGTCCTGCAGGTACCGGGGGCCGAACCGCTCGCCGTTGAGCAGGCCGCGGCCGCGCAGGGCGAGGAACCGCGTCGCCAGGTCGAGGTACGGCCGGTGCCCGGTGACCCGGTAGAGCTCCACCAGCGCGGTCTCGATCTCCGGGTGCCCGTCGACGTCGTCCACGGTCGCGAACCGCTCCACGATCAGGTCCGCGAACCGCCGGGCGACCGTGACGAGCTGGGCCCCGACCCCGGCCCGGGCGGCGGCGACGGCGGCCTGGACCAGGTGGCCCGCGCAGTACAGTTCGTGGCTCCAGTGCAGCTCCTGCCACTTCAGGTCCGGCTTGTCGACGCTGAAGTAGGAGTTCAGGTAGCCGTCGTCCTCCTGGGCTTTCGCCACCAGCGCCGCGGTCGTGTCGAGGAACGCGCGCAGCTCGGCGTCGCCCGGGTCGCGGCCGAGCTGCCAGGCGGCGGCTTCGAGGGTCTTGTAGACGTCGGAGTCGGCGAACCACATGTTGCGGCGGTCGGCGTCGACCTCGCCGGTGACGCGGCGGAGGTTGTCCAGTGCGCCCGCCGCGTCGAGCTGCTCGACGCAGTGCGGCAGCGTCCGGCTCGCGTTGCGGGCCTGCCAGTCACCCAGGAGACTGTCCGGCGCGAAGGCGACCGCGCCGAGGAACAGCGGCCGCAGCGGCGACTTCGCCGCGGAGGTGGGGTGGACGGGCCCGAGGATGCGTTCGGTCATCGAGTGCTCCTGTCACGCCGTTGAATGTCTCAGCCCTTGAGGGCTCCCGAGGTGAAGCCGCGGACGTAGTACCGCTGCAGGACGAGGAAGACCGCCACGCACGGCAGCGCGGAGACCACCACTCCCGCTTGCAGGGCCCCGAAGTCGACCGAGCCGAGGCTGCCGGACTGGAGGTTGAACAGCGCGACCGGCAGGGTGAACTTCTCGCCGTCGGTGAGGAAGATCAGCGGGGCGACGAACTCGTTCCAGGCCGCCAGGAACGAGAACAGGGCCACCGTGACGACGCCGGGCAGGACGCCACGCAGCAGCACCCGCCGGAGCGCGCCGCCGATCGAGCAGCCGTCGATCAGCGCCGCCTCCTCCAGTTCCACCGGCAGCGCTTCGAAGGAGTTGCGCATCATGAACAGGCCGAAGGGCAGCTGGAGCACGGCCATCACCAGCCCCAGGCCGAGCAGCGAGTTCTGCAGGCCGAGCCAGCCGAGCAGGATGTAGAGCGGCACCAGGATGGTCGTGTAGGGCACCATCAGGATGGCCAGGGTGACGAGGAACAGCAGGGTGCGCCCGGGGAAGGCGAGCCGGGCCATCGCGTAGCCGCCGAGCGTGGTCGCCACCACCGTGACCGTCACCGCGACCAGCGCGACCACCGTCGTGTTGACCAAGTAGGTGCCGAGACCGCTGCCGTAGTCGGCGAGCCGCCGGTAGTTGCCGGTGCCGGAGTCCCCGGCCTCCCGCCCGGTCAGCGACGAATACAGCGTCCAGAGCAGCGGAAGCAGGAACAGCACGACCAGCGCGGCGCTCGTGACGTGCAGCCCCGCGGCCCGGACCCGGTTCACTTCCCCTCCCGGCGGATCAGGCGCAGCTGGGCGACGTTGACGACGATGAGCACGGCGAGCGTGGCCACCGAGACCGCGGCCGCGCGTCCGAGGTCCTGGGACAGGAACGCCTCGCGGTAGATGTCGATGACGACCGTGGCCGTGTCGTGGCGGCCGCCGGTGAGGATGAAGAACTGGTCGAACGCCAGCAGCGAACCGGTCAGCGACAGCACCATCGCCAGCGCGAGGGTCGGCCGCAGCAGCGGGAGCGTGACCCGCCACAGGATCTGCCACCGGTTGGCGCCGTCGATGCGCGCAGCCTCGTAAAGCGCGGGGTCGATGCTCTGCAGGCCGGTCATCAGGATGAGCATGTAGAACCCGGCGAACCGCCAGGTGATCATCCCGACCGCCGAGCCGAGGGCGTTGCCGCCGGAGCCGAGCCAGTCCACCCGGCCGAACCCGAGGAAGTCCACGAGGTGGTTGAGGGCCGAGGAGTCGGTGTTGAACAGGCCGTAGAACAGCAGGCTCGTCGACGCGAGCCCGACCGCGCTGGGCAGGAAGAAGACCGTGCGGGCGAAGCCGGTGCCTCGCCGGTCGTGCTGCACCAGCAGCGCCAGCCCGAAGGCCACGAGGCTGAGCACGACGGTCGTGACCAGCGTGTACTTGAGCGTGAACCACACCGCACGCAGGAACAGCGGGTCGCTCAGCGCGTCGTAGTTCTCGACGCCGTTGGGGTGGGACGCGCCGACCAGCGGCCAGTGGCTGACCGACATCCACAGCATCAGCCCGAGCGGGATGACGAAGAAGACGGCGACCAGCACGGCCATCGGAGCCGCGTAGGCGATCCCCAGCCGGCGACGGCCCCGGGCGATCGAGCCGCGGCGGCGGGGTGCCGGCGCCGGGGTCTCCGGCGCCGACACCCGCGGGGGAAGCAGCGACACCATGATCAGCTGCCGCCGGAAAGGGACTCGGTGACGGCCGCGTTGTGCTGCTTCAGGATCGATCCGACGTCACCGCCGCCGAAGACGGCGTCGATCACCGTCGCCGTCCAGGGACCGTTGGTGTCGTTGAAGGTCTTGCCGAAGTTGACCGAGATCGGCGTCTGGCCCTCGCTCGCGAGCCGGTTGAACACGCCGAGCCGCGGGTCCTGCTTGGCGTAGGTGTTGTCCGCGAGGTCGGACCGGACGGTGATGTTCTTGCTCTTCGCGACCACCTCGATCTGGGCCTGGTCGGACAGCGTCCAGGCGATGAAGTCCCACGCGGCCGCGGCGTGCGTGCTGGTGCCGCCGATGCCGATGACGTCGCCGCCGACGAACGACGAGCTCCCGCCGTTCAGCCCGGGGATCGGGGCGACGCCGACCTGCAGGTCCGGTCCCTCCTTCATGCCCTGCAACGCGGTCGCGCCCATCGGCTGGATGCCGATCTTGCCGTCGAGGAAGGACTGCGTCCACGTCGGCCCGGACTCGTTCTTCGCCGACGCCGGCACCGCACCGTCGGCGTAGAGCTGCCGCAGGAACGCGTAGACCTGCGCCGCCTGGGGGTTGTCGAGGGTCGCCGCGGTGCCCTTCTCGTCGAGCACCGTCCCGCCGGAGGCCCAGATCATCGGCCAGCTGGTGAACAGCTGGCAGCCCGGGCAGGCGCCCCCGAAGAAGTAGCCCTTGACGTCCCCGCCGAGTGCCGCGATCTTGCGTGCCGCGGCACCGAGTTCGTCCAACGTGGACGGTGGCTTCGCCGGGTCGAGGCCGGCCCGGGTGAACAGGACCTTGTTGTAGAACACCGCGGACAGGTCGATGTCGTGCGGCACCGCGTAGTGCTTGCCACCGGAGGTGGCCGCCTTCATGTGCGCCGGGGCGAGGCTGCCGTTGAACGGCAGCTGCGTCACGCGGGCGGTGAGGTCGAGGAACACGCCCTTCGACGCGTAGTTCGGCGCGTAGACGACGTCGGCGGCCAGGATGTCCGGCAGCTGCTTCGCGCCCGCCGCCGTGCCGACCTTCTGCTGGTAGGAGTCGGCCGGGAACACCGTCAGCTGCACCTTGTTCTTGTGGCTCGCGTTGTACGCGTCGACCAGTGTCTGGCTGAAGGTGGCCGTCGACGACCGGGTCCACATGGTGAGGGTGGTGCCGTCGTCCACGCTCGCGGTGTCCCCCGCCGCCGCCCCGGGCGGGCCGCTCTGGCAGGCCGCGAGGAGGACCACCCCGGCGACGGCGGCTGCGGCACGCCCCCACCGTGCCCTGGTTCGGATGTGCGAAGTCATCGACTCTCTCCTATCGGGAGGCCGCCGCCTGCGGGTGTCGAAGAAGCAACCGGGAAAATTTCAGAAACCGGTTTCCGCCTCAAGCTAGGACCGTTCGACCAGCGCGTCAAGGGGCCGTTTGCCGTAGTCATGCGGGTTACGCTGGGTTGCGGACGGCGGCGGAGGTACTGTGCCAGCATGCCCCCGCGGAAACTTTCGGAAACTCCCGGCGCGCTTGCCAAGCCGGCCACGATCAGCGAGGTCGCGCTGCTGGCCGGCGTCTCGGTCGGCACCGCGTCGAAGGCGCTCAACGGCCGCGGGTCGCTGCGTGCGGAGACCCGGCAGCGGGTCCTGGCGGCGGCCGAGCAGCTGGGGTTCCAGCCCAACCGCGCGGCCGTCACCCTCAACTCCGGGCGCACCTACACCGTCGGCATGATCACCACCGACACCATCGGCCGGTTCAGCATCCCGCTGATGATGGGCGCCGAGGACGCCCTCGGCGCCGGGGAGATGTCGGTCTTCCTCTGCGACGCCCGCGACGACCCGATCCGCGAGCAGTACTACCTGCGCACGCTGCTGTCCCGCCGGGTCGACGGCATCATCGTCACCGGCCGCCGGACCCAGGCCCGCCCGCCGATCGGCGCGGACCTGCCGATCCCGGTGGTGTACGCGTTCATCAGCTCGACCGACCCCCACGACTGTTCCGTCGTGCCGGACGAAGCCGGCGGGGCGCGCAAGGCCGTCGAGCACCTGCTGGCCACCGGGCGGCGCCGCATCGCCCACATCACCGGCCCCGAGCGGCACCACTCGGCGACCGTGCGCGCGGCGGCCGCCGCCGGACGGCTCGCCGAGGCCGGGCTCGACCTGGCCGGCGCCCCGATGTTCGGCGAGTGGAGCGAGGCGTGGGGCCGGCAGGCGGTCCGGATGCTGCTGGGTTCGGAAACCCCGTTCGACGCGGTTTTCTGCGGCAGCGACCAGATCGCCCGCGGCGCCGCCGACGCGCTGCAGGCGGCCGGCCGCCGCGTGCCCGCCGACGTCGCCCTGGTCGGCTTCGACAACTGGGACGTCATGGCCCTGGGCTGCCAGCCGCCGCTGACGAGCGTCGACATGGAACTGGAGGCGTTGGGGCGGACCGCCGCCGACCGCCTGCTGGCGGCGATCAACGGCGAGCCCGCCCCCGGCCGGCACACCCGGCCGTGCCGGCTGGTGATCCGGGACTCGACGGCCTAGCTCAGCGCCGGGTCCACTGCTGGTTGGTGCCGCCGCCGCAGGTCCAGAGAATGATCTTCGTGCCGTTCGCGGTGGCCGCGCCGCTCGCGTCCAGGCACAGCCCGGACACCGCGTTCGTGATGGTCCCGTTCGCGTTGAGCGTCCACTGCTGGTTGCGCTGGCCGTTGCAGTCCCAGACGACCACCGCGGTGCCGTTCGCCGTCCCGCCGTTGTAGGCGTCGAGGCACTTGGTGCCGTTGACGACGAGCTGGCCGCGCACCGGCGCCCACGTCTGGTTCGGGCCCGCGGCGCAGTCCCACAGCTGCGCCTGGATGCCGTTGGCGATGCCGTTGTCGTTCACGTCGACACAGCGGCCCGACTGCGCGCCGACCACCTCGACACCGGCCGTGCCCGGAAGGGGGAGGATGGCAATATCGGTGACCTGCGGTGGGGTGCCCGAGAACGCCAGGGAGTTCGTTCCCTTGCCCAGCGACACCACCGCGGAGACGGTCTTCCCCGCTCCCCCGGTTGCCGGGAACGCGACGACGGTCGGCTGCTGGCCGTTCACCGCGAGGGTCGAGGTTTGCGTGGTGGTCGCGTTGTAGGTGAAGGTGGCGATGGCCAACCCGGTGGCGGCCGCGGTGATCGTCGTGCCGTGCGTGGCGGCGGCGTCGGTGCCCTGGACGGTCAGCAGCACGGAGTCGTTGGCCGGGACGGTCACGCTGTAGGCGGTGGCGAAGGCACCGGCATCCGTTGCGGCCCAGACGTTGCGCACGGTGGCCGAGGCCGGTGTCAGGCCGAGGTCGGCCCACCGCACGGACATCGTCGCCGCCGAAGACGTCCGGTTGAGCAGCACCACCGCGCGCTTCCCGGATCCACTCAGGACCTTCGAGTAGACCTGCCGCCCGGCGGTGTCCTCGGCGACCTTGACACCCTGCAGGCCACGCGGGTCCTGGTCGACGGCGACGACTTCCCGGTTGGCCAGGATCGCCTTCGTGGCCGCGCTCATCGTCGCCAGGTTGTTGCCCGCCAGCAGCGGCGCGCCCGACACCGACCACAGGCTCATCTCGGTCCTGGCCTGCGCGTCGGTGAGGCCGGGCATCCCGACGGTCAGCATGTCGGGATCGTTGACGTACCCGGTGTGCTGCGAAACCGGGTGCTGCGCCTGGTCGAAGTTGGTCAGCACCTGCCCCAGGGTCGCGCTCTGGCCGTAGTAGATGATGTCCGTGCTGGTGCGCCACATCGGGGCCGTGCCGGCGCCCCAGTTCCAGGGGTTCTTCTTGCCCCAGTTGCAGATCGACAGCGTGAGCGTGCGGCCGGTCTGCGCGGTCGCGGCCTTGTTGGCGTCGCTGATCGCCCGGTAGGTGCTCTGCGGGTCGAGGCCTTCGACGTCGCCGCCGCACCAGTCGACCTTGACGAAGTCGAAGCCCCAGCGCTGGAACTGCAGCATGTCCTGCAGGTAGTGGCCCTCGCTGCCGCTCCCGGGTGCCGCGGGCCGCCCGGTCGGGTAGTAGTAGCCGCAGCCGTCACGCCCGGCGTCGGTGTAGATCCCGGCCTTGAGTCCCCTGCCGTGCAGGTAGTCCGCGATCGCCTTCATGCCGCCCGGCCATTCGGCGGTGTCCACGGTGATGTTCCCGCCGCTGTCGCGCGTCCCCTGCCACCAGCCTTCGTCGATGTTGACGTAGCTGTACCCGGCGTCCTTGAGCCCGGCCGAAACGAGCGCGTCGGCCTGCGCCTTGATGGTGTTGTAGTCGATCTTGGCGGCGAAGGTGTTCCACGACGCCCAGCCCATCGCCGGCGGCGGGACGGCCACCTCGGCCGCGGTCGTGCTCGCCGCGGCGGCGCCCACCCCGGGGAAGACTCCGGCGGCCAGCAGGAGCACGGACAGTCCGTGGCGCAGCTTCATGACATCGCTCCGACTTCGTCGTCGAGGATTTTGTTAGCGCTAACACCCAACTCGGATTCTTGACCGCCCTCGAAGTCCCGTCAAGACGACGAACGGCGGGACTTGCGGTAGTAGCTTGCTAGCATGCTAGCCTCGAGAGGTGGGCGATGAAGACGTCAAGCAGTTCAACGTGTACCTGCCGATCGGGCTGATCCGGCAGGTCAAGCACCGAGCCGTCGAGACGGAGCGGTCGCTCTCGGCGCTGGTCGCCGAGGCGCTGCGCGCCTACCTCGAGACCGATCCCGAAGAGGAGCACTGACATGACGACCGAGGGCATCGACGCGATCTACCTGGAGACGCACAACTGGGGCAAGGCGGCCAAGTTCTTCCAGGCCCTGGGCTACGAGATCGACTTCGCGACCGACCACAACTCCGGGCAGCTGCGCAACGGCCACGGCCCCTGGCTGTTCGTCGCCGAGGTGCCCGAGAGCCAGGAGCCGCGGACGCAGATCGTCTTCAAGGTCCCGGACGCCGGCAAGTTCGAGGCCGACGACATCGTCGAGGTGGTCACGCCGTTCGAAGAAACCCATTACGGCACCAGGGAAATGACCGTCCGCGACCCGGACGGGCGGACGTGGACGCTGTCCGCGCCGGGCGCGGCCTGACGTGGCCGCGCCGGACAGCACGGCGGTGCGGACCGCGTTGTGGCGGGCTCTGCACGTCGCGGCCGATCCGCCGCCGCACGTGTTCGCCGACGAGCTCGGCCTGCGGCTGGCCGCGCCGGGCGACGGCTGGCGCGACCGCGACGACATGGACCCGGCCACCGCCGGCCGCTACCGGGCCGGGATGGTGGCCCGCGCCCGGTTCGTCGAGGACCTGGTCGTCGAGCGGGCCGCTGCCGGAGCCGGGCAGTACGTGATCCTCGGCGCCGGGCTGGACACCTTCGCCCAGCGCCGCCCCGAAACCGCGGCGCGCCTGCGGGTGTTCGAAGTGGACCAGCCGGGCCCGCAGGCCTGGAAACGCGCTCGCCTGGAGGAACTCGGCTTCGGCGTGCCGGACTGGCTGCGGCTGGTCCCGGTCGACTTCGAGACGACGTCGTGGTGGGAGCGGCTCACCGCCGCGGGATTCGACCCGGACGCACCGGCGGTCGTCGCGTCCACCGGCGTCAGCATGTACCTCACGAAGGAGGCGAACGCGGCCACGCTGCGGCGGATCGCCGGGTTCGCCCCCGGGTCCACATTGGCCATGACGTTCTTGCTGCCGTCCGAGCTCCTCGACGACGCCGAGCGCGCCCGGCACCGCGCCACGGCGAGCCGGGCGAAGGCGGCGGGAACCCCTTTCGTCAGCTCCTTCTCCCCCGCCGAGATGCTGGCCATGGCCCGGGAAGCCGGGTTCCGCGACGCCGTCCACGTGTCGGCCGCGGAGTTGAACGAGCGCTACTTCGCGGGCCGCGCCGACGGGCTCCGCGTCGTGCCGGGCGAGGAATTCCTCGTCGCTACGGCCGGGGCAGCTGCCCGAGGTACGCCCGCAGCATCGTCTTGACCGGCTCCAGGAGTTCCGGGGCGCCGTCGCCGCGGAACACCTCCTGGATCACGGCGTCCGCGGCCAGGAACGCGGTGCGGCACGCGACCGCGGCCGCGTAGTCGTCGCGCAGGAGGCGCTGCGCGACGAGGACGCGGTGCACCCCGGTGGCCATCACGCGTTTGTGCGCGCGGTCGGCTTCCCGGCTCCCGTCGGCGAGGCCGCGGCCGAACCACAGCGCGCGGAAGCCGGGTTCGGCGCGGTAGAGCCCGGCGAAGGCGTCGACGAGCAGGCCGACGGGATCGGCCCAGGTCTCCCCCGCGGCCTGCTCGGCGAACGAGTCCATGAGGGTTTCCAGCCGGCCGAGGTAGAGCTCGGCGAGTGCCTCGGTGATGGCGTCGCGGTCCGGCAGGTACTGGTACAGCGCGCCCACCGAGACGCCGGCCTCGGCCGCGACCCGGGTCGTCGTCAGCGCTTCGACGCCTTCTTCGGCGAGCAGGCGGTCGGCGGCCGCGAGCACCTTGGCGAGCTTCTCCCGCGAACGCGCCTGGCGCGGCACCCGGCGCAGCCGGCTCTCCGTCATCCGCTCCCCAAACCTGAACGTGACTTTGGTTCGGGTTTATCCTAGCCTCGGCGCATGACAATGGCGACTTCGGCGCTCGACGAGGCGCGGCGGGCGGTGGCGAACGCCTGTCACGTGCTCGCGGGAGAAGGCCTGCTCATCGGCAGCGCGGGGAACGTGAGCGTGCGGGTGGGCGAGCACGTGGCGGTGACCGCGACCGGGGTCGTGCTGGGCCGGGCCGCGGCCGACGACGTCACGGTCGTCGACCTCGACGGCACCGTGGTCGCCGGCGAGCGGGTCCCGACCTCGGAACTGGGGCTGCACCTGGGGATCTACCGCCGCTACGGCGCGGGCGCGGTGGTGCACACCCACTCGCCCCAGGCGACCGCGGTGTCACTGGTGCTCGACGAACTGCCGTGCGTGCACTACCAGCAGCTGGTGCTCGGCGGCGCGATCCGGGTCGTGCCGTTCGCCGTCTTCGGGTCCGCGGAGCTGGCCACCGAGACCCTCGCGGCCCTCGAGGGCAAGGCCGCCGCGCTGCTGGCCAACCACGGCGCGGTCACCCACGGCCCGAGCCTCGAAGCCGCGGTCGACAACGCGCTGCTGCTGGAGTGGGCGTGCGGCCTGTACGTGCGGGCCGCCGCGCTCGGCGCGCCGCGCGTCCTGGACTCCGAGCAGCAGGACGCCGTCGTCGCCGCGGCCGTGCGCCGGGGGTACGGCCGATGACGCAGACAGTGGTCACCCTGGGGGCGCACGTGTTCGACGTGCAGGTCCGGCCGGTCGAAGCCATCCCCGAGGGCCAGGGCGCGGCGCTGGTGGAACAGATCCGCTTCGGACCGGCCGGCACGGCCGCCGGCACCGCGGTCACGCTGGCCAAGCTGGGCGCGGTGGTCCGGACCGCGGGTGCGGTCGGCGCCGACCCGGTCGGCGACCTGCTGCTGGCGATGCTCGCCCGCCACGGCGTCGACACGTCCCTGGTGCTGCGCCGCGAGGGCGTGCAGACGTCGGCGTCGGTGCTGCCGATCCGGCCCGACGGCAGCCGCCCCGCCTTCCACGTGCCGGGCGCGAACCTCACGTACGAGCCGTCGGACGCCCCGCACGAGGAGATCGCCCGCGCGACCCACCTGCACCTGGGCGGCCCCGAACTGATGGGCGGCGAGAAGGCGGCGGAGATCCTCGCCCCGGCGCGCGCGGCCGGCGTCGTGACATCCGCCGACCTGCTCGCCCCCGGCAACCCCGGCGTGCTGGCCTGGCTCGCGCCCGCACTGTCCTCTTTGGACTACCTGCTGCCCAACGAAGACCAGGTGCTCGGCCTGACCGGCGCCGCGACTCCGGAGGAGGGCGCCCGCGCACTGCTCGCCCGCGGCATCGGCTGCGTGGCGGTCACCCGGGAAGCCCGCGGCGCCTTGGTGGTGACGGCGGACGAGACGATCACCGTCCCGGCGTTCGCGGTCCCGGTCCTCGACACCACCGGCTGCGGCGACGCCTTTTCGGCCGGCTTCCTGCGAGGCATCGGCCTGGGCCGCCCGCCCCGGGAGGCGGCGGTGCTCGGCTGCGCGGCGGCCGGACTGGTGGCACAGGGCCTCGGCAGCGACCACGGCGAATTCGACCTCGGGACCGCGGACGCCTTCGCCGCGGCCACCCCGGTGCTGGCGACGGGCTGAAGAGGCGGTCGCCCCGATTCCCCTGGCGGGCTTGAGCTTCTCCTGCGGGAATCGCGTGTAGCCCGCCGCTGACGGCCTGCCCACCACCGGTGGCCGGCCGCAGCTCAGGCGCGGCCGAACAACCTGGCCGCCGCGCCCCTCCGCCGCGCCGGCAACCGACCTGCCACCGCGTCCTCCAGCAGCGCGCCCACCGTTTCGCGGGCGCAGGTCTTGTTCGCGCCGATCCCACCCGAAGGCCCGCGCTTGATCCACCCCGCCACGTACACCCCCGGCCGCCCGGTCACCCGGCCCGAGACGTTCGGGATCACCCCGGCCTCCTCGTCGAACGGCAGGCCCGGCAGCGGAACCCCGCGGAAGCCCGCCGCGCGGATCACGCGGCCCGCCGCGATCTCGACCTCGCCCGCCGGGCCCGAGGCCGCCACCGCGCGGACCTCCGCGTCGCCGCGGAACGCCGTCGGTGCCGAGTGGAACCGCAGGACCACGCGACGAACGCCGTCCGGGGGTGGCGCCGACCAGTCGACCCGTTCCCGCGGCACTCCCTGCAGCCACGCCGCCTTCTGCCCCGGGGCCGCGCCGTCGATCGCCGCGGACACCCGGGGGTCGTGCGCGTCCAGCACCAGGTCGCCGCGAGCCGCCAGGGCGAGGATTTCCGATCGGGTGTACGCCGCCGTCTCCGGGCCGCGGCGGGCCAGGAGCACCACCTCGCGCACCTTGCCCGACCGCAGCCGGGCCAGCGCGGCAGGCGCGATCGACGTGCCCGCCAGCGCTTCCGGGGCGGCGGTGAGGATCCGGGCGATGTCCAACGCCACGTTGCCCGTGCCCACCACGACGACCCGCTCGGCCGAGAGGTCGGGCGGCGTCACCTCCGGGCGGCCGTTGTACCAGCCGACCACCGCCGCGGCCGGCAGGCTTCCGGGCAGGTCCTCGCCCGGGATGCCGAGGCGCCGCGCCTCGGTGGCCCCGACCGCGTAGATCACCGCGTCGTGCCGTCCGGCCAGTTCGCCGTCGGCGGTGACGCCGAGCCGCAGGCGCAGCCGCGGGTGGTCGTGGAACCGCGCGAACGTCTCGCCGATCTTCTTCGTCGACGGATGGTCCGGGGCGACGCCGTACCGGATCAGGCCGCCGGCCACCGGCAGGCGGTCGACGAGCGTCACGCGGGCGTTCGTGTGCAACAGCAGGTCTTCCACCGCGTACATCCCCGCCGGCCCGGTCCCGACGACCGCGACGTCCAGCGGCGCGAAGTCGCTCGGCAGCACCCGCGCGAACGACGGCGGCGCCCACCGGTGGAAGTTCGGCGCCGCCGACACCTCGGCCAGCACGTCCCGGCCCGCGTAGTACTCCGCGTTGATCTCCTCGTACGCCCGCAGCGGCCCGGTCAGGTCGCCGGCCGGGAAGATCGCGTCCACCGGGCAGGCGTCGGCGCAGGCGCCGCAGTCGATGCAGGCGTCCGGGTCGATGTACAGCATGTCCGTGCGCCCGAAGTCCGGCTCGTCCGGCGTCGGGTGGATGCAGTTGACCGGGCAGACCGACACGCAGGTCGCGTCGGCGCAGCAGGTCTGGGTGATCGCGAACGCCATGTCAGATCAGGTTCGCGCGCTTGTAGAACCACAGCGACGCACCGGTCAGCAGCCCCGCCGAGTGCAGGAACTCCATCAGCCCGGAGCAGCTGGAGCGCAGCATCGACTTGTGGTGCTCGTTGGCCTTCGCCTCGCGCCGCGCCCGCCTGCCGTCCAGCCCGGCGTTCTCGTAGACCTTGCCGTTCACCATGCTCGTCACGATGAAGTACGACGCGATCGCGACGACCAGTCCGTTGACCTGCCGCCGCAGCCACCCGGCACCGCGCAGCCGCTCGCGGGTCTCCTCGCGCGCGAACTTCATGTGCCGCGACTCCTCCACGACGTGGATGTTGTTGATGGTGCGCACGAACGGGACCACCCGCTCGTCCCGCATCCAGTCCCGCTGCATGACGTCGAGGACCTCTTCGGCGACGAGGATCGCGGCGTAGGCGGCTTCCCCGGTCGCGGTGGCCTTGAAGACCCGGCCGAGCTCGACGACGAACCGGCGCGGCCGGTAGGCGGGCGCCCGCAGCTTGGCCGCGCCGCGGGCGAACATGATCGAGTGCCGGCACTCGTCGGCGATCTCGGTCAGCGCCCACTGGAACGCCGGATCGGCCGGGTCCTTGGCGTAGAAGTCGCGCAGCACCATCTGCTGCAGGATCATTTCGAACCAGATGCCGGTGCCGGCCACCGACGCCGCCTCCTGGCGGGTCAGCTCGCGCTGCTGCTCCGGCGTCATCTCCGCCCAGTAGGAGGTGCCGTAGAGCGTGCTCCACTCCGGACTCGCGCCGTGGTAGCCGGTGTCCAGCGGCGTCTCCCAGTCGACCTCCTTGACGGGGTCGTACGACAGCTGCTCCGACGAGTCGAGCAGCCGCCGCGCCACGGTCTCCCGGTCCGACACGCCCGATTCGCTGATGCTGGTCACGACCGACCTCCTCGTCAGGTGTTACCCGAGTTCACTGTTACCAACCGTAACACATACTTCGAGCACCCGCCTTCCGCATTTCAGTGAACGACCGTACACTCAAATGGTGAGCACAGGGCGTTCCCCGGCGGAGCCGTTCGGCTCCGGGCTGCTCGGGCCGCTGGACCAGAACGTCGTCGCCCTGCGCCGTCGCGTCCAAGGCCTGCTCACGGCCGCTTTGATCACCACCAACGTGATCGGCGCACTGGTCGTCGTCGGGCTCGCGGCGCTGCTCATGCCCGCCCCGGGCATGTCCGGCGACCTCGTGCGCGTCACCGCGGTCGCAGTACCCGTGTACGTCGTTTCGGCGGTCGTCGCCGGCACGTTGTGGGGCACCCGCGGCGCCCTCCGGACCCTGCGCTGGGCGGCCGACGGGCGACGGCCGACCGACGCCGAACGCGCCGCGAGCCTGCGCGTCCCGTTGCGGCTGACGTACGTCCAGGCTGTGCTCTGGGGCATCGCGACGCTGCTCTTCGGCGGGCTCGCGGCACTCGTGCAGCCCGCGGTCGTGCTCACCGAAATCCTCGTCGTCGCCTTCGCCGCGGTCGTCGTCTGCGCGATCGCCTACCTCTTCGGCGAGTTCGCCCTGCGGCCGTACGCGGCGCTCGCCCTGGCCGGCACCACGCCGCCGCGTCCGGTCAACGGCGGGGTCAACCTGCGGATGCTGCTGTTCTGGTGCCTGGGAACCGGGGTGCCGGTGGCCGGGCTGGTGGTCACCGCGGTGCTGGCCTGGGTGCGCGGGGACGTCCCCACCACGAAGCTCGCCGTGTCGGTGATCGCGCTGGGGCTGGTCGTGCTGTGCTTCGGGCTGCTGGTCACCGTGTTCACCGCCCGCGCGGTGGTGAACCCGATCTCGTCGGTGCGCGACGCGCTGGACCGCGTCCGGGCCGGCGACTTCGCCGCCCGCACCCCGGTCTACGACGGGACCGAGCTCGGCCTGCTGCAGGCCGGGTTCAACGGGATGGCGGCCGGGCTGGCCGAGCGGGAACGGCTGCGCGACCTGTTCGGCAGGCACGTCGGCCACGACGTCGCGGTCGAGGCCATGCGGACGGCCACCGAGCTGGGCGGCACGGTGCGGACGGTGTCGGTGCTGTTCGTCGACCTCGTCGGGTCGACGGCACTGGCCGCGAGCCGGCCGCCGGAGGAGGTCGTCGCCCTGCTCAACCGGTTCTTCGCGGTGGTGGTCGACGAGGTCGACCGGCACCACGGGCTGGTCAACAAGTTCGTCGGCGACGCCGCACTCGCGGTCTTCGGGGCGCCCGCGCCGCTCGGCGACCACGCCACCTGCGCACTGGCCGCCGGCCGCGCGATCGCCCGGAGGCTCGCCGCCGAAGTGCCGGACGGCCCGGCCGGGATCGGCGTGGCGACCGGGGACGCGGTCGCGGGCAACGTCGGTGACCCGCGCCGGTTCGAGTACACGGTGATCGGCGACCCGGTCAACGAAGCCGCCCGCCTCACCGAACTGGCGAAGAACGCACCCGCCCGCCTGCTCGCCTCGTGGACCGCCGTGGAGGCGGCGGACACGGACGAAGCCGCACGGTGGACGGCGACCGAAGACGTCACCCTGCGCGGCCGCACCCGGCCGACGACGCTCGCTTCGCCGCTTCCGAGCGCGACCGGCTGAAGCCGCCCCGACGACCGCAACCCGGAACTCGCGTGATCGAAGGCGGAACTCGCGTGATCGGGGACGGAACTCGCGTGCTCAGCGGCGTGGGTCGATGTGGACCTTCGGGCCCGCGCCGCCGATGCGCTCGCCCGCGAGCACGGCCCCGACGTCGCCGAGGCCCACGGTCGCCGCGACGAGCGGGCGCGGGTCGACGGTGCCGCTCGCGTACGCGTCGATCGTCTCGGCCAGGCCCGGTGAACCGGACAGGACACCGACCGCCGTGACGTCCTTCAGCACCAAGGTGCGGGTGTCGAGGTGGCTGGGCTGCCCGGACAGTCCGATGTAGACGACCCGGCCCGCGGGCTCCACCAGTTCCACCGCCAGCGCGGGTGAGCCGGCGGCGCCGGTCGCGTCGACGACCGCGTCGAAGGGCAGGCCGGGCAGCGTTTCCCGGGTCCAGGTGTTCGCGAAACCGAGACTGCGGGCGAACTCGAGGGAATCGACGCCCAGCAAGTGCACTTCGGCGCCCGCCGCACGCAGGAACATCGCCGTGAGGAGCCCGATCGTCCCCGGCCCCAGTACCAGCGCCCGGTCTCCCGTGCCGACGCCGGCCGCGCGGGCCGCTCGCAGGGCGTTGCCACCCGGTTCGACCAGGGCACCCAGCACGGCATCGACCGTGCCGGGCAGGGCGTGCAGCGACCACGCCGGAACGGCGAGCCGTTCGGCCAGTGCCCCGGCCCGGCCGCCGCGGATGCCGACCTCCTGGCGCCGCTCGCAGGTGTGCTGGTGCCCCTTGCGGCACCGGCGGCACGTCCGGTCGCCGAGCATGGTGTCGCCCATGACCCGGCGGCCCAGCCAGGCCGGGTCCACGCCCTCCCCCACGGCGGAGACGGTGCCCGCCCACTCGTGGCCGAGCCGCATCGGGTAGGCGGAGTGCCCCTGGTGGAGGTAGGTCATGTCGCCGGTGAAGAACTCGACGTCGGTGCCGCACACCCCGGCGCGTTCGACGTCGACGACGACCTCGCCCGCGACGGCCCGCGGCACGGGCACCTCCTGCACCGAAAACTCGCGCGGCCCGGTGAGCACGAAGGCCCGCATGATCGAAGACATGGCCGCATCCTCGCATCTCGCGGGACGCTTCGATTACCGAACACTTGCTATTTTTTTGACACTTGTCCATTATCGACGCTGTGACCGGCGACTGGACGACCGAAGCACCCGCCAAGGACCGGCGGGTGCGCCGGTCGCGGGCGGCGCTGATGCGGGCCGCGGTCGAGCTCGTGTCCGAACGCGACTCCACCGCCGTCCCGGTGTCCGAGATCGCCGAGGCGGCGGACGTCAGCCGCCAGGTGCTGTACCAGCAGTTCGGCGACCGCGACACGCTGCTGCTGGAGGCCGCGCTCGACCTGGTCCGCCGTGAACTGCTCGGCGAACTCGCCGACCTCGCGATACCCGACGGCGAACGCGTGTCGCTGCTGGCACTGGGCCGGCACTTCGCCCGGTACCGGCGCTTCTACCGCGCGCTGCAGACCGGGGCGTCCGCGTACGCCCTCAACAAGGCCCTGACCGGCCTCTTCCTCCCGTTCAACCGGGAGAACCTCGATCGCGCGCTCGGCGGCCGCCTCGACGCCGAGGGCATCGAAGACCTGGCCACCTTCCTGACCGGCGGGGCCGGGGCGTTCGTCACCACGTGGGTCGTCGACGGGCCGGACCCGCTCGACCCGGAAGAGTTCGCCGACCGGCTGCAGCGAATGCACTCGGTCGTCACCGCGATGATCACGAAGGAGGCCGGCCGATGATCAGCCGACTCGTCGAACGCCTGCTGAAACTGCCCGCGCCGGCCACCCGGCACCTCGTCGTCCAACGGGACCTGCGGGTCCCGATGGACGACGGCGCCGAACTGCTGGCCGACCGCTGGGCCCCGCGCGACGGCGGTGACGGGCTGCCGATCGCCCTGGTGCGCACGCCCTACGGCCGCGCAGGCGTGTTCGGAGCGGTACTGGGCCGTCCCCTGGCCGAGCGCGGCTTCCAGGTGCTGATCCAGAGCACCCGCGGCGGCTTCGGCTCCGGCGGCGTCTTCGATCCGCTGCGGCAGGAGCGGGAAGACGGGCTCGCGACGCTGGATTGGGTCACGAAGCAGCCGTGGTCCGGCGACGCGATCGTGCTCGTCGGCGCCAGCTACCTCGGGTACGTGCAGTGGGCGGTCGCCGACCACCTGCCGCCGCAGGTCAAGGCGATGGTCCCGCAGGTCACCGAGTCCGGGCTGACGCTGGAATTCCTGCGCGAGGACGGCCTTTCGCTGGAGACGCCGTTCGGGTGGGGCGTCCAGGTCGCGGTCCAGGAGCGCCGGTTCGGCCTGCTCCGGCAGCGCGGCCAGGCCAAGAAACTCGAGCAGGCGCTGAACACGCTGCCGCTCGCGCAGGCCGACGTCGTCGCCATCGGCCACCGCTCCGACTACATCCAGGACGTCCTCGCCCACCCCGGGACCAGCCCGCGCTGGGCCGAGGTCGACCACCGGACCCGCGTCGCGGACGTCACCGTCCCGGTGAGCTCGGTCGCCGGCTGGTACGACATCTTCCTGCCCGGCCAGCTGCGCGACTTCCGCACGCTGCAGGAGGCGGGACGGCGGCCCCGGCTCACGGTCGGGCCGTGGACCCACGCCGGCCGCGACAGCCTGCTCGGCAGCACGGGCGAGACGCTCAAGCAAGCCCTCGAGTTCGGGCTCGCGCACGCCCGCGGCGAGGAACCGCCGGAACGGGCGCCGGTCCGGCTGTACGTCATGGGCGAGGAAGCCTGGCGCGACTTCGCTTCGTGGCCGCCGGAAGGCTATGCGCCACAGCGCTTCCACCTGCAGGCCGGGGGCACGCTGTCGCCGGATGCCCCGGGCGGGTCCGTGCCGGACCGCTACCGCTACGACCCGGCGGACCCGACCCCCGCGGCCGGCGGCGTGCGCATGGCCCCCGACGCGGGCCGGGTGGACAACGCGGCGCTCGAAGCCCGGGCCGACGTCCTCACCTACACCACGGACGTGCTCGGCGAAGACGTCGAAGTCATCGGGGACGTGCACGCGGAAATCTGGTTCCGGTCGAGCCTGCGGTACGCCGACGTCTTCGTCCGGCTCTGCGACGTCGGCCCGGACGGCCGCTCGGTCAACGTCTGCGACGGCCTCACCAGCCTGCGCGACGCGGACGAGCTGGCCGCCGTCGCGGTGCGGCTGTGGCCGACGGCGCACCGGTTCCGGCGCGGGCACCGGATCCGGCTCCAGGTCTCCAGCGGCGCTTTCCCGCGCTACGCCCGGAATCCCGGGACCGGCGAACCCCACGCCACCGCCGTCACGCTGCGGGCCGCGGACCAGGAGGTGCACCACGACCCCGCGCACGCGTCGGCGATCACGCTTCCCGTGCGTAATTCACGATAACGGAACCTATTCCGCGAAAATACCGCGAAGCAAAGTGAAAAAGAATTCCCGGCGACGCGCCGGAAATCGTGTAACGCGCACCCCGGTGCCGCGACTAACGCGATGTTTCCGGCTCGCTCGCGGGGAGGCATCGTGGACGTCAAGACGGACCGGCAGTCCGAACAGGAACAGGCCGCGGCCGCGCGCGCCGCGGAACGCACCGGACCGCGGCAGGCCAAGATCGCGTTGCTGGGCAAGCCCGGCGGGATCGCCGAGGCCGACGAGCCGAGCCGGGTCGCCACCCGGATCGACCGGCTGGGCCGCTACTACCCCGACGTCCGGCCGGTGAGCCCGGCGGCGATCGCGGCGGGCGACCCGGCGGCGATGACGGCCGCCGGCGCGATCCTCGAACGCATCGTCCTCACCGACGACCTGCTCGGCGTGGGCTACCTCGAAGGCGGCGTCGCGGCTTCGGCCGCTGTCGGCCGGGTGAACATCCGCAACGCCCAGGGCCGGCTCGTCGGCTACGGCACGGGTTCGCTGGTGTCGCCGGAGCTGCTGCTGACCAACCACCACGTGCTGCCGGACGCCGAGGCCGCCCGGGGCAGCATCATCGAGTTCGACTACCAGGACGGCATCGACGGCCTGCCGCGGCCGGTGCGGGCGTTCGCGCTCGACCCGGACCGCTTCTTCGTCGCCGACCACCCGCTGGACTTCGCGCTCGTCGCGGTGAAGGCGACCGCGGACGAGCTGAGCCCCTTCGGCTTCAACCGGCTGATCGGCAGCGAGGGCAAGGCGATCGTCGGCGACTTCGTCACGATCGTCCAGCACCCCGGCGGCCGCAAGAAGCAGATCGCGCTGCGGGAAAACCGGGTCGTCGACGTCCTCGACGAGTTCCTGCACTACGAGACCGACACCGAACCCGGGTCGTCCGGGTCGCCGGTGTTCAACGACCAGTGGGAGATCGTGGCACTGCACCACGCCAGCGTCCCGGCGGAGGACCGCGCCGAGTACGGCGGTTTCCTCAACGAGGGCATCCGGGTCAGCAAGCTGCTGAAGTTCCTGCGGGACCGGCAGTTCGAGCCGGCGCAGCAGGCGCTGCTCGACCGGCTGGGCACCCGCCCCGAGCGCGCGCGGGCGGCCGCGGACGGCGAGCCGCCGGTGCTCACGCTCTCGATGCCGTTCGACATCCGGCTGCGCGCCGAGCCGGCCACCGGGCGGATCGACCCCGACTACTCGAACCGGCAGGGGTACGACCCGGCCTTCCTGCCCGGGCACACCGTGCCGCTGCCCGGCCTGTCCGACGAGCTCGCCGGGCTGGCGGCGGTCAACCGGCAGGCCACCGGCGAGCCGCGGTACGTCCTGCCCTACCACCACTTCAGCGTCGTCGTGCACCGCGAACGGCGCCTGGCGATGTTCACCGCGGTCAACATCGACGGCCGCACCAGCCAGTCGCTGCGGCGGGAAGCCGACCACTGGTCGCTCGACCCGCGCGTGGCCGTGACCGAGCAGATCGGCGAGGAGATCTACCGGGACAACCCCCTGGATCGCGGGCACCTGGTCCGCCGCCTCGACCCGGCCTGGGGCGCGACGGAGCCGATCGCCCAGCTCGGCAACGACGACACGTTCCACTTCACCAACTGCTCGCCGCAGCACAAGGACTTCAACCAGAACAAGACGACGTGGGCCGGCCTCGAGGACTACGTGCTGAACAACGCGGACAACCACGACCTGAAGGTCAGCGTGGTGACCGGACCGGTGCTGGCCGCCGACGACGACGAGTACCGCGGGGTGCGGCTGCCGCGCCAGTTCTGGAAGGTCGTCGCGATGGTGAAGGCCGACGGCACCCTGTCGGCGACGGCGTACCTGCTGAGCCAGGCGGAGCTCATCCAGGGCCTGGAGGCGGCGACCGAGTTCGACTACGGCGCCTACCGCACCTACCAGGTCCCGGTCCGCCGGATCGCCGAGCTGACCGGTCTCTCGTTCGGCGAGCTGCCCGGCGTCGACCCCCTCGCCGGCCTGGAGTCGACGAGCGAGGCGACGGAGATCCGGACCCCGGCGGACCTGGTGCTCTGACCGGCTTCCGGGTCAGGGCGTCCGTCCACTGAGGATTTCGAAGGCGTGGCGGCGGTGCTCGGCGAAGAGCGCGAGCGCCGTCTCCCGGTCACGCGCCCGCAGGGCCGCCGCGAGCTCCCGGTGTTCCGCGGGAACGCCCGCGAGGTAGCCGTCGGTGGCGACGCCGATCCGGGTCAGCAGGAACAGGTGCACCTGCGAGCGGACGGCTTGCCAGGCCTCGCGCAGCCGCCGGTGACCGGCGGCCGCGTAGACCGCGTCGTGGAAGTCGAGGTCGCAGCGGACCATCTCGTGCTCGTCGGCCGCGCGGTCCATGCGCCGCACCACGGCGTCGATCGCGTCGAGGGCATCGTCGCCGGCGCGTTCGACCACCAGCTCGACCGCCAGGTGGTCGAGCGCCGCCCGCAGGCTGTCGAGCTCGGCGACGTCTTCGCCGGACAGGGCCGTCACCGTCGCGCCGCGGTGCCACTCGCTGCGGACGAGACCCTCGCGCTCCAGCTTGAGCAACGCCTCCCGCACCGGCCCGCGGCTGACGCCGAGCGCGCCGGCGAGCTCCACTTCGCGCAACTGGCTGCCGGGGGCGTAGACGCCGCCGAAGACCGCGTCGCGGATCCGGTCCGCGACCTCGTCGGCCAGACCCCGGCGGCGAGCGGGCACCACTGCACTCATGTCGTAATGTTAACATTGAGACAAGTATCCGGTGAAGGGAGTTCCATGTCCCCGTCCATCCCCCGCTTCCACCTCGCGATGCCGGTCGACGACCTCGCCGCGGCCCGCCGCTTCTACGGCGAGGTCCTCGGCCTCGAGCAGGGCCGCAGCGCGGACACGTGGGTCGACTGGAACCTGCACGGCCACCAGTTCGTGACGCACCTGGCCCCGGCCGGGCCGAAGCGCGTCCACAACCCGGTCGACGGCCACGACGTGCCGGTGCCGCACTTCGGCCTGATCCTCACCGTGCCGCAGTTCCACGCCCTCGCCGACCGGCTGCGCGCGGCGGGAACGCAGTTCGTGATCGAGCCGTACGTCCGGTTCGAAGGGCAGGCAGGCGAGCAGTGGACGATGTTCCTGCTCGACCCCGCCGGCAACGCCCTGGAGTTCAAGGCCTTCGCCGACGATGCCCGGGTGTTCGCGGTCTGAGGCGTCATCCGGGTCAGCGGGGAGGCGTCAGGGTCACCTCGAACCGGCCGGGCTCGAGCGCGGGAGGGAGCCTTCCCTGGCGAAGCGCGGACAAGAGCCGGTCGGGGTCGCCGGACAGGAGGACCGTCCGAGGTTCGTTCGCCATCAGTGCTTCGTGGGCGGCCACCTCGAACCGCACGACATCGGACAGGTGCTCGACGTCGCCGATCGTGCTCGTGCCGCTCAGGTAGGCGGCGAAGTTCACCGCTTCGTCGGAGGCCATCTGCTCGGAAGGCACCGAGTCCCAGAACTCCTCGAGGAGTTCCCGGAAGCCGCTCTCCCCGAAGGTCAGCAGGAGAAGGCGGGTGGTCAGCGTCAACGTGTCGGCCACCTTGCCGGCCCGGACCGCGCCGACCAGACGGCGGAGGACCGCGACGCCGGGATCCGAGCGCAGGGAGTCCGCCAGCTCCCCGCCGTCGGGCCGGCCCGACATCACCGCGGAGGCGACAGCGGTTTCCCATTCGCGAGGTGAGGGCAGGCCGGCCGTGCCCGCACCCGGCCGTCCTCGCCCGGCGGCCCGTGTCGCGGTCGCGGTGCCTCGCGTGTCCCACAGCTCGCGCATCTCGTGGAACTGCTCCGCGAGCCGGGCCGGGGAGATCCGGTTTTCCCGGAGGTACTCCGGCATCACCTCGTAGATGATCGCCTTGAGGTTCGGCAACCGGGGCACGACGGCCCGGGCGAGCTCCATCAGCTCGGGCGGGACCAGCCCCGAGTGGGCGTCGACCCAGTAGCCCTCGAACTCGTCGCCGCCCGCGAGGTGCAGCTCGACGACCCGGTCCAGCGGGAGGTCGCCGACGGCCTCGAGGAGGGGTTGCCGTCCGTTGCGTTCGTTGGCCCAGAGGTTGTGCAGGTCCAGCAGGATTCCGCAGTCGGCCGCCGTCGCGACGGCCGAAAAGAACGCGCCGTCCGGCAGTTCCCCCGCCCTCGGCCGCAGGTAGCTGACCCCGGTCTCGAAGGCGACCGGCACGGGCAGCTTTTCCTTGAGCAGCCCGATGTTGTGCTCGGCGACGGCCACGCCCTCGCGGCTTTGCAGCGGCGGGAGCAGGAAGCCGGCGTCGACCTCGTCGCCGTGCTCGCGCCGGACGCGGGTGAAGCTCAGGTGCTCGCTCGCCCAAGGCGCACCGAGGAGTTCGATGGACTCGACGAACGGTTCGAGCTGCCGGGGATCCGGCGCCACGGTACCGCCGATCGGGAACCCCACCCCGTGGACGAGCTTGCGGTACGGCAGTTGCGCGAGGTGGTCGAACGCGCGCCGGTCGACCCGGAACGGCTCCGACGGAGCGCTCGGCGGGAACCAGAAGGGCTGCGGCTCGACCTCGATGACGTCGATCGGGAGCTCGTCGAGCCGCAGCAACCCCTCGAACCGGGGCCAGTAGATCAAGCCGACGCCCAGTTCCGGCAGGTCCTGAAGGGGAGTCATCAAGGGTCACTCGGGCGAGAGGTGGTCTCGCACGTTGAGGTTCGCGTCGACGACGAACCGGCGCTGGAGCTCGAACCGGATGTCCCAGCCGGAGCAGCACGCCATGCACCCGAGGCGGCCGAGGATGTCTTTCTGAACGCTCTGGAACCGCTCGAGGTCGAACGCGACTTCGGCGGGAATGCTGACCCGGACGGTGGTCGAGTTCACCGGAAGGATCTTTCCGGCATTTTCTTCGGTGGACACAGTTTCCTCCCGCGGAGGCGCCGCTCCGCGCAGGTCGCGGGGCGATGGTCCTGGTAAGTACGCCGATCCGCCCGATCCGTTAACACCCGCGGCCGATTCGCACTCCAATGTCGCAACACGCATGATTCATTGTCATGAATCGCGATTGTTGGTGACAAAATCAATGCCGAAGAGCAGCGCCGTCCCGTGTGCCCGCTTGAAGTACAGGTGGGCGTCGTGCTCCCAGGTGATCGCGATGCCGCCGTGCAGCTGGATCATCTCCGCCGCCGCGTGGGAGAACGCCTCGCCGCACACGACCTTCGCGGTCGCGACGGCCTCGGCGTCGCCGTCCACCAGTGCCGCGTACAGCGCCGAGCGGGCCGCTTCGACGTGGACGTGCACGTCGGCCATCCGATGCTTCAGCGCCTGGAACGACCCGATCGGGCGGCCGAACTGACGGCGTTGCTTCGTGTATTCGACCGTCAGCTCCAACGCGCGCGCGGCCGCCCCGACCTGCTCGGCGGCGACGGCGACCGTCGCCGTGTCGCGCAGCTGCCGCAGCTGTCCGGTGAACCCGCCGGCGTCGAGCCGACGGGCCGGCGTCGAAGCGCACTCGACCACCGCGAGACGCCGGCCCGGGTCGAGGCTCGTCACGCGCGAGCGGCGCACCCCGTCGAGCGGCACCTCGAAGAGGCCGGTCCCGTCGTCCGTGCGGGCCACGGCGAGCAGGACGTCGGCGATGTCGCCGTCCAGGACGTAGCAGGCGCGGCCGTCGAGCTCGCCCCGGCCCGACGCGCGCAGGGCCGGCGTCCACCGGCCGTCCTCGCCGGACCAGGCCAGGGCCGCGAGAGTCGTTCCCGCGGCGATGCCGGGCAGCAGCCGCTCGCAGGCTTCGTCGTTCCCGCCGAGGAGCAGCGCTTCGCCGCACAGCACCGCCGAACCCAGCATCGGCGCGGGGGTGAGTGTCCGGCCGAGTTCCGCCAGGACGACGCACGCCTCGGCGAGACCGGCGCCGGCGCCGCCGTAGTGCTCCGGGACGGCCAGCGCGGCGACGCCGATCTGCTCGCACAGCGTCGACCACAGCTTGTCGTCGTAGCCCAGCGGCGACGCCATCGCGGCCCGCACCGCTTCGGGCGCCGACCGGCGCGCCAGCAGGGCCCGGACGGCGTCCCGCAGGGCCCGGGCTTCCTCGGTCTCCATCGGGTCGGTCATCGCAGGACCCGCGCCCGGTGGAACGACCCGGTCCCCCAGGCCCCGGCGAGGGCCCGGACCTTCGTCAGCCGGAGCCCGAGGTCGTGTTCGGCCGTGTAGCCGATCGCCCCGTGCACCTGCAGGGCGGTCCGGGCGGCGAGGGTGGCGGCGGCTCCGGCCATGACCTTGGCCGCCGAGACGTCCCGGGTGAAGGTGCCGCCGGCGACCGCGGCGCCGTAGAGCAGCGGCCGGGCCAGCTCGAGCTGGGTGGCGACGTCGGCGAGGAGGTGCTTGACGGCCTGGTACTCGCCGATGGCCCGGCCGTACTGCCGGCGTTGTTTCGCATAGGCGACCGACGTGTCGAGCAGCCACTGCCCGGCGCCGAGGAGCTGGGCGGCGACGGCCAGGACGCCGCGGTCGAAGGCGGTGCCCCCGGCTGCCGCCGTGGCGAGGACCGGAAACAGCCGCCGGGCCGGATCGACGGAGGGCACCGGCTCGGTGCCGGCTCCGGTGAGCACGGCACCGGTGAGGTCCAGCACCACGCCCGCGATGTCGGCGTCCAGGGCCAGGGGGACTTCCGGCGGCGCGACGACCGTGGCCACCAGGTCGCCCTCGGCGAGGGCGGTGAGCCGGTCGCCGGTCAGCAGCGCCGGCGCGACCGCCGCCGATTCGACGAGCGGGCCGGGCACGGCGTGGTAGCCGAGCGCCTCACAGGCGACCACCAGGTCGACCGGGCCGGCGCCGAGGCCGCCGTGGTCCTCGGCCACGAGGAGTGCGAAGACGCCGACGTCGGCGAGCGCACGCCACAGCTTGAGGCCGCGGTCGTGCTCCCCCGCCGCCCAGGCCCGGGCGGCGGTCGCGGTGTCGGCTCCGCCCAGCAGCTCGTGCAGCGTCGCCGCGAACTGCCGTTGCTCGGGCGAGAGCTGGAACCTCATCGGCGGGCCTCCCTCGGGAGCTTCAGCAGGCGTTCGGCGATGGTGTTGCGCTGGATCTGGTCGGTGCCGCCGTAGATCGGGCCGGCGAGGGAGAACAGGTAGCCGTGCACCCAGTCCGCGTTCGTCTCCCCCGCCGGCCCGAGCACGTCCAGGGCGGTTTCGTGCAGTTCGACGTCCAGGTGCGACCAGAACAGCTTGTTCACACTCGACTCCGGCCCCAGCTCCTCGCCGTCCTCGAGCCTGCCGACCGTGCCGAACGTGTAGAGCCGGTAGGCCTGCGCACCGATCCACGCGTCCGCCACCCTGTCCCGTGTGGACAGTGGTTCGCCGTGCTGCCGCCACAGCTCCACCAGCCGGTCGGCGGCGGCGAGGAACCGGCCGGGACTGCGCAGCGAGAGGCCGCGTTCGTTGTTCGCGGTGGTCATCGCGACCCGCCACCCCTGACCCGGCTCGCCGATCACGTCCACGTCCGGCACGAACACGTCGTCGAGGAAGATTTCCGCGAAGCCGGGCTCACCGTCCAGCTGCGGGATCGGCCGCACGGTGACGCCCTCGGCCCGCAGGTCGAACATGAAGTACGTCAGGCCGTGGTGGCGCTGGGCCTCCGGATCACTGCGGAACAGCCCGAACGCCCGGTCCGCGAACGTGGCCCGGGAACTCCAGGTCTTCTGCCCGGACAGCAACCAGCCGCCGTCGGTGCGCACTGCCGTGCTCCGCAACGCGGCGATGTCGCTGCCCGCCTCCGGCTCCGACCACGCCTGGGCCCAGACCTGCTCGCCGCGGGCCATCGGGGGGAGGATCCGGTCCCGCTGCTCCTGGGTGCCGTGCGCGAACAACGTCGGCCCGAGCATGAAGATCCCGTTCTGGGACACCCGACCCGGCGCCGCGGCCGCGTAGTACTCCTCCTCGAACAGCAACCACTGCACCATCGAGGCGTCGCGGCCGTGGTACTCGCGTGGCCACGACACGACCGACCAGCGGGCCCCGGCCAGCTCGGCCTCCCACTCTCGGTGGGCTTCGAAGCCTTCCGCGGTGTCCATCGACGGCAGGGAACGAACGTGCGCGGCGAGCCACTCCCGGGCTTCGACGCGGAAGGCTTCCGAGGCCTCGTCGATGTCGAGGTCCATCAGGCCCCCTTGTTCGCGTCGCGCATCGACCGCGCCGACTGCCCGCCCAGGGAGTCTTCCGAGGTTTCCGCGTTGTGGGCGTGCGCCAGGTGGTGGAGACCGAACACCGAGTCCATTCCGGACCGCAATCCCATCAGGTCCTCGGCCTGGTTGACCGCCTTCTTCGCCAGCGCGAGCCCGAACTGCGGCATCCCGGCGATCTTCTCCGCGAGTTCCCGGGTGCGCTGCTCCAGTTCGGCGCGGGGGACGATCCGGGTGACCATCCCCCACTCCTTGGCCTGCTGCACCGTGAACCGCTCCCCGGTGAACAGCACTTCCTTCGCCGCCCGCGGCCCCAGCACCCACGGGTGCGCGAAGTATTCGACCCCCGGGATGCCCATCCGCACCACCGGATCGGCGAAGAAGGCGTCATCCGACGCGACGATCAGATCGCAGACCCAGGCCAGCATCAACCCACCGGCGATGCACGCGCCCTGGATGCTGGCGATCATCGGCTTCGGGATCTCCCGCCACCGACGGCACATCCCGAGGTACACCTCGGACTCGCGGGCGAACCGCTGGTCACCGCCGGCCCGGTCCACGTGGTCCCACCACATCACCGCACGCCGGTCGAACGACTGATCCACGTCCCGGCCCGGCGTCCCGATGTCGTGCCCCGCCGAAAAGTGCTTCCCTTCCCCCGCCAGCACGATCACCTTCACCTCGGGATCGTTCACGGCCGCCGCGAAGGCGTCGTCCAGGGCGTAGGTCATCGCCGAATTCTGCGCGTTGCGGTAGTCCGGGCGGTTCATCGTCACCACGGCGACCGGACCGCGCCGCTCGTACCGGACCACCGATTCAGTCATGCGTTCTCCTCGGTCAGCAGCCGCTTCAGCACCTTGCCGGAAGCGTTGCGGGGCAGTTCGTCCAGGAACTCGACGAACTTCGGGTTCTTGTAGTTGGCGAGCCGTTCGCGGCAGAAGGCGAGGACCGCCTCCTCCGTCAGCCCGGACCCGACGACGAACGCCTTGCCGACCTCGCCCATCCGCTCGTCCGGGACACCGACCACGGCGACGTCGCGGACGCCGGCCAGCTCGGTCAGGGTGCTCTCGACTTCGGCCGGGTAGACGTTGAAGCCGCCGCAGATGTACATGTCCTTGAGCCGGCCGGTGATGGTGAGGTTGCCGGCGGCGTCGAGCTCGCCGACGTCACCGGTGTGCAGCCAGCCGTCCTCGTCGATCGCCTTGGCCGTCGCCTCCGGGTCGTCGAGGTACCCGAGCATCACGTTCGGCCCGCGCAGGACGATCTCGCCCGGCGAACCGTGGATCGCCACTTCGAAGCCCGCCGTCGCCCGGCCGGACGTGCTCGCGACGAGTTCCGGCGGATCGCCGGGGCGGCACATCGTCACCATCACGGCTTCGGTCAGGCCGTATGCGGTCAGGACCGTCTCGAACCCCAGCTCGGCCCCCATCCGCCGGACCAGCGAGGCCGGCACGCTGGCCGCCCCGGTGACCGCCAGCCGCAGCGACGACAGATCGCCCTTGCGCGGCTCGTGCAGCAACGACTGGAAGACCGTCGGTGCGCCCGGCAGCACGGAGATCCGCTCCCGTTCGATCACCTCCAGTGCCTTCCGGACGTCGAAGACGGCCTGGGGGACGATCGTCGCGCCGGTCAGCAGGCCCACCACGATGCCGGCCTTGTAGCCGAAGCTGTGGAAGAACGGGTTGATCACCAGGTACCGGTCGTCCGCGGTGACCTGGCCGCAGTCCGCCCAGGCCGCGGCGACCTCGACCGTCTGGCGGTGCGCCGAGAGCACACCCTTGGAGCGGCCGCTGGTGCCCGAGGTGAAGAGGATGTCGCTGACGTCGTCCGGGTCGACGGCATCCGCCCTTGCCTCGGCTTCGGCCGGCGGGACGCGCTCGGCCATGGCCAGGAACTCGTCCCACCCCAGCGTGCCCTCGACCGGCCGGTGCGGCTCCTGCAGCGGCACCCGGACGACCGTGGCGAGGTCCGGCAGCTCGACGCCGGTTTCCCGGATCGCGGCGTGACGGTCGGCGCCGAGGAAGTCGGCGGCCACGACGAGCGCCTTGGCCCGGCCGCGCACGAGCAGGTCCACGGTCTCGGTGGCGGTGAAGCGGGTGTTGACCGGGATCAGGGCCGCACCCGCGTAGAGGGCGCCGAGGGCCGTGACGACCCAGTGGTGGGTGTTGGGGAGGGCGATCGCGACCCGGTCGCCCGCCTGGACCCCGCACGCGGCGAACGCCCGCGCGACCGTTCGAACACGTTCCAGAAGCTGGTCGTAGCCGAGCCGCAACGGGCCGTCGACCAGTGCTTCCGCGGACCCGAACTTCGCGGCGGCATCACGGACGACGGCCGGGATCGTGGTCTGTCCCACCACAGCCTCCTCTGGACCGACAAAGTAGAACGTGTTCTCATTACCCTAGGTGCCGGACCGGCCTGGCAGCAAGGAGGCGTGCGTGGAACCGTCGCGATTCCGCCGTGAGGTCGCGGACTGGCTCGCCGGCAACCTGACCGGCGAGTTCGCCCGGCTGCGCGGTCTCGGCGGTCCAGGACGGGAGCACGAAGAGTTCGACCTGCGCCTGGCGTGGGAGCGGCAGCTGGCCGCGGCGGGCTGGACGTGCGTCGGCTGGCCGGTCGAGCACGGCGGCCGCGGCCTGCCCCTGGCGGACCAGGTGGCCTTCCACGAGGAATACGCCGCCTCGGGAGCTCCGGCGCGGGTCAACCACATCGGCGAACAACTGCTCGGGCCGACCCTGATCGCGTTCGGCACACCCGAGCAGCAGGCCCGGTTCCTGCCCAAGATCGTCAACGTCGAGGAACTGTGGTGTCAGGGCTACTCCGAACCCGGCGCCGGCTCCGACCTCGCCGCCGTCGCCACCTCGGCGGTCCTGCGTGACGGCGAATGGATCATCAACGGCCAGAAGATCTGGACCTCCCTCGCCCACCAGGCGGACTGGTGCTTCGTCGTCGCCCGCACCGAACCCGGCTCGCAGCGCCACCACGGCCTGTCCTACCTCCTGGTTCCGTTGCGCCGGGACGGCGTCACCATCCGGCCGATCCAGCAGCTCACCGGCACCTCCGAGTTCAACGAGGTGTTCTTCGACGACGCCCGCACGGCCGAAGACCTGGTCGTCGGCGAGCCCGGCGAGGGCTGGAAGATCGCGATGGCCACCCTCGGCTTCGAACGCGGCGTCTCGACATTGGGCCAGCAGATCGGGTTCCGGCGCGAACTCGACGACATCACCGCCGAAGCGAAACGACTCGGCACCTACGACGACCCGCTCCTGCAGGCCGACCTCACCCGTGCCCGCATCGGCCTCCGGGTGCTCCGCGCCCACGCGTTGCGGACGCTCGGTCAGGCCGCCGGGCCGGAAGTCGCGGTCGGGAAGTTGCTGTGGGCGCAGTGGCACCGTGGGCTGGGCGAGCTGGCCATGCGGGCCCGGGGTGCGCGGTCGATGGTCGCCGACGGCCCCGAACTCGACGAATGGCAGCGGCTGTTCCTGTTCACCCGCGCCGACACCATCTACGGCGGGTCCGACGAAATCGAACGCAACATCATCGCCGAGCGGGTGCTCGGCCTGCCGAGGGAGGCCCGTCCGTGATCCCCCAGTACCCACCCGGCCACGACCTGCTGCAAGGGAAGATCGTGGTGGTCACCGCGGCCGCGGGCACCGGGATCGGCTCCGCGGTCGCGAAACGCTGCCTGGAAGAGGGCGCGAGCGTGGTCGTCAGCGACTGGCACGAACGCCGCCTCGCCGAAAAGGCGGCCGAGCTGTCCGAACTGGGCAAGGTCCACGCCATCACCTGTGACGTCACGCGCGAAGACCACGTCCAGGCCCTGATCGACGGCGCGGTCGACCACTTCGGCCGGCTCGACGTGATGATCAACAACGCGGGCCTCGGCGGCACGAAGTCGGTGCTGGACATGGCCGACGAGGAGTGGTCCAAGGTTCTCGACATCACCCTCACCGGAACCTTCCGCTGCACCCGCGCGGCCTTGAAGCAGTTCGTCGCCCAGGGCGGCGGTGGAGCGATCGTCAACAACGCGTCCGTGATCGGCTGGCGTGCCCAAGCCGGACAAGCCCACTACGCCGCGGCGAAGGCCGGGGTGATGGCCCTGACCCGGTGTTCGGCCCTCGACGCCGCCGAGCACCACGTCCGGATCAACGCCGTCGCGCCGAGCCTGGCGATGCACCCGTTCCTGGCCAAGGTCACCAGCGACGAACTCCTCGAAGACCTCACGAAACGGGAAGCGTTCGGCCGCGCCGCCGAGCCCTGGGAAGTCGCCAACGTCATGGTCTTCCTCGCCAGCGACTACGCGAGTTACCTCACCGGCGAAGTCGTCTCCGTCAGCAGCCAGCACCCTTAGGAGCCCCCGTGCCCGAAGCCTTCCTCCTCGACGCGGTCCGCACGCCCGTGGGGCGGCGCGGCGGCGCGCTGTCCGGGTGGCACTCCGCCGATCTCGGCGCGCACGTCATCAAGGCCGTCGTCGCGCGCACCGGCGTCGACCCGGAGCTGGTCGACGACGTCATCCTCGGCTGCACCGACACCCTCGGCCCGCAGTCCGGCAACATCGCGCGGACCGCGTGGCTCGCCGCCGGCTTCCCCGACCACGTGCCGGGGGTGACCGTCGACCGGCAGTGCGGATCGAGCCAGCAAGCCGTGCACTTCGCCGCCCAGGCAGTGATGTCGGGGACCCAGGACCTGGTGCTGGCCGGAGGCGTGCAGAACATGAGCCGCATCCCGATCAGCGCGGCGATGCTGGCCGGGCGCGAGTACGGCTTCGACGACCCGTTCTCCGGCTCGAAGGGCTGGCAGGAGCGCTACGGCAGTGTCGAGGTGTCGCAGTTCCGCAGCGCCGAGATGATCGCCGAGCACTGGGACATCAGCCGCGCGGACATGGAGGAGTACGCGCTGCGCAGTCACCGGCGTGCGTCGTCCGCCATCGACGAAGGCCGGTTCGACGCGGAAACCGTGCCGGTGGAGGAGTTCCGCCACGACGAGGGCCCGCGCCGCGACACCAGTCTCGACCGCATGCGCGGCCTGAAGCCGCTGAGCGAGGGCTCGCGGCTCACGGCGGCGGTGGCCAGCCAGATCTCCGACGGCGCGAGCGCGGCGCTCCTGGCGTCGGAGGCGTTCGTGAAGGAACACGGCCTGACGCCGCGGGCGCGCATCCACCACCTGTCGGTGCGGGCGGCCGATCCCGTGTGGATGCTGACCGGCCCGATCCCGGCGACCGCGCAGGCCCTGCGCAAGAGCGGGCTCACCGTCGACGACATCGACCTGTTCGAGGTCAACGAGGCGTTCGCGAGTGTGGTCCTGGCCTGGCTGGACGAGACCGGCGCGGACCCCGGCCGGGTCAACGTGAACGGGGGCGGGATCGCCCTCGGCCACCCGATCGGGGCCACCGGCACCAAGCTCCTCGCCACGCTCCTGCACGAGCTGGAGCGCCGCGGTGGACGTTACGGGCTGCAGACGATGTGCGAAGGCGGCGGCACCGCCAACGTCACCATCATCGAGCGGCTCTGATGCACCCCGGTCAGCCGAGGGCGCGCAGCTTCGGCAGGACGTCCTCGGAGAACTGGGTGAGGAACCGCTCCTGGTCGTGACCGGGGCCGTGGAAGACGAGGTGGTTGAGCCCGGCGTCGAGGTACGGCTTGATCTGGGCGACGGCTTCGTCCGGGTCGGAGGCGACGATCCAGCGCTTGGCGACCTGCTCGATCGGCAGCTCGTCGGCCAGCCGTTCCATCTCCTCGGCCGAGGACACCGTGTGCTTCTGCTCCGCCGTCAGCGACAGCGGCGCCCAGAACCGCGTGTTCTCCAGGGCCTTCTCGGCGTCGCGGTCATACGACATCTTGATCTCGATGGTCCGGTCGATCGTCTCGGCGTCCCGCTCCGCGGCCTTCGCTCCTTCGACCACCGCCGGCATCAGCTTCTCGGTGTAGAGGTCCATGCCCTTGCCCGAGGTGCAGATGAACCCGTCCCCCGAGCGCCCCGCGTACTTGGCCACCACCGGGCCGCCCGCGGCGACGTAGATCGGCACCGGCTGCTCCGGCCGGTCGTAGATCTTGGCGTTGACCAGCTGGTAGTAGTCACCCTCGAAGTTCACGTTGTCGCTGGTCCACAGCTCGCGGATCAGCTTGATCGACTCCCGCAGCCGGGCGAAGCGCTCCTTGAACTCCGGCCACTCCCGCCCGGAGACGGCGATCTCGTTCAGCGCCTCACCGGTCCCGACCCCCAGGATCATCCGGCCGTTCGACAGCAGCGACATCGTCGCGAACGCCTGCGCGATCACCGCCGGGTTGTACCGGAACGTCGGGGTCAGCACGCTCGTGCCGATCTGCACCCGCTTCGTCCGCTCGGCCACCGCCGGCATCCAAGCCAGCGCGAACGGCGCGTGGCCGCCCTCGTGCCGCCACGGCAGGAAGTGATCGGACACCCAGACCGAGTCCAGCCCCACCTCTTCGGCGCGCACGGCGTACTCGACCAGGTCCCGCGGCCCGAACTGCTCCGCGGACGCCTTGTAGCCGACCTTCAAACCCACCGTCATCCTCCCGTTTCCCGGCCGAGCCGCCGCAGGATCTCACCTGCCTCGGCCACTGCGCCCTCGACGATCTGCGCCACCGTGGGCAGGTCGTGGATCATGCCCACGACCTGTCCCGACGCTAGCACTCCCGCGTCCGTCCGGCCTTCGACCAGTCCCGCCCGCAGCAGCATCGGGGTGTTGGCCGCCATGACCAGCTGGCTCCACGTCAGATCGTTGCCGTGCTTCATCGCGAAGCCTTCTCGCAGCATCGCAACCGGGGACAGGCCGGTGATATTCCGGAAGCGCAGGGCGTTGCGCGCCGCCTGCGCCAGGCCGCGGATGCGACCGGTGCGTTCGAGCTTCTCGACCAGCTCGGTGCGCAGCACCCGGTGCGGGAGGCCGTCGACCCGCCGCGTGACGACCGTCCCGGTGAGACCTTGCTCGAGGTAGAGGCGCTTGACCTCGTCGGGGACGGTGCTTTCCTTGGTGAGCAGGAACCGGGTCCCCATCGCGACCCCGGCCGCGCCGTAGGCGAGGGCGGCGGCAAGCCCGCGTCCGTCGAAGAACCCGCCCGCGGCGATGACCGGGATGTCGACCGTGTCCAGTACCGAAGGCAGCAGCAGCGTGGTCGCCACTCCCCCGGTGTGCCCGCCGCCTTCCCCGCCCTGGACGATGACGGCGTCCGCACCCCACCCGGCGACCTTTTCGGCGTGCCGGGCCGCGCCGACGGACGGGATCACGACGATGCCGTGGTCCCGCAGTTTCGCGATCATCTCCTTCCGCGGCGCGAGCGCGAAGGACGCCACCTTCACTTCTTCGCGGATCAGCAGGTCCACGCGTTCGCCGGCGTCGGCCGCGTCGGCGCGCAGGTTCACGCCGAACGGCTTCTCCGTCCGCTTCTTGACCTCGGCGACCGCCGCTTCCAGCTCGGCGTAGGTCATGGTCGCGGAGGCGAGGATGCCCAGCGCCCCGGCTTCCGCGGTGGCCGAGACCAGCCGTGGGCCGGCGACCCAGCCCATCCCGGTCTGCACGATCGGGTGCTCGACCCCCACCAACCGGGTCAGCGCCGTCTTCACGCCGGGACTTCCTTGTCCCGCAGGCTCTTCGGGTCGACGACCTCCCGGATCAGCCGCAGCTCCTCGCCGGTCGGCTCGCGGCTGGTCGCCACTCCGGAGAAGTCGACCTCGAACGTCGTCGCCGCGGTGACCTCGTCCGCGGTGACGCCGGGGTGCAGCGACACCGCCCGCATCGCGTGGTCCGCGCCGCCGAAGTCGAACACGCCCAGGTTCGAGACGACCCGGTGCACGTCGTGGTACTTCTGCGCCGACGGGCCGGCCTTGGCCGCGTTGTCGTACCCCACCCCCGACACCACGTCCACGCTCTCGACGAACACGCGGGTGGAGTGCCGGGGCACCCAGTAGCTGGTGCGGTGGTTGATCGTGTTGCCCGGGGCACCCCGCACGCCCAAGAGCTGCTTGGTGGGACGGGCGTGGTCGCCGATGGCGGAGATGTTCTGGTTGCCGTACCGGTCGATCTGGTTGGCACCCATCACCACGTGCCGTCGCCCGTGCGGGACGATGGTGTCCAGCATCTTCCGGAACGGCTGCCAGCCCTCGACCACGCCGTCGGTGGTCATCAGGTAGGCCTCGCCGTCGGACATCAGCAGGTCCGGTTCGAAGGTCAGCCGGGCAAGTTTGGCACCGAGCTGGGGGATGACGCCCATCGGGCTGGCCACGATCTCCCCGCCACCACGGAACACCTCGGCCATCGCCACCACGACGACCTCCGCCTTCGTCGCGTTCATGCCGCCTCCGCCTCGAACTTGTCCACTTCGGACAGATAGGTGCGCTCGTCGCCGGAAAGGAACCGGTCCACGAACCCCGGCCACGCCTCGGGATCCTTCGCGCAGGCCGCGTAGTGCTTCTGGAAGCGTTCGTCCCGGCCGTAGTCCGGGACCGCCGTGGTGAAGTGCGCACCCCGCGGCGCCTCCACCACCCCGTCGACGGCGCCGCGGTTGAGCAGGAGCGACTGCACCGGCCCACCCGCGGTCAGCTCCGCCGTCTCCACGACCTTCTCCACCGACACGAAGCACCTGTCCGCCGCCAAGGCGAACAGGTCGTCGAAATACGGGTCGGGCCCCAGGTACTGGGCGTTCCCCCGGGCATCGGCGCGGTTGAGGTGCACCAGCGCCACGTCCAGGTGCTGTGCCGGCACCGCGACCAGCTCCTCACCGTCGTCGTACGGCGAGCGCACCGTGCGCAGGTGCGGGTTGGCGCGCATGACTTCGGAGCCGAGTCCCGCGCGGGTCGGCAGGAACGGAAGCCGCTGCGTCGCCGCCGACAACGCCGTACCGAACATCCCCTCGTCGTACTCGGTCACCGCGATCGCCCCCGTTTCCCGGGCGCGGCCGAACCACGGGTCGAACGGGATGGAATCCAGGGTGACGAACCCGAACACGACCCGCTTCACCTTCCCGGCCGCGCACAGCAGGCCCACGTCCGGGCCGCCGTAGGAGACGACGGTGAGGTCTTCGACCCGGGTGCGCAGGATGGCGCGGACCAGGGCCATCGGCTTGCGCCGGGAACCCCAGCCGCCGATGCCGACGGTCATGCCGTCCTTCAGCTCGGCCGCCACCTCGTCGAGCGTCGTGCGCTTATCGGCCATTCAAAAACTCCTCGCGAGCCTCGTCGGACGCACCCAGCAGGTTCAGCTCGAACGTGAACCCCTGCTCGAAGCGGTAACTGCGGTGCACCTGCTGGGTGTCGATGCCGTTCAGGGCCTCCTTCGCCGCCCGGATCACCCGCGGGTCCTTCTTCGCGATGTCCCGGGCGACTTCCAGGGCCGCCTCGTCGAGTTCGGCGCGCGGCACGACCTGGTACACCGAGCCGTGGGCGAGCAACTCGGCCGCCGTGATCTTGCGGGCGGTGAAGTACAACGTCCGCATCAGGTGCTGCGGCACCAGCCGCGCCAGGTGCGTCGCCGCACCCAGCGCACCGCGTTCCACTTCGGGGACACCGAAC
>Ga0207678_10000440_pt1 | contig 37762 bp, 40 predicted proteins | sample KBSC63metaG_FD_184319 | JGI IMG/M metagenome (GOLD analysis project Ga0207678, IMG submission 184319) | Corn rhizosphere microbial communities from Kellogg Biological Station, Michigan, USA - KBS C6-3 metaG (SPAdes) (version 2) | ecosystem: Host-associated > Plants > Roots > Rhizosphere > Soil ... | reverse complement strand
CGAGATCCTTAGCATGCGGCGCGTAGCTCTCCATGAACCGCTCGCCCGTTGAATTCGTCAGATAGCCGCCTTCGCCGCGCGCCCCTTCAGTGATCAAAACGCCGGCGCCGTAAACGCCGGTCGGGTGGAACTGGACGAACTCCATGTCCTGCAGCGGCAGTCCGGCACGCAGAACCATCGCATTGCCGTCGCCGGTGCATGTGTGCGCCGATGTGCATGAGAAATAAGCGCGGCCATAGCCGCCCGTCGCCAGAATCGTTCGCTTGGCGCGAAAGCGGTGCAGCGATCCGTCTTCGAGATTTAGCGCGACAACGCCCCGGCAGGCGCCATCCTGGTCCATGATCAGATCAAGCGCGAAATATTCGACGAAGAATTCGGCCGCATGGCGCAGCGACTGACCGTAGAGCGTGTGTAGCATCGCGTGCCCGGTGCGGTCCGCGGCGGCACACGTGCGCTGCGCCGGTGGGCCTTCGCCGTAATCCGTCGTCATGCCGCCGAAAGGTCGCTGATAAATCTTGCCGTCCTCGGTGCGCGAAAAGGGAACACCGTAGTGCTCCAGCTCGTAGACCGCGTCGGGCGCGTGGCGGCACAGATATTCGATGGCGTCCTGATCGCCGAGCCAGTCGGAGCCCTTGACGGTGTCGTACATGTGCCAACGCCAATCATCAGGGCCCATGTTGCCCAGCGCCGCAGCGACGCCGCCTTGAGCTGCAACCGTATGCGACCGCGTCGGAAAGACTTTCGTAACGCACGCCGTCTTGAGCCCGGCTTCGGCAGAGCCGAGCGTCGCCCGCAAGCCTGCGCCACCGGCGCCGACGACGACGACGTCATACGTATGATCGATGATCGGGTAAGCCTTGCCGCTCACAGCTGGTGCAGTATTCCGGCCTTTGGCCCCGCCATTCTTTGCCGACATCAGGCTCAGGCTCCAAAGCTCAGTTTCAAAATGGAGAAGATGCTCGCCAGCGCGATGAATGCCGCAAAGAAGGTATTCAGCATCAGCGCCGTGATCTTTAATCCTTCGCTATGCACGTAGTCTTCAATGATCGCCTGCATGCCGAGACGCATGTGCAGCGTTCCGGAGACGATCAAACCGAGCAAGGCGAGGGCGATCAGAGGATTGGATAGTTTCAGTTTCACTGTCGTGTAATCGGCACCGACGAGCGATGCAATCAGCCAGACGAGAAACAATCCGAGAAAAACGTTGGCGACGGCCGTGACGCGCTGCTTCCAGAAATGGTCGGTGCCTTCTTTCGCGGAGCCGAGTTGACGCGCAATTTTCAGTGGAGTTCGCATCAGCACCATCAAATACCCCCGAGATTCAAGGCGCAGAACCAGATGAGCACCGTCAGGACCAGAGATCCTGCAAGCGATCCCCACGAGAGGATATCTATTGTCTTCAGGTCGAAGCCGAGGCCGGTGTCCCAAATCAAATGCCGAATTCCGCCGAGCATGTGGTGCATCAACGCCCAGGTGTAGCCGAGCAGAATGAGCTTGCCCGGCCAGGTCGCAAACCAGCTCACAACGTAATTGTAGTAGTCGGGGCCCGTTGCCGCCGCGATCAGCCACCACGCCAGCAGCAATGAACCGATGTAAAGCGCGGCACCGGTGATCCGGTGCACGATCGACATCACCATATTGATGAGAGGGTAATAGATTTGAATGTGCGGCGAGAGCGGCCGTTCGGGCCGCGCGCTCCGCCCGGATGTGGCTTGCATCTGATACCCTTGCGTCACGTCGAAGCCGCGGTTGTAGCGTCTCGCAGGCGCCGCGGCAATTCGCCAAATGCCACATCGCTGAAGTTGAAGCGGCGCGGCTTCAGTTAAACGAGTCGATGATGGCGCGTCCCAACTTATCACCGCTTTCGAATGCATGTTCGGCAAGCCGGCCATGACACCAATCGCCGGCGATGCCTGCCTTGTGTTCGACCGAGTATAGGTGCGTTTCGCCGACGGTCTGATCGACAAGTCCGTGACGCCAAAGATGCGCGGTCATGCGCGACGGGCGAACGGGCGGCAGGCCCAGAACGTGGCTGACTTCACTCCAAAGCTCTTCGGCAACTGCTTCGGGATCGGCATTTTCCGCCTCGCGGCTCCATGCGGGAGAAGCGTGAATGACGATGTTCTCGCCTGCGGGGTTGCGGCCGGGCTTTGTATTGTTGCGGGCTATCCAGCGAATGACTTCCGACACGTCGGAATAGACGTCCTGATTGGGCAAGGTCTTTTCTTCGATGCGCACCATCAACGCCCAGCACGGGACCATGCGCACGCGCGACAGCGGCGCCGCCAGTTCATCGATGCGGCCAAGCAGCAGCCGTGCGTCGGTCGCTGGAGTGGCGACCGCAACGACCTGGAACGGGCCGACGGACGTTTCATCCTCGAACCGCACGTGCCAACCTTTATCGCGCCGTTCAAGGGTATGGACGCGCTTGCCGGTGCTAATGCGCACGTTCTCCGTGAGCGGACGGACGATCGAAGACATCCCCGGCGTTCCGACGATCCATGTGCCGGCCGCGCCGTTCAGCGTCGCGCGGGGGCTCCATCGGCCGGCATAACCAAGCTCCGATATTTCCGTCAGGTAGTCGCCAAATTCTCGCGAGTGCGTCGTCAGGTACTGAGCGCCGTGATCGAACGTATCGCCGCCGATACGGGTTGTCGCGAGGCGGCCGCCGATGATGCTGTCCTGTTCGAAAACCTCGACGAAGAAGCCGGCACGGCGAAGCGTGCGAGCACACGATAATCCTGCGAGCCCAGCGCCGACGATGGCCGCTTTGTTTGTCACGTTGTCCTGCTTTTAGTATCGCAAGTAATTGTTCGGCATCTGAGCGGTGCCGAATCGCAAAATAATTGAAAAGCTACGAAACACGTTGTGAAAGAAGTGTTTACCAAAGGTTATTGTCGGCCGGCGGCGGCCCTAAGAGCTTCTCTTTGAGGCACGTCTTACTCGGCCTTCAGCACGCCGCAGGCGATGCGCAGGCCCGCCCCGCCTTCGGGTTCAGACTGATAATCATCAGCTTTTTCAAATATGACGAGGGACGAGCCGTCGGCGTCGAACAGCGAGTCCTCGGCGTCTTTGCTGAGATTTAGAAACGTCGTCAAAACTTCGGCGGCTGCCGTTCCATCGGCGGCAGCGACGACATTCGGCAGATCGCCGGCCATCGGCCCTTCATCGTTGGAAAAGCCATGCTTGGCACCGAGCGGATTGTAGATGTTCCCGGCACTTGAAAAATCCGCCTCGCATTTGCCGGCTTCATGGACGTGCAGCGCGTGGGGCCCGGGCGTCAGTCCCTTGAGATCGAATTTCAGAAGTACCCCCGCAGGCGCTTCGGTCAACTTGATGGTGCCGGCATCACTGCCGTTGGCGAACTTTAACACGGCAGTAGCGGTCTCACCCGCTGCCCACGCCGGGCCGCCGGCGGACGCGACGAGAAGGACGGCGGCAAGCGTCAGACGTCTAGCGTTCATGCGAGGACTCCATACCGCGTGTCCGCATGCCTTTTCAGAGACGACGGCTACGGACGACGGACTGAGGGCAGGCGATCAACGGGGGAGGACAAGCCACGTATCAAGGTCAAGGACAACCCCCTCGGCGTAGTCGCCACCCGGCGTCTTCAGCGGCAGCGACGAGCAATCCTGATTTTTGACGCCGACGAGGCGAACGCGCAGCGCGCCAACGTCTTGCCGACCTGGAATTTCAGCTTTTTCGAGAACCTCCGACCACGCATAGATCGTATCGCCTGCGAACGTCGGGGCGACGTGCCTGCCGCCGTTGATGGCGGCCAGATGGAAGGCGTTGCCGAGGCCATTGTAGGACAGCGCCCGCACCAGCGAGATGACGACACCGCCGTAGACGATGCGCTTGCCGAAGCGTCCCTTCGATTCGGTGTGCTGATTGAAGTGCACTTTGGCCGTGTTCTGGTAGAGGCGCGTCGCCGTCTGATGCTCGGCTTCTTCCAAGGTCATGCCGTCGACGTGGTCGATTTTTTCGCCCGCCTCGTAGTCGCCCCAGCGATGCGGCGAGCCCGCGAGCGCGAAATCGTATTTGCTGACATCGAGCGGGGGGATTGCCAGCGCCAAGTCCTTTGGCTCAACGCGGTCGGGAAGCTTCGGCACGACGGCCTCGGGCGGAGGGGAAGCCTTGTCGCGCTTGCGCACCATCACCCAGCGGCAATATTCGAGGACGATCAGGCCGTCCTGGTTGCGGCCGGTCGAGCGGACATAAACCGTGCCGGTTTCGCCGTTCGAATTTTCCTTGAGGCCAATGACCTCGGAAACCGAACTCAGCGTGTCGCCCGGATAGACGGGCTTCAGAAACCGGCAGGCGGCGTAGCCGAGGTTGGCGATGGCGTTCAGCGAGATATCCGGCGTGGTTTTGCCGAATACGACATGAAAGGTCAGCAGATCGTCGAGCGGGGCACGCGGATAGCCGATCGCCTTTGCGAAGGTATCGGCCGACTGAACCGCGAAGCGCGAGCCGTAGAGCGCCGTATAGAGCGCCACGTCGCCATCGGTGACGGTGCGCGGCGTCGCGTGGGGAATGATCTGGCCGTAGCGGAAATCCTCGAAGAAATTGCCCGCATTGGTTTTCGTGCCCGCCATCGTTGCCGCCTTCGCTCTTGCATGATCCTGCAAGAGACTGCCCCGGCTGGCGCCGAAGGAAAATCTTGCCTTGCCCGCTCTTTTTCAGGATGTCGCGGCCTGACCGCAACCCTTTTCAAAGACTGATGGACGCGATCTAGGGCCGCAGAAGCCTAAGTCCCGAACTAGAACCAAGGTTCCTCGACGCGAGAACGGGCGTTGATGGCTTCGGCGATGGCGGCGACCCGTTTTGCCATCACAAGATGCAGGCGTTCGACCATCTTGCCCTCGACCGTGATGACGCCCTTGCGGACGTTTTCAGGCTCCTCGAAGGCTTTGATGATCTTGCGGGCCCAGGCGACTTCGTCTTCGGTCGGCGAGAAGACCTCATTGCAGGGGGCAACCTGCGAAGGATGGATCAGGGTTTTGCCGTCCATTCCGAGTGTGCGCCCGTGCTCGCATTCGGCACGAAATCCCGAATCGTCTTTGAAATCGTTGTAGACGCCGTCGATGACGTCCAGGCCATAGGCGCGCGCGGCGACCAGCGTCATCGCCAACCATGGGACCACGGCGAAGCGATTGTTGCTCGATCGTGCGCGGCTCTCTTTCAAGAGATCGTTGGTGCCGAGAACGAAACAGGCGAGCCGATTATCGGGATCAGGGCCGCAGGCCGCGATTTCACGCGCATTTATGATTCCCATCGGCGTTTCGATCATTGCCCAAAGCCGAGTGTTCGGCGCTGCCTCTGCGGCCTTGACGACCTTGGCCGTGCCGATGACGTCGCCGGGATAAGAAACCTTCGGAATGAGTATGGCATCCGGCGCCGCCCCGATGGCCGCGTGCAAATCGGCCATCCCCCAGGGCGTCTCGATCGGATTGACGCGCAGGACGGCTTCGCGCGTGCCGAAACCGCCTTCGCGAATAACTGAGATGGCGTGTCTTCGGGCGATCTCTTTATTGGCCGGTGAAACCGAGTCCTCGAGATCGATGATGATCGAATCCGCGGCGAGCTTTTTCGCCTTTTCGAGCGCGTGCTCGTTGTCGCCGGGAACGTAGAGAACGCTGCGCCTGGGTCGCATCGCCATCGCCTAGTGCTCCGGTTCGTGAACGCGGATGGTGCATTGCACAATAGTCCATTGTAGCGAGCGGCGCAGCTGAACTTTGGCACAACGAACAAGAATCCAGCGATATGTTGCGAGCTGAACAATGGCCACACGTGTTATGGCCCGGCCGGTCGCTCCAAACCGCCACGTTGCAAGCCCAGGACCATGCGCCAGATCCTCGTCATTTCATCACACGTCGCCTACGGAACCATCGGCCTCACGCCGATGGTCGCGCCGCTGCAGCAGGCGGGCATCGAGGTCACAACGCTGCCGACCATCGTGCTGTCGAACCATCCGGGGCTCCGGCGCGTCGCCGGCAAGGCGGTTGAGCCGGCGTTGCTCGAAGACATGACGGCGGCGCTTGATGCCAACGGCTGGCTCGGCACCTTCGATGCCATCCTTTCGGGCTATCTACCCTCTGCGGGTCACGTTGCCTGGGTGAAAGCCGTTGTCGAAAGGCTGCGCGAACTAAATCCGAGTGTCGTCTACGTTTGTGACCCGATCCTCGGCGATGATCCGGTTGGCCTCTACATCGACGACGCGGCGGCGGTGGCCGTGCGCGACACGCTTGTTCCTGTCGCCGACGTATTGACGCCGAACCGGTTCGAACTCGCGTGGCTGTCCGGCGTCGACGTGCAATCCGTACAAGACGCGGTCTCCGCTGCCCGTATCCTTGCTCGACCGAAGCTCGCGGCGACGTCAATTCCATCGGGGCGAGCCGAATTGGCCAACCTGCTCATCACTGAAAGAGGCGTGCTTGTCGGCAAGGTCGAGAAGCTGGACCGAGTACCGCACGGCACCGGCGATCTCTTTGCCGGTCTCTTGACCGCCGAACTTTTGCAAGGCGCGCCTGATGCAGCCGCTCTCGGTCGCGCTGCCGGTGGCGTCAAGCATGCCCTCGACATCAGTCGCGACAGCGACCGTCTATTATTGTCGATGATGAACTGGACGCACGGCATTGAGCCGGCGCGGATAGAAAGCCTTTCGTGATCGGCCCTTCGCAAAGTTGCACGGTGGCAGCGTGCCGCTGCAACTCATGAAACTTGCTAGCGACGCCTTGGCCTTGCATACCTTCATACAACATGAAAGTCGTCCGGGGGGTTAGCACGCATGAAGCCTGAGACAGATGCCAAAGGCGTCAACCGCGAGGCAGCGGCCGGTCTGGCCTTGCTCGCGGCGGCCGTGCTGGCGCTCATCGTCGCCAACTCGCCGCTGCGCGAAAATTACGAAACCCTGCTTTCGACGCGGTTGCCGATCGGTGTGCCGCCGTTCGCAATTACAAAGTCATTGCTGCATTGGATCAACGACGGCCTCATGGCCGTTTTCTTCTTCGTCGTCGGTCACGAAATCAAGCGCGAGGTGGTGCGCGGGGCGTTATCGAACCGAAAGACGGCCTCGTTGCCGGTCATCGCCGCCTTCGGCGGCATGGTTGTGCCGGCCATGATCTATGCCAGCATCAATTGGGATAACGACATTGCGCTCCGAGGCTGGGCCATTCCGGCGGCAACCGACATTGCGTTTGCCGTCGGCGTTCTGGCTTTACTCGGATCTCGCGTGCCGCCGGCGCTGAAAGTCTTTCTGCTGGCACTCGCCATCATCGACGATCTCGGCGCGATTCTGATCATCGCCTTCTTCTACAGCAGCGGCCTTTCGGTCTCCGCCTTGGCGCTCGCCGCCGCGGGCATCGCGTTGCTCGCACTGCTGAACCGCTCGAACGTGCTGCGCGTCTGGCCTTATCTTCTGGTCGGGGCGATTGTCTGGCTTTGCGTTCTGAAATCCGGCGTGCATGCGACGCTCGCCGGCGTCGCGACGGCGCTCGCGGTCCCACTAACTGGGGTAAAGAAAGGCCAGGAAGGGCCGCTCGAAAGCCTCGAAAACCGACTCAGCCCTTGGGTCAGCTTCGTCATTCTGCCGATCTTTGCCTTCGCCAACGCCGGCGTGTCGCTCACGGGGCTCTCGGCGGCGCAAGTCGTGTCGCCGATCCCACTTGGCATCGCGCTCGGTTTGTTTATTGGAAAACCGCTCGGCATCTACACGTGCGCGCGCGTGGCGATCAGCAGCGGCATCGGCGCCATGCCGGCAGGCGCTTCGCAGGTGCAGCTTTTCGGCACAGCTATTCTAGGCGGCATTGGCTTCACTATGAGCCTATTCATCGGCATGCTTGCATTCCACGGACCTCTTGAAAGTGCGGAAGTGCGAGTGGGCGTTCTGGCGGGCTCGTTGATGTCCGCCGTCGTCGGTTACCTGGTGCTGGCAAGACATCGAACCGTGTGACGGAGAGGCGCTCCTTCGCGCCTCAAGTATCTTGAATAGGAGACAAATCCACTATGAGCAGCTTTCCCGAAGCCCTGACGGACCGCTACCGCCGTTTTAAACACCGTCACTTCGTGCCGAATGCTGACCATTACGAAGAACTCGCGACCTACGGGCAAAGCCCCGATACTATGGTCATCTCGTGCAGCGATAGCCGGGTCGATCCGGAAACGATCTTCAGCGCCATGCCGGGTGAACTATTCATCTTGCGCAACATCGCCAACCTGGTGCCGCCATTCGAGACCGGCGGCAACTATCATGGCGTCAGCGCGGCGATCGAGTTCGGGGTGCTGAATTTGCGCGTTAAGCACCTGATCGTATTGGGTCACTCGGGCTGCGGTGGCGTCAAGGCGTCACTCGATCAAAGCGCTGCTATTCAAACAGAAGCGCAGTTCATTTCGCGGTGGATGTCGCTGCTCGACGAAGCTCGGCTGGCCGTTCTCGCCGAACACAAAGGCGAGTCGTCGGCGGCGCAACACACCGCTCTTGAAATGGAATGCGTAAAGACGTCGATCAAAAACCTGCGCACGTTTCCGTTCGTCAAAAACGATGAAGATCGTGGGCATCTAGCCCTGCACGGCGCGCATTTCAACATCAAGACCGGCACGCTTTCGGTGTACAATGCGGCGCGCGGCGCCTTTTTACCGCTCTGATGCGCAAGAAGTCGCCGCAGAGAAGACGGGTTAAGGCGTGACGGCGAGGCCTCGGGCCTTCTCGATCGCGGGCAGCAGCCTGGTCGCGATCGACTCTGACGAAATCGGTCCGACGTGCTTGTAGACGACCTTGCCCTTGCCATCGACGACGAACGTTTCGGGCATGCCGTAGACGCCCCATTCGATTGCGCCGCGACCCTCGGCATCGCTGCCGAGTGCCGTGAACGGGTTTCCGAAGCGGCCGATAAAGTGACGAGCCGAAGCCGCCTCGTCCTTATAGTTCACGCCATAAATATCGACGCCGGCATCGTGCTTGAGTTGGATCAGCAGAGGATGCTCTTCGACGCAGGGCTGACACCATGACGCCCAGAAGTTGACGAGCGAGACTTTGCCCTTGGCGAGGTCGGCATTCGAAAAACCCGGTTCCTGCTTGCCGTTCGTCTCGATGCCGTCGATGGCAGGGAAGACCGTTTGCGGTGCCGGTTTGCCGACCAGCGTCGAGGGCACGAGTGAAGGATCGCCGGAGCGTAGCGCCATCGCAAAAAACCCCGCGACGCCCACGAAGATCAGTACCGGCAATAGCCGCAAGAGTTGAGACCGGCCTTCGCCCACGCGCATCACTCCAGGCCGCTTGGTGATGAGCGTCGCTTGACGCCGGCGCTTTCGAGCGCCTCGAGATCGGCCGCTTGCCGTCGCCCGTCCGCAATCAGCCAGGCCACCAGAGCGGCGACCATCCCCGCGACGGCAGCGTAAGAAATCCAGATGAAAGCGGCGTGCGGGCCGAAGTCCATGACGCTTACTCCGCCGCTTGTGCTGCGAGACGATCGCGGCCAGCCACGGCTTGCGCCCGCATGGCCTTGACGCGCCGTCGCAGGATCTCGTTACGCATCGCTTTCAGATGCATCGCAAAAAACAGAACCGTGAAACCGACGGCCATCACCAGCAGCGGCCAGCGCATGCTTGGATCGACCGTCGAGGTGAAGTCGGTCGACGGCTGATGCAGCGTATTCCACCATTCGACCGAGAACTTGATGATCGGCAGGATCGTAACGCCGACGAGAGCCAGCACTGCGGTGAGCTTCGCGGCTGCGGCTTCATCCTCAAGCGAAGCGCGAAGCGCCATCAAGCCGAGATACAGGAAAAACAGGATCAGCACCGACGTCAGCCGTGCGTCCCAAACCCAATACGTTCCCCACATCGGCTTACCCCAGAGCGATCCGGTGAAAAGCGCCAGGAACGTGAAGGCGGCTCCGATCGGCGCGGCGGCCTTTGCCGAGACATCGGCGAGGGGGTGGCGGAACACCAGAAGGCCGAAGCTCGAGATGGCAATCAGCGCGTAAATCATCATCGACAGCCAGGCGCACGGCACATGGATGTACATGATGCGCACCGTTTCGCCCTGCTGATAGTCGGCGGGCGAGGCAAAGAACGCCAAGTACAATCCGTAGACAAGCAACGCCGCGGCAGCTGCCGATACCCACGGCAACACGCGACCTGAAAGCTCCATGAACCGGGTCGGATTGGCGAGTTTTTGCGTGAGTGTCTGCATCAGCGGCATTTAAGCCTTTCGTCAACGCCGCGCAACGAACGGCGAGATTACCATTTATTGAAACTGAATGCGCAACGCGGCCGCCGCGGCGATCGGCCCCAATACAATTGCCGCAAGCGAAATCGCCGTCAAAACGAGAAACGCCGCACCGACGCCACCTGGGCCCGCCGTGGCGCTGACCGCCGAGATCCCAAAGATTAACGTCGGGATGTAGAGCGGCAGAACGATGACGGCCAAGAGCAGCCCGCCGCGCCGGGCCTTCAGCGTCAACGCCGCGCCGATGGCGCCGAGAAAGCTGACGGCGGGCGTGCCAACAAGCATGGTCGCGATCAAAATCGGATAGGATTTGAGGTCAAGGTTCAGCAGTATCCCAAGGATCGGCGCCAACAGCGCCAGCGGGATACCCGTCGTCAGCCAATGCGCGAGCGATTTTGCCGCAGCAACAAGCTCCAATGGTAATTGGCCAGTCGCGAGAATATCCAGCGCCCCATCCTCGTAGTCCGTCTCGAAAATGCGACCGAGCGACAGCAGCGCTGCAAGCAGCAGTGCGATCCATAAGATGCCGGCGGCGATGCGCGCCAAGAGATTGAGATCCGGGCCGAGGCCGAGCGGCATCAGCGAGACGACGATGAGAAAAAATCCCAGCGCCGTGCCGATGGCGCCGCCTTCACGCACGGCGAGCTTGATGTCGCGACGGACAAGAGCCGAGAAGCTCGTCACGCCGCTATCCTTTGATGAGCAAGCTGCAACGTTCTGGCGGACTCGAGCGCCAGCGGCAGATGCGTCGCGATGACGGCGATGCCGCCCGACTTCGTATGAGCGTTGACGGCCGCGACCAGCCGTTCCGATGAGGCCGTGTCCAGCGACACGGTCGGCTCGTCCAGCAGCCACAGCGGGCGATCGGCAATGAGAAGCCGCGCAAGTCCAAGCCGTCTCTTCTGTCCGGCTGAAAGGTAAGCGGCGGGAAAGTCGGCAAGATCGTCCAAGCCGAAATGGCGAAGTGCCGCATCGAGGCGTTCACCCGTCGCGGCGCTCGAACCCGGCGGGCCCGAACCCAGATAGTTACCCCAGAACGCCGTGTTCTCGACGACCGTCAGGCTCGACTTCACAGCGTTGGCATGACCGACGACGTGCGCCTGTTCGGCGAGCGTCAGCTCTTCGTCGCCGCCTTCGAGACGAACCGCGCCGCGCACCGGACGAATGAACCCTGCCAATGCCCTGAGCAACGTCGTCTTGCCCGAGCCGTTGGCGCCAGCGAGCACGAGCGCCTCACCGGCCGCGACCGCGAACGACAAACCATCGATAACGCGGCGGCCCCCGCGCTCTACGACCAGGTCTTCAGCAACGAGCTGCACAGGGATGAGTTTCCGCGAATGGGTGATGGAGCAACGACGGAGGCATTTGCGCGCAATGCCACCGCTACAACGTGGAGGGTTTCACTTTTGCCGCCGATTATATAAAAGGCAGGCTGTATCCTTCGCTAGCGCAAAAGCGAGAGTCCCGCGGCCACGTTAGCAGGTCGCGCGACGTCCTCGATCCGCCGGCACTCCGGCGGCGCAGCCCTTCGTCGACATTTTTCGGAGGCCTGACCTTGAGCGCCCAGAAACCCATCTCTAACGACAGCTTCAACTGCCGCAAGACCCTTAATGTCGACGGCAAGAGCTACGTTTACTATTCGCTGCCCGACGCCGAGGCCAACGGCCTCACCGGCATCTCGCAGCTCCCCTACTCGATGAAGGTTCTGCTCGAAAACCTTTTGCGCCACGAGGACGGACGTTCGGTCACCAAGGCCGATATCGCGGCGATGGCCAGTTGGCTCGACAACAAAGGCAAGACTGAAAAGGAAATCGGCTTCCGTCCGGCTCGCGTGCTGATGCAGGATTTCACCGGCGTTCCCGCCGTCGTCGATCTCGCAGCGATGCGCGACGGCATGACCAAACTCGGCGGCGATCCAACTAAGATCAATCCGTTGGTGCCCGTCGATCTCGTCATCGATCACTCGGTCATCGTAGACGAATTCGGCACGCCGAAAGCTCTGGCCGATAACGTGGCGCACGAATACGCACGGAACGGCGAACGCTACAACTTCTTGAAATGGGGCCAGGGCGCGTTTGAGAATTTCAGGGTCGTTCCGCCAGGAACCGGCATCTGTCATCAGGTCAATCTCGAGTATTTGGCGCAGACGGTTTGGACCGGCACGACGGCCGACGGTGCAGCACTCGCCTATCCCGACACACTCGTCGGCACCGACAGCCATACGACGATGGTCAATGGACTTGCCGTGCTCGGTTGGGGCGTCGGCGGCATCGAGGCCGAGGCTGCGATGCTCGGTCAGCCGCTTTCGATGCTCATTCCTGAAGTCATCGGCTTCCGCCTGACGGGCCGGCTTAAGGAGGGCGTGACGGCGACCGACCTCGTGCTGACGGTTACGCAGATGCTGCGCAAGAAGGGCGTCGTCAACAAGTTCGTCGAATTCTACGGGCCTGGCCTCGACAGCATGACGCTCGCCGACCGTGCGACGATCGGAAATATGTCACCCGAGTACGGCGCGACGTGCGGGTTCTTCCCGGTCGACAAGGAAACGCTCAACTATCTGACGATGTCGGGCCGTGATTCACATCGCATCGCGCTGGTCGAAGGCTATTGCCGGGCGCAGGGTCTTTACCGCGAAGCCGGTTCCGCCGACCCAGTCTTCACCGATACGCTGACACTCGACCTCGGCGAGGTCGTGCCGTCGATGGCCGGACCGAAGCGGCCCGAGGGGCGCATTTCGCTGACGGACATCAAGAGCGGCTTCGAAACAGCGCTAACGGCGGAATACAAAAAGCCGGGCGAAATTGGTAAGCGCGTGCCGGTTGAAGGCAAGCCCTTCGACCTCGGGCATGGCGACGTCGTGATCGCCGCCATAACGAGCTGCACGAATACGTCGAACCCGAGCGTGCTGATCGCGGCGGGACTCTTGGCCCGCAACGCCGTCAATCGCGGCCTGGCGTCGAAGCCCTGGGTCAAGACCTCGCTGGCGCCGGGATCGCAAGTTGTTGCCGCCTACCTCACGAAGTCAGGCTTACAGACCTACCTCGACCAGCTCGGATTCAATCTGGTCGGTTTCGGCTGCACGACCTGCATTGGGAACTCGGGTCCTCTCCATCCGGCGATTTCGAAAGCGATCAACGACAACGGTCTCATTGGGGCTGCGGTGCTTTCGGGCAATCGCAATTTCGAGGGCCGCGTCAGCCCCGACGTGCAGGCGAATTATCTGGCGTCCCCGCCGCTCGTCGTCGCCTACGCCCTGGCGGGCTCCGTGCAGAAAGATTTGACACGCGAGCCTCTCGGCACTGGTTCGGACGGCAAGCCAGTCTATCTCAAGGACATCTGGCCAACGTCGCAGGAAATTCAGAAATTCATCGTCGAGAACATCACGCGGGCAATGTTCAAGTCGCGCTATGCCGACGTTTTCAAAGGTGATGACAACTGGCAAGCTATCGCGACCGGCAGCGGCTTAACCTACGGCTGGAACGGCAATTCGACCTACGTTCAGAACCCGCCCTACTTCCAAACGATCGCTCGGAACGCAAAGGCGGTTGCCGACATCGTCGATGCGCGCATCCTGGGTCTCTTCGGCGACAAGATCACGACCGATCACATATCGCCCGCAGGTGCGATAAAGGCGGCGAGCCCGGCGGGACGTTATTTGCTTGAGCACGGTGTGCAGCCGGTCGACTTCAATCAATACGGCACACGGCGCGGCAACCACGAAGTGATGATGCGCGGCACGTTCGCCAATATCCGCATCAAGAATTATATGACGAAGGATGCGAACGGGAACATCAAGGAAGGCGGCCTGACGATCCACTATCCGTCAGGCCAGGAGATGGCAATCTACGATGCGGCGATGCTTTATGAAAAAGAGGGCGTGCCGCTTGTCGTGTTCGCCGGCATCGAATACGGCAACGGCTCGTCGCGCGACTGGGCGGCAAAGGGTACCAACTTGCTCGGCGTTCGCGCTGTCATCGCACAGTCGTTCGAACGCATTCACCGTTCGAATCTCGTCGGCATGGGCATTGCGCCATTTACCTTCATAGAGGGCGCTTCCTGGCACTCGCTCGGTCTCAAAGGCGACGAGCGCGTCTCGATCTTAGGACTTGCCCAGGTCAAGCCGCGCCAAGTGATCAGCCTCGACATCACGCGCGCGGATGGAACGACCACACGTGTTCCGGTGCAGTGCCGGATCGAAACCCTCGACGAAATCGAGTATTTCAAGAACGGCGGCATTCTCCATTACGTTCTGAGAAATCTCGCCGCCTAGACAGGAGGGCGTCGGCGGTCATTGTTAGGAATTTGTAACGTTCGAAGACGCCGGGAAGAAATCGTTGTCGTCTCACCGAGACGTGACGCGACTTTTACTTTGCGCGGCTGGAAGAACGTCTAAAATGGTGTTGCCGCGTAGGGCTTCTACGGCATCGGAACTGAAATCAATGCGCGTGCGACGCCTCCTTCTGACGTTCCTTTCGGCCGGTGCGGCGGCCTTCCTGACAGCTTCGTCGCTGTCATCGGCGCCGGCCAACCTCGAGCCGAGCCAGCCGGCGCCGATCCGAGCCGTTGTCGAGCTGTTCACGAGCCAAGGATGCTCGTCGTGCCCACCTGCCGACACGCTGCTCAAAACGCTCGCCGACGATCCCTCGATCATGGCACTGACATTGCCTGTCGATTATTGGAATTACCTTGGCTGGAAGGACACGTTCGCGAGTTCGCGCAACAGCGACCGGCAACGCAGCTACGCCAAGGTGCGGGGTGACGGCTCCATCTACACGCCGCAAGTGGTCGTCAACGGGATACAGCACGTCAACGGCGCTTCGAAAGCCGAGATCGAGAACGCCATCGGAGCGACGTCGAAGAGCCTTGGCCCGGATCGAATCCCTGTACGTTTCTGGCAAGAGAACAATACGCTGAATATCGCGACCGGGGGCGCGCAGCCCGGGCATCCGGTCGAAGAAGCCACGATCTGGTTCGGTGTCGTGCAGACCTCCGGCACGGTCGACGTTACGCAAGGCGAGAACAAAGGCAAGTCGCTGACCTACACGAACATCGTCCGCGAGTTGACGCCGATCGGATTGTGGAAGGGCCTGCCGATGCAAATCCAGATTCCGCGCGGCGCCGTGATGCTCGCTGAAACGCAGAAGTCGGTCGTGCTCATTCAGGAAGGCCGCGCCGGTCCGATCATCGGCGCCGCCTGGGCGGGGCTCTGGTAGGCCCAAACTTTGACGGCTCGAAACCGCTAAGCGGCAAGGCCGCGTTTTTTCAACAGTCCGTCGATTTTCGGTGGCCGGCCACGGAAGGCGACGTAGGCCGCGTGCGGGTCGCGCCGATTGCCCGCCGAATAGATGAACTCATGCAGCTTTTTCGCAGTCGAGGGGTGAAACACGTCACCGGCTTCCTCGAATGCCGCGAAAGCGTCGGCATCCATGACTTCCGACCACAGATAGCTGTAATAGCCCGCCGCATAACCCGACATGATGTGCATGAAATGCGGCAAGCGGTGGCGCATGACGATTTCGGCCGGCATGCCGATCTCGGTCAGCGTCTCGCGCTCGAAGCGCTCGACGTCACCGATGCGAGCGCCTTCCGCTGAATAAAGTGCCATGTCGACGAGCGCCGAGGATGTGTATTCAACCGTCGCGAAGCCCTGATTGAAATTTCTCGCCGCGACGAGGCGCTCGCGCAGAGCTTTCGGCATCGGCTTTCCGGTCTTGTAGTGCCGTGCATGTTTTTCGAGCACCTCCGGCGTCGACAGCCAGTGCTCGTAAAGTTGCGAAGGAAGTTCGACAAAATCGCGCGACACCGATGTTCCCGAAATCGACGGGTAGGTGACGTTGGACAACAGCCCATGCAGCGCGTGGCCGAACTCGTGAAAGAGTGTGCGCGCGTCATCGAACGACAGCAATGCCGGCTCACCGTCAGCGCCCTTCGTGAAATTCAGCACGTTGACGATGATGGGGGCCTGGGCTTTGCCAAGCTTGTGCTGCGAGCGGAAGCCCGACATCCACGCACCCGATCGCTTCGCGGGGCGTGCGAAATAATCGCCGATGAAAAGCCCGACGTGCGTCCCGTTCCTGTCGAGCACTTCCCAGGTTCGCGTTTCGGGGTGATAACGCGGCAGATCGGTGCGCTCTTTGAATTGCAGTCCGAACAGGCGTGAGGCGCAATCGAAGGCCGCGCGGATCATGTTATCGAGTTCGAGATACGGCTGAAGCTTCGCCTCGTCGAAATCGTACTTCGCCTTGCGGACCTTCTCCGAGTAATAGCGCCAGTCCCAAGGCATGATCTCGGCGTTGTCGCCGCTTTGGCGCGCTTCGGCAATCAGTGCGTCACGCTCCTCGCCGGCACGTGCGACGGCCTTGCGCCAAACTGCATGCAGCAGATCCGCAACGGCACCAGGCGTCTTCGCCATCGTGTCTTGCAGTGAGAAATCGGCAAACGACTTGAAGCCCATCAGACCCGCATATTCGCCACGCAGTGCCACGGCTTCGGCGACGATCTGGCGATTGTCGGTATCCCCTGCGTGAGCGCCGCGCGTGACCCAGGCGTTGAAAGCCAGTTCGCGCAAATCGCGGCGGCTCGAATAGGTCAGAAATCCTTCGATGCTCGAGCGGGCGAGCGTGATCATCGCCTTGCCTTTGAGCCCGGCGTCGGCAGCGGCGCGTTCCGCGCTTTCCCTGAGCGTCGGCGGAAGGCCCGCGAGATCGTTGTCACCATCAAGGACAAGACGCCACGACTGCTCGTCTTTGAGCACGTTCTGCATGAATTGCGTTACGAGTGTCGCGAGCCGCGCATTGATTTCCTTGACGCGGGATTTGTCGGCCGGCGACAGACGGGCTCCGGCACGAACGAATTCAAGATGATGGCGTTCGAGGACGCGACGGTCTTCGTCATTGAGTTTCAGCGCGGCGCGGCGTTCGAAGAGATTGTCGATCCGTTTGAAAAGCCGCTTGTCGAGCAGAATTCGAGTTTCGTGGCTTGCGAAGCGCGGCGCCATTTCGCGCGCGACCTGCTGAAGTTCGGGCGTCGAGTCTGCGGCTTCGAGATTGGAAAAAACGGCGGCGACGCGGGAGAGTTGCCAGCCGCTTTTCTCCAGTGCGACGATCGTGTTGGTGAACGTCGGCGCGGCGCGGTTGGTCGCGATCTTTTCGATCTCAACCATATGGTCGCGAAATGCGGCTTCAAGCGCGGGCTTGAAGTGGCGAACCTCGATTTTACCGAACGGCGGCATGGCAAAGCCGCTATTCCATTTAACCGTAAAAGGGTTCGAGGTGGGTTTGGCGCGCGGCCTGGGCGCCGGCTTGCGACTGGCAGCTATCATGCTGTCAATAATACCAGAATTTCCGCTTGTGTAACATTATATTATGTACATTTCGGCCTTGGCCGAAGGTGCCGAAACCTTACAAAAAGAAGGGCCGGGTTTGATACCGGCCCTTCGTCAGGGGGAAGTTTCAGGTCTAGGGCGTCTTGGTTGGGGAGCCAAGACGGGAGAGGGGGTCTTCCGGGAGAAGTTGCCCGAGGGCCCAACCCCGAAAACTGTGGCCCCGGGGGGCTGGGGGGCTGAGTATCCAGAGCCGGTCGTTGAAGTCAGGCCCCAGGCAACGGTTATCTCTATCGCGGTATAATGCGGCAGATTGTGGCCCGCGCGGGGTCGCGAATTTGTTCGGCCAAGGGTATTTCCATGCCGAAAGTTGCAGCGCTCATCATTCGCCAATTCTGCAATCGAGACCGCCCGCTCTTGCAATCCGGACGTGTTGGCGCGATCTTTGACCCGGCAACGATGGACGATGCGGTTTGAGCGAAACCACCGACCCGATACGCTTTCGCCCGCGCCCTGCGGGCAATCTGGCAACTCCAGACGCGCAAAGCCGCTGGGAGCCGGGACGGCGCACTACCTTCGACAGATATGAACTTGCCGCCATCCTCGATCTCTACGGCCGCAAGGTCGCATTGGGAGTTTGGCGCGATTACGCGATCGATCTGTTGCGCGACAAGGCGGTCTTTTCCGTCTACCGCAAAGCGAGCGAGTACGCGCTCTATCGTATCGAAAAGGACGTGCGTTTGGCGCGCAAGCAGGGCGCGTACAGCGTGATCGCCGCCGGCGGACTGATCATGAAGCGCGGCCACGATCTGCAACCCGTCTTGAGCGTCCTCGAAAATCGGCTCGACCTTGTCAGCCTATAGCGCTTAACCGCACCAAAAGAGCGAGACGCAAAAAAGGCCCAGAAACTGGGCCTTTTTCATTGCATGTCTCGATCCGGCGAACCGGAAACCTATTGCTGGTTTGCCAGCCCCAGCAGGTTCAGGATGTGGATGAACAGCGTCACGAACGAGCCGTAGAGCATGAAGGCGCCGAAGATCGACGAGCGCTTCAGCTGGGCTTCGCCGCCGTAAGACGCGTTCTCGATGTACATCGATTTGATGGCCTGCGTTTCAAACGCCGTGATCACCGTGAAGAGAATGACTACGATGCTCGAAATACCGAAGCTCACCAGCTTGCTCGTGCCCGGATCGGTCACGAAGAAGAAGCTGACGAGCATCGCAATGATCAGGCCAATCGAGGCCATCGACAGATAATTACCCCATCCCAGCATGTCGGTTTTCATCGTGTAGCCGATGACGCTGGTGACTGCGAACGTCGCGGCGGCGACGAAGAACGCCTGGCCGATGAGGCCAGCCATACCGTGCGATACGAACATCGCAATCATCGGCGCGATCAATGCGCCCCACAGCGCGCAGTAGAGCCAATAAGCTCCGTGAGCCATCACTTCGCTGCCGGAGTAGAATAGCTTTGGCGCAAACCAGCCAAGTCCAAGCACACCTGCAAACAGCACCCACTTCATGGGTCCGAGAGCGATCGCCTGCATCACTTGTGGGTTTGCCATAAGCAGCATTACGACGGCGGCCGTGCCGGCGACGCCGAGTGCCATGTAGTTGTAGGTGCCGAGCATGAACGAGCGCAGCCCCTGGTCGATAGCGCCCGATGTTCTCGCACCACCTAGAGGGCCGGTCGGTCGCGTAAAGACTTCAGCCATGTTCCTCAAATCCTCGTGTTAGCCGGCGCAAATCGGCCGGTTCGCGTGAAATATGATCCTCAGCCGGTTCGCTTTCAAGGCCTTCACCGAAAAGGGTAAGTTTTCCTATTCTGAACGGAGATAAGGGACGGCCGGCGCCCGCAGGATCGACCAGGTGCCGATGCCCCCGAAGACGGTGATCATGGCCGCCGCCAGCGCCAGCGTCCTTAATACGGCTTCGGCAGAGAAGACGTAGTCGATCTCCATCAAGCGGGTCACCGTCACCCAGGCAATCACGCTGCCGAGCGCAACGGCGACGAAAGCGGCAATCGCCGCGAGCAAAGCATACTCGTAGGCATGGGCCTTCAAGATCTGCCGCCTCCGCGCGCCTATCGTCTTCAGGATCACGGCTTCGAGGATGCGGCGGCGCTGAGCGGTCGCGAGGGCGCCCGCAAGCACAAGTGCGCCGGCTGCGAGCGTGACGCTGCCTGCGACCTGCACGGCCACCATGACCTTGGCGAAAAGCTTGGCAAATCGATCAATGGCGTCGCGGACCCGGATGGCGCTGACCGACGGATAAGCGCGGCCGAGATCGCGCACCATGTCAGCTTCCACGCTCGGCGCCGTGCCGGGCGGCAGCCGGACGGTCGCCAGGAGGTTGTGCGGGGCCGCTTCAAGGGTGTTGGGGGAAAACACCATGATGAAATTCAGCGCCAGGCTTTCCCATTTCACCTCGCGCAAGTTCGCGATCGTCGCCTCGATGTTGCGGCCGAGAACGTTGACCGTGACGCGGTCGCCGAGCCCGACGCCGAGCTTCTTGGCAATCTCGCTTTCGAAAGAGACGAGCGGGGGCCCGTGATAATCTTTGCCCCACCACGTCCCGTCGACAATGGTTGAACCTTCCGGAACGGTATCGTCATAGCTCAAACCGCGATCGCTGTTCAGAACCCACTGCACATCGGCCGCTACTTGCAAATCCTCGACCGGCGTGCCTTTCAGCGCGACTAGGCGCCCGCGCAGCATCGGCGCTTCGACGAATGCCGTGCCCGGAATGTGCCCGACGACGCGTGACTGGAGAGCCGTCGACTCCTTCGGGCTGATGTCGAGCAGAAAGTAATCCGGCGACTGTTCCGGCAACCGGTCTTGGAGGTCGGCGACCATCGACGAATTGGCGAGCGCGACGGCGACGAGAAGCGACAGGCCCGTGCCAAGCGACAGCACGACCGAGCGCGTCAGGCCATCCGGTGCTGCAATGTTGCGCAGCGCCAGGGCAAGCTCGGGCGACCGAGGGCGCGGCAGGCGTCCCGCCAGGCGCGCGATAAATCCGCCGAGCCATCCGAAGACGATGAGCATCGCGATAAGCCCGCCCGCGACGTAAACCGCGACGACACGCGGCTCCGACGTCATCACCGCAACGCCGAAAAGCGCCGCGATCAGCAGAGCCGTCACCGCGACGATCGCTTTGCGCGGACGGCCGCCAACGGAATTGATGGAATCGCGAAACAGCACGCTGGCGCGGATATTCTCGACGCGTCCCAATGGCCACAGCGCGAACAGGATGGCGACGAGGAAACCGTAGAGCGCGGCGATGCCGAGACTTTGTGGAGATACCTGGAGATCGGTGCGAACAGGCAGAAGATCGCCGTAGAGCTTATCGATCAGCGGCGGCACGGCAACGCCGAACGCCAGACCGATGGCTATCCCTATGGCGCTCATCAGCAGGATCTGAATGAGAAAAATGCCGATGATCTGCGGGCCCGTGGCGCCGACGCTGCGCAGCGTGGCGATGATCTTCACCCGCTTGTCGATGAATGTTGCGACGGCGTTTGCGATGCCGACGCCACCAACGAGCAGGGAAGCTAGTCCGATGAGAATGAGGAATTGCCTCAGCCGCTCGAGCGAGCGCGTGATCTGCGGCGAGGGGTCGTAGCGGTCGGCGCTCGTGAATCCGGCGGCGGGCATCTTTTGCGCATACGTCTTGCGGAGGGCCGTCAGCCCTTCGCGATCTTTCGGCACACCGTCGCGCAACTTGATCGCGTAGCGCCAACGGATTAACGAACCGGGCTGGACCAGCGCCGTCCGGTCGAGCGTCGCCAACGATACGAAAATACGCGGACCATACGTCAGGCGATCGGCAACCGCGTCGGGCTCGACTTTGAGGGCACCGCGCACAGGAAGCACCGCTTCGCCGATGCGCAGACTGTCGCCGACCTTCAGACCGAGCCGTTCGAGAAGCATCGCGTCCGCGACAACGCCGTTGCCGGCAATCGCATCGGCAAAAGCGGTGCCGCCTTCGACGGTCGCTTCACCCGTCAGCGGATAGGCGGCATCGACGGCCTTCAATTCCACCAGGGCCTGATCGGCCCCGTCGAGCCGGCGCGCCATCGTGCGCATCGTCGCCGTTTCGCTGACGCGCCCGAGCTCGCGGAATAGGTCCTGTTCCGCAGGCGTGGCGCGCACGTGCGCCCGCGCGAAAGTCACATCGCCGCCGAGAATGGTTTCGCCCTGGCTTGCAAGGCCGGCGCGCAATGCGTCGGCGAGCGCGCCAACAGCGGCGATCACCATGACGCCCAGCGCCAGGCACGCAATAAAGATACGGAAGCCCTTGAGACCGCCGCGCAGCTCGCGCATGCCGAGCCTCAAAATCGTCATCAGCGACGCGCGCGATGTTTGGTGGGCATCATATGGCTCTGCCGCAAGCGTCACGACGACACCACACGGGCTGGCATTTTTGTGTCTTCGTCGGCGACGATCGAACCGTCCGACATGCGAATGACGCGGTCGGTTCTCGCGGCTAGCCGGTCGTCATGTGTGACGATCACGAGCGTCGCATTGCGACGCTGACGTAAGCCAAACAGCAGCTCGATGATCTGATGGCCCGTCCGGCCGTCGAGATTTCCGGTCGGCTCGTCGGCAAAGATGATGCGCGGCTCACGGGAGAGCGCCCGCGCAATGGCGACACGCTGCTGCTCGCCGCCTGAAAGCTCTGCCGGAAAATGATCGACGCGCGCCGCGAGACCGACTTCTGCGAGCAAGGCGCGCGCCGTATCGAAGGCCTTGCTGTCGCCCGCCAGCTCCATCGGTAGCGCCACGTTCTCGAGCGCCGTCATCGTAGGGACGAGGTGAAACGACTGGAAGACTATGCCCATCTGGGCACCGCGCAGCACCGCGAGTGCGTCTTCAGAAAGATTTCCCAGCGCTTGGCCAGCGACGGCAATCCGGCCGCTCGTCGCCCGTTCGAGTCCCGCCATGACCATCAGCAAAGACGTTTTTCCGGACCCCGACGGTCCGACGATTGCGGCCGACTGACCGGGCGGAATAGCGAGCGAGAGGCCGCGCAGGATATGCACCGGGCCGGCTCTGCTCGTCAGCGTCAGATGCACATCGTCGAGTTCTATGATGGGTTCACTCAAGCTTTGATGCCTTGCTTCGTTGCGTCGTAATGAATTTCCCGCCGTGGGACTTGTGCCGCCGTTTTTGACGTTCTACGTCAGCAACAGCACATGATGTGCGTGATAGGTAGGGCCGAAAGATGAACGCAGGCGCTGCGCTCAATGCGGTCGGGATTTTCGTCACCCTCGGTTTCTCAATTCTTGTCGCGGCATCTGCACCGGGACCGTCAATGGCGGACGATACCAAGCCGATTACTCTCGTGGCTTTCGGCGATAGCCTGACTGCCGGCTACGGCGTCAAAACCAACGACTCCTTCGCAGCGCAGCTTCAGATGGCTCTTCAGGCGAAGGGGCACAAGGTCGAAATCGTCAATGCCGGCGTTTCCGGCGACACGACAGCGGGGGGCCTCGAACGGCTCGACTGGTCGCTTCAGCCCAAGCCCGACGGCGTCATTCTCGAGCTTGGCGCCAATGACGCGCTGCGTGGCATCGATCCTAAAGAGACGCGCGCCAACCTCGACAAGATGCTCGCCATCTTAAAGTCAAAGGACGTCGATGTCCTTTTAGCCGGAATGAAGTCGCCCAGTAACTGGGGGCCGGAGTATGCAAACCAGTTCGACGCGATCTATCCCGATCTTGCCGCTAAATATCATACGGCTCTCTATCCGTTTTTTCTCGACGGCGTTGCACTCGATCGCGCTTTCGTACAATCCGATGGTCTGCATCCGACCGCGAAAGGTGTTGCGGAAATCGTCAAGCGGATGACGCCCGATGTCGAGGCTTTTTTGCAGCACATCCGGCAACACGAGACAGCCGGCAAATAATTGCGCGGCGGCGATGCCGTGCTCTGGCGAGCGTTAAAGCGAGGACATGCCGATGCCCAGACTGTTCACCGCCATCGAAGTCCCGAACGAAATTCGCGACGAGCTTTACCGCCTGCGCATTCCTTTGCCCGGCGCAAGGTGGATGAAGCCCGAGAGCTACCACATCACGCTGCGGTTCGCGGGCGACATCGGCAACGTCGAAGCGCGCGAGTTTGTGGCCAATCTTTCGATGATAGAGCCGGACGGATTCGAATTGCGGCTTTCGGGGCTCGGAGTGTTCGGCGGCGACGATCCGCATGCCATATGGGCCGGTGTTGAGTCGACGCCGCAGCTCGAAGACTTGGCGCGGGCCCATGAGAAGGCGGCTCGCAATGCCGGTTTGGCGCCCGAAACGCGGGCCTTCAGGCCGCACGTGACGCTAGCGCGCCTCAAGCATTCCAATGCGGAAGCCGTGGCGCGCTTTCTGACGCGCTCCAGCGGCTATCGTTCCGAACGCTTTTTCGTCACGCGTACGTTGCTGATGTCATCGCGACCGGGCACCGGCGGCGGTCCGTACGGGATCGAAGACCGCTTTCCGATGCGCGGCATGGCGTTCCTCAGCGAGGACGGCGACGCGACGTGGTGATGCCTGAATTCGACGTCACGTCAATTCAGGACGCTATCGTCACCACGACCTTGCCCGTCGCCTCGCGCCGTTCCAGAACTCTCAGTGCTTCGCCAATCTGGTCCAAAGGATACGTGCCGTGGATGTGCGGCTTGAGGCGTCCGGCTGCGACCCAATCGAGAACTTGCAGCATGTTGGCACGATGCCGTTCCGGCGCGCGCCGAACCGCTTCGCCCCAGAAGACTCCGGCCATTTCGGCGCCCCTGAGCAACAGAAGGTTGAGCGGAATTTTCGGAATCTCGCCCGCCGCAAAGCCGACGACGAGAAAGCGCCCCTGCCACGCGAGCACCCGAACCAGCGGCTCCGAGGCCGCTCCGCCGATGCAGTCGTAGACGACGTCGGCGCCGTTGCCGTCGGTCAGCGCGCGAACGGCGGCCTTGAGATCGGTGCCTGGAAATTCGATTGTTTCGTCGGCACCGGCAGCTTTTGCAAAGGCGCATTTTTCCGGCGATGACGCGACGGCAATGACACGCGCGCCCATCAGTTTGGCGATTTCGATGGCCGCTTGTCCGGCGCCCCCGGCCGCTCCCGTTACGACAACGGTTTCACCGGATTTCAGCCGACCGCGATCTGAAAGCCCGTGCATGGCCGTGCCGTAGGTCACCGAAAGACCTGCCGCCACGGTCATCGGAACGGCGTCCGGTATCGGAATAAGCGCACCGGCGTCGACAGCGATTTTCTGGCGCGCGCCGCCCCAATTGACGTAGGCCATGATGCGTTGGCCGGGCGCTAGTCCCGGGTGTTCAACTGAGAGAGACTCAATAACGCCAGCGATTTCGGCCCCAGGAGAGAACGGCAGGTCGGGCTTCCACTGATATTTGCCGCTCGTGATCAGCGTATCTGCGAAATTCAAGCCGACGGCCTCAACGCGCACGATGGCTTGTCCCGGCCCAGCGCTGGGCTCCGGCACCGTCTCGACGACGAGGCTCTTCGCCCCATCAAGGCTCTTGCAAAGAGCTGCCTTCATATGAGACGTCCCCTGTCGCTGCACGTCCGTCCCTGACAGTCACGAGCCGGAGACAATGTCAAGAAAAGCGACCACCTGGCCGCCGAATCCGAAAGGCTATTTCGCCATCGGAGCCGAGCGGATGTCAAAGTCGCTGAACCTCGGCAACCTCATGCGGTCGGCGCACGCATTCGGCGCCAGTTTCACCTTTACGGTCGGTGCCACGTACAAGGCCGTCGAGGCGCACGCCGATACGTCGAAAAGCCAATTGCATGTACCGCACTATAACTGGGCGAGCCTCGACGAAATGGCGTTGCCGGGCGGCTGCAAACTCGTCGGCATCGAGCTCCTCGATACGGCGATCGACCTGCCGAGCTTCCGCCATCCGCTGAGAGCTGCTTATGTGCTCGGGCCCGAGCTCGGGTCTTTATCGGAGCCGTTGCTCGAGCGATGCGATTACGTCGTCAAGATCCCGACGAGCTTTTGCGTCAATGTTGCGATGGCCGGTGCGATTGTGATGTATGACCGCATGAAATCTCTGGCACGGTTCGCTGATCGCCCGATCGGCGAAGGGGGACCTTGAATGCAGTCTCGGCGGTGCATCATCGCTGCTCTTTGTCTGATCTGGCTCAATTCGGCGACCGCGATCGGCGCCGATGCCGTGACGCGCGTCGACACCTACGGCGACTGGTCGCTGCTGGCCGATGCGAACGCGCCGCACCTCTTCTGCTTCGTGACGAGCGAGCCGAAAACAAGCGAGCCGCACGATGCGCCGCGCGATGCGCCTAGGGCTTATATCTCTGCTTGGCCGAAGGACGGAATCAGAGGCGAGATCAGCTTCCGCATGGGAATCGGGATCAAAAAGAACACGGCCGGCACCGCCACCATAAGGCGCAACGAATACAATCTTTTTGCAGCCGAAGACCGCGTCTTTGTGAAGGACCCGACGCAGGAACTGAAGTTGCTGGATGCCATGCGCAAAGGTAATTCGCTAACAATCGCGATAGCCTCGGAGGACGGCACGACCGTCACCGATACCTATTCTCTCAGCGGCCTCGGCGCGGCACTGCAGAAACTTCAGAACGCGTGCTTCTGATTTTTATGCGCGATCCTTCGAGCGCAGGTGGACGTAAAGCGCACCTTCCCCGCCATGCCGAATGGCCGCCGTCGTGTAACTGACGACGATGCTGCGCACGTCCGGCTCTTCGAGCCAGCGGGGAACGTTGCGCTTCAAGACGCCGCGATCTCGTTCGCGATCGGGCGAAACACGCTCGTTTTCGCTGGCCGGTTTGCCTTTGCCGGTGATCACCAGCACGAAGCGCAGGCCGCGGCTATGACATCGTCCGAGAAATGCTCGCAGCGCGGCGTGCGCCTCGTCCTGTCGCATGCCATGCAGATCGACGCGGGCTTCGATCTCGGCGCGTCCGCCGCGGATTTTGCGGATGCTTTTGCGATCGAAAGTCGCGAGCTCGGGCGGCGCACTAGGGGCGGTTTTTGGGCGCGGTGCGGGGGCAAATTGTGGGGAGCCTGGGTTGCCCGCCGGTGACGCCTTTGAAGCCGAGCGCGCTTCTGACTTACCTTGAGACTTTGGTGCCGGGATCGGCGTTTCCGGCATCGCGTCCGTAGATGCTTGATGAACTCGGGGCTTGCCGCGTTTCAGTGGTTCGATCGTCGCCGCGGCCTGCCACCAAATCTCATCATCCTCGTTTGCCGGCTCTTTACGGCCGCCTTTCCCCTGAGGCCTTTTCACGGTGCGCTCGCGGTCGCGCGTTCGAGTGCTGCTGAATCCGGCAGCAGCACGAAGAAATGCCCTTGCTGCTTCGTGGTGCCAGCAAGGCGGCCCGCTTCGTCGCCGGAGCCGAAATAAATATCGCCGCGCTCGGGACCCATGATCGCGGAACCGACGTCCTGCGCGATCATCAAGCGCCGGAAGGCGCCGGACTTCGTCGCGTGGGTGATATCGGGAGCGTCGACATAGATCGGCGTGCCAAGCGCGTGAAACGCCGTGTCGACGGCGAGGCTGCGGCCCGGCTGCAATGGAACCCCGATTGCGCCCATCGGCGCCTCAGCCTCTTCTCCGGAAAGTTCTCGAAAGAAGACGTAGGATTGGTTCTTCCACATCACCGTTTTTGCCCGCTCGCGATTGGCGCTCAGCCATCGCTTCAATGCCTGCAACGACATCGCTGCGGGCTCGATTTGTCCGTTGTCGATCAGGACCCGGCCGATGGAGGTGTAGGGATAGCCGTTTTTGCCGTCGTAGGCGATCCGCACTTTTTCGCCGTTCGGCAGTTCGACGCGGCCCGAGCCCTGGACCTGCATGAAAAAGACGTCGACCGGATCCTTGAAATACATCAGCTCGAGGCCCTGTCCGACGAGGCCGCCCTGCTCGATTTCGGCGCGCGTCAGGTAGGGCACGAGCCCGTGCTCGGTCTTGCGCATGTGGGTGAACGACGCCGACTTGGCGCCCCGCTCGCTTTCCGCAACGACGTTCACGAGGTCGGCCGGACGACGGTAGATTGGGACCTGAAACGTTTTATTTGGAGTGCGAGAGCCTTTGATCGCCGGCTCGTAATATCCGGTCAAAAGCCCTTCGGTTTGCGTGCCCGAAACCCGGTGCGGCCTGAAGTATGTCTCGAAGAATCGCCGCGCGCCCTTGCGGGTTTGAGCGCTGCCGGATTTCGCCGTCGCCAGCGCTAGGCTGCAGGCGTCGAGCAGGCCCTGCTGCCGCGATCCGCGTTTGACGGGCTTGGTCTGGCGTTGGGCGGCCTTCAGCACCGGGCCGCATGACGCAAGGAACGCCTTCCAGGCCGCCAAATGGTCATCGTCGCCCCAGCCAGGAAGGTCGCCAAACGCGACGGGATCGAGTGTGATCGCCTTCGGTTGCTTGTTGCTGGCAGAATTCATCGAACGGGCATCAGCGGCTAGGGTTGCTGCCGGAAGCGAAATTATAACCAGCGTCAACAGCATTGACCTGGCAAAAGGGCGGCAGGCTCGTGGCCGGTTTAGGTACGTATGGGTTACCGCACTGGTCACAAGGCGCCCCCGGTGCCTGACCTGCCGCAGACTCAGACCGTGACAAGGCCCTCAACCAGATCGCCGAAGTTGCGATTGTGTCCTAGTTCGGCGCCTGTGTCGCGACCAATTTCCAGTTTGGATTGGCGCGCGCCTTGGCCGTCGAGACGTCGCGGCTGAAGGTCCAAATATCGGTGACGCTCTTGATCGTCTGCGTGTCACCAGAGACGACCTCGCCCGTCTTGTCCTTGATCGCAGATATCAACTCGGAAATGAAGCGCACGGTCAGGAAAGCGACACCGTTTTTCAGCTCGGCCTCGACAAGATCAGCCTTTTTTATACCAACGAACTGCTGCTCGACGGTCTCTTCCCGGACTTCGCGTTCGCCGATCGCGGCGACGAAGCCATCGTAGACTTCTCGGCTGAGCAGATCCTTCAGGGCCCGCCGGTTGCCTTCGGCAAACGCCGACACGATCATTTCGTAGGCGCGGCCGGCACCGGTCAAGAAAGATTCAGGATCGAGACTGGTGTCCAAATTCGCAATTTCGAGCAGGCCGTTCGTTATCGACGGATCGACGACGGAAAAGGCCTTGATACGCGCCTCCGCATTGTTCGCCGGAGCTTCAACGGACGGTACAGGTTGCAGGGGATCGCGATCGCGACGTGGCATGGTGATGACGTCGGCCGACGCCGTTTCGGCGGCCGCACGCTGCCCCGCCTCGCGCTTTTTAAGGCGCTCGACGCGTTGCTCGTCCTCATCCGACCGGTGGCCGAGCACGCTTCTGAGCTTCAGGATTGCGGCTACCGCAACGATCAGCGCAATCAGCGTGATCAAATCAAATTGACCGTACATTCCTTAGGCTTGTGCCTCCAATGGAGATGGTCGCGAAATAAAAGCGCGTCGAATTGCCCGCTATCGTAGCATCGTATCTAGGGCAGCGGACGCCGTATTTGAAGGCTAACATTCTACCAGTTATACGCCATGCGGTCTTACGGCACCAAGGCATAGGCCCGATATTCGGTTAGCCGCATCCTACCGGCGTGGTGCTGTGGATACCGTTGAACACTTAATTTACGCGTGGCGCGGCTGGTGGCTGGCATCATTCATCCGCGCTAAGGTGCCGCAAGACTTCGGCGAGAGCTCATGTCTCAACCTTTCAAAATCGCAGCCTTCGTGGTTTTCGCCGCCTTCCCGTTGTTGGAAATCGGGCTGCTGATCCGCGTCGGCGAGCTTATCGGCATCTGGCGCCTCGCGGCGATCATCATCGGCACGGCCGTGCTCGGAACGTATGTGATCCGCCGGGTGGGCCTTTCCGTGTTCGAGAGAGCCTTATCGCGGCTCGGCTCCGAGCGGGAGGGCTTTTCGCCGCTGTTCGACGGCTTCCTGCAAGTCGTGGCCGGCTTGCTTCTGATCTTCCCCGGCGTGATTTCCGACGTCATCGGTCTCGTGCTCCTCGTTCCGCAGGTGCGACGGGCGTTGATCCGGACCGGCCTTCTGAAGCTCGTCACGTTATTCAGCTATCAGGCGGAAGTCGGCCGCACGGGACTGGGCGATACCGAAACCGCCGTTCATGACGACGCCGAGGGTATCGTGATAGAAGGCGAGTACGAGCGGCTGAGCGAAAAGCCGCTGACACCGGGAAAAGCCGTCCAGGCGCGACGCTCCCGGTATCGCTAGCCGCTACAAGGCCACGAAGCCGCATCGTTGCGCCCCTCTGGGCAACGTGCTAGCGAGCCGCAAACACGCGACCGGTCAATGACGAGGATTGAAATGGCTGAACAGGGAAGCGCAGGAAATGGGTCAACCGGCCCTTCAGGCGCGGACGACCAGGTCCCGATCCAGGCCAAGATCCTCAGTCAATACATCAAGGATCTGTCGTTCGAGAACCCCAACGTCCGCAAACTCATCGCCAACCCCGGCGATCAACCCAATCTCAAGGTCGAGGTCAACGTCGGGGCGGAGCGCATCGACAGCGATCTCTTCGAGACGTGGATCGACTTCAAGGCAACGGCTACGAACAATCTAGGTACGATCTACGTTCTCGAGACGGTTTACGCCGGGCTGTTGAAGATTGAGAGTATTCCGGAGCCGGCACTCGAACCGTTTCTGCTGATTTCCGGCCCGACGATGATTTTTCCGTTTCTACGGCGGCTGGTTTCCGACGTAACGCGGGAAGGCGGATTTCCGCCGCTGCTGCTCGACCCGATCGACTTCGGCGCCCTTTATGCCCGCCGCCAGCAGCAACGAACTCAAGTTTCAGGCAAGGCGAGCGCCTGACCCAACGAGCCAATCACGGCGAAGCTGGTCCCCAAAATCGCAGCCATATCGCCTTTTCCGCGAGCTTATCGATAAAGCTGCAGTGGGCCGCGACATCGGTTTCAGTCACACGTGACGGCAACGGCTCGGCGCGCGGTTGCGCCAGACTTCGTGTTCCGCTGCGGCGCTGGGCGCCTTCGTTGCCGCCGAGATTTTGCAACCCGAACGTTGCCTGCCGTTCGCCAAGCAGCTCGACGTAAACTTCCGCGAGCAGCAGACTATCGACCAAGGCGCCGTGCTTAGTTCGCTGCGAGCTGTCTATTCCGTAGCGCTTGCAGAGCGCATCGAGCGAATTCGGTCCGGCCGGGTGGCGGCGGCGAGCAATGGCGAGCGTATCGACGACCCGGTCGAAGCTCAGGGCTTTCTCGCCGACCAGTCCAAGCTCGTGATTCAGAAACATGATGTCGAACTGGGCGTTGTGAATGACGAGCGTGTCGTCGCCGATAAACGCCAGAAAATCGCGCACGACATCGCGAAACAGCGGTTTGCCGACAAGAAACTCGGTCGAAATGCCGTGAATGCTTTGGGCCTCAGCCGGAACGTCGCGCTCAGGATTGATAAAGCGATGAAATTCGCGGCCCGTCGGAATGCGGTTGAAGATCTCGATGCAACCGACTTCGATCAGCCGGTCGCCCTTCTTCGGATCGAGGCCCGTCGTTTCCGTGTCGAGAACGATCTCGCGCATCATGAGCCTTTCCCCCGGCTATCAATCAGCCACGCCAAAAACGCTCGTAAGCGTCGCCGCGGATCGCTTGCAGTTTAGTGATGATCGTATCGATTTGGCTGTTGCAGTTTTCGACGGTGCCGGCGGTGTCCACAACGAAATCGGCGCGCGCGCGCTTTTCCGCCTCAGGAATTTGCCGCGCCACGACAGTTTCGAATTTGGCCTCCGTCATTCCGGGCCGTTGAAGGACGCGTCGGCGCTGGATGTCGCCCGGGGCGCTAACGACGATCCGGACATCGACGGTACGATAGCCGCCGGCCTCGAACAGCAACGGCACTTCGAGCACGGCCACGGAGGCGCCACGTGCGTGCTCGGCCTGAAGAAAGCGGCGTTCGCCCTCTCGAATTCTCGGATGCACGATCGATTCGAGACGTTTGAAGCCTTGAGGCTCGGCGACCAGACGCGCCGAGAGTTTGGCTCGATCGACTTTGCCATCCGTCAGCGAGCCGGGAAATGCGCGTTCGATGTCCGGAGCCAGCGGCCCCGCATAGAGCCGGTGAACTTCGGCATCGGCGTCGAACACTTCGATGCCATGCTCGCGGAACCGCGCTGCGGCCGTTGATTTGCCCATACCGATCGAACCGGTCAATCCGACTACCAGCATCACGAGCCGCTAATATCCTTGGCGATGAGGTCATAGAGTTGCGGCGTCACTTCCGGCCTGACGCCGAACCATTTTTCAAAGCCCGGCACAGCCTGATGCAAAAGCATGCCGAGGCCGTCGACGGCGACGAGACCGTGAGCCTCAGCCGATTTCAGAAATTCGGTTGCGAGCGGCACGTAAACGAGATCGGCGGCAACGGCACCTTTGCGAGCACGGGAGAAATCAATTTCGGGACTACCGGCTTCATTCATTCCGAGTGTCGTTGTGTTTACGATAACGGCTGCTTCCGGGGCGTGCTCTTGCCGCTCTGCCCACGGCCATGCGCTAACGCGACCGCCGAAGTGTTTTGCCAACAGCTCACTCCGTTCGAGCGAACGATTGAAGACGCGGATATCTTCTCTGCCATCTTCGAGGAAGCCGTGGACGACGGCGCGCGCCGATCCACCGGCGCCAAGCACGACGATGGGGCCGGTACCTTTCCGCCAGTCCGGAGCTCTATTTTCGAGATTGGCCATAAAGCCGTAGGTGTCGGTGTTGGCGCAATTCAGCTCTTCATTTTCGAACCAAAGCGTGTTTGCGGCTCCGACTGCGACGGCCGAGGGTTCACGTTTCGAAGCCGCCGAAAACACCGCTTCCTTATGCGGTACCGTCACATTGCAGCCTGCGAAGCCGCGCGCCCGGAGCGAACTCAAAAAGCTCTCGAGGTCTTCGGGCTTCACCGGCTCTTTCGAATAGGCGCCGTCGATGCCGTATTGGCGAAGCCAAGCCCCGTGAATGAGCGGCGAACGCGAATGCGTGATGGGCCAGCCGATGACGCAGGCGCGTTTCATGTTGCGACCATTTCTTCCCGGCGAAGGCGCGCCAGAAGCGGCATCAACGGAATGCCGAGAATCGTGAAATAGTCGCCATCGATATCATCGAAGAGCTGCACGCCTAAGCCTTCGATCTCATAGCAGCCGACGCACTGCAGCGCCCGGTCTCCGATCCGCTCCAGATACGATCCGATGAACTCATCGGAAAAATCCCGCATCGCCATTTCGGCCATGGCGCTCGCCTGCCAGTGCACGGTGCCGCCGCGGGCCAGCGCGACCGCCGAAACGAGTTCATGGGTGCGACCACGCAACATCACGAGAATCTCACGCGCCTCGGCGGGGCTGGCAGCTTTGGCAAATATCTTGCCGCCCAGCGCCAACACCTGATCGGCGCCGATAACGAGCGCGTCCGGGTGGGCTTCTGAAACGACCCGGGCTTTTTCTGCGGCGATGGCGGCGGCAATGTCGGCAGATTCGGGCGGCACCTTGGTATTGGTCATCGCATCGCGGATGGCGGCTTCATCGACGTCAGCAGGGATAACTTCGAATGTCAGCCCTGCCGCTTCGAGCATCGCTTTGCGGGCCGCACTGCCGGACGCCAGGATCAATCGCGTCGCGTCAGGCATTGGTCGCTTCCGTTTCCGGCTTCTGACCGGATTTTCGATCCTGGAGAAGCTTAAGAATCATCGTCGCCGATTCTTCGATCGAACGGCGCGTCACATCGATGATCGGCCAACCGTACTGAGCGGCGATTTTTCGCGTGTAGGCAATTTCGGCCGAGATCGCATCGCGATCGACATAGCTCTCGAGATCGCGATCTGCCATCAGCACGGCGCGGTTACGGCGAACGTCGGCAATCCGATCGACGTTAGCGATAAGGCAGACGATGAAGGCTTTGTGCGGTTCGAGGAGTTCGTCGGGCAACGGCACTTGCGGAACCAGAGGCAGATTGGTCGTCTTGTAGCCGCGCTGCGCCAGATAGAGACTCGTCGGAGTTTTCGATGTGCGCGAGATGCCGAGCAAGATGATGTCGGCGTCGCTCAGGTTTTCGGGCAGCCGGCCATCGTCGTGGGCCATTGTGAAGTTCATTGCGTCGATGCGGCGGAAATAATCGGCGTCGAGCACATGCTGGCCGGCGACGGTCGGCGTCTGCGGCGCACCGAGATAACTTTCGAACACCTGCATGATCGGCTGCAACACGGCAAGGCACGGGATCTTGAGACGCTGACAGTGCTGCTCGAGTTCGCCGACAAGCGCCTTGTTGACCACAGTATAGAGAACGATGCCGGGGTCCTTCTCGATGTCGGCCAGAACACGCTTCAGTTGGCGCTGCGTGCGGACAAGCGGATGTACGTGCTCGATCGCGCGGATGTTCTGATACTGCACGGTTGCAGCCTTCGCGATCGCGACCAGCGTTTCGCCTGTCGAATCCGAAACGAGGTGCATGTGGAACATGCTCGGCAGCGTCATAGCCTGCGTCTCGCAAAAAAAGGTCTTAGAGCCTGTTCAAAACCGCGACGTTATCCCGGCCGGGCGATGAGAGGTTCCGGGTTGAGAGAACAACCGTGAACCGGTCCACCGCGATACCCACATCTGACGGAAAGGGAAAGGCTTTGTTCGACTGTCGACCATCCCTAGGGACAAGCGATCTGTCCAACGGTCCTACGCTGGTTGTCAACAGCTGCCGCATTCGGGTTGAAGACACATGCCGCCAGCAAGCCTTTGATTAACGGAGGGCTTCGCGCTCTATTGCCTCGGGCGGCGGAAAGGCTCTATCCGTCGTGGCAACACAATGGCGATGTTGAACTCCTGTGGACGTGGTGGGGACGACAGGCTGATCCCCGAACAACGCTGTCCTAAGAGTCATAAAAATAATCTTCAAAGAAAATCTAATCTCTTTGAAGTGAAGGGAGTGAAGGCGTGCGAGATCAGGGTAGCGATGCACGGCAACGGCGGTTCATGATGCCGTTTACGGGCACGGGCGTTTCGCCTCCTCCCGTTTGGCTGATGCGCCAGGCCGGCCGCTATCTGCCGGAATATCGCAAGACGCGGGCTGAAGCCGGCAGCTTTCTCGATTTGTGCTATACGCCGCGACTTGCCGCCGAAGTCACGCTGCAGCCGATCCGGCGCTATGGCTTCGATGCCGCGATCCTGTTTTCCGATATTCTGATCGTGCCGGATGCACTCGGCCAGGGCGTCAGATTTGTCGACGGCGAAGGTCCTCGACTTGATCCCGTTCGGACGCTTGAAGATCTGTCCCGACTCGCCCTATCGAGAACGAACGACAAGTTCGCGCTGATTTGTGAAACGGTCGAGCGGCTACGCCAGGAATTGCCGCGCGAGACGGCACTGATTGGATTTTGTGGGGCCCCTTGGACCGTTGCGACGTATGTGGTGGAAGGCCGAGGCTCGCCGGATCAGAGCGCGGCGCGGAGTTGGGCGTATCGCGACCGGGACGGTTTCGCGACCCTCATCGAGCTGTTGACGGATGCGTCGATCGATTATCTCTGCGGCCAAGTTTCAGCCGGCGCCGATGCGCTGCAGATTTTCGACAGCTGGGCCGGAAGTCTGGCCGATGACGAGTTCGAGCGCTGGGTTATCGGACCGACAGCAAAATTGGTTCGTGAGGTTCGCAAACGCCACCCCAGTGTACCGATCATCGGATTTCCGCGTGGCGCGGCAGCGCACCTTGATCGCTACGTCGCGGCGACCGGCATCGATGGCGTCAGCTGCGATACGGCCTGCCCCCTCGGCGTCATGCAAGGAATTGCGAAAGGCGGCACGGTCGTGCAGGGCAACCTCGATCCGCTGTTGCTGGTGAGCGGGGGTACGGCCCTCGATCACAGGATCGACGACATTTGCGCGGCGATGTCGGGCTTGCCTTTCGTCTTCAATCTCGGTCACGGTATCGTTCCCGAAACGCCGCCCGAGCATGTCGCACGCCTCGTCCAGCGTATCAGAACATAAACCTCGAGAAGGTCCGAGCATGGCGGAGACAAGGCGGACGCGATCACCTGCGTGGCGCGCTGGGATTGCCGTCGTTGTGACCGCCACAGTGGCGGCCCTGATGATTTTGGTGCTTGGCGCCGACGCCTATCCGTGGATCAAAGCCATCCACGTCATTGCGATCATTTCCTGGATGGCGGGGATGCTCTATCTGCCGCGCCTTTTCGTTTATCACAGCGAGGTGCCGGCCGGCTCGGTGCAGTCGGAAACTTTCAAAGTAATGGAGCAGCGGCTTCTGACGCTGATCATAAACCCAGCGATGGTGATTGCTTGGGTGCTAGGGCTATGGCTGGCTTGGAAGGGCGGCTATTGGGCGGCGCACTGGTTCCACGCCAAGTTGGCCCTCGTCGTGCTTCTTTCAGGACTGCACGGCTATCTGTCGGCGGCGACGCGCGCGTTCGCTGAGGACCGCAATACCAAGCCGGCGCGTCACTGGCGCATCATCAATGAAATTCCGGCCGTGCTGATGGTCGGCATCGTCATCCTAGCCGTCGTCAAGCCGTTCTAGTCACCTCGACGTGAGGCTACGCGGCAAAATCGCGCTGATGTTCCGGTGCCGCAACGCGCCTGAAATCCGCACGCGGCCTGCGTATTCCTATGCCCCGCTCGAGGCGGGTGTGGCAGGTTCCCCAAGCTATCAGGGGAGTACGCAGATGCGCACTATTGCTGTTTCAATGACCGCCGTTCTCGCCGTCGCCGTCGCTGCCGCCACCGTCGCGACCGCGCCGGCTGAGGCCAAATCGTGCTTCAAGAAAGCTGCCGAGGGCGTCGCCCTCACCGAAAGTCTGGCGAAATTCCAGGTCGACGCGGCGCTGCTTCAGGCGACCGACTGGAGCATTTATTTCACCTGGGTCGGAGGCGGCAGCACGCCTGGCTATACGTTCGGTCCGCGCTCGTACAAATGCAGCCCCGGCCAGGTTATGGGTTGGCAATGCAAAGGTTCGGCGACGCTCTGCAAGCTCTGACATCGCGAGACGGTCATGCCGAGCGATCAGATCGGCATGACGTCGACCCTCGAAAACTTCGCGGTGTTGCTAAGCGAGGTAGTTACGGAACTGTGGCGCGGGCTCAGGTCTGGACGTTATCTTGCGCTGTTGCGTTCCCGTTTGGCCGCTTTTGCTGCGCGTTTCGCGGCGTTCTTCACCTTGCGTTGCTTAGCAACGATGCGCCGTCGAAGCCGGTCCGACATCGTGGGCATGATTTGTCCTCCCAGGCAGCAAATTTTGAATTGCCCGATCATGGCCGGCAAGCCATTGGCTCGTAGGCGGTAGTGGCGAAAACTTATTAAAAGCCCGAAGCCGAGATTTTCAAGCCGATCCACTCCCCCCCTTTTGACCACTTTTCAGGCGGCGGGGGACCTGCTATACAGGTCGCGTCCTCATAGGATTTTGGCAGACGGCACGTTTCGACGCGGTTATGCAACCCGTCAGCGTCCACCGCATTACGACAGGGCGCCCGCCTTGTCGCCGTCGTGCCAGGCTCATTTCTCCTCCCACCACCCGATACCGCTCAAAATGCGGCACTCCGCGGAGTTTTCTTTCCAATGAAGCAGATGAAGCTCGAGGACCTGAAGCGGAAATCGCCCGCTGAACTCGTCACCTTTGCCGAAGAGGCCGGTGTCGAGAACGCCTCGACGATGCGCAAGCAGGAGATCATGTTCGCGACGCTGAAGCAGCTCGCGACCCAGGAAACAGAAATCACGGCCATGGGGGTTGTCGAGGTTCTGCAGGATGGCTTCGGCTTCCTCAGATCACCAGAAGCCAACTACCTGCCCGGCCCTGACGACATCTACGTCTCGCCCTCGCAGATCCGCCGCTTTGCGCTTCGCACCGGCGATACCGTCGAAGGCCAGATCCGCTCTCCGAAGGACGGCGAGCGCTACTTTGCCCTTCTCAAGGTCTCGAACATCAATTTCGAAGACCCCGAGATGACCAAGCATAAGAGCCATTTCGACAATCTGACGCCGCTCTATCCGACCAAGTGGCTGAAACTCGAAATCGAAGACCCGACCATCAAGGATTTTTCTTCCCGCGTCATCGACATCGTGTCGCCGCTTGGAAAAGGCCAGCGCGCCTTGATCGTGGCGCCACCCCGGACCGGCAAGACCGTGCTGCTGCAGAATATCGCACACTCGATCACATCCAATCACCCGGAGTGCTACCTGATCGTTCTGCTGATCGACGAGCGCCCGGAAGAAGTCACCGACATGCAGCGCT
>Ga0207678_10000439_pt1 | contig 37786 bp, 39 predicted proteins | sample KBSC63metaG_FD_184319 | JGI IMG/M metagenome (GOLD analysis project Ga0207678, IMG submission 184319) | Corn rhizosphere microbial communities from Kellogg Biological Station, Michigan, USA - KBS C6-3 metaG (SPAdes) (version 2) | ecosystem: Host-associated > Plants > Roots > Rhizosphere > Soil ... | reverse complement strand
ACCGGCCATTGGCCGCGCTCATCAGGTCGGGCCGGTGCCACCAGCCACCGCCGAGCGCCTGGAACAGCGCCGCGGTGTCTGCAAAGCGCGCGGCCTCGGCCTGGACGAGGCTAAGCCGCTGCTGCTGATACGACTGCTCGGCGACGAGCACCGCGAGATAGGCGTCGTAGCCGTCCTTGTAGCGGAGCCGCGCGAGATCGAGGCTCTTCTTTGCCGCGTCGGTGGCAGCGGCAGTGGACTTCAGGGCGTCGGCGTCATGCTCGAGCGCGGAGAGCGTGTCGGCGACATTCTGAAAGGCGGTGAGGACCGTGCCGCGATATTGCTCGGCCGATTGCTGATAGGCGTAGCGCGCCGCCCGCTCCTGGTGCAGCTTCGTGCCCCCGTCGAAGATCGGCGCCAGAAGCGCCGCACCAATGTTCCAGAAGCCGGTACCCGGCGCGAAAATTTGCCCGATCGCGAGCGCGTTGCTGCCGGCGTTGGCGCTCAGCGTGATATTGGGCAGGCGATTGGCTCGCGCGACCCCGATCTGCGCACTGGCAGCGTGCAGATTCTCCTCGGCCTGGAGCACGTCGGGCCGCTGCTCGACGAGCGCCGAGGGGAGCGTCAGCGGCAGATCGGCCGGAAGAGTCAGGCCGGCGAGCGAGAATTTCTCCGCCGGTGCCTGGCTGGGATACCGGCCCGTCAGCACCGCGAGAAGATTCTGCTGCTGGTCGCGCTGCTTGGTCAACGGCGGCAGCGTGGCTTCGAGCTGCGCCAGCTGGGTCTGCTGCGCGGCGATGTCGGCGCCGGCGATATAGCCCTTGGATTTCTGGAATTGCAGCAGGCTGAGGATCTGCCGGTTGATCCCGATCAGGTCGTTGGTCGTGGCGATCTGATCGTCGAGCGAGGCTTCCGTAATCGCCGCGAGAGCGACGTTCGCGCTCAGCGTGATGTCGGTCGCGACCATCTGGTATCGGCTCGCCTGCTCCTGCGCGGCGAGACCCTCGACAGTCCGCTTGTTCAAGCCGAACACGTCGGGTGTGTAGGAGACCGCGACCGACGGCGTGACGAGCGTGTAGGCGAAGGAATTGTTGGCCGGGACCGGCGCGAGCGTCGCCGAAGGGTCCTTGTTGCGAGTGATGCTGGCGCCGGCGCTGACCTGGGGCAGATAGGCGCCGTGCTGCGCGAGCGTGTTCTCATGGGCGACGCGCAACGCCGCCTGCGCCGCCTTGAGGTCGGCATTGTTCGCGAGTGCCTGCTCGATCAGCGCATTGAGTGGCCTCGAGTGGAACAGGCTCCACCAATCGGCCGGAATGTCGGCGCCGCTGATGAAGTGTTGCGCCTGTCCTCCCGGCACGCCGGCGGTCGCGGCGATCGTTGCCTGCGGAGTGGCGGTGTAGCTTGAGACAGGAGGGGGAGCGGGCGGCTTGAAGTTCGGTCCGACCACGCACGCAGTCGTCAGGAAAGGGGCGAAAAGCGCAACGATCGATTGTCGACGGGAGTGCAACCTGATCGATCTCCAATGCCTAGGTTCGCCGCGATTCGCGTTCGACGTTCCACTCGGGAATGGACAGGCGACAATATCACGTCACAGGTCCAGCTTGCCTGCGCTGCCAAACAACGGGGCCGCGAAGCAAATTACATCGCGGTAATGATTGCCGAAACCGGGTCACCCATGCGCGCGGAGACCCATTTGAAGCCGCGCGGCTTCCCTGCTAGCCGCCGCGGCCATGGTTCCCCGCTACTCCCGCCCTGAAATGACGGCCATCTGGTCGGCGACAAACCGCTACCGCATCTGGTGGCAGATCGAGGTCTTCGCGGCCGAGGCGATGGGACGGATCGGGATGATCCCAGCTGACGACGCGGCGACGATCCGGGCAGCGTACGACAATGACGCGCTCGGCGAGATCGACATCGAAGCGATCGACCGCATCGAGGCGGTCACCAAGCATGACGTGATCGCGTTCCTGACCTGGGCCGGCGGCAAGCTCGGGCCGGAAAAGCGCTGGCTGCACCAGGGCATGACCAGCTCCGACGTCCTAGACACCGCGCTCGCGGTGCAGCTGAAACAGGCCGCCGACCTGCTGATCCGCGACGTGGACGAGCTCTTGAATGTGGTGAAGCGCCGCGCGTTCGAGCACAAGTTCACGCCGACCATTGGCCGAAGCCACGGGATCCACGCCGAGCCGACCACCTTCGGCGTCAAGCTCGCGCAGGCTTATGCCGAGTTCGCGCGCAACCGCGAGCGGCTGCTCGCCGCGCGCGACGGCGTCGCGACGTGCGCCATCTCCGGCGCGATCGGCACCTTCGCCAACGTGCCGCCGGGCATCGAGGAAGATGTCGCCGCCGCGCTTGGCCTTACGCCCGAGCCAGTCTCGACCCAAGTCATCCCGCGCGATCGACACGCGATGTTCTTCGCGACTCTCGGCGTCATCGCCTCGTCGATCGAGCGCGTGGCGACCGAGATCCGCCATCTCCAGCGCACCGAAGTGCTCGAGGCCGAGGAATATTTCTCGCCCGGCCAGAAGGGCAGCTCGGCCATGCCGCACAAGCGCAACCCGGTGCTGACGGAGAACCTCACCGGTCTCGCGCGCATGGTCCGCGGCTATGTGACGCCCGCGTTGGAAAACGTCGCCTTGTGGCATGAGCGCGACATTTCGCACTCGTCGGTCGAGCGCTTCATCGGCCCCGACGCGACAATCACGCTCGACTTCGCGCTCGCGCGGCTCACCGGCGTCGTCGACAAGCTCGTCGTCTATCCCGAGCGGATGCAGAAGAATCTCGACCGGATGGGCGGGCTCGTCCATTCGCAACGCGTGCTGCTCGCGCTCACCCAGGCGGGGCTTAGCCGCGAGGAAGCCTATGCGCTGGTGCAGCGCAACGCGATGAAGGTGTGGGAATCGGACGGGCAGCTCTCGTTGCTGGCATTGCTCAAGGCGGATCCGGAGGTCACGCGATGCCTCTCGCCCGATGTGCTCGAGGACCTGTTCGACCTTGGCTATCATCTGAAGCACGTCGACACGATCTTCGGCCGAGTGTTCGGCGCGGAGGGCTAACCAGCCTGCGAATTGGCGAGGCTTGACCCGGCAATCTGCTCGGCTAGCTCTGGCTCGTTCACGGGAGGGGAGCATGAGCAATGCTGCGTTCGCGGCCGATTAGCGTTGCGGGAATCCTGTTTCTCTTTGCAGTCGCGTCCACGCTCTGGGTTTTCTGGACCACCGTCCTGCCAATGATCGATGGGCGGAGCTGGCCGCATCATGGCGATCATCTCGCCCTAATCCTCCCTCACATTGCCGGTGGCGTGACCATGATCACTCTGGGAACGCTCAACCTGTTTCTGGGCTGGACTGGGCGAACCGGGAGATTGCACCGGTGGGTCGGACGCTCGTACCTGCTCGCGGGAACGGTGGCGGCCGTGTTGGTCGTTGCGATGGCGATTTTCGCCCCGCACGAACCGCAAAGCCTGTACATCGCGACCGGAACCCTCGCGATCGCATGGATCGCCGTCGCGGCAATGGGATGGCGTGCCGCGCGCAATCGCCGTTTCCAATCCCATCGCGAGTGGATGATCCGAAGCTATGTGCTCAGCTGGACCTTCGTCGGATGCCGAATCGCAACCCAGGTGGATTTCTATCCATGGCTCGGCACTGAGGGAGTCACCGCTGCGATCTGGGTCAATTGGATCGTTCCGCTCATCGTCTGCGAGATAGCGCTTCGCTGGAAGGAAGGCGGTCCTCTCGTCGAGAAACAGCAGCGGATGCCTGCGTAAGGTTCCTGCACCTGTTCGGAGCTCAGATCAGACTGGCACTACTTTTTTGAATGCCTCAGCGATGGAGTCGGTTATGATGCGCTGCAGCAAAGCAGGGTGCCTTCAGCGCGATGGCGGATTATCAGGAAGTTCGAGAGCAAACGCTTGCCGAGCGTCCGCATGGCGTGGACATCCAAGCGGCCGGCTATCTGCTCGAACTGTCGCTCGACTGGATCGTGCTGCGCGCGTCGGAGAACATCCACCGGCTGTTGGGCGAATCCCACGTCACCTTGATCGATGAGCCCCTCGGGCGGTTCGTCCACGCCCAGGCGCTGCACGATCTTCGCAATCTTTTCTCGCGCCTGAGCGGCACGACCGGAATTGGACGCGCCTACGCGGTGCGGCTGACCGACGATCCCGACCTTGTCGACCTCGCCTTCCAGCTGATTGGCGGGCGCGTGCTGCTCGAGGCGGTGCCGTCGGCCCGTGACTTCGGCGAGAGCTTCGGCAGCGTCGGCGGACTGATCGCCGGCTTGTCGAACAGCGAAGGACAAGCCTTGCTCGATGCCGGCGCGCGGCGGATGCGGGCGCTGACCGGCTACGACCGGGTGACGCTGCGCTGTGGCGACGAGCGCGCGGAGAGCAGCCGCGGCGCTTTCTCGGCCCCGGCCGCAATGACCGACGACCTACCTGAGATCGTCTGCGATCTGAATGCACAGCAAGTCGCAGTTTTCCCCCATGTGACGGAAGACAAGTCGGCACGCTCGGCGCTGATGCGCTCATGCACCTCGGCGGCGGCCGATCGTCTCCGCAGCGAAGGAGTCCGCGCGAGCCTTCGCGTTCCGTTCTCTGTCGACGATGTCAGCGGCGAGTTCCGCTGCGACAGCCGCACTCCGCGCGCGCCGAGCTTCGAGCTCCACGCCGCCGCCGAGTTGTTTGCCCAATTGTTCGCAATGCGGCTGGAAATCGACCGCTTCCGCAACGGCTAATCAGCCGCCGAACATCTCGCGCGCGCGGGTGAAGAAGCTCTTTGCCGCCGGGCATTCCTCGCCTGTCTCGGTCTCGCGAAATTCCTCGAGCAGCTTCTTCTGCTTGGAGGACATGCGGGTCGGCGTTTCTACCAGGATCCGCGCGACGAGATCGCCGCGACCGCGCGCGTTTAACACGCTCATACCCGAGCCGCGGTGCCGCAACTGCTCGCCGGATTGGATTCCGGCTGGGATCTTGAGCTCGACCGGCTTGCCATCGATCCCCGGCAGACTGATCGCGCCGCCGAGCGCCGCCGTCGTGAAGCTGACCGGGCAATCGGCGACGAGCGTGGTGCCCTCGCGCGCGTAGATCGGATGCCGCTTCAAGTGCACGAAGAGGTAGAGATCGCCGCTGCCCGCGCCACGAATTCCGGCCTCGCCTTCCCCGGCGACGCGAATGCGGGTTCCCTCATCGACTCCTGGCGGAATCTTCACTGACAGCTTGCGTTCGCTCAAGGCGCGGCCTTCGCCGTGACAACTAACGCACGGGTCGGTGATGACCTCGCCCGAGCCGCGGCAGGTCGGACAGCCGCGCTCGACGACGAAAAAGCCCTGCTGCGCGCGGACCTTGCCCATGCCACCGCAAGTCTGACAGGTATTGGCGCAACGGTCGGTGCTGGTGCAGCCGCGACCGTGGCAGCGCTCGCAATTGGCCATCGCCTGGACGGTGATCGTCTGCTCGGACCCGGTGAATGCCTCCTCGAGGGTCAGCTCGAGATCGTAGCGGAGGTCCGCGCCGCGCGCGGCATTCTGCTGTGCGCGCGGGTCCATGAACTCGCCAAAGATGGTGGAGAAAATGTCGGAGAAGCCGTTGAAGCCTGCTTCGGCGAACGGATCGTGGCCGGGACCGCCGTTCTGGAACGCGGCCTTGCCGAAGCGGTCGTAGGCGGCGCGCTTCTGCGGGTCCTTGAGGACGTCGTAAGCCTCGTTGATCGCCTTGAATTGCGCTTCCTTGTCCGCGCAGCCATTGTGGCGGTCGGGGTGATATTCCTTGGCGAGCCGACGATACGCAGACTTGATCGTCGCATGGTCAGCGCCGCGCGTGATTCCCAGTAAATCGTAATAGTCCCGCTCGACCATCTACGCGGTCACTCCCCCCAGCACGTTCGCCCCGCGCTCGCCGAAAACCTGTCCTGTTGTGTCTGAAGCAAGAAGGACAGTCCGCCGGCGAGCTTAGGGCCAACGTTCATCTGGATCAGCCTTTGTTTTCACCTTCGTCGACCTCGGAGAATTCCGCGTCGACAACCTCTTCCTGGGTACGCGCCGGATCCTCCGACGGCCCCGACGTGCCCGCGTCCGGCCCGGCCGCCGCTTCGGTTTCGGCCTGCTGCGCCTTGTACATCGCCTCGCCGAGCTTCATCGCCGCCTGGGTCAATGCAGCCGTCTTCTGCTGCATGTCGTCGGCGTCGCCGCCCTCGACCGCGGCCTTGGCGTCGGCAATCGCTTTTTCGATCTCGGCCTTGATGTCTCCCGAGACCTTGTCGCCGTGCTCGGAGAGCTGCTTTTCGGTCGAATGGATGAGGCTCTCGGCATTGTTCTTGGCCTCGGCCGAAGCACGCCGCTTCTTGTCATCCTCGGCGAACTGTTCGGCTTCGCGCACCATCTTGTCGATGTCGGTGTCGGAAAGTCCGCCCGAGGCCTGGATGCGGATCTGCTGCTCCTTTCCGGTGCCCTTGTCCTTGGCCGAAACGTTGACGATGCCGTTGGCGTCGATGTCGAATGTGACTTCGATCTGCGGCACGCCCCGTGGCGCCGGCGGGATGCCGACGAGATCGAACTGGCCGAGCATCTTGTTGTCGGCCGCCATTTCCCGCTCGCCCTGGAAGACGCGGATGGTCACCGCGTTTTGATTGTCCTCGGCGGTCGAGAAGACCTGGCTCTTCTTGGTCGGGATGGTGGTGTTGCGGTCGATCATCCGGGTGAACACGCCGCCCAGCGTCTCGATACCGAGCGAAAGCGGCGTGACGTCCAGCAGCAGCACGTCCTTGACGTCGCCCTGCAGCACGCCGGCCTGAATCGCCGCGCCCATGGCGACGACTTCGTCGGGGTTGACGCCGGTGTGCGGCTCCTTCCCGAAAAATTCCTTCACCCGCTCACGCACCCGCGGCATGCGGGTCATGCCGCCGACAAGGACGACGTCATGGATGTCCTTGGCGTCGACGCCAGCATCCTTGAGCGCCTTCTTGCACGGCTCGATGGTCCGCTCGATCAGATCGTCGACCAATTTTTCGAGGTCGGCGCGGGTAAGCGTAACGACGAGGTGCAGCGGGGTGGTCGTGCCGCCTTCCATGCGCGCGGTGATGAACGGCTGGTTGATCTCGGTCGTCTGCGCCGACGACAGCTCAATCTTCGCCTTTTCCGCGGCTTCCTTGAGGCGCTGGAGCGCGAGCCGGTCCGTGCGGAGGTCGATACCCTCCTTGGCCTTGAATTGGTCAGCCAGCCAGTTGACGATCCGCGCGTCGAAATCCTCGCCGCCGAGGAAGGTGTCGCCGTTGGTCGACTTCACCTCGAACACGCCGTCGCCGATTTCGAGGACCGAAATGTCGAACGTGCCGCCGCCAAGGTCGTAGACGGCGATCGTCTTGCCGTCTTCTTTCTCGAGGCCATAGGACAGAGCCGCAGCCGTCGGCTCGTTGATGATGCGCAACACTTCGAGGCCGGCAATCTGGCCGGCATCCTTGGTCGCCTGCCGCTGAGCGTCGTTGAAGTAAGCGGGAACGGTGATCACCGCCTGGGTGACCGTTTCACCGAGATACGCCTCGGCGGTTTCCTTCATCTTCTGGAGGATGAAGGCAGAAATCTGCGAGGGGCTGTAATCCTTGCCGCCGGCCTGGACCCAGGCATCGCCATTCGAACCCTTGACGATCTTGTAGGGCACCAGCTCGGTGTCCTTCTTGGTGATCGGATCGTCGTAGCGCCGGCCGATCAGGCGCTTGACCGCGAAAATCGTATTGTCGGGATTGGTGACCGCCTGGCGCTTTGCCGGCTGGCCGATCAACCGTTCGCCGTCCTTGGTGAAAGCGACGACCGAAGGCGTGGTGCGCGCGCCTTCGCTATTTTCAATGACCTTCGGCTTGCCGCCTTCCATGACGGCGACGCAGCTGTTGGTCGTGCCCAAGTCGATGCCGATGACCTTGGCCATGTTTCTTGTTCCCTCTTCTTACAGCCCCTCTCCGGCCCCGTTCAGGCGGCCGAAATGTTCCGTTCTCAGCCGGATATAGGTGGCGAGTTCGGACGGACAAGGGAATGACGGTCGCCTCAGGGCATCGCCATGCCGCCGTTGACGTGCAGCGTCTGGCCGGTGACGTACCCGGCTTCGTTCGACGCTAGATAGACGCAGGCCGCGCCGATATCCTCGCCGCTGCCCATCGCGCCAACCGGGATACGCGACAGGATGCCGGCGCGCTGCTGCTCGTTGAGCGCGTCAGTCATCGCCGAAGACATAAACCCCGGAGCGACTGCGTTGACGGTGATGCCGCGGCTCGCGAGCTCCTGGGCCACAGCCTTGGTCATGCCGATCAGCGCGGCCTTCGACGCGACATAATTCGCCTGTCCCGGATTGCCGGTGACCCCGACCACCGAGGTGATCGAGACGATGCGGCCGAACCGGGCCTTCATCATCGGCTTGGCCGCCGCGCGCATCAGGCGGAACGCGGCTTCGAGGTTGATGCGGATGACCTCCTCGAACTCCTCGTCCTTCATCCGCATCAGGAGGTTGTCGCGGGTGACCCCGGCATTGTTGACGAGAATGTCGAGCTTGCCGCCGAGCGCGTCGAGCGCCGAGGGAACGAGCTGGTCGACGGCGGCGCCGTCAGCGAGGTTGCAGCCGATCGCCACATGATCGCCGCCGAGCTCCTCGCGGAAGCGTTCCAGCTTCTCGACATTGCTCCCCGAGACGGCAAGCCGTGCCCCTTGCCGCGCCAGCGCCCTCGCAATCGCCGACCCCAGCCCGCCCGAAGCGCCCGTCACCAGCGCGGTCATTCCAGTAAGATCAAACATTTCCTCGTCACTCCCGCGAAAGCGGGAGTCCCGCTTTCTTCTCTAATGATGCCGCCGAAAAAACAGCGGGATCCCCGCTTTCGCGGGGATGACGGCTAAAATTCCTTCGCCAGCGCCTCGATGTCTTGCATCGTGACAATGCTCGTGACCTTCACATCCGGCACGGTGCGCTTGACCATCGCGCCGAGCACCTTGCCGCCGATCTCGACGAACTCCTCGACGCCCGCGGCGGCCATGTTGGCGACGCTTTCGCGCCACCGGACCATGCCGGTGACCTGCTCGACGAGCTGGTTGCGGATGGCGTCAGGATCGCTGGTCGGCTCGGCGGTGACGTTGGCGAACAGTGGCACGGCGGGCGCGGCCAGCACGACATAGCTCAGCGCATCGGCCATGGCCTCGGCGGCAGGCTGCATCAACGGGCAATGAAACGGCGCCGAGACCGGCAACAGCACCGCGCGCTTGGCGCCCATGTCCTTGGCGATCTCGACCGCGCGGTCGATCGCGCCCTTGGCGCCCGAAATCACCACCTGCGAGGGATCATTATCGTTAGCGACAGTGCAGACCTCGCCCTCGGCCGCGGCCGCAGCGATCTTGCGGGCCAGCGCGAGGTCGGCACCGAGCAGCGCGCCCATCGCGCCCTCGCCGACCGGCACCGCCTGCTGCATTGCCTGTCCGCGCAGCCGCAGCAGCTTCGCGGTTGTGGCAAGGTCGAACGAGCCGCCCGCGCACAGCGCCGAATATTCGCCGAGGCTGTGCCCGGCGACGAAGCTCGCCACGTCGGCAAGGTTCACGCCGAGCGTGCGCAGCACTGCGAGCGAATGCGCCATGATTGCCGGCTGGGCATTCTCGGTGAGCTTCAATTCCTCGTCCGGCCCGTCGCGCATCAGCTTGAACAAATTCTGGCCAAGCGCCTCGTCGACCTCGTCGAACACGTCGCGCGCGGCGCGGCTCGCGCCGGCCAGCGCGCTGCCCATGCCGACCACCTGGCTGCCCTGTCCCGGAAAAATGAATGCGCGCATGAACGCCCCTGATCCTCGTTCGGTTGGCGGCGCGGTTAAGCGCGAGCGGGCGCATTGCCAAGCCTCGGCCGGGATGCGAAGCGCTGCCAATGGCTGCCGTCCGCATCGACATCCATCCGGAACCGCGCTCGCGGATGCTCGGCAAGTGGATGAGCGCGGCGATGGTCGTCGGCTCGATGGTCGGGTCCGGCATCTATCTGCTGCCGACGACGCTCGCGCCTTACGGCATGAACCTCGTGATCGCGTTCGTGCTGACGGGGCTCGGCACGATGTGTCTCGCCTTCGCGATGGCGCGGCTGGCGGGGAAAATCCCGGGCGGCCCATTCGTCTATGTCGCGCAAGCGTTCGGCGAGCAAACCGCGTTCGTGACGCTGTGGAGCTATGTGCTCTCGCAGGTCACGGGCATTGCCGGCGTCGCGATCGCGGTCGCGGGAGCGCTCGGGCATATCTGGCCCGAAGTCGTCTCAGGGCCGCCCCTGATCGTAGTCGCCATCGGCTCGATCCTGGTCCTGCTGCTGGTCAACCTGCGCGGGGCGCGATCAGCCGGCGCGCTGCAGATCCTGACCGTCCTCATCAAGCTCGTCCCGCTGATCGCCGTCATGATTCTCGTCCTTGGCCGCGCCGGCTCCGGGCAGAATCTGGATCCGCTCGAACCGACACCGGTCGGGATCGCCGGCATCACGACCGCGGCCGCGCTGATCCTTTTCTCGCTCACCGGCTTCGAAGCGGCCGTGATGACGGCCAACGTGACGCGCGATTCAACGACGACGGTGCCGCGCGCCACGATCCTCGGCACCGGTTTCACCGCCATCATCTATTTGTTGTCGACGGTTGCCGTCCTGCTGCTCCTGCCGAGCGTGGTCGCGGCGAGCAGCGGCGCACCGTTCGCCGACGCGATCGCCCCCTTGCTCGGATCGGCCGCGGGTGTCCTCGTTGCGCTGATCGCCGCCGTTAGCGCGTTCGGGACCGCCAATTCGCTGCTGCTCATCGCCGCGGAATCGACGCGCACCATGGGGCTCGCGGGAGACTTGCCGCCAGCGTTCCGCCGCAGCAACAGCGCGGGAGCACCGGTCGGAGCGCTGCTGATCTGCTCAGCCGCCGCGGCGCTCCTGGTGCTCGCCAGCTCGTCAAAGAATTTCGTCGCCGTCTACGTCTTCATCACGCTGGTTTCGACGGTGCTCGCGCTCGTGCTCTACGTGGTGTGCGCCGCCGCGGCGGTGAAGCTGCGGGTCGGCGGCAAGCTGACCGCAATCGTCGTCATCGGCGTGCTCTATGCGATTGCCATGTTCGTGGGATCGGGCTGGGAGCCGCTGCTGTGGGGCGCGGTGCTGGCGATCGCCGGTCTGCCGCTGCGCTGGCTCAGCCGGACGCTTTGGCCCAGCCGGGAGGCGGAGGCGAAGCCAGCCGCGCTTCCGGAATGAGCAGCCTGAGCTTCTGCGCGAAGCTGCGCAAGCAAACCTCGCTCGTCCCCAGCGGCCCGGCGATATAGCTCGGCGACTGCATGCCGTGCTGGACCCGAGTGATGAGCTCGGTGTCCTCGGCGTTGACGCGGCGGTTGATGCGCCAATTGAGATAGCGCGCCGCCGTCATCTCGCGACGGTCGTCGGGCAGCGCATAGCTGATCTCGCGGATCACGGTCTCGGTCGAGCTGACCGGCAGAAACTGCATGAAGTCGACCTGGTCCGGGTAGATGTCGAAGGCGACATTGGGGAATAGCTTGAAATAGAGCCACTTGCGGCGGTGACTTTCCGGCAGGTGGTCGGCGGTGGGAAGCAGGCGCTGGTAGGCGCGCTCTGACGGGTTGGCGCTATCCTTGTCGACCAGGTCGCCTTCCATGCGGTCGACATGCGCCTCGGCCTCGATCCGGTAATTCCTGCCGAACAGCCGGGTCAGCCCCGGGTGGCCGATCGGGATGTGAAGGTGGTCCGAATAATTGTCGGCGATGGTCTTCCAGTTGAGCGGCCGCGGCCTCAGCGTCACGCGGCCGATCGCGCGCAGCTCCTCGAAGCGATACGGCGCGATCTCGACCTCATAGGGGGCCATCATCTCGGCGACCGACGGCGCGCCCGGTTCAAGGCTGACGAACAGGAAGCCGCGCCATTTCTCGAGAGCGACCGGGAACAGCCCGTGGTCCTCCGTCCTGAGGCCCGGATATTCCTGCCGGTGCGGCACGCCGACCAGCCGACCGTCCCGCGCATAGCTCCAGGCATGATAGGGACAGGTCAGAACCTTGGCGCAGCCGCCGCTGCCGTCGACCAGGCGCGAGCCGCGGTGGCGGCAGACGTTGGCGAACGCGCGGATCTTGCCGTCGTCGCCGCGGATCACGATCACGCTCTCGCCGAGATAATCGAGGCTGCGCCACTCGCCCGGCTCGGCGATCTCGCTTTCGTGGCAGACCACCTGCGGCGCGCGCTTCAGAAAGGCGTGCTTCTCGGCCTCGAAAAATTCCGAATCGAAATAGAGCCAGCCGGGCAAGCTCATGTCGTCGAGCGGGTCGAGCTCGGATTGGACGGGGCGCAGGTGCGTGGCCATGCCGGCGCTATACCGTCATTCCGACGAAAGCGGGAAGGCTTCAAGGCGGCAGTCCATGCGGCGTTCGATTGCACAGCTCGGCCCAACCATGCACAGGCAAGCCATGAAATATCTCGTGCTCACCATCCGCAGGCCGCAGTTCGACGATGCTGCGATCCCCGCGCATTATGCATTCCTCGGATCATTGCGTGAGCGCGGAATCCTCGAGCAAGCGGGCCCGTTCAGCGATCGCTCCGGCGGAGCCTATGTGATTCGCGCCGAAAGCATGGACGAGGCGCGAGCCCTCGCGTTCAAGGACCCGCTGCACCTGCGCGATTGCTCGGAAGTGACCGTGCGCGAGTGGGACGCGCGCTAGAACGGTCGACGCTCTTCCTAGAAGCCGGCGCGCTCGTCCGTGGTCGAATAGGGCTGTTCCTGAACGCTCGTGTCGACGTCGATCAGCTTGTAGACGACGCAGCGGGCGATCAGGCCGGTGATCAGCAGATAGGCGGCGACGACGCCAGCGATGATGCCTGCGATATTGCCGAGTACACCGAGATAAACGAGGAGCGCGAGCCCGAGCGCGACGACGATCCTGACGACGCGATCTTCCGGTCCGATGTTTCTAGCCATTTGCACCTACCCCCTTCGTAAGCCAAATCGCCCTTAGACCTTTGTCGGGTCGATGGCCAACGCGAAACGCTCGGGCGCGCTGCGAATTAACAAATCAATAATAACCGCGGCCCGGCGGGAACTGGGCCTGGATGATCGTACCGCTGGGCAGCTGGCACTGGCCCATTCCGCCGCCGGCCATGCCGTAGCTCGGCCGCATCAGCCGGAAATCGCAGCGCATGAAGCCCCGCGGGCCCTGCAGATTGGCGAGGACCTGGCCGCTATAATGGGTGATCGTCTCCATCGACGGACCCCACGGGCCCCAGCCGCCCCAGCCCCAGCCCCAGCCGCGTCCGCCCCAGCCACGGCCCCAGCCGAAGCCGGCTCCCCAGCCGTTCCACAGCGGGTCGTAGTCGGCGATGCTTTCCGAGGTGATCTGGAACATCGGGCCCTGGTAGACCTCGCCGTTGCTGAGCTGAGCGACCATTGTCCCGCGCGTGCCGCCGGTCTCGGTCCAGGTGAAGGTCGCGCCGATGTTCTGGCCGACCGCTTGGCCCGTGCCGATGCCGGTCGTGGTGCAGCCCGCGGCCAGGATCGCGATCAATGAGGCCCCCGCAAGCTTGATCGAGAAAGCCTTCATCGCTTGTACTCCTTATACGCCTGTCGATGGGTCAAACGCCAAAAGTCGCCTCGCGGCTCCATTGGATGAACGACAGTTCATCGGTTTGTCCCGCGATGTGAGCGCCAAGTTCATGCGCGGCTTGCCTTTTCGGCTCGCCGGCGGCATAGGCGCGCGGCTGGCGCACGGCCCTGCCGATGCGCCTGTACTTTTTACGACGACAGCCGGAGGGGCGCGCCACTGGGGCGCGTCAGCGATCGGCCAACATGGAAGACGAAACATGCCGCTCTACGAGCATGTTTTCCTCGCGCGTCAGGACCTCGCCCAGGCCCAGGTCGATGCGCTCGCGGAAAACGCCACCAAGATCATCGAGGACAATGGCGGGAAGGTCGTCAAGACCGAGACCTGGGGCCTGCGCTCCCTCGCCTACCGAATCGCCAAGAACCGCAAGGCGCATTACGTGATGCTCGACCTGGACGCGCCGGCGCCGGCAATCGCCGAGCTCGAGCGCCAGTCGAACATCAACGAGGACGTGATCCGCTTCCTGACCATCAAAGTCGACGAGCTCGAGAAGGGCCCGTCGGCGATGATGCGCCGCAGTGAGAAGGACCGCGAGCGCCGCTCCGAGCGCGGCGAGCGTTCCGAACGCGGCGACCGTGCCGACCGTGCCGACCGCGCCGAGTTCCGCGCCCGTGAAGAGGAGGTCGAATAATGGCCCGCGCATTCTTCCGCCGCCGCAAGTCATGCCCCTTCTCGGGCAAGGACGCGCCGAAGATCGATTACAAGGACGTGCGTCTGCTCCAGGGCTTCGTGTCCGAGCGCGGCAAGATCGTGCCGTCACGCATCACCGCCGTCTCCTCGAAGAAGCAGCGCGAGCTCGCGCGGGCAATCAAGCGCTCGCGCCACATCGGCCTGCTTCCCTACATCGTGAAGTAAGGAGCGCTTCGACATGGAAATCATTCTGCTCGAGCGCGTCGAGAAACTGGGCGCCATCGGCGACGTGGTGAAGGTCAAGGACGGGTTCGCCCGCAACTACCTGCTGCCGCGCAAGAAAGCGCTGCGTGCCAATGAGGCCAACCGCAAGCTGTTCGAAGCCAACCGCGCGCGAATTGAGGAAGAGAATGCCAACCGCCGCTCGGACGCCGAAAAGTCGGCCAAGGGCGTCGATGGCAAGACCGTCCAGCTGATCCGGCAGGCTTCGAACACCGGCCAGCTCTACGGGTCGGTCAGTGCGCGCGACATCGTCGAGGCGCTCGCCGCCGAGGGCGCGCACGTCACCAAGAGCCAGGTCGTACTCGACCGCCCGATCAAGGCGATCGGCGTGCACGAGATCAAGATCGCGCTCCACCCGGAAGTCGCCGTGACGGTAAAGGTCAATGTCGCGCGCTCGCCGGAGGAAGCGGACCTGCAGGCGCAGGGTGTCGACGTCATGGCTCAGATGTTTGAGCGCGACACCGCGGCGTTCACCGAGGACTATGACCCGAATGCCGAGCCCGGTGCGACCGCCGAAGGTCCGGCGGAAGCTCCGGCGGCTGCCGAGGGCGAATAAGCTGTTCCCCGGCGAAAGCCGGGGCCGATCTAAAAAGGGCCGCTCGTCACTGCGACGGGCGGCCCTTTTCTTTTGCATTCGACGGGAACGGCGGTTCACGCCCCTTGGTTCTGACCCGTGAGCACCAGCGGGGCGACCCAGGAGAATGACGATGGCTGACCGGCGCGACGACCAGACCAGCAGCGAGCACGAACACCAGCGCACCGCGGGGCAGCAGAGCCACCGCAGCGAATATGGCGGCCAGGCGGACGAGCGGCAGGAGAGCATGGCGACCCAAGGGAGCGAAGGCAGCTTCGGCGGCGAGAGCAGCGGCCACCCCGCGGACGAAGGCGAGGGCATGAGCGGCCAGCCGATTGGTGGCAACGACAGCAACACCGGATCGGGCACGACGCTGACCGCCGGCTACGAGCCTCCGAGCGCGCGGCCCGGCCATTCGTCGCCGAGCGCCGGCGATGGCCGCCCGTTGTCAAGCGGCGGCACCGGCGCGCTGGCGGCTGACCAGAGCGGCCCCGGGGGGGTCCACATGCCGGCACAAGGCAATGCCCATGGCGCGGGCACGACCAGCAACATGGGCGGGTCGAGCGCGGATGCTGGCCAGACCTCCCGCGGATCGAGCGGAGTCAGCGGCGGCGAGGGCTTCATCGGATCGTCCGAGGAGGACTCGGGCGAGTATGTGCAGGACCAGGGCCGCGCGACGGACATGGCCGACGATTCGTCATCGCGGGCCAAGGGCCCGGACTTCGCTCGCGAAGGCCGTGGCGCGGTCGACCAGGACGGTAACGAATCCGACAGCAGCTCGTCGGCGAGCTCCACCGGCGGAGGCTCCGAAAGCGGCAACGACGAGAACGACTTTTAAGGCCGCTTTCGGCTCAGGCGGCGAGCTTCGCCAGCAGCGCCGTCTCGCGTTCGATCCACGGCGCGAAGCTCGGCCGCGAGAGGATCGCGGCGACATAAGCCGCGAGCCGCGGGTAACGCCCGGCGTCGATACCCGAAGCCATGTACGGAAGGTTGGCCAGCGGGCTGGCGATCGCAAGATCGGCAAGCGTTAACCGGTCCTCGACCAGGAAGCCGCTGTCCGGGATCACCGACTCAAGATAGGCGAGGATCGGCGGAAGCTCATCGCGCTCCGCGGTGTCGGCGATCACGGGGTCGCCCGGCCGCCCGAGGAAGGTCGGCGCGACTACCCGGTTGAAAAACATCTTGCCGCCGCACGGCATCAGCACCGTATCGCCATATTCCTCAAACCAGATGACGCTTCCGCGCGCTCTCGGCTCGACCGGGATCAGGTTCGGCTCGGGTTGGAGCGCCTCGAGGTAGTGGACGATGGCGCTCGAATCGGCGAGCGTGAAGTCGCCGTCGCGCAGCGCCGGCATCTTGCGCAGTGGGCTCGCGGCGATGAACTCGGGCGAATGCTGGCCCGGCGCCCCGCCCGTCGGCTGAAGCTCGAGCGCCATGCCTTTCTCACCGGCGAAGGCGAGCACCTTGCGGACCAGCGGCGAGAGCGACGAACCGTAGAGAATCATTTCCCCAAACCCTTCCTCGAACGGAAAAAATCCCGGCCCTCGTCCGTTGGTGGGGAAACGGACCGGAGCAAGGCGATGGACAGCAATAACAGCAAACAAGGCGGAATGCGCGACCTCGAGGACGTGATCGAGCACGATCCACAATCGAAGCACGGGAGCGAAGGCGAAGCCGCTCACGGCGGCCGCCTCGTCGGCCCCAATTCCGATGAGGCCGGCAAGCCGCAGGCCCCGCAAACCGGCGATCCCCACCGCGACGATCGCCAGGGCTGACAGCCAAGGAGACCAAAGATGCGCAGCAATAGCGGCAAGGACGAATCGCGCGACAATCTGCACGACCCGACGATCCGCGACCGGACCGAGGAGCGGACCAAGAAGGAGCATCGCTCGCACACCAGCCACGCCAAGGCTCCCGCCGATCATCGCGGCGGGCGCAAGGACTAGGGGATCCGGTAGAAAGCCGCGACGCGGTCGAGCGCCAGCGTCAGCACGACCTTACCGGCGCGCGCGGGCCAGCCGAGCGCGGTTTCGGCATCGCGCATCCCCTCGCCCGCGCAGACCACGCGCCACAGGATGTCGGCGAGGCCGGGCCCGGCGCTCGCGATCGCCGCGTCGAAGCGACGTTTGCAGTCGAGCTGCGCGCCCGTGAGATCGGGCTCGGCCGCCGAGCCGCCGCGCCCGCGCGCGACGGGCGCCGCGTCCCAAGCCATCGTCACCCGAGGCGCGAGCTGCGCCCGCTCCCAGTCGGAGCGTAGCCGCTCGCCTGCGTCATATTGGCGTCGGCTGACCAGCCCGCGCGCGAGCAGCCAACCAAGCGGCGACTCCACGCGATTGACGGTGACCGACCGCGCCGGGTTTGCCGTCGCGCGGGCACTCGCGATGCCGCGATCGATGCCCCGTTCCGTGAGCAATCTTGGTCCTGAACGTTCCGACATCGCCGCTCCCTTCGCTCGAGTCGGCGTGCTTGCCACATCGGCAAAAGTGTAGGACAGTTCAAAAACCTGTTTGGTTCGCCGGGGGAATGATGATTACTCGGATTCGCGAGGTGCGGCGCGCGCGCGGGATGACGTTGGACGAGGTTGCGCGACGCTGCGAGCCGCCGACTACGCCACAAACCATCGGCCGTCTCGAAACGGGAACGCGGACCGTTTCCGTCGGGTGGCTCAACCGGATCGCGAAAGCGCTCGGGGTCGACGCGCAGGACCTGGTGCAGCGTGACCAGTCGGCCGAACTCAAGGTTGCGGCGGTGATCGGGCCGTCGGGCGCGGTGGCGCCCAGGAAGGCTGCGATAGTCGTGCCTCCGCCGGTCGAGGAAGGGCGCGTTGCCGTGCTCGTGACCGCCAGCACTGGCGACTATCGCGCAGGGGACGAACTATGGTGCGAGACGCTCCAGCCGGAGGAGTTTGCCCGTGCGCTCAATCGCGACGTGCTCGTGCCGCGACCTGCCGGGCGGTTCCTGTTCGGCCGCCTCATCAACCGGGACGTCGACAAGCTCCAGATCCTCCCGCTCGAAGCGGGCGGTCGGCAGCAAGTGGTCGCCAACCCGCCATGGCTGGCCATGGCAACCAGACTGGTACGAACGCTCTAGCCCATCGGTCGGCGCTCAGACGTCAGCCGCGGTAGCGCCAGCCGTTGCGGTAGCGGTAGCGGTGGCGCCACCAGCGCCGTCCGTCCCAATAGCCGCGGCCCGGGTAATAGCGGCCGACGACCCACATCTGCTGGCGCATGTTGGGCCGGCACATGCCATTGGGCGCGCGGTGGAAACCGCGGCCGCACCCCTGCCGGGCAGCGGCGGGCGAAGCGGCCGCAATCGCGACCAGCGACGCGACGCCAAAAGCAGCAAGCAATTTCATTCTCGCCTCCATTGGAGCGGGACAGGCAACGAGAGCGCCGCAGCGCTGTTCCATGAATTCGCGGACAGGAATCGACGTCCGCCAGGGCGACGCTAGGATTCAAGGCGGCGCGAAGTTACCACCCCCCGCATGCCGACCATCGCGCTCCTGCTCATCTCGAATGTCTTCATGACCATCGCCTGGTACGGGCAGCTCAAGTTCCCGCAGCTGTCGACTCCCGCCGCGATTCTGATCGGCTGGTCGATCGCGCTGGTGGAATATTCGTTCGCGGTGCCGGCGAACCGCATCGGCTACGCGCATGGACTCACCGGCGGCCAGTTGAAGATCATCCAGGAGGTGATCACGCTCAGCGTGTTCGCTGTATTCGCGGCGATCGTACTCAAGGAACCGATCGGGTGGCGCTATCTTGGCGCCTTCGCCTGCGTGGTCGGCGCTGCGTGCTTCATGTTCGTCGGGCGCGGATAAAGCGCAAAGGCAGCGCGGCACCAGCCGCTATGCGCCACTGGCTTCTCTTGGTGAGCGCCGCTTGGGTCAGTCTCCCAGATCAGCCGTCGCGGCGCTGGTGGGCGGTGACGGGCTCGAACCGCCGACCCTCTCGGTGTAAACGAGATGCTCTACCAACTGAGCTAACCGCCCGCGCGCTCGCGCAAGTGCCATGGGCGTGCCCCCGCGGCAATGGACTTTAGACGACGGAGGCCGGTCCCACTTCGGCGAAATATCGCCGCAGCGCATGGCTCGTGTCCGGCGCCAGCTCGACGAACACCCGCCGGCCGTCATGCGGGTCGGCGCGGCGAATGAACAGGCCTTGCGCGACCAACGTCTTCAGCCATCTCAGCGCCGTCGTCGCCGGAACCGCCGCCGCGATGCATAGGCTGGACACTGGCACCCGCAGCTGAGCGATCTCGGCCTGGAGCAGGTCGAGCATCATGTCCCATGCCGGATCGGCGAACAGCTCTTCTGAGAAATAGCGCGCGCGGAGCCTTCGGGCGCGAATGACATGCCGCACGGTGTCGGCGGATAGCGGAGGCAGGTCGCGCGCGGGCTCGGGCTCGCGCACCGGCGCTGCCGCGCCCGGACCAGCCGAGAGGCGCGCGAGCGTGGAGGCGATGCGGCTGACCTCTTCGCTCAGCTGGCGCAGGCGATCCGCACTGCGGTCGCTGGCGACGTCGGCGGCGCGAAGCGGTCGATCGCGCCAGGCGAGCGCCGTCGACAGAGCCGCCAGCCGCTGCGCGTCGGTGCCGTCGACAAGGATCTCCGCTGCGAGCTCGTCGATTCGGGCGGCGACAGGGTCGAGCAGCTCGCCGGTCAGCGACAGGACGACGGCGTATCGCTCGGCCCGGAGGTCGCGGTTCACATCATTGAGCAGGACGTCCATCGCCTCGCCGCAATCGCGGTCGAGCTCAATCCAAACGGCACTCGCGCGCGCCTGCTGCCTGAGGCGGCCGGGCGCCTGCTCGATGCCTAGCGAGGCGCCGATCCGCAATCCCGCCGCGCGGACGCACTGCTCGGCTCGCGCGGAAGCGGCATCGCTGCTGGCAATCACCAGAACTGGAGGAAGATCGCAAAAGGCGAAGTCGGTGGTGTCGGTCGAATAAGCGTCCATGGGTGCTACCCTAAAGGCAGAACGGGACCGAGCACGACCTGATAACGCGCATTGTGGAGAAAAGTTAGACGGTTTCGGCTCCAGAATGGACCAGACTCCCGGCAGCAGCTGTTAAATTCCTGTTAAATCAATCTCCAGAGCACCGGGGAAATCATGTGTGTAGCGTACCCATCGAACCACCTGCCGCGAGGCGGGCGCAATGGCTTGCCGAACTTTCCGACGCCCTCGACGACGCGCAGCAGCTCCTGAGGAACATGGAGGTGGCGCGCGACCAGCACGCGTTGGCGGCCGAAACCTTCCTGCGGATCGAGGCCGCGCGGCTCGAGGTCCAGTCGCTGCGGCTCAGCCGCTCACTGAACCCGCGGGGGCCCGCCTGTCCGGAACGCAGCGAATCAGATCGGCAACGGTCATTCGATCCAAGCGCATTTCAAAGACCCTGCGGAATGTCGCCACCGCCGGCGAACGGTTCGAGGTAAGGCATGAGGCGCGGCGGCTTCCAGCCCGAGGTCGCGACAAAGGCGCGGTTGAGAAACGCGGGCTTACCATAGGCGAGCGGAGCGCCGTCGGGCCCATCGACCAGCCCGCCGGCGGCCATCAGCACGGCGTGCCCGGCGGCGGTGTCCCACTCGCTCGTCGGCGAGGCGCGCGGATAGATGTCGGCCTGCCCCTCCGCGACGATGCAAAATTTGAGCGACGAGCCGACCGCGACATAGCCGCACGCGCCGACTGCGGCCTCGAGATAATCGACGGTCGCCTGATTGAGGTGCGATTTCGACGCCACCGCGGTCATTTGCTCACCGCGGGCGCGAGTCCGGATCGCGCGGCGGCCGCTCCCCTCGTTGAGCCACGCCCCCTCCCCGACGCAGCCGCCGTGCAGGCGCCCGGTCGCCGGCGCGAACACCACGCCGAGCCTCGGCCTGCCGTGCTCGATAAGTCCAATGTTGACGGTATAATCGTCGCCGCCCCGCACGAACTCCTTGGTCCCGTCGAGTGGATCGACGAGGAAGTAAGTGTCGTCGTGCGCGGGAATGCGCCCCGCGGCGACTTCCTCTTCTGCGATCACCGGCACCCCGGGCGCCGCGCGGGCAAGCGCGGCAAGGATGATCAGTTCGGCCGCCCGGTCGGCTTCGGTCACGGGCGAGCTGTCGCGTTTGGATTCGACCTCGAAGCCGCGCCGTACGATCTCGAGAATCGCTTCGCCCGCTTCACGTGCGGCCTCGGCGAGGTCGTCGATCACCCGAGCGTAATCGCGCATCAGCGTGGCGCCATTCGGATCCCGCCGTCGAGACGCACCGCCGCTGCGTTCATGTATGGATTCTCGATCATGAAGCAGGCGAGGCGCGCATATTCCTCGGCCTGCCCTAGCCGCTTCGGAAAGGGCACCTGTGCGCCGAGCGCGTCTTGGACGTTGGGCGGCATCATCGCCACCATCGGCGTCTTGAAAACGCCAGGCAGGATCGTGTTGACGCGAACGCCGTCGTTCATCAGGTCGCGCGCGATCGGCAGCGCCATCGCCAGGACTCCACCCTTCGATGCAGAGTAAGCGGCCTGGCCGATCTGGCCGTCCTCAGCGGCGACCGAGGCGGTGTTGATGATCACCCCGCGCTCCCCGTCAGGGCCAGTCGGCTCAAGGTGGACCATCCCGTAGGTGGACTGGGCCAAGCAGCGAAATGTGCCGATGAGGTTGATCTGGATGGCCAGCTCGAACTGCTGCATCGGATAGGGCTTCGGCGCCTTGGTCTCCTTGTCGCGAGCGACCGTTTTCGCTGCATTGGCGACACCGGCGCAGTTAACCAGGATCCGTTCCTGGCCGTGCGCCGCGCGCGCTTTGTCGAACGCGGCTTTCACCTCTTGATCCGACGTCACGTCCACTTCGCAGAAAATGCCGCCGATCTCACTCGCCACGCGCTCGCCACGATCAACGTCGCGATCGAAGATGGCGACCTTCGCGCCTCGCTTCGCCAGCTCGCGCGCCGTCGCTTCGCCCAGTCCGGATGCCGCGCCGGTTACGACCGCGGCCACGCCCTTGATCTCCATGCCTGTCCCTCTGTTCGGAATTATCCATCCGCTATGCGCCGAACAGCGGCGATGACAAGACCCGGCCCCCGCTACCGGCGCCCGCTCGTGCTTCAGCCCGATGCGAAATTTCTCGCGACGGTCGAGCGGGCTACATTCGATTCATCGCCAATCCACCTTCGCGGGCCTAATGTAGCTCGGGTTTAGATTGCGGGGGAATGACGATGAAGTGCGGATGGCTGATGAGGGGAGCGGTTGGAGCAGCGATCGCTCCCGTCTTGCCTGCGGCGGCCGCGGCACAAGGTGCACCGCTGACTGCCGTCGCGCCGGCGCTCGCGGTCGCTCCCGATGTGGCTGCCGCCTACGACACCTATCGGTTTGCGCCGCTGTGGCTTCGGGACGCCGACAACATGGCCGTCGCGCAGCTCGTGGCGATCCTACAGCGCGCGCCGTTCGACGGTTTTGCCGAAGGGCCGCAGCTTGCCACACAGGTCGAAGCGCTAGCGGCACAGGCTCGCGCCAATCCTGCGCTCGGCGCGTCGGCGGAGCGCATGATCTCGAGCGCGTGGGTGCGCTACGTGCAGGCGATCCGCCGCCCAACCCAAGGTATGATCTATGCCTATCCGGTGCTCAAGCCGCAGGGCACGCGAGCCGAGGAGATCTTGCTGACCGCGTCCGCCGCGCCTTCGCTCGCGTCCTATCTCCAGGCCACGGCGCAAGTGAACCCGATCTACGCTCAATTGCGCGACACCGCCTGGGCCGAAGCACAGGCAAGCGGCAATCGGACCCCCGATCCGCGGCTACTCGCCAACCTCGACCGCGTGCGGTCGCTACCGGCGAGCGGCCGGTTCCTGCTAGTGGATTCGGGCGTGTCGATGCTGACGCTCTACGACAACGGCCGTCCCGTCGATTCAATGAAAGTAATCACAGGCACGGAGCAGCTGCCGACGCCGCTGATCGCCAGCTTGATGTATTACATCACCTACAATCCCTACTGGCACGCCCCCGATCATCTGGTCCGCAAGACCATCGCGCCGACCGTGCTGCGCCAGGGCATGGGCTACCTCAAGTCGCATGGATATCAGGTCATCGATGATTGGAGCCGGACTGCGAACGTCATCGACCCGACGACCATCGACTGGAAGGCGGCCGCGCAGGGCGCGCTCAAGCTGAAGGTCCGGCAAGATCCGGGACCGCTGAACTCGATGGGCAACTTGAAATTTCCATTCGCCAATCCCGAAGACATCTATTTGCACGATACGCCGAGCAAGGGATTGTTTGCGAAAGCCGACCGGAATCTCAGCAACGGCTGCGTTCGCGTCGAGGATGCCAAGCGGCTTGGGCACTGGCTTCTCGGCCAGGATCCCGCTGCTCCGGGCACACGTGCGGAAACGCAGGTGCAGGTACCGCGTGCGATGCCGATTTATCTCACCTACATCACCGCGCAGGTGCGCGACGGCAAGATTAGTTACCTGCCGGACCTCTACGGCTGGGACAGCGCGCCGCCGACGTTCGCGTCCAACTAATTCAAAAGCGGCTGGCACAAATTAGCCGAGGCGCCTGCAAGCCAAATTGGGCGCTGACCGCCCCAAGTTGAGGGCGAGCGCCGCGCCCAAAAGAAAACCGGCCCGGACGAAAGTCCGAGCCGGTGTTTCTTTGCCTTGTCGGCCCCCTAGAGCCCGCGCTCGGGCGCCGGAGGCGGCGGAGGCGGAGGCGGAGGCGGCGCCGGGCAGGTCGCCGTGGCCGGGATCACCGAACCGTCCGGGCAGGTCTGCGTCGCCGGAGGCGGCGGCGGAGGCGGAGGCGGCGGCGGAGGCGGCGGAGGCGGCGGCGCGGCGAAGTTGTAGATCAGGCTCGCGAGCAGGCTGTGCGAACGGAAACGGCCCTTCTGAACCGTGACCGGAACCTGGCCAAACGTGTCGTTGAGATTGAGCCGCGAAACGTTGAACAGACGGTACTTCAGACCGAGATCGATATTCGGCGTAATCGCATAGCGCGCACCGACGATCGCCTGCCACGCGAGACGACTATCCGAATCCGAGAAGCTGACGGCCCCATAAGGAGGGACGTTCGCCGAATCGAATGAATACTTCGCGCGGGCGACGCCAAGGCCGCCGCCGGCATAGCCGCTGAGGCCATTCTCATCGCCGAAGTCGAACAGCACGTTGCCCATCAGGGACAATACGTTGGCATGACCGCTCGCCGGGAAGACGGTGGTCACCGAGTTCACAGAGTCGATGCCGGCATGCTTGTAGCCGAGTTCGGCTTCGATCCGGACAGCGCCGAAGTCATAGCCGGCGATCGCGTCGACATCGTAGCCCGTCTTGTGATCGAGCGTGAACTGCGGGTTCGTGACATTGTCGGTGATGTTGAAGGGCGAATCTTCGACCCACATCACACCGCCTTCGAGCCCGACATAAACCGAATGGTCTCGCGCGACGGCGGGGGTCGCGAGAGCAGTCGATGCGAGCGCCACCGCAATGGCCAGCTTGCGCATAATTGTCCCCTTTCACATGCGTTCTTAGTTTGAACCGCGGGAACACATTATGAGAGCCCTGGTTTCCGCGCAAGATTGAGGATGCCGCATCCTGTTGCCGAAAAGCATCAGTCTAACCGTGTCGGACGAGAAATGATTGCTTCTCGGCTCGGCTAAAGTTCGATCATACCGTGATGACGCAATGCCGCGAGAATCTCGTCGATCGCAACGCGCGCTTCGCTGTCGATCATTGATCCGCCCACCGGCGATGTGATTGCGGCGGCTCGTGTGGAGACGACCTGTTCGCCTGCGATGATCAAGCCGGCGCCGCGAAGCAGGCCGATTTCCCATGTCCCCACGCGGTAATTGGCCCACGTTCCGTTCGATTTTACGTATACGCTCATCCCGTCCGTCGGCGCGACGTATCGCCACCCACCGCTCGTGAATGCCGCGATGCTATCGTCTTTTCCGGCCCACTCACCGCTCGGAGAGCTGGCGATCAGATAGCAGCTGCCAAGTGGCGGTGAGAGCGGTGGCTCGATAATCGGCGGCTCCTCGACCGCCGCAGCGCACACCACATCGAGTGTTTGCAGCGCCTCGTTGTGCGTGAACTCCTTCTGCGCCTGTCCAGCAATTCTTCACTGTTCCTGCCGTGTACCCAAAGAGCGTCACGCTGTCAACATATTTTCACCGATATGGTTCATCAACGTATAAGGAACAGTTTCTGTGAACCGCTTTTCGTGCTAAGAGGACAAACTGCGGAGGAGATCAGGATGAAGCTCTCACGCATCGCGGCACTCGCCGCACTTTCCGTTGTTGCGATTTCGCCCGCTCCCGCTCAGCCAACCGGCCAGACCATTCTCGTCTGGAGCTTCGGCTTTTGGCCGCGGCCAATCCAGCTCACCGCTGGACGCCCCGTCACGCTGACCTTCGTCAACCGCTCCGGCAGCAGCCACGATTTCAGCGCCAAGAGCTTCTTTGCCAATGCGACGATCACCGCCGGCGCGGCTCCCGACGGCGAGATCGACCTCGAGCCGCACGCGACCAGGACCGTCACCCTCGTCCCGCGCGCCGGTACCTACGAAGCCCACTGCAGCCACTTCCTGCACAAGCAGATGGGCATGAGCGACCAGATCATCGTCCAGTAAATCATCCTCCCCGCGATTTCGCAGGGAAGGGGGCCCGCGCAGTTGGTGGGAGCTGTTTAAGCCTTAGGCTTCGCTTCTCACACGACGTGCTCACTGTGGCCATAGACGAGGATCGTCATATAGCCCTCGCGCTCAGCGGTGCGCGCGTGGCCGGTCGCGGCGCTCGCCGAGAAGCGTTCGGCGCTCGCGTCGTCACAGCCATATTGCGGTGTCACCGCGCCCGAGCTCGCGACCACCTTGCAGTTCTTGACTGCACCGTGCCCATCGATCGCCAACGCCATCACTTGCCCACCGAGCAAGGTCTCGCCGGGCTCCAGCGCGGCAAGGTTCGGCTTGGCGGCCGGTGTGAAGCGCCGCTCGAAGGTGATGCGGGTGAACTGATCGGCCGATCCGAGCGAGCTCGCCTTGGTCATCGACTTGGCGCTGCCGACGACCGAGCAATCCTGCGTGGCCTCGGGCCGCAGGCTCGTTTCATAGAGGCAGGAGTGGGTCTGTCCGTCGTCGGTGACGGTCACAGTGACCTTCTCCCACCATGGGGCACTCGGGTTCAGCATGGCGGGGGAATGGGCGGCGGTGGCAGAAGCCATGGCCAAAGCAGCAATCGCGCGGAACACGTCTCACTCCTTCGTGCCCGCCGCTCCGACGGCATCATTGCCGCCGCCACCTGCTCGCCCCAACGCGCGACGGGCCAATAGGTCCCGTCCGCTGCATCCGGTCCCGAGCAACCTTGTATTAAACACCAGCGTTACCGCCAGTCCGTTTCGAATTGGCGACGCGCCGCACCGGATCGTCTCTTTAACCACAAGTGCTGACTTCAATTTAGCAGTCGCGCTGCAATGTTGCGGCGCATGATCCGGGGGGTTCTGCTTGCCGCGACGGCGGCGCTCACCATTGCGAGTCCAGCTGCCGCTCAGGCGGGCGCCAGCGGCGATATCGCTGCGCGCCTGCTCTCGGCGCACAACCGCGAACGCGCGGCGGTCGGAGCCGCGCCGCTGCAATGGGATCCCGTTCTCGCCGCCCACGCGGCTTCCTACGGCGCCACGCTGGTGCGCCTGCGCGCCCTCGTCCATTCGCCGCGCGAGAGCCGGTCGGGCGAGCGCGAGAACCTCGCCATGGCCTGGCACGGGACCATGAACGCCGAGCAGATGATCGGCTTATGGATCAACGAAAAGCGCCTGCTGCGCGCGGGGCTCTTCCCGGCGGTCAGCCGCACCGGCCAGTGGGAGGACGTCGCCCATTACACGCAGATGGTGTGGCCGACGACGACCCGCGTCGGTTGCGCGATTGTCTCCGCCGATTGGGATTATCTCGTCTGCCGCTATTCGCCGCCTGGCAACATCGACGGCAAGCCGGTCTTCGCCGGCACGACGCTCAGCGCTCGCTAACGATCACCAGCGGCGGTTTGCGCGGGGTGTCCGCCGCTCGCCCTCGCCGCTTCCCTCTTCGCCGGTGATCCCCATCGCGAGAAAGTTGCGAACGGCATCGGCGGAGATCGCCCGCCCGAACAGCCAGCCCTGCGCTTCCGAGCAGCCGAAGTCGGCAAGTGCGCTGCGGATCTGCTCGGATTCGACTCCCTCGGCCGTAATCGGCACGTCGAGGTTGTGCCCGAGGCCGGCAATCGTGCTGACGATCGCCGCCGTCTGCTCGCTTTTGACGATGGTGGTGATGAAGCTCTTGTCGATCTTGATCCGGTCGAGCGGCAGCCGGTTGACCTGCGCCAGGCTCGCATAGCCGGTGCCGAAATCGTCGAGCGAAATGCTGACCCCGACATTCTTCAGGCTGTGAATGATCATCAGCACCTGCTCGCGGTCCTCGAGCAGCGAGCCCTCGGTGATTTCGATCTCGAGCCGGCTCGCGGGATAGCCGGTCACCGACAGCAGCTTGAGGATTTGCTCGGCGAGTTGCGCATCGCGGAACTGCACCGGCGACACGTTGACGGCGAGCTTCAATTGCCCCGGCCAGCCGCGCGCTTCCTTCAGCGCCTGTTCGAGCACGCTGAACGTCAGCGGTCCAATGAGCCCGGTGCGCTCGGCGGTCTCGATGAATGTCTCCGCCTCGAGCAGCCCGCGGGTCGGCGAGCGCCACCGAGCAAGCGCTTCGAAGCCGATGATCTGGCGAGTCTTCAAGTCGACCAGCGGCTGGAAGAAGGGCACGAACTCGCCCGCCTTGATGCCGCGGCGAATGTCTTCCTCGAGCTTCAGCCGCTCGCTGAGTTCGCGTTCCAGTTCCTCGTCGAACCAGGCGAAGGCGTTGCGGCCACCGCGCTTGGCGGCATAGAGCGCGACGTCGCTGTGGCGCAGCACTTGCTCGTCGCCCTTGCAGTCGGCGAGCCGCGTGAATCCGATCGAGGCCGAAACCTGCACCTGGGCGCCTTCGACGAACACCGGTGTGGCAAGCGTTGCCTGCACATCTATCGCGACCTGTTCCGCCGCCGCCTGGTCGCAGCCAGGCAGGAGCACGGCGAATTCGTCGCCGCCGGTGCGCGCGCAGCAGGCGCCCTTCGGCGCCGCCTTGCGCAGCGCTTCGGCGACCCGCAGCAGCACCTTGTCCCCGGCAAGGTGGCCGTGGAGGTCGTTGACCCGCTTGAAATGGTCGAGATCGAGAACCAGGAACACCCCGCCTTCGCGGCCGTCGAGTACATCGTGCAGCGAGCGCATCAGCTCGCGCCGGTTGGCGAGCCCGGTGGTCGGATCGGTATTGGCGTTGGACTGCGCGAGCCGCTCGGCCGCTTCATAGGCGTCGAGCGCGTCCTTCAGATCCTTCGAGCGCCGCCACCCGAACAGGATGATGGCAATGTTGAGCAGGAAGGCGACCTTGAGCGTGCTTGCCGAATCCGGCAGCGGCGCCCCGCGCAAAGCCGCCGGAACGACCTGGCTGCCAAGCACGACGAACAGCAGCAGCGCCGCGACCGTCGCGAAGGTCGTGATGACGTGACTGCCCGCGATTCGGACAGATTTGCTTCTCGCTCTACTCAACTTGCGATCCACCTGTTGCCCCGTGCCGATATGCCCGGGAAAGGTGAAAATTGTCCTACGTTAACCAGCCAGTTTACGGTTCCGCGCGCGCCAACCGATCTTCCACGAGGCGCAGCGCTTCGGCGACCGTCTCCGTCGGCGAGAGCTCGCTGGTATCCAGGCGGATTGCATCGGACGCGGGCTTCAGCGGCGCCACGTCGCGGCCCGAATCGCGGGCGTCGCGAGCCCGGATGTCGCCGAGCACATCCTCGTAATGCGCGTTCATTCCGCGGCTAACGAGCTCGTTGAGCCGGCGCTCGGCACGGACCTCGGGCGATGCCGTCACGAATAGCTTCACGTCAGCCCACGGCGCGATCACCGTCCCGATGTCGCGCCCGTCGAGCACCGCGCCGCCTGTTTGCCGCGCGAAGTCCCGCTGTCGCTTGAAGAGAGCGGTCCGGACCGCTGGATAGGCCGAGATCATCGATGCGACCTTCGACACCGCCTCGCTGCGCATTTCGGGGTCGGCGGGATCGAGATTCAGCTCGTCGCAGGCTCGAAGCGCCTCGAACTCGCTCCCGGGATCCCCGCCCCAGCGCCACAGGTTCAGCGCAACCGCTCGATAAAGCAGGCCGGTATCCATGTGGGGCAGCGAGAAATGTCGGGCGAGCGCACGCGCGATCGTGCCCTTGCCGCTCGCGGCCGGGCCGTCGACAGCAATCACCGGCCCGCGTTGCCGGCCCGCGTCCTTTGATGTCGTTTCGTCGGCCAAGGCGGGCTGCTTTGACAGGGGGATATGCCTATGGCAAGGCGCGCCGCCGAACGCGGCTCATGTGTCCGCGACGATACGACATTCTACTGGAGTTGAGACCCAAATGGTGAAGCCCGAATGGGGCACCAAGCGCACTTGCCCCAAGTGCTCGACCCGCTTTTACGACCTCGGCAAGGACGATCCGGTCCACTGCATCGAGTGCGGCACTGACTTCGTCCCCGATCCGGTGCTGAAGTCCAAGCAGCCGCTCGCCTTCGAAGCCGCGCCGGCGGCCAAGGAGCCAGCCAAGGATGACGAGCTCGCCGCCGACGATCTCGCGATTGAGGAAGATGCCGAGCCGAGCGCCGACGAAGAAGTCGATCTCGACACCGGCGACGACGATCTCGGCGTCGGCACCGCCAGCGAGGACGACGAGAGCTAATCGCTGTTGAAATTCGCCTGGGGCGAGCCGATTTCCCCTTTTCCAGCCGGGGAAGTTTCGCCTAAGGCGCGCGAGGACGTGGGGCCGTAGCTCAGCTGGGAGAGCGTCGCAATGGCATTGCGAAGGTCAGGGGTTCGATCCCCCTCGGCTCCACCATCCCTCGATCTTCGAGCTTTGTCTGGCAAGCGAACCGGCGACTTGGATTAGCGAAGGCTGTCCGCCTAAGTTCCCTCGGTCTCCGCGCCCCGAAACGCCATCCTCACCTCGTCGAGCATTCGCTCCTCCTCCCCTTCGTAACGGGGCGAGAAGTGGAACGGCTCGAGTCTGCGGACTTCCGCCGCCCGGGCGATTTCGCCCGTGGCGCTCGTAGTAAGGTGCGCTCGTTGCCGCGCTACCTCCCGATCGCTAGCCGCAAATCGTGCTTCGAGGAACAAAAGATCGGCACCGCGCGCGAGCTTTTCGATCGCAGCGCGATTGGCCCGCGTATCCGCCACGTCGGTCACATAGACGACTTTCTGGCCCGCACTCAGTGTGACCAGCTCGCGCAGCTCGAAAAGCGGCCGGCACTCGCCCGGCACGATGCCAATCATCATGTCGTCGCCTGCCCCGGCAACAACCGCCGCCTTGAGCTCCTGTAGCCAATGCCCTGTCGCAAGGCCGCGTTCTTCGAGCCGGGTCTTCCAGACATTCGCGTGCGCCGGCTCCGACACCGCGAACCCAAGGCACAATCCGTGGTGCTGCAGCAGCGCCGTTTCGAGCTTCAGCCCCATGGGCTCGTCCCAATCGACCGGAATCTCGATTGCCTCACGCTCGAAACGCCGTTTGAACCGGAAGCGCGAAGCGCCTTGCGGACCGGCCGCGCCGATCTCGATCACCTCGAACGCAATATCCGTTTGATTGCGCTCGACCAGGTCCCAGTCGTAGCCGTGGAGCTTGTGCCCGGCGCAGGCGCCAATGCCCGCCGGGCCGATTACGCGGATGATCTTCTCGCGACCGACATTGACCCGCAGCAGCGCATCGAAGCCGATGAAATGATCCATGTGCATGTGGCTGACAAACAGGTGCGAGACGCGCAGCAGGTCGCGCGTGCTGAGCGCCGAGAGGTCGCCAGCATCGAACAGCAATGCCTCGCGGCGGTGAAGCAGTTGAACGAACAGCGCCGGATCACCGAACCGCCCGTTGACCAGAGTCGGATGAAGCATCGGGCGCATCGCACACTAGCAACGCGGCTCGCCCCAACAGGTTCGGCGGCTAACCGCGCGTTTTCACCTCGACCCGGCCCGAGCGCTGGATCGACGACCAGCCGACCCGCGGCCCCCTCAGCGCCTGCACCACGGCCTTGATGACCACATAATACATGATCTGCCGGTAGCCGAAGCGCTGCGGGATAAGCCACGCCATCAGCCGCCAGTTCTCTCGCCGCTCAAGGGCCATCGCGATCAGCCCGGCGGTGAGGTCGATCGCCGCGAACAGTAGCCAGAACAATGCCACCCGGTGAAGGTCGCCCTTGACCGCGGTGTAGCCGTGCTCGTGGATCGAACTCACGGTCCAGAAGATGTTGAGCACCAGCGAGAGGTCGATGATCGGCGACACCAGCGCGAACAGCAGCTGGAACAGGATCGTCTGCGGCAACCCGATCCAGGCGAGCCCGCGCGGCCGGCCGTCGGCCATGATCCGCTTGTGTTTCCACACGCACTGGATCGTCCCGAACGCCCAGCGGAAGCGCTGCCGGGCGAGCTGGCGGAAGGTCTGCGGTGCCTCGGTCCAGGCGATCGCGCCCTGGTCGTAGGCGACGCGCCAGCCGGCGCGCTGGACCGCGATGGTCAGGTCCTGGTCCTCGGCGAGGGTCTCGGGGGGGTAGCCGCTGACCTCGGCGATCGCCTGCCTGCGCCACGCGCCGACGGCCCCCGGCACCACGGTCATCGCGCCGAGCCTAGCAAGCGCGCGGCGCTCGAGATTCTGCGCCGTCACATATTCGAGCGCCTGCCATTTGGTGACGATATTGACGCGGTTGCCGACCTTGGCGTTGCCGGCAACGGCGGCGAGGCGATCGTCGTCGGCGAACCAGCGCGCCAGCCGGGCAATGGTCATCGGCTCGAACTGGGTGTCGGCGTCGAGCGCGATGACGATGTCGCTCCTTGCAAGCGCCAGTCCGTGGTTGAGCGCTCGCGCCTTGCCGCCATTTTCGAGCTTGATCAGCCGGACCCGCGGATCGCCGCCGAACACGGTCTCAACGATATCGGACGTTCGGTCCTTGGAGCCATCGTCGATCACGATCACCTCGAGCCGCACCTTTTCGCTCGCCAGAACCTGCCGCACCGAGCGCTCGATCACCCGCTCCTCGTTGAACGCGGGAATGAGGACGCTGACGAACGTCTCGGGATCGATCGGCGGGCGCGGCCGCCTCATGTCCTTCCAGGCCGAGCGAAGACCGAGCCCGGCGAGCACCACCGCCCGCGCAATGCCGAGCGTGATTGCAACCGCGAACAACACCCCGAGCGCGCGAATTGCGAAGCCCAACAATTCGAACAGCCCGAGGTCGACCCGCGCCGCCATGGCATCTGCTTTGGACAGCGGCGGCATCGCCTGCTCCGGCGACAATCCCGCGAGCTCCGAGACCGGCACGAACGTGTAGCCGCGCGCGCGCAGCTGATCGATGATGATTGGCAGCGCGGCGATGGTCTGGCTGCGATCGCCGCCGGAATCGTGCAACAGGACCACATTGCGGCTGCACTGCGGGTCCGACGTGTCGTTGCACTGCGGTGGCGCGGTGAGAATGCGCGACAGCACATTGTTGACGATCGTGGGGACGCCGGGCCGCTGCCAATCCTCGCTGTCGACGTGCAGCCCGACCGACACATAACCGCGGTTCTGGGCATCCCAGACGGGCAGGATTTCGTCGGCCGTGGTCGGCTCGGCGTCGCCGAAGAAGGGCGCGCGGAACAGTTTCAGGGTACGCCCGGTGAACGCCTGGAACAGCCGCTGGGTCGCGTTAAGCTCGAATAGCACGCGGGTCTTGTCGACCGTCGCGAGGTTCGGGTGAGTGTAGGTGTGGCTGCCGACCTCGTCGCCCTCGCGGATCATGCGCTGCAGTAGCCCGCGCTCGGTCAGCGCATTTTCCCCGACGATGAAGAAGGTCGCCGGCACGTGCTTCGCTTTTAGGATATCGAGGATCTGCGGCGTCCAGCGCGGATCGGGGCCGTCGTCGAACGTCAGCGCCACCTCGCCCGGCCGGTAGCCCGTGCGCGTGATCGTGAACGGCCGCGGCACGGACAAGAAATCGACGTTGGCGAGCAGGCCATTTCGCCCGAACGTCAGCTTGCGCGCTCCCGGCGTCGGGAGGGCGGTGATGCGCAGGATTTCGCCCGGGCCCTCAATGTCGACGTTGGTGCTCTGCGCCAGATGCAAGAGGCCAGCTGGATTGCGCGGCGGATGGACGCTGCGTCCGAAGATCGACCACAGCCCGGGGTCCTCTGCGCCGAGGCGCCACAGGCCGACTTCGCGGATGCCGGCGCGGTCGAGGACGCTCAGTTCGTTGAACGCACTCGCCGCGTCGAGCAGCCAGACGATGTGCGAATGGCCGTTCTCGTCCTGATAGGCGAAGGTGCTGTTCGCGGCGATCCGGTCGAACACTGGCGGCGCGTCGCTATCGCCGGCATCGACCCAAGCTTCCTCGACATTCTCGGGATCGCCGGTTCCGTCGTGCCAGTCGTAGGCGTAGTTGCCGATCGTCACGATGACCTTGTTGCGCGGGATCTGCCGCACTGCCGCCGCGACCGCGCTCGCCCACCATTGTTGTGATGCTATCGGTCCTGGCGGCCCGTCGTTGGAATGTTCATCATAGGCCATGACAAACAGCTTGTCGGCGACTGCGGCGAAGCGCCGGAGGTCCCACGGCTGATCGACCGGGACGGCCACCGTCAGCAACCACCCGTGCCGCGCGAACCGCTGCCGCGCCTCCCGCAGCAATTGAAGATAATTCTGCTGCGATAGGACATCGAGCTCCTCGAAGTCGAACACTGCCCCCGAGGCGTGGTTGGCGACAAGAAACGACTCGAGCTGCTCGAGGAAGCGGCGGCGCGCGGGCGGGCTGGCGAGCAGCGCGCGGATGCCGGCCGGGTCGACCTGGCCGTTTGAGAAGTTCTGCACGACGGGGAGAATCAAGGGGCGGTGCAGCGCCGCGTTGATTACCGCGCGCCCGTCGCGGTCGGGAAGCACATTGAACTGGTGGTTCGGCCCGGTAATCGTCACCCACACTGGCGCGAGCCAATCGAGATCGCCGATGTGCCGCTGCAGGGAGGCAGTCGAGCTTTCGTCCCAGGGTGCATAGAAACCGACGTAGAGCGGACGGCTGAGCGCGGTCGCAACCGCCGTAGAGCGCCTCGCGCCCACCCGCCGCGGGCTTGGCGGCTGGGTTCCGAGCAGCACCTGGATGGCGCGGTCGACGCGGGCGCTGGTCCGGGCGAGAAGCGACTGCTTGGGCGACCGTTGCGCGACGCCATGCTCGAGCGCGACCGGAAGCGGCGGCTCGGCGGGGACGACGCGGATCGTCGCGAACAGGGCGGCAATGGTCAGCAGGTTCAGCAGAACGAACAGCACCACGGCCAGGCTGAAGCGCTTGCGGCGACGCCCCGATGGATCGTGGAAGATCTGCCGATCAGCCATGCTTTCGCGCTAATTCGAACTCGCGCGCGCCGCCAATGACCTTTCGTTCACATGACGGTAGGCCGCGAGCATCAACGATTCCTTCGCCGAGGCCCCGGCTGCGGCTTCAGCGCCGCGTTGCGGATGCAATTTTCGAATCCGACCCAGTCAACACGGTTGCCACTTCGGCTGGCGTTCCGGTTGCAGAGGTGAACGCGCCACTGCGGCGGCTTGTTCTTGGAGACGTAGGCAAGACTCCGCTTCATCGCGGAACGCTGCTTCGCCATGCAACGCGCCTGCCACTGGCAGTTGATTCCGATGTTGAGTGCGATCGGGTCATGGAGGATCGAGCGCCGCTCGGCGCGCACGTTCGTCGCGTAGAGAGCCGTTGCCGCTACGGCAGCCGCCAAAATCCACCTCATCCCGAGATGAACGATACAGCGGTCGCGCGGTGCCGCAAATGGTCGTTGCTGTTACCCTCGCACAAGCGAAAAGCGGCGACGCCAAGGGCGCCGCCGCTTCCCTCTCCGAACCAGGAGTATTCTTAGATGAGCGAGTTCGACACGTTGTTGAACGTCGTATTCAGCTTGCTGCCAATGCCCTGCATCGCGCCAATGGCGGCGACGGCAATCAGCGCGGCGATCAGGCCATATTCGATGGCCGTCGCGCCCTTCTCATTCTTCAGAAGCTTGACGAACTTGATCATTTCCGGTCTCCCACAAGGCTCCGAACGGAGGGGCAAAAGCGCCCAGCCTGCGCAACCCTTACCGACGTAGGCGAGCCGGAATCTGAGCCCTGGTGGTTGAGGAAGAGTTAAAATCGCCGCCTTTCGAAAATGAACTTTCGGTAAGGCCTTCAGCGTCCGCCGGTCAGCTCCTCAAGCTGCTTGACGAGATCGCGCAGTGGCTTAGTGGCGTTGCTCCATTCCGGCGGCAGCGGACTTTGGAGATCGCGCCGTGGCTGCGGTTCGATCCGGCGAAAACCGGTCGGCAGATCGGGTCCGCGACTGCGGTCGACACTCAGCGCCGAGCTCATGAAGCTGCGCCAGATCTCCGCGGGCACCGTGCCCCCGCTGACGCGCCCAAGCGACTTGTTGTCGTCGCGCCCGACCCACACGCCGACAACCAGGTTCCCGGCAAAGCCGATGAACAGCGCATCGCGGTTTTCCTGCGTGGTTCCGGTCTTGCCGAAGGTCGGTACCGATAGCGCCGCGCGGCGGCCCGTCCCGTTGTTTGCCGCGGCGTAGAGAAGGTCCAGCATCGGCGACCAATCGCGCCGCCGGTCGAGCGTTCCATCGGAGCGGAATAACGCCTTGAGCCCTTCTGCGGGTCGCTTCTCGGGCAGGCCGCGGGCGACGATTGGATACTGGCCGCTGGCAACCGCCGCATAGGCCGACGTCAACTCGAGCAGGCTGACACCCGCCGTTCCAAGCGCGAGGCTCGGCTTGTCGGGAAGCGGCGTGGTAATGCCGAGATCGCGCGCGACGCGGATGATATTCGCCCGCCCAACCTCCTGCGATAGCCGGACCGTCGCGGCGTTGCTCGATCGCGCGAACGCTTCGCGCAGCGTGATCCGCCCGCGATAGACGCGATCGCTGTTGACCGGAGTCCAGCCGTCGATGGTGATCGGCTCGTCCTCTATCAGACTGTCGGGAGTCCAGCCGGAACGCAGTGCCGCCAGATAGACGAATAGCTTGAACGCCGAGCCAGGCTGCCGGCGCGCCTGCGTCACGCGGTTGAAGGGCGAATCGCCATAATTCTTCCCGCCGACCATCGCCACTACGCGCCCGTCGGGACGCATCGCGACCAGTGCCGCCTGGGCGTCGCCGATCTGCGCTTTGGTGATCGCCCGCACGGCTAGGCGCTGAAGGTCGCGGTCGAGCGTGGTCTCGACCTTCACCGTGCCAAAGTCGGCCTCGAATGCGTCGCTGGCGGCGGGCGCCACCCAATCGGCAAAATAGGTTCCCGCCGGCAGCTTCGATTCACGCGCGACAGGGCGCGCGAGGGCCGTCGAGCGCGCCCGCGCCTCGCTGATCGCGCCGGTGTCCGCCATGGCTCCCAGCACGAGCCTGCTGCGCTTCTGCGCGGCGGCGAGGTGACGCGTGGGCGCAAGGCGGGATGGCGCCTGTACCAGCCCCGCGAGCATCGCCGACTGGGCGAGGTTCAGCTTTTCCGGATCTCGGCCGAAATAATGGTGCGCTGCGGCCCTCAGCCCATAGACGCCGTCGCCGAAATAGACACTCGACAGGTAGCGCGAGAGGATTTCCTGCTTGGTCAGCCACGCCTCCAGCCAGAAGGCGATGATCACTTCCTGCGCCTTGCGCTTGATCGTGCGATCGCCCGAAAGGAAGTTGGTCTTGGCGAGCTGCTGGGTGATCGTGCTTCCGCCCTGGCGCACGCCGCCGCCGCGGATATTGGCGAGCATCGCCCGGCCGATACCGCGCGGGTCGATCCCCCAATGGCTGTAGAAGCGGCGATCCTCGATCGACACGAAGGCGGCGGGGGTCAGCGGGTTGAGCTTGGCGACGTCGACCGGCGCTTCCTTGATCGCCCCGCGCATGGCGATCGGCTGCCCGTCGTCGCTCACCAGTAGCAGCGCCGGATCGGCAAGCGGCTCGAGCGCGCGCGAAAGCGGCGCCGTGATCACCAGCCACAAGAGCGTAATGGCAACCACCGCCGCGACCGAATAGAGGATCAGCGGCCAACGGCGGCGGCGTCGCGGGGGCTCCTCCTGACCCGGGGCTTCCGGTGGGGCGCCGTGGGATGCGAGCGGATCCGGAAGCTCCTCAACCGGAGCGCCGTTGCGAGTCCAGATTGCGTCGCTCTCCACCCTCATCGTGTCGCCGGACTCGCCCAAGTGCTTTAGTCTAGTAAAACAGTTGGCACGAGATATCCAGATGCTTGCTGAATAAGGCATTGCAGTTAAAGGCGGGACGATGCGGCGCCTCCTCGCCATGCTGCTGATCGGCTCGCTCGCGCTGGCGGCACCCGGCTGCAAGCAGCAGCCCCAGGGCACGCCCCGCGCGGTCGTCATCGGCGGCGATCCAAAGGTCCGCGATCCGGCGCTGGGGCCGCTGCAGCCTGCCGACGCGGTGCTGCTCGCGAATGTCGCGCAAGGGCTCGTCCGATTCGACGCAAGCGGCGATATCGTCGGTGGGCTGGCGGAGCGCTGGAACGTCAGCGACGATGGCCTCAGCTACATTTTCCGGATCGCATCGACTCAGTGGCCGGACGGGCGCAAGGTCACCGCGCAACAGGTCGCGCGCCTGCTCAAGCGACAGCTCACGTCGCGCAGCCGCAACACACTCAAGGACGC
>Ga0207678_10000436_pt1 | contig 37859 bp, 33 predicted proteins | sample KBSC63metaG_FD_184319 | JGI IMG/M metagenome (GOLD analysis project Ga0207678, IMG submission 184319) | Corn rhizosphere microbial communities from Kellogg Biological Station, Michigan, USA - KBS C6-3 metaG (SPAdes) (version 2) | ecosystem: Host-associated > Plants > Roots > Rhizosphere > Soil ... | reverse complement strand
CCTCGCGCTTGGCCTCGGCCAGCATCTCCTGGCGCTCCTTGACGATCCAGCGCGCCTGCTTGATCTCCTCGGGGATCGTCGCGCGCATCTGGTCGAGGAGGTCGTAGATCTCCTCGCGGTCGACGCGCACCTGGTCCGTCAGCGGGACCGGCCGCGCGTTGTGAACTACGTCGTCGAGTTTGTCGATGAGGACCAGGACGTCCATAAGCGGTTCGTAAGCCTACGTGTATGCGGGGGTTTTAGCCAAGAAAGAGTAACCCTGGGCGAATTTGCAAGGAGATGCCCAGGAACGGGCGAGCGCCAACACCCTACCTTGCGCGTCGGCCTATCTGTCGGCGAACCGCTCCGCCAGCGCACTCGCGACGGCCGGCGGGACCAGGTCGCCGACGTCCCCGCCGAACGTCGCCATTTCCTTCACGCCGGTCGAGGACAGGAAGCTGTAGTGCGGCGAGGCGATCACGTACATGCTCTCGATGCCCGAGTCGAGCTTGCGATTCAGCTGGGCCATCTCGAACTCGTACTCGAAGTCGGAGATCGCCCGCATGCCCTTGACTATCGCGTGGGCGTCGTTTTCGCGGGCGAACTCGACCAGCAGCGTGGAGAAGATCTGCACCTCGACGTTGTCGAGGTCGGCGGTCGCCGTCTCGATGAACGCCTTGCGCTCCTCCGCCGTGAACATGGTCTTGTTCTTGCGCAGCGGGTTGTTGACGACGCCGACGACGACCTTGTCGAAGACGCTGGCGGTGCGGGTGATGATGTCGATGTGGCCAAGGGTCACCGGGTCGTAGGTGCCCGGGCAGACGACCGTCCCGTTCCGCTCGCTCATCACGACTCCTCCCGCGCGTAGATCGACACGTCCGCGGCCCCGTAACGCCGTTGCCGCAGCCGCTCCAGCGAGCCGATCGCGAGCGGGCGACGGGCGCCGCTCTCGACCACGGCACGGCCGCCGGGCGCCAGTACGCCGGGGAGGTGCGTGTCCAATTGCCGGGCCACGAGGTCGGCGAGTCTATAAGGAGCATCGACGAAGACGAGGTCGTAGCGACCCCCACCGGCGCGGTCGTCTTCCCCCGGCGACGCCCCGGCGGAGGCCGGCCGACCGGCCTGGCCGGCGAGCCAGGCGCCGGCCTCAGCGCGGACGAGCTCGGCGCGATCGGCGAGCCCGAGCCGCTCGACGTTGCCGAGCGCGGGCCGCGTGTCGCGGTCGACCAGCGTCGCCCGGGCGGCGCCGCGGGACAGCGCCTCGATCGCCAGCGCGCCGGTGCCGCAGTAGAGGTCGAGGACGACGGCGCCCTCCACCCGCGCCCCGAGCGTCGAGAAGACCGCCTCCCGGACCCGCTCGGAGGTCGGCCGCACCTTCCACCCCCGCGGCGCGACCAGCCGCTGCCCCTTGAGCTCCCCGGCGATCACCCGCATGGCCGCACCCCTCTCGACGCTTGGACGCGTATGGCGGCCAAGCGTCGGATTCTCGCTCGGTCCCACCACGAGGCTTGTTTCCCTATCGGTGACAAGCGTCGGATTCTCACAGCGGGATCGGGTCGGCGGCGCCGGCGCCGAAGCGGCGGCGGGCGGCCTCGAGCAACGGGCCGAGCTCCGGCGCGCCGAGGGAGCCGTGCTCGCGCAGGAGGCGCAGCACCTCGTCTTTGGCGTCGATCAGCATCGCCTCGTCCTCGGGAAGCTGGGCGACCGTGAACCGCGCGGTGCCGCTCTGGCGGGTGCCGAGGATCTCGCCTTCGCCGCGCAGGAGGAGGTCGACCTCGGCGAGCCGGAACCCGTCACTGGTCTCCTCGACCGCGGACAGCCGCCGCCGTGCCATCCCCCCCGCCTCGGCGGCGAAGAGCAGGCACTGCGAGGGGTGCTCGCCGCGCCCGACCCGCCCGCGCAGCTGGTGGAGCTGGGAGACGCCGAAGCGCTCGGCGCCCTCGATCAGCATCACGGTCGCGTTCGGCACGTCGATGCCGACCTCGATCACCGTCGTCGCCACCAGCACGTCGGTCTCGCCCGCGGCGAAGGCGGCCATCGCCTCGCCCTTCTCGGTCGAGTGCATCTGGCCGTGGAGCAGCCCGACGCGGAAGTCGCGCAGCGGGCCGCGCCGCAGCCGCTCGGCCTCCTCCCCGGCCGCCTTGCCGGGCAGTTTCTCGGAAACCTCGACCAGCGGGCAGACGACGAACGCCTGGCGCCCCTCGCGCAGGCGCGCGCGCAGGAACTCGTAGACGCCCTCGCGATCGTCCTCGCCCGCCACCCGGGTCAGCACCGGCTTGCGCCCCGCCGGGAGCTCCTGGAGCGTGGTGGTGTCGAGGTCGCCGTAGGCGGTCAGGGACAGCGTCCGCGGGATCGGCGTCGCGGTCATGTGGAGGACGTGCGGGGCCATGCCCTCGACCCCCTTCGAGTCGAGCGCCCGCCGCTGCTCGACCCCGAAGCGGTGCTGCTCGTCGACCACGCAGAGCCCGAGGCGGGCGAAGCGGACGGTCGGCTCGATCAAGGCGTGCGTCCCCAGGATCAGCCCCAGCTCACCGCTGGCGAGCTGGTTCAGGGCCTGGCGACGGACGGCGGCCGAGGTCGCGCCGGTCAGCAGGGCGAAGGGGATCGCCTCGGCCGCGAGCAGCCGCCCGAGCGTGATCGCGTGCTGCTCGGCGAGCGTCTCGGTCGGCGCCATCAGCGCCGCCTGGTGGCCCGCTTCCAGCGCCCGCAGCATCGCGTAGACGGCGACCACGGTCTTGCCCGAGCCGACCTCCCCCATCAGCAGCCGCTGCATCGGCTCGCCCGAGTCGAGGTCCCGGTCGATGTCGACAAACGCGGCACGCTGATCGACGGTCGGGACGAAGGGCAGCGAGGCGATCCAACGCTCCACGAGTGGGCCGGGCTTGCCGAAGCGCGGCGCCGGACGAGCGCGACGGTGGCTCGTTTTGCGGGTCGCCAAGAGCGCCTGGTGAAGGAACAGCTCTTCGAAGCCGAGTCGGCGCCGAGCGTCCTCCAGCTCCTCCGGGGACTCCGGGAAGTGCGCCGCCCGGATCGCGCTGCCGACCGAGGTGAGGCGGCGCTCCGCCTGAATCTGGGACGGCAGCCCCTCGATCGCATTCGGCGCGAACCGCACCGCCTGTTCGGCCCATTCGCGGATCTTCTTCGGGGCCAGATCCTCAGTCGCGGGATGCACCGGGACAAAGGCCCGCCCCTCCGGCCGACCGCCCTCCTCCGGCGGGTGACCCCGATCATGGGGGCGAGAACGTATACCTCGCTCGCAGTCCCCATGATCGGGGGCAGGACCCGCCGGCCGAGGAGTCTCGTCCCTTTCCCCCGCAGAACTGACCAGCTCCCACTCCTGAACGGCGAGCCCTTTCGGGCTTCGTTTTCCGGTGAGCAAAAGGGTCGAGCCTTTTTCGAGCTTCCCCGAGACCCACGGTTGGTTGAACCACGTCGCTCCGACCGAGCCAGATTCATCGCCCACTTTGACGCCGACCATGGTGAGTTTTCCTCGGCGAAAAGGGCGCGGGGGGTTGCCGAGAACCGTGACCAGCACGGTGCCCGTTTCACCGGGCTCCAAGCTCTCCAGCGAGCGGATCTGGCGGTCTCGATGCCTGTGTGGGAAGCGATACAGCAGGTCGCCGACGGTGAGGATCCCGGCATTCCGCGCCGCCTCGGCCAGCTTCGGGCCGACCCCGTCGAGCGCCTCCAGGCCGGTCTCGAGGACGCTCGGGCGCGGCCAGTGGACGGGCGCGGCGCGCAGCGCGGCGCGCGTCAGCTCCCCCGCTCCGGCAAAGCCACGCACCGCTACTGCGCCGCGAGCAGCCACCACCAGCTTGGTTGGCCTCCCTCGTGCTTCTCCAGCTCCACCCCGTCGGGGATGTGGGCATCGATCCCGTCGAGCGGGATCGGAGCGTCGGCACCGCCGATCACGGTGACGATCTCGGCATCACCCCCGCCGGCGAGGATCGTGATCGTCTCCGAGAGCGTCGACCCCGTCCCGCCCCAGGCGACGATCTCGCCCGCCACGAAGCCGACCGCGTCGCCGCGTTTGAAGCGCCCCCGGGCGTCGTCGCGCGCGGCCGGGGCGACGCCGCCGGTCGCGACGTCCTCCAGCGCCGCCTCCAGCCGCTCGGCGTTCTGGTCGAGCGGCGCCGCCGGGTCGAGCTCCACCAGCGCCAGGAGGCTCGCCTGCTGGGACTTGGCGGGCACCACCCGCGCCGGCTTCTCGGAGAGCTCGCAGGCGCGCTCCGCGGCCATGATCACGTTCGAGGAGCTCGGCAGCACCAGGATTTCCTCCGCTTCCGCCCCGTGGATCCCGGCGAGCAGCTCCGAGGTCGAGGGGTTCAGCGTCTCGCCGCCCGGCACGACGTCGGCGCCGAGCTCGGCGAAGAGCCGTTCCATCCCCGCGCCCGCGGCGACCGCGACGACGCCGGTCCGCCCCGTCCCCAGCCGCGCGTCGCGTTCGGCGACCTGCTGGCGCATGTCGGCGATGTCGACGTTGCCTACCTCCCCGGCGCCCTCGAAGAGCGTCATCGCCGCCTCCGGCGTGTCGGTGTGGACGTGGACCTTCAGCGTCGCTTCGTCGCCGACCACCAGGACCGAGTCGCCGAGCGCCTCGAGGCGCGGCAGCACCGCCCGGTCGTCGAGGCCCGCGCCGGAGACGATGAAGTTCGTGCAGTAGCGATAGCGGCTGTCCTCGTGGTGGGGCCGGGTCAGCTTCGGCGGCTCGTGGTGGGCGACCTCGGGCAGCGCCGCGCCGTCGCCGCGCAGGCCGGCGACCACCCCGGCCAGGATCAGCACCAGGCCGTGGCCGCCCGCGTCGACGACCCCCGATTCGCGCAGGACCGCGAGCTGCTCCGGGGTCCGCGCCACCGCCCGCTCGCCGTCGGCGATCGCCCGCTCCAGCACCTCGGCGAGGACCGCGTCCTGCTGCTCTTCGGAGACGTCGGCGCCGAGCCGCTGTTTGTCGGCCGAGAGGTGGGCGAGCTGGCGGGTCAGCGAGTGGGCCATCTCGCGGAAGACGGTCAGCATGGTCCCCTCGGCGGGCTCGCGGACGGAGTCGTAGGCGGCGTCGGCGGCGGCGGCGAAGGCGGCGGCAACCAAGAGCGGGTCGACCAGCTCCCCCGGGCGCGAGGCGAGCTCCTCGGCGGCGCCGCGGACGATCTGGGAGAGGATCACGCCGGAGTTCCCGCGCGCGCCCATCAGCGCGGCCCGGGCCAGGGTCTGGACCAGCGCCGTGCGCCCCACCTCGTCGAGGCCCTGGCCGTCGACGCGGTCGAGCTCCTCCAGCACCGCGCGCATGGTCATCGCCATGTTGTCGCCCGTGTCGCCGTCGGCGACCGGGAACACGTTCAGGTCGTTCACCTCCTGGCGCCGGGACTCCAAGGAGGCCAGGGCGGAGCTGACGACCCGCCTGAAGCGGGCAATCGATGGATCGGGCATGCGAAGCTAAAACCTAGCCATCGGGGGCGACGGCCGCCGCGAATATCGGTACTTTCACCCTCTCCACCCTCGGGTGGATGACCATTCCCCTCGATTTCCCCCCACGGGCCGATGAAAGGCCCCGGGTCTCGCCCTAGTCTCGTCCAGACCCTCGGGCGCCCTGCGAGTACCCAGTCACGGAAGGAGACAAATGCGCCGCTTTGCCACCTGGACCACCGGCCACCGTAAGACGGTGATCTTCGGCTGGATCGCTTCCCTGATCGTGATCGGGGGCATCGCCGGGAACGTCGGCTCCCACTTCTCGGAAGAATTCAAACTTCCCTCGTCCGACTCCACTGAAGCCTACGAACTGCTCGAAGAGGACTTCAAAGGCGAATCCGGCGGCACGGCGACGATCGTCTTCAAGGCCGACGACGGAGTCGAATCCTCGGCGGTCAAGAAGAAGATGGAAGGCGTCTTCAAGTCGGTAGAAGCGGAACCGCACGTCTCCGGTGTCGCCAGCCCCTACGCGGGTAGCGGCGGCGCCGGCGCGATCTCCGATAACGGCAAGATCGCCTTTGCGACGATCCAGTACGACGTCCAGGGCAACAAGCTCGACAAGGGCAGCACCGAAAAGATCATCAAGACCGCGCAGGGTGCCTCCGGGGGCGGCCTCGAAGTGGCGCTCGGCGGGCAGCCGATCGAAGAAGCCAAGGAACAAGGCGGCGACTCCTCCTTCGCGATCGGCCTGCTGGCGGCGATCATCATCCTGCTGCTGGCCTTCGGCTCGGTCGTCGCCATGGGGCTGCCGATCATCACCGCGCTCCTGGCCCTCGGCGCCGGCCTCAGCCTGGTGACCCTCGGCACCTGGGTCTTCGACACGGCGGAATTCGCGCCGGTGCTGGCACTGATGATCGGGCTCGGGGTCGGGATCGACTACGCGCTCTTCATCGTCACCCGCTTCCGCAACAACCTCGACGAGGGCTTCGAGCCGCGGCAGGCGGCGGTCAACGCCGTCGACACCGCCGGGCGCGCGGTCCTCTTCGCGGGGACGACGGTGATCATCGCCCTGATGGGGATGTTCCTGCTGAACATCACCTTCCTCTACGGCGTCGCCGTGGCGGCGGCGCTGTCGGTGCTGCTGACGATGATCGCGGCGCTGACGCTGCTGCCGGCGATGCTCGCCTGGGTCGGCCACCGGGTCAACAAATGGAAGATCCCTGGCCTCTCCGGCGGCCAGAACACGATGCGCGAAGACACCAAGTGGTACGCCTGGAGCCGCTGGATCCAGAAGCGGCCGTGGACGGCCGCGATCGTCTCCGGCGCCGTCCTGCTGCTGCTCTGCGTCCCCACCTTGAGCCTGCGGCTCGGCGTCAACGACGCGGGCACGAACCCGAAGGGGGAAACGACGCGCGAAGCGTACGACCTGCTCGCCGAAGGCTTCGGCCCCGGCTTCAACGGGCCGTTCACGATGGTCGCCAAGCTGCCCGCTAAGGGCCAGGGCGCCGGCATCGAAGACCTCTGCTCGACGCTGAAAAAAGAACAAGGCATCAAGTCGGTCACCGCGGTCTCGTTCAACGAAGCGAAAACCGTCGGCCTCTGCCAGGTCTACCCGACCACCTCGCCGCAGAGCGCCGACACGACCGACCTGCTGGATCACATCCGTAGCGACGTGATCCCGCCGATCGAAGCGAAGACCGGTGCGGTCCTCCACGTCGGCGGCATCACCGCCGTGTTCGAGGACTTCGGCGACGCGATCTCCGAAAAGCTGCCGCTGTTCATCGGCGTCGTGATCCTGCTCTCGGCACTCCTGCTGATGGCGGTCTTCCGCTCGGTGCTGGTGCCGCTGAAGGCGATCCTGATGAACCTGCTGTCGATCGGCGCCGCCTTCGGCATCGTCGTCGCGGTCTTCCAGAACGGTTGGGGGGCGAGCATCATCGGGGTGGAAGACACCGGCCCGATCATCGCCTTCTTCCCGATATTCCTGTTCTCGATCGTCTTCGGGCTATCGATGGACTACGAGGTGTTCCTGATGTCCCGCATCCACGAGGAGTGGGAGTCGAAAAAGGACGCCACCGAGGCCGTCACCCGCGGCCTGGCCCTGACCGGCCGGGTGATCACCGCGGCGGCGGCGATCATGATCACCGTGTTCGCCTCGTTCATGCTGACCGACGAACGGATCACGAAACTGTTCGGCCTCGGGCTCGCCTCGGCGGTCCTGGTCGACGCCGTGATCATCAGATCGGTCCTCGTCCCGGCGATCATGCAGCTGTTCGGCAAGGCCGCCTGGTGGATGCCCGAGTGGCTGGCGAAGATCCTGCCGAACCTGGCCGTCGAGCCGCACGAGCCGCACCCCGACGGCACCCCGAAACCGGCCGTCGTCACCGAGAGCGAGTAGTCCGCAGGAGCGAGCGTCTGCAGTAACTCGTCCCAGCGGCGAGTTACTGCAGACGCAAGCGACCCAAGTCGTTCATTCGCAGGCATTTCCCGAGCCACGTTCCGACGAAGCCGGCGCCCGGGAAAGGGACGCGGCCCCGCAAGCTGGCGCCCGGGGAAAGGGACGCGGCCCCGCAAGCTGGCGCCCGGGGAAAGGGACGCGGCCCTCTCGCCACGGCCCTGGGCAGGCTGTGGCCGTGGCGAGAGGGCCGGGTATGAGAGGCGTGGAGGATCCGGGACGGGAGAGTGACGAGGGGGCGACGGGAGGGACACGGATCCGTGACGGAGGTCGGACCTCGTCAGGGAGATGTCGGGAAGTCCTCACTTCCTCCCGTGTCGTCCCCCACGCACAGAGGCGCGGTCGACCTGAGGTCCGGTATCCGGACGAAAGGACGACCGCGGACTCCCGGGCGCAGGCGCGGTCGACCTGAGGTCCGTCCACCGGACGAAAGGTCGACCGCATGCTCTCCGGGCCTTGTCTCCGGCCCCGAGAGCCACACGAGGCGAGAGAGCGTTTGCCGTTCCCGGCATCTTCGTCGCCGATCGGGCCGAGGTGTGGAGTCTCCCGGACACAGGCGTCACGGAGGTCCGACCTCCCCTCGTCCCTGTGACGCCTCCGTCACGCAAGTCCGACCTCCTCCCGTCCCGCCGCCCTCTCCCCCACGGAAGCCTCACGTCCCGAACGCCTCATGGGGGTCACAGCCTGCCAGGACCCCCATGAGACGCCCGGGACGGCCGCCACCCCGTCTCGGACGGCCGCAAGGGCCACGAGCCTCCGCCCGTCCCTCTCCCCGCCATAGAGCCAACCTCCCAGCCTCGATCCGGCGCCGGAAAAGGGCTTACGACTCAGGGCGCTAGGCGGCCTTGGTGACCTTGTTGCTCTTCAGGCAGCGGGTGCAGACGTAGGCGCGGACCGGGCGACCGTTCTCCTGGATCCGGACCTTTTGGAGGTTCGGCTCGAAGCGGCGCTTCGTCGCGACCATGGAGTGGCTGCGGGACTGCCCGAACCCGGGCTTCTTGCCGCAGCTGTGACATACCTTTGCCATAGGACGCGGGATGGTACTGGGTCAGGCGACCTGGCGCTTCAGCAAGGCCATGCGCGCAACCGTGAGCGCCGCGTTGCGACCCTGGTCGCGCTTGTCGCCACCCGCCCGCGCCAGCGCCTGCTCCATCGTGTCGCAGGTGATGACGCCGAAGGCGCAGGGCACGCCGGTGGCGAGCTGGACGTCCTGGATCCCCCGCGCCGACTCGGCGCAGACGAAATCGAAGTGGGCGGTCTCGCCGCGGATCACCACGCCGAGGCAGGCGACCCCGGCGATGTCGCCGCTCTCCGCCAGCACCTTCGCCGCGAAGGGCAGCTCGTAGGCGCCCGGCACCGAGTGGTGCTCGATCCGCCCCGCCCGCACGCCGGCCAGTTCGAAGCCCGCCACCGCGCCGGCCGTGAGCCGCTCGGCAAGGTCCTCGTAGAAGCGCCCGACGACGACGGCGAAGCGCAGCGGCTCGAGTGCCTCGCGCTCGGTCGCGTCGAAGGCCTCGAGGAAGGCGCCCGCCTCAGCCATCGCCGTCCGCCGCGCCGTCCTGCGCGGCCGCGCCGTCGCCGCGCGCACCGCGACGCTCGTCGCGTTCCTCCTCTTCGTGGAGCATTTCCTCGTCGAGGTCGAGCCCCTGATGGTGGAGGATGTGGCCCATCTTGTCGCGCTTCGTGCGCAGGTAGGCCTCGTTGTGCACGTTGGGCGCCGACTCGATCGGCACCTGCTCGGTGACCGAGAGCCCGTAGCCCTCCATGCCGACGATCTTTTTCGGGTTGTTGGTGATGATCCGGATGCTGGTCAGCCCGAGGTCGCCGAGGATCTGGGCGCCGATGCCGTAGTCGCGCAGGTCGGCGGGCAGGCCGAGCTTGAGGTTCGCTTCGACCGTGTCGTGGCCCTCCTCCTGCAGTTTGTAGGCGCGCAGCTTGTTCAGCAGGCCGATCCCCCGCCCCTCCTGGGAGAGGTAGAGGAGGACGCCGCGGCCCTCGCGCTCGATCATCGCCAGCGAGGCCTCGAGCTGCTCGCCGCAGTCGCAGCGCATGCTGTGGAAGACGTCGCCGGTAAGGCACTCGCTGTGCACGCGGACGAGCACGTCGGCCACCCCGTCGACCTCGCCTTTGACCATCGCCACGTGGTGTTTGTCGTCGACCAGCGAGCGATAGCCGACAGCGGTGAAGTCGCCGAAGGCGGTCGGCAGCGCCGTCGCCACCACCCGTTCGACCAGCTTCTCGGTCTTGCGCCGGTAGGCGATCAGGTCGGCGACCGTGATCATCTTCGAGTCGTGCTTCTCGCAGTAGGGGATCAGGTCGGGGACGCGCGCCATCGAGCCGTCGTCGTTCATCACCTCGCAGATCACCCCGGCCGGGATCAGCCCGGCGAGGCGCGCCAGGTCGACCGACGCCTCGGTGTGGCCGGTGCGCTCCAGCACGCCGCCCTCTTTCGCCTGCAAGGGGAACATGTGGCCGGGGACGACGAGGTCGCGCGGGCCCGAGTCGGGGTCGATCGCCACCTGGATCGTGTGGGCGCGGTCGTGGGCGGAGATGCCGGTGCTGACGCCGCCGGCGGCCTCGATCGTCACCGTGAACGCGGTCTGCAGCGGCGCCTCGTTCTTCGCCGCCATCAGGTTGAGGCCGAGCTTGCGGCAGCGCTCCGGGGTCAGCGCCAGGCAGATCAGCCCGCGCGCCTCCTTGGCCATGAAGTTGACCGCCTCCGGGGTCGCGAACTGCGCCGCCATCACCAGGTCACCCTCGTTCTCGCGGTCTTCGCCGTCGCAGACGACGACCATCTTGCCGCGGCGGATCTCTTCGATCGCCTCCTCGATCGAGGAGAAGGGGCTGTGGGTTGACTGCTCGTCGGCGGCGGTGATGTCGGCCTCCCTGGTGATGTCGGTCTCGGTCCTGTTGGCGGTCACGCTTGCTCCTTTCCCGCGAATGGTGACAGCAGCCGCTCCACGTACTTGGCGACGACGTCGACCTCGACGTTGAGCGGGTCGCCGGGGGCGGCGTCGCCGAGGTTCGTGCGCTCCAAGGTCTCGGGGATCAGCGACACCTCTACCCAGGTGTCGCCGAGGGTCGCCACGGTGAGGCTGACGCCGTTCAGGGCGACCGAGCCCTTGTCGACCACGTAGCGGAGCAGCGCGGGTGGGAGCTCGACCCGGACGCGGCGCGCGAACCCGTCCTCGGCGACCTCCAGCACCCGCCCCGAGCCGTCGGCGTGGCCCTGGACGATGTGGCCGCCGAGCCGCTCGTCGGCGCGCGTGGCGAGCTCCAGGTTGACCCTCGCGCCCGCCTCGAGCGCACCGATCACGGTCACCTCCAGCGTCTGGTTCATCGCCTCGGTGGCGAAGCCGCGCTCGTCGGCCTCCGTCGCCGTGAGGCAGACGCCGTTGACGGCGACCGAGTCGCCGAGGCCGATCTCCGACCCGAGCCTGGTCGCGATGCGAAGGCGCGCCCCGTCAGCGCCGCCCTCGACGCTCTCGACGCTGCCGATGTCCTGCACGAGTCCGGTGAACATCACCACTCCTTGAATCGGGTCCTGATCAAAGTGTCCTCACCCACGGTACGTGCCTCGACGAGGGCGCCCTGAGCAGCTCCCGCGACGGGGACCTCGGGCATCGGGCCGCCGAGCAGCAGCGGGGCGACGAAGACGCGCGCCTCGTCGACCATCTCGGCCGCGGCGAAGGCGCCGGCGAGCGTCGCCCCGCCCTCCAAGAGCAGGCTGGTGAGGCCGCGGCGGCCGAGTTCGACGAGCGCCGGGCGCACGCGCTCGGCGGGGGTCGCGCCGCCGACCGCGATCGTCTCGGCGCCGGCGCGCAGCAGCGCCTCGACCCGCCCGGGGTCGGCCTCGGGGCCGTGGACGACGGTGACCGGCGCTTCGTCCAGCGTCGCCAGGAGCCGGCAGTCGAGCGGCAGGCGGGCGTGGGAGTCGAAGACGACGCGGACCGGCTGGCGCGCTTCGCCGAGGCGCGCGGTCAAGAGCGGGTCGTCGGCGAGGACGGTGCCGATGCCGACCGCGATCGCGTCGCATTCCCCGCGCCAGACGTGGACCAGCTCGCGACTGCGCTCACCGGAGATCCAGGGCGAGGATCCCGCCGGCGTCGTCGTGCGCCCGTCGAGCGACATCGCCGTCTTCAGGAGGACCCACGGCTCGCCGGACCGGCTGTGCTTCCGGAACGGCTGGTTCTGGAGCCGGGCCTCGAGGGCGATCGCGTCTTCGCGCTCCAGGGTCACCACCTCGATCCCGGCGGCGCGCAGCTGCTCGGGGCCCTTGCCCGCCGCCTTGGTGGTCGGATCGTCGCTCGCGATCACCACCCGGGCGATGTCGGCCTCGATCACGGCGTCCGAGCAGGGCGGCTGGCGGCCCTGGTGGGCGCAGGGCTCGAGCGTCACGTACATCGTCGCCCCGCCCGCGTCCTCGCCCCGGCGCGCCGCGTCGGCGAGCGCCGCCCGCTCGGCATGCAGGCCCCCGAGCTCGGCGTGGAAGCCCTCCCCGATAACCTCCTCGCCGCGCACGACGACCGCGCCGACGAGCGGGTTCGGACTCACCCGGCCGCGGCCGCCCTCGGCCAGCGCGAGCGCCTTTCGCAGAAACTTAGAGTCGGCTGGTGTTGTTGACTGACCAGTCAATCAGCGGATTCTAGCTCCGCTCTGACCTCCGGCCCGCGTATTTTGGGGCGTTCCCTTGAAGTTGATCATCCAGATCCCCTGCCTGAACGAGGAAGAGACGCTGCCGGCGACGGTGGCCGAGCTGCCGCGCGCCCTCGCGGGCTTCGACGCGGTCGAGCTGCTGGTGATCGACGACGGGTCCACCGACCGCACGGTCGAGGTCGCCCGCGAATGCGGGGTCGAGCACATCGTCCGGCTCACCAACAACAAGGGGCTCGCGGCGGGTTTCCAGGCCGGCCTCGACGCCTGCCTGAAGCTCGGCGCCGACGTCGTCGTCAACACCGATGCCGACAACCAGTATCGCGGGGCCGACGTGGCGAAGCTGGTCGCGCCGATCCTCGCCGGCGAAGCCGACATGGTGGTCGGCGACCGCCAGGTGGAGCGGATCGAGCACTTCTCCGACGCCAAGAAACAGCTCCAGCACTGGGGTAGCTGGGTCGTGCGGCGCGTCTCGAACACCGAGGTCACCGACACCACCTCCGGCTTCCGCGCCTACAACCGCGAGGCGGCGCTGCAGCTCTCGGTCGTCGACAACTTCACCTACACGCTGGAGAGCCTCGTGCAGGCCGGGAAGATGCTGGTGGCCGTCGACGAGGTGCCGATCGGGACCAACCCGCAGACGCGCGAGTCGCGGCTGGCCGGGTCGACCGGCGATTACGTGCGCCGCAACACGCCCGCGATCCTGCGGATCTACGCCCGGTATGAGCCGCTGCGGGCGTTCGTCACCGCGGCGATCGTCGTCGCCGTGCTGGCGTTGCTCGCCTGGCTGCCGTTCCTGATCGACGCGATCTTCAACGGCCGCTCGAACGGCCACATCCAGTCGCTGATCCTCGGCGCGGTGCTGATGATCACCGCGGTGGTGCTGTTCGCCCTCGGCGTGATCGGGGACCTCCTGGCCGGGCAGCGGGTGATGACGCAGCGGATCTTCGAGCGGGTGCGGCGGGTCGAGCTGGCGCTCGGCGTGCCGCCGTCGCACTACGAAAAGGGCAGCGCGAAGCCGACCGACTCGGAGGCGCCGACCGAGCTGCACGGCACCCCGCCCGACGAGGCACCGACGGAAGTGGACGGGTGAGCCAGAGCAGCGGTTCCACCAACGGCGCGGGCAAGGCCCCCGCCTCCTCCGCCGACTACGGCAAGACCGCCAGCTTCCTGGCGGTCGGGGTCGGGCTCACCGGCGTCATCACCTACGCCTACTTCCTGATCGCCTCCCACACCCTCTCGAAGACCGACTACGGGCAGATCACGGTGCTCTGGTCGGCGGTCTTCATCACGATCTCCACCCTCTACCGGCCGATCGAACAGCTGCTCAGCCGCCACATCTCCGAACGGATGGTGAAAGGGCAGCCGCTGGGCGAGCCGATGCGGGTCGCCTCGACGATCCAGCTCGGCCTCTCGCTGCTCTTCACGGTGCTGGCGCTGGCGCTGCGCGGGCCGATCCAGAACAGCCTCCTGGAGGGCAACGAAACCCTCTACTGGGTCTTCTTCACCTCGGTCCTCTTCTACGCGGCGAGCTACTTCGCCCGCGGCTTCCTCGCCGGCAAACAGCAGTTCGGCCTCTTCGTCGCGCTGATCCTCTCCGAATCCTGCTTCCGGACGATCTTCGCGGTGCTGGTCGCGATCAGCGTCCTGAGCGGCCAGAGCGCGGTCGCGATCGGCATCACCGCGGCGCCCGCGCTGAGCCTGCTCGTGGTGCCGTTCGCGTTCGCGCGCAGAGCGCAGAAGGAGAAACTGGCCTCGGCCGGCGCGGCCGATCCGGCGCCCGGCACGCCCGAACGCGAAGGGGAGAACGTGCCGGTGGATGCGATGGCAGCCGCGGCCACGCTCGATCCCGCGCCTGCCGAGGAGGCATTCAGCTTCCGCCATGGTGGCGGCTTCGCGGCGGCGGTCCTCCTGATCATGTTCTCCGAACAGGCCTTCCTCAACGCCGGCCCGATCATCATCCGCGGCCTCCAGGGCGCCGCCGAGGCCGGCTTCATCTTCAACGTGCTGATGCTGGCGCGGGCGCCGCTGCAGCTCTTCCAGTCGGTCTCGACCTCGATCCTCCCCCACCTCACCAGCCTCCACACCTCCGAGGACCCCGACGCGCCGCGCGAGTTCGCCCACACCGTGAAGATGGTGCTGCTGGGGATCGTCGCCTTCACCGCGCTGGTCGCCGTCGTGGTGCTGATCGCGGGGCCGAAATGCATGCAGGTCGCCTTCGGCAGCAAGTTCACCTACGACCGCCTCGGGCTCCTGCTCGTCACCTTCGGCATGGGCCTCTACCTCTCCTCGGTGACGGTCAACCAGGCCTGCATCGCGCAGGGCCAGGTGCGGCGCGCGGCGGTCCGCTGGATCACCTGCGCGGGGATCTTCATCGCCTGGAACTTCGTCCCGATCGTCGGCGACGAGCAGCGCCGGGTCGAGTTCGGCTTCCTGATCGCCGCCGGCGCCCTCTTCCTGCTCCTCTACTGGGTCTACCGCCGCCCCCACGCCCACAAAGGCGACACGCCGCGTCCTGGTTCACCCGAGGAGCTCGAGGCCAGGCTCGCGATCATCGACGAGAACGTGTAGCCGAGACGGACGCGCCCGGCGGATCGTCGGACCCCCGAACGAACCTCCCGCAGTTCGTGAGGGAGGGGGTCCGCCGATCCGCCCTCCTCAGGCCCCTCTCATTAGGGTCCCCGTATCGGCCACCACGACGCCATCCTCATCCTCATCGCCGGCGTCCTGCTGGCCGCGGGGATCGTCGGCGCGATGCTGGCCGACCGCGTGCGGGTCCCGGCGCTGCTGCTCTTCCTCGCCCTGGGGATGCTGGCCGGCTCGGAAGGAATCGGCGGCATCAACTTCGAGAACTACGAGCTGGCGCGGACCCTGGGCACGATCGCGCTGGTGCTGATCCTCTTCGAGGGCGGCCTCACGGCGGGGTGGTCGGAGATCAGGCCGGTGCTGGGCACGGCGGCCTCGCTGGCCACCTTGGGGACGCTGGCGACGGCGCTCCTCGCGGGAGTGGCGGCGAAATGGATCTTCGGCCTCACCTGGCTGGAAGGAATGATCGTCGGCGCCGCGATCGCCGCGACGGACTCGGCCGCGATCTTCGCCGTGCTGCGCAACTCGACCCTGGAGAAACGCCTGGCGCGCTCGCTCGAGGGCGAGTCGGGGATGAACGACCCGGTCGCCCTGCTGCTCGTCATCGGCTTCATCGAATGGATCCAGCAGCCGGGCTACGGCGCCGTCGACATGTTCGGCCTGATCGCGATGAAGATGGCGGTCGGCATCGTCGTCGGGCTGGCCCTGGGACGGGCCGCCGTCTGGGTCATCAGCCGGCTCGAACTGCCCTCCGACGGGATCTACCCGGTGGCGACGATCGCCGCGGCGGCGCTCGCCTACGGCGTCTCCGAGGTCGCCCACGGCTCCGGCCTGCTCGCCGTCTACCTGACCGCGCTGGCGCTCGGCTCGGCGCCCATCCCCGCCCGGCGCAGCGTCGTCTCCTTCCACGAGGGGCTCGGCTGGGTGTCCCAGATCGGCCTCTTCATCCTGCTCGGCGTGCTCGTCTTCCCTCAGGACATCGGCAACGTCGCGGTCAAGGGGCTGGCGCTCTCGGGGGTGCTGATCTTCGTCGCCCGCCCGCTGGCGACCTTCGCCGCAACCGCCCTCACGCCGCTGCGCTTCCGCGAGAAGGTGATGCTCGGCTGGGCGGGCCTGCGCGGCGCGACGCCGATCTGGCTGGCCACCTTCCCGGTCGTCGCCGGGGTGCGCAGCGGCGAGGAAGAGTTCGCGATCGTCTTCTTCGTCGTCGTCACCTCGACCCTCGTGCAGGGGGCGAGCTTCGAGCCGCTGGCCAAGCGCCTGCGCCTCACCACCGACGAGCCGGCGCTGCCGCGGCGGCTCTTCGAGTCGGGGCGGATCCGTGAGATGGGCGGCGACGTGGTCGCCTTCCGCCTCCCACCGGAGGCCGCCGCGGCCGGTCACCGGGTGCGCGAACTGGAGCTGCCGCGCGAGGCGCTGGTCAACGTGATCGTCCGCGACGGCCACGCGATCGCGCCGCGCGGGTCGACCCAGCTGCAGGAGGGCGACGAGCTCCACATCCTCGTCCGCGGCGACCTGCGTGACCGGGTCGAGGCCGAGACCGAGCGCTGGGTCAAGGGCCCGATCGGCAAACCGGCGCCGCCGCCCCTCCCCCGCCGCGCTGCCTCTCCGGTCTTCTCGGTGCGCCCCCTGCGGGCGGGCGAGGACCCGTCATCGCCGGCCGAGATCGACGGCGTCGCCGTCGTCGCCCTCCTGCGCAGCCGCCGCGACGACATCGGCACGATGGCCGCCCTCGCCGACGGCCGTTATGCGGTGACGAGCGCCGACATCGTCGCCGTCGGCGGCCGCCGCTCCCTGGCCGGCTGGTGCGAGCGCCGCGCCGAACTGGAGGAGATCGACACCGAGACCAAGGCCTGGCTCCAGGAGATCACCGGCGCGCTGATCGCGAGGGGGCGGCGGCTCTAGGGGCCGGCGGCCGTCCGAGGTGCGTCGAGGGTGGCCCGGGCGCCTCATGGGGGTCCTGGCAGGCTGTGACCCCCATGAGGCGCCCGGGACGTGAGGCTTTCGTGGTAGAGGCGGGACAGGGACGTCGCGAAGTCGGACTTCCGTGACGATCCCTCATGGGGCATGCCGAGATTCGAACGGTCAGGAATCTGCGTGGTTCGAAATGGCCGTATGGCGACCATTTCGAACCACGCGGGACCGAACGGGGATCTCCCCGGTTGGGAAACCCGCGCCATACGCGGATTTCCAACCACGGAGGGCCGGTCAGGGAGCTGCGTGGTTGGAAACTTCGGCCATGCCAAAGTAACCAACCCGGCAGATTCCTGACCGTTCGGGGACCGGCCGCCAGCGCCCGTCGGGGGCACTCCCGGCGCACCCCCGTGGCGCTCCCGTCACGGTTCCTCCACGCCTTTCATACCCGCCCTCTCGCCACCGCCACAGCCTGCCAGGGCCGTGGCGAGAGGGGCGCGTCCCTTCCCCGGGGCGACAGCCTGCAGGGCCCCGCCCCTTCCGCCGGCTGTTCCTTATGCCGTCCCCTCCGGCATAAGGACAGCCAACGCGCCTGGCTGTTCCTTATGGCCTTGTGGGGGCCATAAGGAACAGCCGGCGGCGACTAGGACGGACTAGGAGGCGCCGGCGGCCTTGGCGATCGCCTGGTACGCCGCGGCCGGGTCCTCGGCGCCGAAGATCGCGGAGCCGGCGACGAATAACGATGCGCCGGCGGCGGCGATCGGGGCTGCGGTGTCGGTGTCGATGCCGCCGTCGACCTCGATCTTCGCGGTGCCGACCAGTGGGCCGAGGCGCTCGACCTTGTCGGGCGAGGAAGCGATGAAGGACTGGCCGCCCCAGCCGGGGTTGACGGTCATGCAGAGGACGACGTCGGCGAGGTCGCGCAGCTCGGCGACCGCCTCGACCGGGGTGCCGGGGTTGATCGCGATGCCGGCGCAGCAGCCAAGATCGCGGATCGCCGCCAGGGTGCGGTTGGCGTGCGGGGTCGCCTCGGCGTGGAAGGTGATCGAGTCGGCGCCCGCCTTGGCGAACTCCTCGATCTGGCGCTCGGGCGCCTCGACCATCATGTGGACGTCGATCACCCCGCCCGCGTCGTGGACGAGGTCGGCGATCGCGCCCGCGACCAACGGCCCGATCGTGATCGGCGGGACGAAGTGCCCGTCCATCACGTCCACGTGGACGACCCGCGCCCCGGCCGCCATCACCTCCTCGACCTGCGCCCCGAGCCGCGCGAAATCGGCCGACAGGATCGACGGTGCCACCCGCGGGGCGGCGATCAGCTCACGAAAGCGCTCGCTCATGGCGCGGACGCTAGTCGATGCCGCGCCCATGTCGCGCCCCTCAGCCAGGCCCCCAGATCGGCTCACGTGAGTTTCAACATGCTCGCGCCGCACTCCTGACATTCCATGTCGGCGGTGTGGGTCATCCGGGCGATCGTCTGGTGGGTGCCGCATTCAGGGCACTGGGATACGAGTTCGAAGCGGCTCAGGCAGTTGACGCAGCGCAGGCGGCCGGGGAGCTGCGTGGGACGCAGCCAGGGCTCGCCGCAATTCGGGCAAGGGGCGCGGTCGAGAACGCTGCTGCCACCGGGGGCATCGGACATCCGTTAATGATGCCGACTCAGTCGGCCGGCCTCCGCAGGCGGGCGATGAAGAAGCCGGTCGTGCGGTCGCGGTCGGGCCGCAGTTGGAGGGTGCGGGGCCCATGCGGGGAGGCGAGATCGGGCGCGAGGGCGCCAAGATCGTCGAGCTCGAGCGCCGGGACCTGGCCCGCGGCGGCCGCTTCGAGGAGGGCCGCGATCCGGTCCTCGTTCTCGCGCCGGGAGATCGTGCAAGTCGAATAGACGAGCGTGCCGCCGGGGGCGAGCAGCTTCGCCGCGTTGGCCAGCGCCTTCTCCTGCACGGCCGCGACGCGCTCGATCGTCCGCGGCGATTTGCGCCAGCGCGCGTCGGGGCGCGAGGCCAGCGTGCCGAGGTCCGAGCAGGGCGCGTCCAGGAGGATCCGGTCGAAGCCCTCGGGCAGCGGCAGCGAGGTCACGTCGCCCTCGAAGACGCTGACGCCGCGGAGGCCGAGGCGGCGGGCCTGCTCGGAGATCTCCGCCGCGCGGGCCTCGTCGAGCTCGACCGAGATCACCTCGCCCCGGTCCCCCATCCGCCCGGCGATCTGGCCGGTCTTGATGCCGGGGCCCGCGCAGAGGTCGAGGATCGTCTCCCCCGCCCGCGGCGCGAGCACCTCGACCACGGCGGCGGAGCCGCGGCTCTGTGGCGTGAGCGCGCCCTCGGCGACCAGCGGCGGCACCGAGTCCCCGACCCGTCCCGCGAAGACCAGCGCCTCGGGCACGTCGAGCGGCCAGGCGCCGCCGGCGGGCGAGACGTCGACGCCCTCGCCGCGCAGGCGCGCCACGAGGTCGGCGCGTGCCGCGGCGCTGGTCGCGCGCATCGCCACCTCGGCGGGCTCGTTGCAGGCGGCGAGCAGCGAGCGCGCGGCCTCGGCGCCCAGCTCCTCCCACCACATCCGCGCCAGCCAGAGCGGCGCCGAGTGGGCGATCGCCGCCGTTTCCGGCGTCGAGTCGTCGCCGAGCAGCGCCTCGGTCAGGTCCGCTCGTTCACGGGCGGCGCGGCGCAGGATCGCGTTGACGAAGCCGGAGGCGTGGCCCGCCTTGGCGATCTTCACCAGCTCCACCGCCTGGTCGACGGCGGCGTGATCCGGGGTCCCGTCGGCGAACAGCAGCTCGTAGAGGCCGAGCCGCAGGGCGGCGGCGACGGGCGGGTCGAGCAGGCGGATCGCGCGACCGGACAGCCGCTCGATCGCCGCGTCGGCGGTGCCCCGCCGCTGCACGGACCCGTACGCGAGCCGCTGCGCCTGCGCCCGGTCCCGCCCCGCGAGCCCGAGCCGCTCCGCGCCGGCGCGGAAGGCGAGCTCCGTGTGCCCGCCACGCTCGAAGCTCTCCCGCAGCACCTCGAAGGCCAGCGCCCGCGGAGGCGCTACCGGCACGGGTTCCTCACGCGAGCCTCGGCACCGGGCGCCCGCGCAGATAGGCGTCAGCCGGCATCGCCTTGCCACCGGCGGGCTGCACGACGTCCAGTCGCAGGGCACCGTCGGCGGTGGGGACCAGAAGCTCACCATCGGCACCCGAAACGACCGCGGTCGCTCGCCTGACCCCCAACCGCTCGCCGCCCTCCAGCTCCAGATAAGCCCCGATGTGGGGCGTCAGCGCCCGCACCTTCGCCGCCAGGTTGGCGGCCGGCCGCGCCAGGTCCAACCGTCGCTCCGCCGGGTCGATCTTCTCCGCGTAGGTCGCCGCCTCGTCGTCCTGCTCGATGAAGGCGAGGGTCCCGTCCGCGAGCAGGTCGAGGGCTTCGACCAGCAGGCCGCCGCCGAGCGCGGCCAGGAGCGGCGCGAGCGCGCCGTAGTCCTCGTCCTCCCCCAGCTCGACCTCAGCCCGCAGCGCGACCGGCCCCGAGTCGAGCCCGGCCGTCAACCGCATCACGCAGACGCCGGTCTTCGGGTCGCGCGCCATGATCGCCCGCTCGATCGGCGCCGCCCCGCGCCAGCGCGGCAGCAGCGAGGGGTGCACGTTGAGGATCTCGGCGAGGCTCAGGAGCGGCTCGCGGATCAGCTGACCGAAGGCGCAGACGAGGATTGCGTCCGGCTCGGCGGCGCGGATCCGAGCCAGCGCGTCCGCGTCGTTGACGCTCGCCGCCTGCAGCAGCTCCGTCCCGAGCTCCTTCGCCAGCTCCGCCACCGGCGGCGGCGAGACCTTGCGTCCCCGCCCCTGACGGCTGTCCGGCGGGGTGACGACGAGGGCGGGCGCGTGCGGGGACGCGGCGACCCGGGAGAGGACCGTCGCGGCGAAGTCCGAGGTGCCGAGGTAGACGGTCCTCACGCGTCGGTGCGCGGCTCGCGCAGCTCCTCGCCGGGATCGTCCTCGACCGGCGGGTGGTAGCTCTCGCCCGAGCGCAGGGCCCGCAGCGCCGCCTTGCGCTGCTGCCGCGTGGTGCGGTCGAGGATCAGCACCCCGTCGAGGTGGTCGATCTCGTGCTGGAGGACGCGCGCCTCGAGGCCCGAGGCCTCGATCGTGACCGGCTCGCCGTCGACATCACGGCCGGTGAAGCGGGCGTGCAGCGGGCGCTCGACGTCCATCGTCACCAGGGGCAGGCTGAGGCAGCCCTCCTCGGCGATCGCGAGTTCGTCGGAGGTCCACTCGATCTTGGGGTTGACCAGCGCGGTCGGCTCGTTGTCGGAGCCCGCCTGAAAGACGAGGAAGCGGCGCAGCACGCCGAGCTGGGTCGCGGCCAGGCCGACCCCCATGCCGTCCTGCATGATGTGGATCATCCGCTCGACCTCGTCGCGCAGCTCGGGGCCGAACTCGCCGACCGGGGACGCGCGGCTCTTCAGCACCGGGTCGCCGAACTTGACCACGTTGGCCAGTGCCGCCTCGCGACGTTCGAGCAGCTTGCGGTGGAGCTCCTCTTCGTTCGGGTCGGCGTCGATCGCCTGCTCGTCGCTCACGGGAGGATTCTAAGCGGGGCGTGGAGTGCCAGGCGAATCGAGGAGGCAGAGCGGCCGGCGAGGCGGGCGCTCTGCTCACGTCGGGTCGACGTCGACGCCGATCGAGACGTCCTTCAGGGTGCGGTCGGCGGCGTGGCGCTCGACCGTGGCGCGCGCCGCGGCGACCGTCCCCGCCCGGTCCTGCGCCTTGACCAGGACGCGGCGCCGGTGCCGTCCCCGCACCCGGAACATCGGCGCGGGCCCGAGCAGCTCCGATTCGGCGGGGAGGCGGGTGCGCAGCTCGGCGGCGATCGCGGCGGCGGCCGCGTCGACCTTCTCTTCGGCCGGCGAGGCCAGGTTCACGCGCAGCAGGTGCGAGTAGGGCGGGTAACGGAGCATGCGGCGGCGCTCCAGCTCGTCCGCGAGGAAGCCCGCCGAGTCGTGGGCGGCGGCGTGCTCGATCGAGGCGGCGCGCGGCGCGAGCGTCTGCACCATCACCTCGCCCCCCGCCTCGCCGCGCCCCGAGCGCCCCGCCAACTGCGCCACCATCGCGAAGGTCCGCTCCTCGGCGCGGAAGTCGGGGAAGCGCAGGGTGGCGTCGGCGTCGAGGATCGCGCTCAGCGTCACCTCGGGAAAGTCGTGGCCCTTGGCGACCATCTGCGTGCCGACCAGGACGGCGCTGGCCGCCTCGCCGAATTCGGCCAGGATGCGCGCGTGGGCGCCGCGGGCGGCCGTCGTATCGGAGTCGAGGCGGAAGACCGGCATCGGCGCGAGGCGCTCCCGCACCAGCTCCTCGATCCGCTCGGTCCCGGCGCCCGCCCGCGCCAGCGTCGTCGAGGCGCAGACCGGGCAGGCGCGCGGCGCCCGTTCGACGTGCGCGCAGTGGTGGCAGACGAGGTGCCCCGACTCGCGGTGGATGATCAGCGAGACATCGCAGTTCGGACAGCCCCAGTGGTGGCCGCAGGAGCGGCACGTGAGCCAGGGCGCGAAGCCGCGCCGGTTGATCATCACGATCGCCTTGCGCCGCGCCGCGCGGACCCCCTCCAGCGCCGTCCAGGTGTCGGCGTGCAGCGGGCCCGAGCGCGGGTCGGCTTCCCGCATGTCGACGATGTTCACCGGCGGCATGCGCAGGCCGTCGACGCGGCGCGGCAGCTCCAGGCGGGGGAGCTCGAGCCAGGTCTCCGGGCGCGGCGTCGCGGTCCCGGCGACGAGGACGGCGCCGCGCTCGGCGGCCCGATGGCGGGCGACGGCGCGGGCGTCGTAGGTCGGGTCGCCCTCCTGCTTGTAGGAGGGATCGTGCTCCTCGTCGATGACGACCAGGCCGAGATCGGCGACGGGCGCGAAGATCGCCGAGCGCGGGCCGACGCAGACGCTCGCCTCGCCGCTGCGCAGCCGCTGCCACTCGTCGAAGCGTTCGCCCTCGGAGAGGGCCGAGTGGAGGACGGCGAAGCGGTCGCCGAGGCGGGCGCGGAAGCGGGCGACGGCCTGTGGGGCGAGGCCGATCTCGGGGACGAGGACGATCGCGCTGCGGCCGCGGGCGAGCGCCGCCTCGACCGCCGCGAGGTAGACCTCGGTCTTGCCCGAGCCGGTGACGCCGTGGAGGAGCTGCTCGCGGGGCGCGCCGGCCTCGCCGTCGAGCGCGGCGACGAGGGCGTCGACGGCGGCCCGCTGCTCCGGCAGGAGGCGCGGCGGCTCGGCCGCGGCGGCGAGTCGGGACGCGGCGGGAGCGCGGCGCACGCCGGCGTCGTGGGTGGCGATCAGGCCGCGCTCGGCGAGCCGGCGGATGGTCGGAAGGGCGGCGCCGACGGTCGCGCTCAGCCGCGGCGCCGAGGTCTCGCCGCCCTCGGCCAGCGCCTCCAGCACCGCCCGCTGCTTCACCCCGAGCCGCTCGCCGCCCTCCAGTGCGGCCTCGCCCGCCGGGGTGATCTCCGCCCGCAGCTCGGTCTTCGCCCGCACGGTCCGGCCGGAGCGCCCGGTCCCGGTCCCCGGCGGCAACACCAGCGAGAGCCCGCGCGAGGGCGTCGAGCAGTACTCCCGTGCCACCCAGAGCCCAAGCTCGACCAGTTCCGGCGAGGCGCCCGCCTCGAGCGCCTCGATCGGCTCCGCCAGACGCTCCGGAGCGAGCTCCGAAGACTCGGCGAGCCCCACCACCACGCCGAGCAGCCGCCGCGGCCCGAACGGCACCCGGACCAGGCTGCCGACCTCGAGCCCCTCCATCGCCTCCGGCCGGCGGTAGTCGAACGGCCCCCGCAGCGCGCGGGCGGTGGTCAGCGGCTCGACCTTGAGGATCGCCATCGCCGCCGAGGTTATGGATACGCGGGGACGCAGCGCTTATGCTGAGGCTCGTGACCTTCAATCTCAGCGAGGGCGAGGAGATCATCTTCCAAGGTCACCCCTCCTGGCGAGCGATCCTCGGCTTCTACCTCAAAGGCATCGGGATCGCGGTCGTCCTCGGGGTGATCGCCAAGCTGATCGGCGCCAGTGGCTTCCAGGTCTTCCTCGTCGTCCTCGTCGTGATCGCGCTGACCGTCGCCTGGGGCTTCCTCAAACGCTGGGCGACGACCTACACGATCACCACGCGGCGGCTCAACATCAAGCGCGGGATCATCTCGCGCGAGATCCAGGAGACGCGGCTGGAGCGGGTCCAGAACGTCAACACGAGCCAATCGGTGTACCAGCGGCTGATGCGGATCGGCGACGTCGACTTCGACACGGCGGCGAGCGGCGGCGACTACGACTTCATCTTCTACGGCGTCGCCGATCCGGGGGACGTGGTGCACGCGGTGGACCAGGCGACCGCGGCGGGCGCGGCGGGGAGCCACGGGCTGGGCGAGCCGCAGGCGCCGGGGGTCTAGAGCACCTGCCGGATCTGGCGGAGGACCTCCGTCACTTCGTTGGGGGCATGGGCGATCTGCCAGTGCGTGAAGCGCAGGACCCGGAGGCCCGCGGCGGTGTGCTTCTGGTCGCGTTTGGCGGCACGGGCCTGCTGGGACGGCGTGCGGTGGTAGCGCAGGCCATCGGTCTCGACGACGAGGCCGTGGTCGGGGAACCAGAAGTCCGTTTCGTAGCCGAGGACCGAGTGTTTGGTGAGCGGCAGGGGGAATCCGGCGGCGAGGGCCAGGGGGCGGAAGAAGATCTCCAGGTCGGAGTCGGAGAGCCGGAACGTGTGGCGATCGAGCATCGTCCGCAGGGTCCGGACCCCCGGCATGCCCACGTAGCCGTCGAGGGCCCTGCGTAGTGATTCGGGGTCGACGAGGTCGAGCTTGTCAGCCTCGTTCACCGCCCGCTCGAGCCGCAGGATCTTCAGTTCCGAGGCGAGGTCGATCAGCGTCTGCACCGGGGTGGTCACCGGGATCCCGAACCGCCGAACGACGGATTTGGCATCGAGGGAGGGGCGTGCGCGGACCTTGAGCCCCGCGCGATGGATCTCCGCCCTCCGCCGGACCGTCACGTCGATCCGTCCCCGTTCCTCGAAGCCGATGCCCCAGAGCTGCGCGGCGCTCCGGTGGCTCAGCATCGCTCCGTCCCCACATACCAAGACCGCGGCCATCCACCGCCCGCGCGGCGTCAGCTCGGGTCGTCCTACGGCATAGATCCCGGTCGAGATCGGATGCAGTCGCCCCGACGCCACGCGATGCTTGATGCCCTTCGAGCTGAACCCAAGCCCGAGCAGGTCGCTCCGCGTCAGCACCCCATGCTGCGTCCGCGCCAACCTCCACGCCGCCGCGCTACGCGCTGTCGAGTTTTGGTCCCCCATAGGGGCCCAAAAGTCGACAGCGCGGGATTCTCTCCCCCTCGGCCCAGGGGGGACGGCGCTACTTGCGGGTTATGCGGCGGCGGCTTCGGCGCCGGCGGCCGTCTTCAGGGCCTCGGCGCGGTCCGTCTTCTCCCAGGTGAACTCGGGCTCTTCGCGGCCGAAGTGGCCGTAGGCCGCGGTCTTCTGGAAGATCGGGCGGTGGAGGTCGAGGTACTCGCGGAAGGCGCCGGGGCGCATGTCGAACTCGGCTTCGACGAGCTGGCCGATGCGCTGGTCGGAGAGCTTGCCGGTGCCGAAGGTCTCGACCATCAGGGACACCGGGTGGGCGACGCCGATGGCGTAGGCGACCTGGACCTCGCAGCGGTCGGCGAGGCCGGCGGCGACGACGTTCTTCGCCACGTAGCGGGCCGCGTAGGCGGCGGAGCGGTCGACCTTGGACGGGTCCTTGCCGGAGAAGGCGCCGCCGCCGTGGCGGGCCATGCCGCCGTAGGTGTCGACGATGATCTTGCGGCCGGTGAGGCCCGCGTCGCCGACCGGGCCGCCGATCACGAACTTGCCGGTCGGGTTGACGAGGAAGTCCTCGCGCAGCGCGCCCTCGTCGTACATCCCCGGGACCTCCGAGGCCAGCACCGGCATCACCACGTGCTCCCAGAGGTCGGGACGGATCGTCCCTTGCGAGTCGACGCCCTCGTCGTGCTGGGTGGAGATCAGAAGTTTTTCGACCGCGATCGGCTTGCCGTCGGCATAGCGGACCGTGACCTGGGTCTTGCCGTCGGGGCCGAGATAGCCGAGCGTGCCGTCCTTGCGGACCGCGGAGAGCCGTTCGGCGAAGCGGTGCGCGAGGTGGATCGGCATCGGCATCAGCGCCTCGGTCTCGTTCGAGGCGTAGCCGAACATCATGCCCTGGTCGCCCGCGCCCGCGACGTCGAGCTCGTCGTCGTCTGACGGGTCAGTGCGCGTCTCGTACGCCTTGTCGACGCCCTGCGCGATGTCGGGGCTCTGCTTGTCGATCGAGGTCAGGACCGAGATGTGGTCGCAGTCGTAGCCGTAGCCCGCGTCGTAGCCGATCTTCCGCACCGTGTCGCGGACGATCTCCGGGATGTCGATGTAGGTGTCGGTGGTGATCTCGCCGGAGACCACGGCCATCCCGGTGTTGACCAGGGTCTCGCAGGCGACGCGGCCGCCCGGATCCTCGGCGAGGATCGCGTCGAGGACGCCGTCGGAGATCTGATCGGCGACCTTGTCGGGATGCCCCTCGGTCACCGACTCGGACGTGAACAGGTGCTCGCCCTCGGCGAGCGGCTTGGAAGTCGGCATCGCTGAAGCGTAGACGAATCCGGCGCGACCACCGGCGGGCCGGGGCGCGGCCGGGCCCGGACGGCTACTTCGGGCGCCCGCGGCCGCCCGAGTGTGGGACGAAGTCGATCACGAGCGGCACGCCCTCCAGCTCGTAGGCCTCGCGCATGCGGTTCTCCAGGTGGTAGGCCCAATCGCGGCTGATCAGCTTGCGGTCGTTCACCTGGATCGCGATCCGCGGCGGGCTCTCCCCCACCTGCGCCGCGTAGTAGAGCCGCAGGCGGCGTCCGCGCTTGGCGGGCGGCGGCGTCTTGCCGACGACTTCGGCGACGAACTTGTTCAGCTCCGGGGTGGGGATGCGCGAGGCGGCGCGGTCGGCAAGCTGGAGCGCTTTCGGCAGCAGCGTGCCGACGTTGCGGCCGCGCGTCGCGCTGGCGGTGATGACCGGCGGGCGCAGCCGCGATTTGCGGCCGACGCGGATCCGCGCGTCGTCGATGTCGGTCTCGCCGATGTCCCACTTGTTCAGCACCAGCAGCGTCGCGCAGCCGGCCCGCATCGCAATCTCGGCGACCCGCAGGTCCTCCGAGGTGACCCCCTCGGCGGCATCGCACACGACGACCGCCACGTCGGCGCGCTCCACCGCCCGTTCGGAGCGCAGCTGCGCGTAGTAGTCGACGGTCCCGGCGACCTTGGCGCGCCGCCGCAGCCCGGCGGTGTCGACGAGGATGACCCGACGGCCCTCGACCTCCAGCTCGGTGTCGATCGCGTCGCGGGTCGTCCCCGCTCTGTCAGAGACGATCACCCGGTCGGAGCCGAGGAAGGCGTTCACCATCGAGGACTTGCCGACGTTCGGGCGGCCGATCACCGCGACCCGGACCGCGTCGTCGGGCTCCTCGGAGTCGGGACGGTCTCCGAGCGCCGCGACGATCGCGTCGAGCAGGTCGCCGGTGCCGAGCCCGTGCGTCGCCGAGATGGCGAGCGGCTCGCCCAGGCCGAGCGCGTGGAATTCGGCGGTGGCGCCGTAGTCGTTCGGGCGGTCGGCTTTGTTGACGGCGACCACGACCGGGACCGCGGAGCCGCGCAGGGTGCGGGCGAGCTCCGCGTCCCCGGCGCGGAGGCCGGCGCGGGCGTCGACGACGAGCAGGATCGCGTCGGCCTCGGCCATCGCCAGGCGTGCCTGCGCCTGCACGTCGCGGGCGAGCTCCGCCTCGTCCTCGAGGTCGATCCCGCCGGTGTCGATCAGCTCGAACCGCATCCCGTTCCACTCGGTGGCAAGCCGCTTGCGATCCCGGGTGACGCCCGGCTCGGGCGAGGTGACCGCCTCGGTGCCGCCGACGAGGCGGTTGACGAGCGTCGACTTGCCGACGTTCGGGAAGCCGACGACGGCGACGGTGGCGGTCATTGGGCCTCCGAGGGGGGAGATTCGGGGGATCCTTCGCTCACGAACTGCGGGGAGGTTCGCTCAGGGTCCCCCGCGTCTCCCTTCGGGCGCTTGGTGAGGCCCCGTTCGACAGCAAGGCTGACCACCTGGGCCACGACCTCCTCTAGCGAGAGGCCAGTGGTGTCAAGTTTCACGGCGTCGGCGGCGGCGCGGAGGGCGCCATGCTCGCGCTCCGTGTCGCGGGCGTCGCGGGCCTTCTGGGCGGCGAGCACGGTCTCCACGTCGTCGCCGGTCTCGGCGGCGCGGCGGCGCGCCCGCTCCTCGTCCGACGCCGTGAGGAAGACCTTCAGTGGCGAGTCGGGGCTGACCACGGTGCCGATGTCGCGGCCCTCGGCGACGTAACGGCCGGCGGCGATCAGCTCGCGCTGGCGGTCGACCATCGCCTCGCGCACCGCCGGGTGGACGGAGACGCGCGAGGCGTCGGCGCTCACCTCCGGCGCGCGGATCTCCTCGCTTACGTCGCGCCCGCCGAGCAGCACGCGGCGCCCGTCGAAGCCGATCTCCAGGCCCGCCGCCAGCGGCCCGAGCGCCGCCCCGTCGTCGGCGTCGACCCCCGCCTCGCGCGCCGCCAGCGCCACGCTTCGGTACATCGCCCCGGAGTCGAGGTAGGTGAAGCCGAGCGCGGCCGCGACCGCGCGGGCCACCGTTGACTTGCCGGCCCCCGCGGGGCCGTCGATCGCGATCACCATGGGCGGCAGCCTACGGGCCGGCTCCCTCCGACCGCGCCCACCCCGACGCTTGTCCTCGATACGCGAACAAGCGTCGGCTGGGCGGGTCGGGTCAGTGGACCGGGTCGCGGAGCGGCGGGCCGTGCTGCAGGGAGTGGAGGTCGACCTCGAACCCCGGGTAGCTGACCTCCGCCGCCGCCATGTTCGCCACCTCGACGCCATCGCTCGACGCCGCCCCGGCGATCGCGCCGAGCATCGCGATGCGATGGTCCCCGTGGGAGTCGATCGCGCCGCCGCGCAGGCTGCCGCCGCCCTCGATCACCATGCCGTCCTCGGTCGCCTCGACCGCGCCCCCGAGCGCCCGCAAGGCGTCGGTGACGACCGCGATCCGATCGGACTCCTTGCGGCGCAGCTCGACCGCCTCGCGGATCGTCGTCGTCCCTTCGGCGAAGCAGGCGGCGAGGGCGACCAGGGGCAGCTCGTCGATCGCCAGCGGCACGTCGGCGCCGCCGACCTCACAGCCGCGCAGCTCCGAGTGGCCGACGCGGACGTCGCCGATCGGCTCGCCGCCCTCCTCGCCCTTCGGCGTGATCTCGATCCCCTCCGCGCCCATCCGCTCGAGGATCGCCAGCAGGCCGGTGCGGGTCGGGTTCAGGCCGACGTCGTGGAGCAGCACGTCGCTGCCCGGGACCAGCGTCGCGGCGACGATGAAGAAGGCGGCCGAGGAGAAGTCGGCGGGGACGACGATCCGGCCCGGTTCGAGGCGCTCGGCGGGCGTGACCACGACCGTGTCGCCCTCGCGGCGCACCTGCGCCCCGGCGGCGGCGAGCATGCGCTCGGAGTGATCACGGGTCGGCAGCGGCTCGACCACGCGGGTCTCCCCCTCGGCCAGGAGCGCGGCGAAGAGGAGGCAGGACTTGACCTGGGCGCTCGCCACGGGCAGCTCGTAGGCGATGCCGTGGAGCGGCGCTCTCTCGACCTCGAGCGGCGGCAGGCGGTCCTCGCGGGCGGAAAGGCGGGCCCCCATCTGGCGCAGCGGGTCGGCGACGCGGTCGACCGGGCGGCGGCGGATCGAGTCGTCGCCGTCGAGCGTCCACTTCCCCTCCGGCTGCCCGGCGAGCCAGCCTGGGAGCAGGCGCAGCAACGTCCCGGCGTTGCCGACGTCGATCGACGCCGAGCGCGCGCCGCGCAGCCCGACCCCGGCGATCCGCAGGCTCGGCGCGCCGAGCCCGTCACCCTCGTTGACCGCGTCTGTGGCCAGCTCCTCGTGCAGGAGCCGCGCCCCGAGCGCCTGCACGGCGGCGAGCGTCGAGCGGGTGTCGGCGGCGTCGAGATAGCCGACGACCTCGGTCTCCCCCTCGCCCATCGCGGCGATCATCGCCGCCCGGTGGGAGATCGACTTGTCGGCGGGTGGCCGCAGCGCGCCGCGCAGGGCGCCGAGCGGCCTGAAGTTGGTTCGGTCGGTCATCGGGGACGACGCTATCCACCGGCGCCGACGACGGTCACGCCGTGGCCGAGCTCGCGGACCAGGGCGGCGCCCCGCTCCGCCTGCTCGGAGCCCGCCAGCCACAGCGAGACCGCCCCGGAGGTCATGTCGGAGGCCGGGTGCAGCGCCATGTCCTCGATGTTCAGGCCGGCCTCGCCGAGCGTGAGCGCAAGCCGCGCCATCGTCCCCGGCTTGTTGGCGACGATGACCCGCAGCTCATAGAGCGGCCCGTCAGGGCGCTCGGCTTCGAGCAGCCGCCGCCGGTCCTCGCCCGCCGCCGCGTGCCAGGCGCCGATCGCCTCGCGGTCGCCTTCGCGGATCAGCGCCGCCGCCGCGTCGAGCCGCCGCGCGACCGCCTCGACCGAGTCGGCGATCGCCGCGCGGTTGGAGGCGAAGATGTCGGCCCAGATGCCTGGGTTCGAGCCCGCCACGCGGGTCGCATCACGGAAGCTCGGGCCGACCTCGGGCGGGCGCTCGCCCGAGCCCAGGTCCCCGGCCGCCTCGGCGACAAGGGCGTTGGCGACCGCGTGAGGCATGCCGCTGACCGTCGCCATCAGGTGGTCGTGCGCGCCCGCGTCGATCGCCAGGGGACGGGCGCCGAGCCCCGCCACGGCGCGCTGCAGGCGGTCGTAGAGAACGCCGTCGGAGTGCTCTGTCGGGGTCAGGTACCAGCGCGCGCCCTCGAAGAGGTCGGCGCGGGCGTTGGCAACGCCGGCGGTCTCGGCGCCCGCCAGCGGGTGGCCGCCGATGAAGCGCCCGGTGCCGAGTGCGGCGACGATGTCGCGCTTCGTCGAGCCGACGTCGGTGACCACCGTGTCGGGGGCACTGGCAGCGAGCGCCGCCGCGGTGAGCTCCGACAGCCGCCCGACCGGCGCCGCGCAGAAGACGATCTCGGCGCCTTCCACGGCGTCCGCCACCGAGTCCACGGCGGTCTCGACGGCGCCGGAGGCGAGCGCCGCCTCGCGCGTCGCGGCGTCGGGGTCGTATCCCGCCACCGCGGCGCCGAGGCGCCCCCGGGCCGCCAGCCCGATCGAGCCGCCGATCAGCCCGACGCCGAGGACGGCGACCCTGGGCGCCATCAGATGAACGCCCCCGCGGCCGCCGAACCGCTCATCCCGATTAAGCGCGCCGGGCCTGGACCGCGGAGGCGAAGCGGTCGAGCGCCTGGATGGTGTCCTCCCAGCCCAGGCAGGCGTCGGTGACCGACTGGCCGTAAACGAGCTCCGCCCCGGCCTGCAGATCCTGGCGGCCCTCGAGCAGGAACGACTCGAGCATCACCCCGGTGATCGCCTTGTTGCCGTCGGCGATCTGGTCGGCGATTTCGCCCGCGGCGAAGAACTGGCGCTCGGGGTCCTTGCCGCTGTTGTCGTGGGACGCGTCGATGACGAGGCGCTCCGGCAGCCCGGCGACGCCGAGCGTGACCAGCGCGTCCTCGACGTCCGGCACGTGGTAGTTCGGCATCCCGTGGCCGCCGCGCAGGATGATGTGGCAGTCGGGGTTGCCGGTCGTGTGGAGGATCGCCGGCGCGCCGGTGTCGTCGATGCCCGCGAAGGCGTGCTGGGCGGCGGCGGCGCGGACCGCGTCGACCGCGACCTGAACGTTGCCGTCGGTGCGGTTCTTGAAGCCGATCGGCATCGAGAGGCCGGAGCCGAGCTGGCGGTGGGTCTGGGACTCCGAGGTGCGCGCGCCGATCGCCCCCCAGGCGACCGTGTCGGCGATGTACTGCGGCGTGATCGGGTCGAGGAACTCGCAGCCGACCGGGAGGCCGAGCTCGACCACTTCGAGCAGCAGCTTGCGGGCGATCCGCAGGCCGGCGTTGACGTCGGCGGAGCCGTCGAGGTGCGGGTCGTTGATCAGGCCCTTCCAGCCGACCGTCGTCCGCGGCTTCTCGAAGTAGACGCGCATCACGATGAGCAGGTCGTCGCGGAGGTCGCGCGCCACGGTCGACAGGCGGTTGGCGTAGTCGAGCGCCGCCTTCGGATCGTGGACGCTGCACGGCCCGACCACGACCATGAGGCGCGGGTCGCGCCCGTGGAGGACGTCGACGATTTCGCGGCGGCTCTGGATGACCCCTTTGCTGCGCTCCTCGCCGAGCGGCAGCTCGCCGAGCAGGCTGCCCGGCGGCGTCAGCTCGACCACTTTTGCGATCCGCTGTTCACGGACGCCGTCCCGCTTCGCGCCCTGCATCCCGATGATCATTTTCCCTTCGCCTTTCTCCAAAACGGTGCAATCGTAACTTCCCGTTGTCCTGACGCGGACCTGCGTGGATGCGTGAGTGCGCACCCGCATGGGCGGCGCCCGGCCGAAGACTGTCTCGGGGCGACCGTGGGTCGCCGGGCCGGACGCCTAGCTAAATCGCCAGTGATACGCGGTGAGGCTGCCACGGCCGAGAGTCGCGTCGAGCGCGATCCGAGTTTCCAGGGCGGTGGTGGCAGTGCTCGTCACAGCGGTCAGTTTGTACCACGCGAGCGGTTGGAGGTCTACCAGTGGCCCCCAACTGGGGAAGGGACGGGCTTCGAAGAGCGGGAGTTCTGACCCCCTCCTCGCTCAAACTCGGGCGACATCCCACCCGGCCGTCCGAGATGGCTGCGGCGCCCTCGTTACAAGCCGTTCGGAGGGGTCAGGACTCCCGCTACGGGGCCCGGCCGGGGGATTGGCTCTCGGGGTCTGACGCCCCCCGTTACGACAAGAGCGGCGCGAGGGCCGTGAGGAATCGGTCGTCCTCCTCGGCCGTCCCGTAGCTGACCCGGATGTGGCCAGGGTCGCCGAGTGGCGCGCCCGCGCGCACCGCGATGTCGGCGGCGGACAGGCCGGCGAGGACCGCCGCTTCGTCGCTGTCGCCGAGGTCGATCCAGGAGAAGTTCGCCTGGGACTCCGACACGGCGAGGCCGAGCTCCGTCACGCCCTCCTGGACGCGGATCCGCTCGGCGACGGTCGCCTCGACCCGCGCCAGGACGTCGTCCTGGTGCAGGATCGCCTCCGCCCCCGCGGCCTGGGCGAGCGCGTTGACGCTGAACGGCTGGCGCACCGTGTCGACCGCGGCGCGGAAGTTGGAGGAGCCGATCGCGTAACCGACCCGCAGCCCGGCCAGCCCGTAGCACTTGCTGAACGTGCGCAGGACGACCAGGTTCGGGAAGTCCGCCGTCAGGTCGAGCGAGGCGTCGGGGTCGTCGTTGGTCTGGAACTCGATGTAGGCCTCGTCGAGGATCACCGTCACGTGCGCGGGCACCTTCTCCAGGAAGGCGCCGATCTCCGTCGCCGGGTGGTGCGTCGCGGTCGGGTTGTTCGGGTTGCAGACGATCAGCAGCTGCGTCGCCGCAGTCGCCTCCGTCGCCATCGCGTCGAGGTCCAGGGCGTCGCCCTCGCCGAGCGGCACCCGCACCTCGCGCGCCCCGGTCAGCGCCGGCAGGTACGGGTACATCGAGAAGCTCGGCCAGGCGTAGAGGATCTCGTCGCCCGGCTCGCAGAGCGCCGAAGCGGCGGCGAGCAGCAGGTCGCACGACCCGTTCCCGACCGCGATGTTCCCCGGCTGGGAGTCGTAACGATCGGCGAGCCGGCGGCGCAGCAGCGTCGCGTCGGGGTCCGGATAGCGGTTCATCGACGACGCGGCCCGGGCGATCGCCTCGACCACCTTCGGGTGCGGCGATCGCGGCGACTCGTTGGAGGCGAGCTGGGCGATCCCCCCGGCGGCGATCGCCTCGGGCGCCTGCCCGGTCGGCACGCCGGCCTGGTAGCCCGGCATCCGCGCAAGCTTCTCGGCGTAGGTGACCGTCATCGCGGCGATTCTTACGCGTCCCGTTATTGCGCGGCGTTCAGATCGGCCCGGAGCGCCTGCGTCGCGCCGACGTACACGTGCACCGGCTTGGCGTCCGCGGCGGCGTAGAAGTGGAGCATCACCCGGATCACCCGCTCCATCGAGCCCGGCACCGGAATCTCCCGCGTGCACAGCAACGGCACGTCGTCCAGCCCGAGCTGCCGCGCCGCGACCGCGGGGAACTCCGCGTCCAGGTCGGCTGTGGTCGTGAAGATGCAGCTGACCATCTCGTCCGCCTCGAGCGAGTTCCGCTCGATCATCGTCCGCATCAGCTCCTCGGTCGCGCTGAGGATCGCCTCCCGCGAGTTCTCCTCCGCCTGCACCGCGCCCCTGAGCGCGAACAGCCGCCGCTGCGGTCCCTGATGACTGCCGACGTCCATCGGCGCGCATCTTCCCAAAGCGACGGACTGAGCGACTTCCTCCACGCCGCCGAGCCCTGTGAGGGGGAGAGAATTCCCGCGCGGTTCCTTTTGGTCGTATGGCGACCATTTCGAACCACGCAAGGATCGGCACGGCAATCGCGAGCGTCGCGGGACGGCAGGAAGGGCTGGTCACGCGGCAATAACTCGAAGCGTATGGGCTCTCACCCGGGCAATTGGAGCGCTGGGTCAGGGACGGTCGCCTCCACCCCGTGTTTCGCACCGTCTACGTCCTGGGACACCCGACCCTGGGACCGCGGGCGCGGATGCGGGCGGCGGTGCTCGCCTGTCCCGGAGTCGTGATCTCGCATCGCAGCGCGGCGGCGCTTCTAGGGCTTCGCAAGGTCGCGCCGGCAGTGGTCGATCTGATTCCGGTCGAGCAACGGGGACGACAGATCGACGGGATCAAAGCGCACCGGGTTCCATTCCCGCGTCCCGGCGAAGTGCGGCTCGTCTACGGCATCCCGTGCACGACCGTGGCGCGGACCATCGTCGACCTCGCGGGGACCTATGGGATCGACAAACTCCGCGAGACGGTCGAGATGGCGGCGACGGAGAACGTCCTCGACGTTGCCGCGGTCGATGCCGTCCTCGCGAATGGGCCGAAGCGACGCGGGGCGCCCGCGCTGCGGACCGTCCTCGACGAATGGCGGCCCGTGGCGGAGACGGCGAAGTATTCGACGGTGCGCAGCCTCTTCGAGGCGAAGCTCTTGCCCCTCATCGCGGCGGCGGGACTGCCGATCCCCGGGGTCAACGCCCGCGTCCGCACCGCGGAGCGCGTGCTCGAGGTCGACCTCCTCTGGCCGCAGCAACGGTTCGTCGTCGAGGCCGACAGTCGCCGCCACCACGCCATCGAGGTGGCCTTCGAGCGTGACCACCGACGCGACCGCGAACTGCTCGCCGCCAACTACGGCTTCCTCCGCGTCACCTGGCGCGAAGTCGAACGAGAACCGGACGCGGTCCTCGCGGTCGTGCGGAGCGAGTTGGAGCGACGGGATCAAGCCCTGGGCGAGCCCAGCTCGGCGCAACGTGGCGGGGCGGCGCACCCAGCTTCCGACGCGTAGCGGGGAGCGGCCGCACAGCGCGGCCGACCTTTCCCACCTCACCAGCAATCAGGTGGGGAAGGTCGGCCGCGCCCGGGCGCCGCCTCCGTCGCTTGCGGCGCGGAGCGCCTTCACCTCGGAGCTGCTGAGCCGACGAGCGTGGCCCTCGCCAAGATCCCCCAGCCGCAGCGGCCCGAAGCCGATCCGCTTCAGCGCCACCACCCGGTTCCCGACCGCGTCGACCATCCGGCGCACCTGGCGGTTGCGGCCTTCGCGGAGGACGATCTCGATCTCCCGGTCGCCGACCTTGCGCACCTGGGCGGGCGCCGTGGGACCGTCCTCGAGGTCGACGCCCCCGCGCAACCGCGCCAGCTCGCGGGCGCGCGGCGGCTTCGCCAGGCGGGCCCGGTAGGTCTTCGGGACTTCGTAGCGCGGATGGGTCAGGCGGTTGGCGAGGGCGCCGTCGTTCGTCAGCAGCAGGAGCCCGGTGGAGTCCGCATCCAGCCGCCCCACCGGATAGAGCCGCGCCTTCGAGTCGACCAGCTCCACGACCGCCTTCCGCGCCCCCGGCTCGCGCGCCGTCGACACCACCCCGGCCGGCTTGTTGACCGCCCAGACCTCACGCGCCTCGGCTCCGACCGGGGCGTCGTTCACGCGCACGTCGTCGCCCTCGTCGACGTCACGGGCCGGGTCGGTCACGATGTCGCCGCCGACCGTCACCACCCCCTTGGCGATGATCTCCTCCGCCTTCCGGCGCGAGGCGACTCCCGCGTGCGCAAGGTATTTGGCGAGACGCATCGCCGCAGCGCTACTCGGCGCGCTGTTCGCCGGCCTTCAGCAGCCGCTCGCGCAGCTCGCGTTCGTCCTCGGGGGTCGGGTCGAACTGCGAGGGGTCGGGCAGCTGGTCGAGTCCGGAGAGGCCGAAGAGGCGCTCGAAGAGCTCCGAGGTCTTGAACAGCGCGGCGCCGAACTGGGAGCGGCCCGCCTCCTCGATCAGCCCGCGGTCGGCCAGCGTCTGCACCGCCGACTCCGAGCTGACGCCGCGGATGCGGGCGATCTCCGGCCGCGAGACCGGCTGCAGGTAGGCGACGATCGCCAGCGACTCGGCCTGCGCCGGGGTCAGCGGCGGGGTGCGCGGTTTGGCGAGGAGGCGCCGCGCCGCGCCCTCGGCCGTCGGATCGCTGGCCAGCGTGAAGCCGCCGCCGATCACCCGCAGGACGATCCCGCGCTTGCCTTCGGCGAGGTCTTCGCTCAGCAGCTCGATCGCCTCGGCGACCTGGCCCTCGGTCGCCTCCGTCGCCTCCGCGAGTTCGGCGATCGCCACCGGGTCCGGGGAGAGGAAGAGGAGCGCTTCGACGGTGCGCGCGAGGTCGGTCACGCCGCCGCCATCCCGCTGCCGCGCAGCACCCGGATCGGCCCGAAGTTCTCCTTCTGCTCCCAGGTCACCTCGCCCTTGCTGTAGAGGTCGAGCAGGGCGAAGATCGTCACCGCCTGGGTCAGCCGGTCCTCGTCGCCGAACTCCTCGTCGAAGTCGAAGCTCGCCCGCCGTTCAAGCGCGTCGCGCAGCACCCGCAGGCGCCGCTGCAGGGAGACCGTCGGGCGGATGTGGGAGACGTCGACTTCCTCCGGCTCGCGCAGCAGGTCGCCGATCGCCGAGCCGAGGCGCTGCGGGTCGTAGACGGCGACCGCGGCGTCGACCGCGACGCGGCGCAGGTTCGCGGGCAGCGGCGCCGAGCGGTAGAGGTAGGGACGCTCCGCCTCGAAGCGCTCGACCAGCACCCCCGACGCCTCCCGGTAGCGCCGGTACTCGAGCATGCGGGCGAGCAGCTCCTCGACCGCCTCCTCGGGTTTCATCGCCTCGATGCCGTCTTCCTCGCGCGGCAGCATCAGCCGCGACTTCAGCTCCAGCAGCGAGGCGATCAGCACCAGGAACTCGGTGGCCACCTCGAGGTCGAGCTCGCCGGCCTCTTCGAGGTGGTCGACGTAGGCGACGACCACCTCGCCGAGCTGCAGCTCGAGCAGGCTGACCTCCTCGCGTAAGACGACCGCGAGCAGCAGGTCGAAGGGCCCGGCGAAGACGTCAAGGTCAAGATCAAGTTCGGCGACCGCCATCGGGCCAGATTAGAGGCGCCCAGGGACGCGCAAACGGCATTTCGGCGCTATTTGCGGGCAAGGCGATCGGCTCCGCGAGGCCGCCGGCCGGCGGTGGGGGAAGGATGGGGGTCCGGGAAGCTGGGCGTTCGGGGGGACGGAAGGGACGGTTGCTCGAAAGCTGGCGCCCGAAAGGGATGGGGACTCTCAGGCGGGAGCCCTGGGAAGGGACGGGCCGTCTCGTCCACGGCCCTGGCAGGCCGTGGCCGTGGCCGAGACGGCCGGGTCGCGGGGAGCGGGGGGACCCGTGGAGCGTCCGTCACG
>Ga0207678_10000434_pt1 | contig 37875 bp, 38 predicted proteins | sample KBSC63metaG_FD_184319 | JGI IMG/M metagenome (GOLD analysis project Ga0207678, IMG submission 184319) | Corn rhizosphere microbial communities from Kellogg Biological Station, Michigan, USA - KBS C6-3 metaG (SPAdes) (version 2) | ecosystem: Host-associated > Plants > Roots > Rhizosphere > Soil ... | reverse complement strand
GACGGCGCTCTTCTGATCGGGCAGCACCTCGGCTTCGACCTCGTCAATGCCCAGCGTCCGGGCGACCGCTTCGGCCGTGGTGCGGTTGTCGCCGGTCAGCATCACCACGCGGATGCCCTCGGCCCGCAGGCCCGCGAGTGCTTCGGGCGTCGTTTTCTTGATCGGGTCGGCGATGGCGAGCACGCCCGCGACGACGCCGTCGATCCCGGCGAATATCGCGGTCGCCCCGTCGCGCCGCAGTTCGTCGGCCGGCACGGCCAGCGCCGCGGTATCGACCCCGTGCTCCTTGAGAAAGGCGGTGTTGCCAAGCAGCACGCGCTTGCCTTCCACGGCGCCGAGTGCACCCTTGCCCGTCGGGGAGTCGAAGTCCGCAACCTCGGGAATCGCCATCTTGCGACTGCCCGCTGCCTCGACGATCGCGCGGGCGAGCGGATGCTCGGAGGCGCGCTCCACGCCGGCCGCGAGGCGCAGCACCTCGTCCTCGGTGAATCCCGGACCAGCCACGATATTCGTCACCGATGGATGACCTTCAGTCAGCGTGCCGGTCTTGTCGACGACCAGCGTATCGACCTTTTCCATGCGTTCGAGCGCTTCGGCGTTCTTGATTAGGACGCCGAGTCCAGCGCCGCGGCCGACGCCGACCATGATCGACATCGGTGTTGCCAGGCCCAGCGCACAGGGGCAGGCGATGATCAGCACCGCCACTGCAGCGACCAGCCCATAGGCGAAGCGAGGCTCAGGCCCCCAGATCGCCCAGCCCGCAAAAGCGAGCACCGCGATCGCCAGCACCACTGGCACGAACCAGCCGGAGACCTGATCGGCCATGCGCTGGATCGGCGCGCGCGAGCGCTGCGCGGCGGCAACCATCTGCACGATCCGGGCGAGCATCGTGTCGCGGCCGACCTTGTCGGCCCTGATGATGAGCGCGCCGGTCTGGTTGAGCGTACCGCCGATGACCTTGTCGCCGAGTGCTTTCGTCGTCGGCATCGATTCGCCCGTGACCATGGACTCGTCGAGCGAAGAGCGACCGTCTTCGACCACGCCGTCGACCGGCACCTTCTCGCCCGGGCGAACCCGCAGCCGATCGCCGACGACGATCTGGTCGAGGCCAACCTCTTCGTCGCTGCCGTTCACGTCGATGCGCCGCGCGGTCTTTGGCGCGAGGTTGAGCAGCGCCTTGATCGCACCCGACGTCCGCTCGCGGGCGCGCAACTCAAGTACCTGGCCGAGCAGCACCAACACGGTGATGACGGCGGCGGCTTCGAAATAGATCGCGACCGTGCCATCGGCCGAACGGAAGGCGGGCGGAAAAACGCCGGGCGCAAGCGCTGCGACCATGCTGTAGGCCCAGGCGATCCCGGTTCCCATCGCGATCAGGGTGAACATGTTGAGGTTGCGCGTGCGAACCGAGGCCCAGCCGCGCTCGAAGAACGGCCACCCCGCCCAAAGGACGACGGGCGTTGCCAGCACGAGCTGAATCCAGATCGCGATGCGCATCGGCACGAGGTGGTGGATTGCCGGGAAGATATGACCGCCCATTTCGAGGACGAGCACCGGCAGCGCCAACACAAGCCCGACCGAGAAGCGACGGGTCATATCGGCGAGTTCGAGACTGGGGCCGGTTTCTGTGGTAGCGGTCAAAGGCTCCAGCGCCATGCCGCAGATCGGGCAGCTACCCGGGTGATCCTGACGGATCTCCGGATGCATTGGGCAGGTCCAGATCGTGCCCGTAGCGGGTTCGAGTGGCGCAGGCGCGGCTGGAACGAGGTAGCGATCAGGATCGGCAACGAACTTGGTGCGGCAGCTCGCGCTGCAGAAATCATGGGTGGTTCCGTCATGAACCGCATGGTGGGCCGTTGTCTTCGGATCGACCGTCATCCCACAGACCGGATCCTTCGCTCCGCCTCCCTGGGCGACATGGGAATGGTCGTGTGCATGATGTTCGGCGTACGTCATCGCGGTGCTCCTGATCGACGCCTCATCATATGGGGTCTGACACCGTGTTAAGGTCAAGGGCCTCGCCAGGCACTCGGGATCATTACGTACAGTGATGCTCCTACTCTTACGATATCGCCCTGTTGCGAGAGGGTGGCGTCATGGCTCTGAGCGACACCGATACACACCACCACCGGAACAGGGCGCCACAGCGAGCCAGTAACGTGTTCCCGGCTTCTTCCTGCCCCTTGGGCCTTTGTCCGGGCCAACCGAACCTCGGGGCCAGGCTGCTGCGATCGGCAGTTTCCCATCCCTTTCCAGGAGAAAACACATGATCAAGTCCGAACATATATGGGCCGGCGCTGCGGCGCTGGCGCTTGTCGGTGCCGTGCCGGCAATGGTCAACGCGCAAAGTGCCACGGACCCCCATGCCGGGCATCATCCGGGAGAGGTCGCCGCCCCGGCACCCCCCACGCCGCAACCGCCGGCACCGACTGCTCCAACCGCGAAGCCAGATGTCGTGATGGGCGGTGGCTCGGGCATGAGCGGCATGGGTTCCGATGGCGGCAAGATGCCGATGATGGGGATGAAGGGCGGCGCGGACGTGCCGATGGGCTGTATGGCCGGCGGTGGAATGCCAATGGCCGCCGACATCGAAGGACGGATCGGGTCGCTGCGGAGCGAACTCAAGATTGGCGACTTGCAGGCCGGCGCGTGGAATGCGTTTGCCGAAGTCCTGCGCGCCAATGCCAGGCGAGCCGGCCCGGTTCATGCGGCGATGATGTCTGCCTCCGGTGGCGCCGCGCTGCCCTCACTGGAAAGACGACTGGAACTGCACGAGCAGGCGCTGACGGCGGGGCTCGCCAATCTTCGCACGCTAAAGCCCGCGCTGGTAAATCTCTATGCCGTTCTGTCAGCCGAGCAGAAGATGACGGCGGATCGGCTGCTCGCGCACGAAACGGGCATGATGCCGAGCATGCAGATGGGCGGAATGCCGATGTCGGGCAGGCCCAGCGCCATGCCTAGGCAATAGGAGGGACCGGGCGATGGGCATGATCGGTTATCTGCTGTTCTGGGCCGTGTTGTTCTTCGTGATGATGCGGTTCGGCTGCGGCGCGCATGTCATGGGTCATCACCATCATAGCAACAGGAATGCACCGCCCGGCGGCAACGGCGCATGGATCCCGCCGGCCTGGGATCGCGATCCCGTCTGTGGGAAGATCGTGCCGATCGCAGGCGCCAAATCCAGCATCTGGGAAGGCCACGCTTATTATTTCTGCTCGGAAGACTGCCGCACCAAGTTCGAAGCGGCACCGAGAACCTATACGGGCAACGCGCCCGTTGCTCATCAGGGAGGTGCTTGAGATGGCGAAGATTCCATCCGCTTCGGCGCATGCCGCGCCTCATCTGATGCCAGTCGTTGCGTTGGGGCTGAGCCTGAGCCTGTTTCTGGCGATTTCCTACACATTCTGCATCGCAGGATATGTATTGCTGCCGGCGCTGCCCATCAGGCATTCTGCTCTCGCGACCTTCCTTCCCGGGTTCGGGCTGCTGAGCTGGCAGGCGTTCTTCCTCGGGCTCGTCGAGAGCCTCGGCTGGGGCTGGTATATCGCGCTGATCTTCGGGCCGCTCTACAACCTCTTCGTCTCGCGAAGGTGATGTCGAAAAAGCCGTGATGTGCGTGCACTGGTGCCTCGAAGGCATCACGATCCAACGGCAGGCGGCTCCAGCGTGCCCAGCCAGCCGACAAGGCCAAGCACGGCAACAGCGAGGATAGTCTCGAACGCGATGCTGCGGCGAAGCGCAGCGAGCGCCCGCACCGGCGCGCCCCGCCCGATCGAATCTGCCAGGCGGGGAGTAAACCTGTAGCGGTTGAGCGCCGCGCACCCCAGCATGCCGCCGAACAGCAGCAGCTTGGCAATCAACAACCAGCCATAGAGCGAGTGGCCCAGCGTAGTGACATTGCCCGCGCCAACGAGGAAGGCGCCATTGATCAGGCCGCTCGCAACGACGAGCCCGACAATCATGCTCCCCGCCACGCTGAAGCCAGCAAGCGCAGCATAGGCCGTAGTGATGCGCTCGATTGAATGAGATCGGCGTGGCGTCACCAGCAGCAGAAGCACCGCCAAGGCTCCGATCCAGGCGGATGCCGCGAGCAGGTGCACGATGTCGCCACCCAGATGGATCAGTCCGGCGGCACCTTCGCTCGCAGCGCCGTGTCCCGACCAGGCGAGCGTCGAGACCGCGATGGCGCCGGACGATGCGAGCAGCACCAGCCCCGGAACGGCACCCAGCCTGCCACGCAGAGAAATCGCAAACACCAGTATGAGGACCGCACTCCTGCAAAGAAAAGCCCAACCCAAGCTGGTCTCGGTTAGCAGCACCCTGACGATGGCGGGATCAAGCGCGGCGACCGGGGTCCCGCTCATGGACGCCGCGATCATCGCAAATCCGAGCGCCCCCAGCAGTAAGCCACCCCCCGCCAAGACAGCGCAGGGCGTCGCGACGGGCAGCAGATCGCGCTGTGCCTTCCCTGTCAGGCCGTATAGCGCGAACAGCGGGATTCCAAAGAGAAGCCCCAGATCGCCGTAAAGCGCGAGCCGTATCGCGACGAGCGGCCAGTCGCTCACCGGCTCAGCGAACCGTGAAGGTCAGGCTTCCGGTGACGCGATGCGTGTCGGACGCAACCGCGTGCCAGTTCAATTGATAGGTGCCGGCCGGCAACGCGCGCGGAAAGGCTGCGACCAGCGTCTTGCCGTCCTGGGCGACCGAAGTCTGGAACCCCGCGATCTTCATCGGTGCGTGGTTCGCCATGCCCGGCATGCCGGGCATCGACAGGTCGATGCCCGAAAGCGGCGCCATCAGCGTCTCGCTGAAGGTCAGGCTCGCCCGCGTGACATTGCTGACCGTCGCCTGCGGAGCCGGCGTCGAGGCAAGAAGCTTGGGATGTGCGATCGCCGGCGTGGCGACGGCGACAGCGGCGATGGCGGCGGCAAGTCGGATCGCGTGCATGATGAGTCCTTTCGATTGATATTGACCAATACGCGGGTGGCGAGACGATCCCTCATCCAGCATCGCCGATCGATGAGGGATTGGCGCCTGGGCTGCGTAACGGACTATGTGATCCTGGAAGGAACGAACATGACCGACATCGACACCGCCCTGGCAAGCTTGCGCGAGATGCCGGTACATCCCGGTCTCGTCTCGCTCGACGCTGCGGTCATGGCTGACATCGCCGCGCGCGCGGCGGCGCCATTGTCGGGCGCGATGTTCGGCCTTGCCGGAACGGCGGCGCTGCTGATCGGCGTCGCGGGATCGGTGATTGAACCGGCGCCGGTTCGTGCGGCGAGCACCGTCCCCTTCGGGACCCCGGTCACGCTTGCGCCATCGACCCTGCTGGGTGGTGGCGAATGAATGACCGTCGGCGGTTCTTGCTGGTCGCGCTGATCGCCTTCGCTGCCGCGATCGTGGGTGCATTCATTGGGCGTGCCTATGTCGCGCGGCAGGCGCCCGTCGAAACCGAACTTCACAGCCTGCTGCACCAGCAACTCGACCTGGACCCTCGCCAGCAGGCGCGCATCGAAGCGATCGAGGCCCGCTTCGCCATCCGCAAACAGGCGCTCGAACTGCAATTGCGCGCCGACAATGCCCGGCTCGCGGACGCCATCGAAGCCGAGCATGGCTATGGTCCGCAAGTCCAGGCCGCAGTCGATCATTCGCACCAGGCGATGGGCGAACTCCAGAAGGAAACACTCGAGCATATCTTCGCGATGCGCGGCGTGCTCCGGCCCGACCAGGCGGCGCGGTTCGACCGGGCGGTCGTCAAGGCACTGACGGCAAAGCAGCGGTGAGCCTCGACCTCGCCGGCTGCTCGGACGGCGAACTGGCCGCGCTGGCGCTGGCCGGACGCCAACCGGCTTATGGCGAACTGATGCGGCGATACCGCGAGCCGGTCTATCGGCAGGTGCGCGGACAGATCGGCGATGCCGACGCGGCCCTGGACGTGACCCAGGCCTGCTTCGTCTCGGCCTTTGCCGCGCTCGCCCGCTACGATCAGGCGCGCCCCTTCCGATTGTGGATCGCGCGGATCGCCATCAACAAGTGCCATGACTGGGCGCGCCGCCGCGCTGTGCGGCGCATGCTGTCCTTCGCGTTGCCAATCGATACCGCCGTTGATGTCGCCGACCCACAGGCCTCTCCCGAAACGCAAGCCGCAGACGCCGAGGAATTGCGCCGCACGATGCGGGCGATCGCGGCCCTTCCGACTAGATTGCGGGACGTGATCGTGCTGCGGACCATTGAAGGGTTTTCGCAGTCCGAGACCGCACATTTGCTCAGCGTCAATGAAAAGGCGGTCGAAACCCGGCTCTACCGTGCCCGCGCTAAACTGGCGGAATATCTGAGGGATTGACCTGTCGCTCGCGTATTCATCGGCAACAATGCCAGCAGGGGTTTTTCCGTCATGCGTTCCTCGCTTCTTGATCGCCGATCGCTGCTGCGTGGCGCCGCGCTCGGCGGTACTGGCCTCGCGGTCGCCAACTGGTATCCCGCCTGGGCACAGCCGGTTTCGCGCGGCATCGCCAAACCTGTCCCGGAACTCTCGGGCGACACAATCTCGCTGCGCATCGCGCAGGAAATGGTGAGTGTCGACGGGAGGCAAGCGCATGTGATCGCGATGAATGGCACCGTTCCCGCGCCCTTGCTGCGCCTGCGCGAGGGACAGGCGGTCAGGATCACTATCGACAACGCGCTCGACGAGGAAACGTCGCTGCACTGGCATGGCCTGCTGGTGCCGTTTCAAATGGATGGCGTGCCGGGCCTGAGTTTTCCCGGCATTCCGGCGCACTCAACCTTCACCTACAAGTTCCCGATTCAGCAGTCGGGCACCTATTGGTACCACAGCCATTCGGGTCTTCAGGAAGCGATGGGGCATTATGGCCCGATAGTGATCGATCCCAAGGACGCCGATCCGATCGCTTATGATTGCGAGCATGTGGTCATGTTCTCGGACCACAGCTTCGTCCATCCGCACACGCTGTTCACCAAGCTCAAGCAGGATCCCGGCTACTACAACCGGCAGAAACAGACGCTGGCGGGTCTGCTCGCCGGCAGGGACCAGAAACACGCCGATCGTCTGGCGTGGGCGCGGATGCGCATGGATCCGACCGACATTCTCGATGTGACCGGTGCCGCCTACACCTATGTCGTCAACGGCTACGGACCTCGGGACAATTGGACCGCGTTGTTCAAACCGGGCGAGCGCGTGCGGCTGCGGCTGATCAATGCCGCCGCCATGACCATCTTCAATGTTCGGATCCCTGGCCTGCAGATGACCGTGGTTGCCGCCGATGGTCATCCGATCCGTCCGGTCGCCGTCGATGAGCTGCAGATGACGATCGCGGAAACCTATGACGTCATCGTCACGCCAACCGAAGATCGCGCCTATACAATCGTTGGCGAAGCCATCGACCGTTCCGGCTTGGCGCGTGCCACGCTCGCGCCGCGCGAAGGCATGGTCGGAGAGGTGCCGCCACTGCGCGCGCGGCCGGTCCTGACGATGAGGGACATGGGCATGGATATGGCCGGCATGGACATGCCGGGCAGCGGCGGCGGGACGATCGACCTCAGCAAGCCCGATGCCGCCGCGGAAGGGATGGAGCATGGTGCGGCCGGCGGCACGGCGTCGGGTGCGATGAGCATGAAGATGCGCGATCCGAAGAATGCACCGCAGGTCGTGATGGGCCCCGGCGTCCAGACCATTGCACCGATGCCGATGGATCGCACCGGCGAGCCCGGCATCGGCCTTGAGAATGCCAGGCACAAGGTGCTGGTCTATCGCGACCTGGTCGCGCTCGAGCCGAATCCTGATGCCCGCGCGGCCGCGCGCGAGATTGAACTGCACCTCACCGGCAACATGGAGCGCTATATGTGGTCCATCGACGGGCAGACGCTGTCGGAATCGCGCACGCCGATCCCGCTACGCACCGGCGAGCGGGTGCGCATGACGCTGATCAACGACACGATGATGAACCACCCGATCCACCTGCACGGCCATTTCTTCGAGCTGGTGACCGGGCATGGCGATCACTCTCCGCGCAAGCATACGGTCAACGTTCCGCCGGGCGGCAAGGTCAGCTTCGATGTTACCGGGATTTACGGCGACTGGGCCTTCCACTGTCACATGTTCCTCCACATGCACGCCGGGATGATCCGCGTCGTGCAAGTGCGCGATGCAGGAGACGCGGCATGAACGCGCTCAGGCTTCTGGGGCTTTCGCCGCTCCTGTTCGCTGCATCCGTATCGGCCCAGACGATGCCTCAGTCGGGGGACCATGTTGGGCACCAGGGGCACGACATGCCGGGCATGGCCATGCCGACGGCCACGCCTGCACCAACGCCCGCTCCGCCCGCTCCCCATGCCGACCACGATATGCAGGACATGGGCGACATGCCAATGCCCGCCGCGATGACCGAGGCAAAGGGCGCCGTGTCGGGAACGGACCTCAAACCCGGCAACAAATCGCCGCCACCCGTGGCTACCGACCAACCTGCGGATCGCGTTTTCGATTCACGGGCCATGGCGGCCGCCCAGGCCAATCTGCTGGGCGAACATGGCGGGATGAGCTTCCACAAGATCCTGTTCAATCTCGCGGAATATCAGGCGCGCGAGGGCCGCGACGGCTACCGCTGGGATGCGAGCGCGTGGTTCGGCGGCGACATCGACCGGCTGGCACTCAAGTCCGAAGGCGAAGGCAGTTTCGGCGAGCCGATCGAGCATGGCGAGGTCCAAGCGCTCTGGTCGCATGCGCTCGATCCGTACTGGAACGTGCAGGGCGGCATCCGGCAGGATTTCGGCAAAGGACCGGACCGCACCTATGCCAGTATCGGGATGGAAGGTCTCGCGCCCTACTGGTTCGAGCTTGGCGCATCGGCCTTCGTCTCCTCTAAAGGTGACGTGCTCGCGCGCGTCGAAGGCGACATCGACCAGCGCATAACCCAAAGGTTGATCCTCCAGCCGCGCGTCGAACTCAACTTTGCAGCGCAGGACATATCCGAGAACCGGATCGGGTCAGGACTCTCCAATGCCGAATTGGGATTGCGTCTGCGCTATGAGATCCGGCGCGAGTTCGCGCCCTATATCGGCATTTCCTATGACCGAAAGGTAGGAGCCACCGCGCGCTATGCGCGTGCGGATGGCGAGCGAACGCAAGCCACCAGCTTGGTTTTCGGCATCAGGACCTGGTTCTGACGAGAGAGTTTTCTCAGCGACTACGGCAGCGAAAAAGGCGCCGGCCATCACCGATGGGGAAGCGCGGGGGCAAGGTCGATTTCGATCTCACTGAACGACAATGCAAGCTAAGTAGCCAAATCCACAAGCAGCCTGACCGCGCGATTAGGGCGCCCGCTGGTCCGGCGTTATGATCAAGCATTGCAAATTCAGGGTCAATTCTGTGAGTCGATATCCGAATATTCCCGCGCCGGGCGTGTTGCTGGCGATCCTATCGGCCATCCTGTTCGGCGCGAGCACGCCCTTGGCCAAGCTCGTGCTGGGCAACGGAGTCAATCCGTGGCTGCTCGCAAGCCTGCTCTATCTGGGCTCGGGTATCGGCCTCGCGATCGTTCATAGCGTCCGCAGAACGGTCGGGCGCGGCGAGGCGGAAGCCCCGCTCGTTCGTGCTGATCTGCCCTGGCTCGCGCTCGTCATCCTTTGCGGGGGCGCGATCGCCCCGGTCCTGCTGATGGCGGGCCTCGCGACGACGTCCGCATCCACCGCATCGCTACTGCTCAACCTTGAGGGCCTGGCGACGCTCGCCATCGCCTGGCTGGTGTTTCACGAGAATGTCGATCGCCGCCTGCTGATCGGCGCCGCAGCGATCCTGGGTGGCGCGGTGCTGCTGTCCTGGCGCGGCGGCCCCGCTGGCGGCGGCTTTGGCATGCTGGCGATCGCCGGCGCCTGCCTCGCTTGGGGCATCGACAACAATCTCACCCGCAAGCTCAGCAGCGCCGATCCCGTACAGATCGCGATGCTGAAAGGGCTGGCTGCGGGGACCGTCAATCTCGTGCTGGCATTGACGCTTGGTGCATCGCTTCCGGCGCTGCCGGTCGTCGCGGGCGCGGCGCTGATCGGGTTTCTCGGCTATGGCGTCAGCCTCGTCATGTTCGTGCTCGCCCTGCGGCACCTCGGCACCGCCCGGTCAGGTGCCTATTTCTCGACCGCGCCGTTCATCGGCGCGCTGCTCGCGGTGGCGATGTTCGGCGAACCCGTCACCGTGCCTCTCGTCATCGCGGGCATCCTGATGGCGATTGGACTTTGGCTGCACCTGACCGAATCGCACGGCCACGAACATGCCCACGAAGCGCTCGAACACGAGCATCGCCATGTCCACGACGCACATCACCAGCATGATCACCCGCCGGGCGTCGCGCCGGGTGAGCCGCACAGCCATTGGCATCGCCATGCGCCGATGGTCCACCGGCACGCCCATTATCCCGACCTGCATCACCGGCACGGCCATTCGCATTGAGCAATGGCTTCAGGCCGCGAGGTTGCGCGGTCCCAGCAATATAATGCCGGCACCCGCGAGGCAGACCACCGCTCCCAAGAAATCCCATCGGTCGGGTCGCGTGCCTTCGACGGCCCGGAGCAAGCCGAGCGAGGCGCAGATGTAGACGGCGCCGTAGGCCGCATAGGCGCCGAAAATCTCGCCGCTGCGCGCAGCCGGCTCGCCCTGGTGGTCCCGGCCTGCTTCGGACTGATCATGTTGCTGCTCTATGGGGCGCTCGGAAGCGTGCGCGATGCCGCGATCGTCTTCACCGGGGTGCCGCTAGCGCTGGTCGGCGGCGTGCTCGCTCTTGTCCTGCGCGGTATACCCTTCTCGATATCGGCTGCCGTGGGCTTCATCGCTCTGTCGGGGATTGCAGTCCTCAACGGTCTCGTCATGGTAACGTCTATCCAGGACCTGATGCGCGGCGGGATGGACCGGGCAACCGCCAGCGCCAAAGGAGCCATGGCGAGACTGCGGCCGGTCGCGATGACCGCGCTGGTGGCTTCGCTAGGCTTCGTGCCGATGGCGCTCGCCTCGGGCGCAGGGGCGGAAGTGCAAAAGCCGCTCGCGACGGTCGTCATCGGTGGGCTCATCTCGGCGACATTGCTGACACTGTTCGTGCTCCCGACGCTCTACGCGCGTTGGGGAAGGCGAGAGCTGCCGGCCTCGGGCAAGGCACATGTCGAGGACATGCTGCCGGCCGACGTGACGCCGGCCTTGTAGATAGGAATTGCCCATTCACGAGCAGGCCGAAAAATGAAGTGGAGGCTCCAGCATGGCAGACCATAGGGGTTCTCACTGGAAATCGGCCAGTCCTCGGCCAAGCCGGCTACTGGATGAATGCCCTCAAGACGCGGCGAAGTTGGTCGGCATCATTGCCTCCAGCCGCTAGTGTCTCGCTGAGGCTACCTAAAAGCACTTCGTCGCTGTCTTCCGCCGGCTTCGGCTCCTCATCCAGCTCCAATCCCGCCAATGCCGCCGCGATTTTCTCGGACACGCGGTTGGCAACCTGACGCGCCGGCTCGTGTTGGACATGAGCGTAAATAGCGGTCGACCGTGGATTAGCGTGTCCCAGGATTGCCCCGGCGAAGGCTAAGGCCTCACCAGAAGAGACTGTCGTCGATCCCATCGTGTGCCTCAACGTGTGCGGCGAAACGCCCACGAGTTTGGCCTTGCTGACTGCCTTCTTCCAAGGAGACTTGTATCCCTGAAAATGACCATCGCCGCGGTCCGCGGGGAAAACGAACTCACTTTCGCTCTCGCGCGAGACGGACTTCAGAATCACTACCGCTGCCAATCCAAGGGGCCTCGCCGATTTTCCGGTCTTACTGTCGGCAACCTGACCAACTTCAACTTCATCGTGGGCGGGTTCTTCTCCCACATGAATTTCGATCTGGCGGGCAACTCCTCGGGCGTCATTCCCACTGCCGACCTGGATTTCAATCCCGCCAATGGAAGTCAGCCGGGTTATTTGTCAGTCAACACCGGTCCGAACTCGGCTCCGATCAAACATTTCTGCAGCGGGTAGAAGCGCATCTGGCCACGTTCGAAATCGATCGGCCGCTTGATCTTCCAGCACCACGAGGAGGCGAACGAAGGGCAGAGCGTCGTCGTGAGCCGCAGGGACATTGAGGGCCTGCTAGCCGCGTGATCGATCAGGGGACGCCGGGAGGCTGTCGGGCTCTTGGCGTCCCCTCCATTTTTCAGGAGAGTAGCATGTTCTTCACATGGTCACTGGCGGAGGCTTGGAGCTGGCTGGTCAACCTTCCGTGCCTTAGGGCGCTGGTTCTTTGCTTGTCCGCAATCGCGATCATCCTTTGCAACTGGGAACGGATCACCTCAGCATCCCAGATTGCGACCCGGTTGCGTTCGGATGCTACTCCCGCAGTCATCTACGGGCTTTTGTCGGCGAGAAATTATCGGGCATCGGCTGGATGAGAGGTGATAAGTAAATCCGATCACCTCCAAGCCCTTGCCGTGTACACCTGAGGCCATACGACGCAAATCCGCCACTCTTGGCTGTGTCAGGTTGGAGTTGACCGCGGGAGGAGGTTGCGGCTCCTGTGGGACCTAATGGCCTATGTCGCCAACTCATGCGGCGCTCCTCACTGCCTTAATCCTTCAGCTCTCGACCAAGTATCTCGGCCTCTCCGACCCGCATCGCCCAGACCGCATCGCGGCGTACAATGCGCCAGCCTTCGGCACGGCGTTGCCAACGATCGATATACTCTCCGTTCGAGTCCTGCACGGGTCCTTGCGGGTCGTCCGGCCGTTGATGCCGGGCCATCACATATGCACGGCTGACCGCGTTGTCGCCGTCCACATTCACCAGGATGCTACCAATCAAATGTTGGGTGTTGCCGCATGTATCGAGGAAGCTCGACATCCACTGGCGAAGCGTATTCAGACCCTGTTGCTCGCCACCAAGCCCATAATCGAAGGAAACGTCCTCGGCGAATATTTCGCTGGCATCGGCCCAACGCTTATCGTCGATCATCCTCGCAAACAGACCAAGCCCATGGACGATCGCCCGTTCGTCGAGCAACATTTGCAGGTCCGACATTTTCCTCTCCAATTCAGGCGCTACGCGGCGTAAAATACTACGCCGACTTTGAATGTCAGGAACTTAAAGGGCTCTCTGGCGTGGTCAACGGTCAACCATGCCGTATCAAATAATCCCAGATGCTGATGGTCCGAAGGGGCAGGAGGAGATTTCGTCTCTGTATACTCTGGGCCCTCCCGGCCCCGATAAGGGTATCGAACGCGCGCGCTTGGCGCTTGCGGGCCGCCTCTTCTATCTCCCGATAATCCGGCTCCGCAGCCGCCAGCCGGTCATGAAATTCATCGGAAGTACGAAGCCCCAGCGACCTCTTGGCTATGGCGCCTCCTTCAACAAGACTACGGACGTTCGCGGGTACATTCGAGAAGCTGGACACCATTTCCTCCATAATCGCTCAGATCGAGATCACGCCGGTGTTGCCACCGTCGATGCGCAGCGTCGCGCCGTTGATGAAGCCGGCGGGCTGGGAAACCAGGGAACAGGCGGTCGATGCCATTTCGTCGGCCGTCCCGCCGTGCTCCAGCGGGATGTGGGAGCCGATGATCTTCAGCACTTGCGGCAGCATATCGGGCGCGTCGGGCGCTATGCCATTCTCGCGCGCGATGCGATGGAACATGTTCAGCAACGCCTCGGACTCGTAGAGGCCGGACATCAGGATATTGCAGGTCACGCCCGAATTGCCGAGTTCCTGGACCACCGTGGCGGCGGTCGAGTGGAGGGCCAGCTTCGTCGCTGAATAATCGGGATGGCGGGTCAGCGTCTTGACCGGCCCCAAGCTGCTGAGGTTCAGGACGCGGCCTCAGCGGCGCTCCCGCATTCCGGGGACGAAGGCCTTGATGAACTGCACGGCATAGATAGTGACAAGTTGATACTGCTCCAGCCAGTTGTCGATCGTGGTGTCGAACCAGTCGTTCGAGAACGTCGACGATCCATGGCAGTTAATCAGAATATCGATAGGGCCTGTCGCCAGCACCTCCTGCGCGATCCGATCGACTTCGGCCCGGTCGCCGAGATCGCCTAATATCGCCTTCGCCGATCCGCCGGGACCCCGGGTCACGGCGACGACGGAGTCAGCGGACGACGCGCTTCGCCCATGGATGATGACGTCGACGCCCTCGCCCGCGAGCTTTTTGGCAAGCTCCGCGCCCATGGCGCTGGTCGACCCGGCGATGAAGGCCCGCGGCCACGAATTCCCAGATCCATCTTCTCTCTCCTATTTTTGACGATCGTTGCTGTTCCAGGAGTGCTCACCAGGCCGGCTTGTCCTTCGCGAACAAGCGGCTGAGCGTGCCGGCGAGCGGCACGGGCAGCATGCCGTCGCCGAACGGCCAGTGGACGAAGCCCATCGCGCCCGACGTGCCCGCATCGACAGGCAGGCTGATGCCTGTCACATAACGGGCGAGATCGGAGGCGAGATAGAGGACGCCGTCGGCGAGCGCCTCGGCAGGGGGCGCCTCGCCCATCGGCACCTGCATCTTGGTCAGCGCCGCGACGGTCTCGGGCGGCAATTGCGCCAGTTCTTCCAGCACCTTTTCGCCGAGCGAATTATGGCTCGTCTCGCTCGGCGTCGCATCCGGCTGGATCACGTTGACGCGGATGCGCTCCAACGCCAGCTCAGCCGCGAGAGAGCGGCTGAAATTGCGCAGCGCCGCCTTTGCCCCGGCATAGACCGAGAAGCCCGGCGCGCCGCGATCGGCCTCGATGGTGGTGAAGCTGATGATGCTTCCGCCCCGGCCGCTCCGCCGCATCATCGGGATCGTGTGCAGGATCGCGTCCAACGCATAGCCGTAGTTGAGGCGGATATCGCGCTCCATCAGCGCGCGCGTGGAATCGGTGAAGGCACGCCGCCGCGTCCCGCCCGCGACGTTGACGAGGATATCCACGCTCTCGAACTCCCGTTCGACGTCGGCGAAAAAGGCGTCCATCGCTGCGGCGTCCAGAACGTCGACCGTCGCGGAAAAGGCGCGGCGGCCCATCCCGGAAACCTCGGCCATTGTGGCAGCGAGCGCGTCCGCCTTCCAGTCGCAGGCGGCGATGTCCACGCCCTCCGCCGCGAGCCGGAGGGTCACCGCGCGGCCGACGCCGTCGCCGCCGCCCACGATGATTGCGCGCCGCCCCTTAAGGCCGGCGCTTTCGGTCAGCAAAGTCATAGGGTTCCTCTCCCGTCATGTTTTCTTCGAATCGATCTCGCGGCCGACATGGGCGCGCGCGTGCATGTTCGGCGGGCTGAGGAACGACCGGACCAGACGGTCGAACATCGCCATCGCCTCGACCCGGCCGCGTGCCGGATCGCGCAATCCCATCGACTTGGCCGCGTCGATCAGGCCCACCAGCATGCTGCCGGTCATCTCGGGATCGAGCATCGGGTCGATCTCCCCGGCGGCCTGCCCATCCCGCAGCACGTCGCTCAGGGCAGCCGCCATGGCGGCATGGTTCGACTGGACGAGGCTGGCCATCGCAGGGTTGCGCGCGCTTTCGGCGAGTACGTCGAACAGCATCGCCGCGCTCGTCGCGCGATCGCCATGCGCCTGCGCCATCATCTCGTCGATGAGGATTTCGATAACGGGGCGGCCGGTCTGGGTCCGTTCCTCCAGCTGGTCCTTCGCGTCCTCCATGCGCGCGCGCGCCAGTTCGGCGATGATCGCCTCCTTGCTGGCGAAGTAATGGTAAAGGTAGCCCGGACTGATCCCCGCCTCGGCGCACAGCTCCGATATCGACGAACCCTTCAGCCCGTTGCGGCGAAAGCAGCGGTTTGCCGCGTCAAGGATTTCCGCGCGCTTTGCCGCGAACTTGATGAGATTGACCCGGCGCACGAGCGTTTCACTCCTTAATTTGAGCGATCAATCTAACTTATTGACGCGGTGACGCGCAAGGGCATAGATTGATCGTTCTAAATTAGGAGAGATCGATGAGGGCGTTCAGGATCGCGGAGTGTTCGGGGCCCTCCGGGTTGGTTCGGAGCGAAGAGACGCGGCCGACACCTGGCGCAAAGGAGGTTCTTATCAGAATCCGCGCTTCGTCGATCAACTTTCGTGACCTCATGATCTTGGGCAGTGGTCATGGCATGAAGCTGTCATCCGGACTGATCCCGCTATCCGACGGTGCTGGCGAAGTTGTCTCGCTTGGCGATCGGGTGACCCGGTTCCGGGAAGGCGACCGTGTGATGCCTATCTTCAACCAGCATTGGATAGCCGGCGATCGCCCCATTAGTTCATCGGCGCTCGGCCTCGGAGGCGACGGCGACGGGACGTTGCGGGACTATATGGTCGTCGATCAGGAAGGACTGGTCCGCATCCCGGATCACTTGAGCTTCGAAGAGGCGGCCTGCCTACCCTGCGCCGGCCTGACCGCATGGTCCGCAGTGGTCGAAAAGGGTGCCGTTTATCCCGGCGATGTGGTGCTTACGCAGGGAAGCGGCGGCGTCTCGATTTTCGCGTCGCAGTTTGCCAAACTTTTCGGCGCGCGCGTCATCCGCACGTCAAGCAGCGACGAGAAGTGCTCCCGGCTTCGCTACCTTGGAGCCGACGACACGATCAACTACGTCGAGTTTCCCGCTTGGGACGAAGAAGTCAGGCGGCTCACGGGCGGACGAGGCGCCGATCGCGTCGTGGAGGTCGGCGGCGCCGGGACCCTCGCCCGCTCTTTCCGGTCGGTTCATGCCAACGCCCGGATCGCCATCGTCGGTCTGCTTGCGGGAGCGAAGGGCGGGGAAGGGTTCGATTATGTGGGCTGGGTAGCGGAGACATTCCGTACGGCGGTGGGAAGCCGCGAGAGTTTCGAGCGCATGAACAGGGCGATCTGCTGGCACAAACTCCGGCCCGTAATCGATCGGGTCTTCGCGTTCGATAACGCGCCGGCCGCATTCGAGTATCTCCAAGAGAAGAAGCATTTCGGAAAGGTCGTGATCTCTCACGCCTGAGCCGCATATCCATATGACCATCGATATAACGAATTCGGAAAGGACGTTACGATGAGCGACGTGAGCTTTAAGGAACGCTACGGCCCTTGGGCGGTAATCGCCGGCGGATCGGAGGGCATGGGTTCCTCCTTTGCAGAAAGACTTGCGGAGCAAGGGATCAATCTGGTCCTCGTCGCGCGTAAGACCGGGCCATTGGAGGAGCTTGCCACCGACATCCGTCAGCGCTTCGGTGTCGAAGTCCGGACGCTTTCGCAGGACCTGATGCTGCCGGAGGCGCCAGCCAACGTAATCGAAACCGCGGCAGGCTGCGACGTCGGGTTGTTCATCTACAATGCCGGCTCGGACACTGCGTTCGATTATATCCTGAACCGTCCGCTGGCGCAGCATGAGGGCATGCTGATGCTGAACGCCTTCACGCCCCTGCGGCTGACCTACCATTTCGCACGCCCCATGACGGAGCGGAAGACGGGCGGCATCATCCTGTGCAGTTCACTCGCGAGCGTGGGCGGAATGCCCGGCAACGGAGTCTATTCGGGCGCGAAGGCGTTCATGAACAATTTCGCCGAGGCTCTGTGGTACGAGATCCGCAAGCAAGGCGTCGATGTGCTGGCCGTGGTCATTCCTGGTGTAAAGACGCCGGCGCTGATCCGCATGGGCGCCAAGTTCGACGAGACCAGCAGCGAGCCGGAGGAGATCGTCGACGAGGTGCTGGCCCATATCCGGAACGGCCCCATCCTGGACGCCGGATATTGCAAGACGCAGGCGCCAGGGTTGCGCGCGCTGCCACGCGACCAGGTCGTTCGGGGCCTCGGCGCCGCATCGGAAAAGTTCAGCGGCGCATCCGGAAGCTGAGGCTCAGATCGGGTCTGGTCGACGATGCATGACGGCTTCGTTGAATTCGAAGCCGATAACAATGCAAACTACCAAAACGGTGGAACGGCTAGCTTCTCCGCGGGAGGATTTGGTCTTGAGCAAGACGATGGTTGTAGCGGAATCGGCAAGGCGACGGCGGAGCGGTTCCGCCGCAAGGGCTACCGGATCATCGGGGGCGCTGTTGCACGAATAGGCATTTGGGTTGGAGGAGCGCCGACCCCTGGGGGATTTATGCAACGGGCTTGGTGATGGGAATTGCAAGTGTCGTGTAACGATTGAGGCCGGCGATACGGATCTGGATTTCGGCGACCTGTTGGTCGAAGTCGCGAGCCATGAGGCGCTGCCCGAGTAGCTTGAAACAGTTCATCTTCGTTTCGGCGCGGCTTCGGCGATGATAACCGCTCCACTGTCTCTCCACAGTGCCCGTCCCAGATGTTTTGTGGCGCGCAGGATGTCGTTTCGTGCCCTGGCACCGACGGTGTCGGGCGTCCAGGGCTTGGCGTTCTTGCGTGTCGGAATGACAGCATCGGCCCCACGTCCGGCGATAGCGTCGTGGCCCTTGCGTGTGTCAGAGGCGCCATCGGCGGTGACGGAGGCGATCTCCCGATCGCTGGGAATCTGATCGAGCAATTCAGGAAGCATCGGGGCATCGCCAAAATGTTGCGGCTGGTAATTTCGACGGCGCACACCTCCAGCGTCCGCTCGTCGATGCCGACAAGCGGACGCACATATTGGTGAAGCCACGGCAAGCATCGATATGTCTCGCTCCCGCTTCTTGTGGACCGTGCGGAACAGGGCGGACAACCGGTTCGAAGCAGGTCCCAAGCCGACCCTCCCGGGGCGGTGGCCATTTTGTCCGATCGACGAAGTTGGGCAGGAAAACATACAAATATCGCGACTTCTTCGTGTTGGGTATACATGGGATGGCTTGATTGGACGCCACGGATAATTCCATAGACAGCCCTGCGAGGGCATGCCAAAGCAACGCCAATTGGGCAGGGGAGTTGGCGATGGCATCGGCGGGCGGGATCGTGGATACCCATCTGCACCTGTGGGATCCGCGCCGGCTGACCTATCCCTGGCATCAGTTCATGCCCGAGCATCTCGCCCGGCCCTATCTAATCGACGACTTCCGCGTCGCGTCGGCCGGGCTGGACATCGATGCGATGGTGTTCATCGAATGCTTCGCGCAATCGGGCCAATCGGAACCCGAAGTCCGCTTCATCGAGGAGCAGGTCGCCCATGATCCCCGTATCAAGGCGATCGTGATGTATGCCCCGGTGGAGGAGGGCGAGGCGCTGACCCCCTATCTGGAGTATATGCGGGCAACCACGCCATTGCTTCGCGGCGTCCGTCGGGCGCTCAATTTCGAGCGTGATCCGGAATATATCGTGTCGCCCGCCTTCATCGAGGGGGTCCGGCTGCTGGAGCGGTTCGACCTCAGCTTCGAGATTTCAGTCGGCAGCGCGCAGCTGCCCTATGTCGCGCGCTTCGCCGAACAGGTTCCCGGCGTGCGGCTGGTGCTGGATCATTGCGGCAAGCCGGCGATCAGCAAGAACGATCTCGCATCCTGGAGCGCGCAAATTCGCGACATCGCCAGCCATCCCAACGTGACCTGCAAATTGTCGGATCTGCCGAGCGAGATCGGCCGGCAATGGACCGAAGCGCAAATCCGCCCTTATATCGATGCCGTCGTCGACGCCTTCGGCTTCGAGCGGCTGATCTACGGCGGCGACTGGCCGGTCTGCACGATCGCGATGGACCTGCCCGAATGGAAAACGGCGCTCGATCGCTGCTTCGCCGGCGTGGACGGCGTGGCCCTCGATCGCTTCTACCGCAACAACGCGATCGACCTTTACCGGCTGGACCTGCCCCCGGCCTGATCGCGCTAGAGTATACCGATACGGAGACGGCACATGTTCACACCCACCAATGAGCTTTCCGCCGAATAGCTCGACAAGCTGGCGACCAGTTTCGATCACCACAGCCTCGAATATCGCAGCAATTCGATCGACATCGTCTCGCACATGCAGGCGCATCACCCGTTCGTGCACAGCCCGAACTATGGCGGTTTCTGGGTGGCGACGCGGGCCCAGGACTGCCTGGAGATCGCGAAGAACGCCGAGACCTTCTCGAACTGGCCGGCCGAGGTGATCCCGGCGCTGGCCCCCCAAGCTGATGATCCCGATCAACGTCGATCCGCCCGAGCTTTATGATTACCGCGCGGTGCTCGGCCCGAAATTCGCGCCGAACAAGGTGCGCGAGCATGCGCTGTACGTGCAGCAGCTGGCCGATCATGGACAAGATCGTCGCTGGCGGCGGCGGCGACATCAAATGGGACTATGCCCTGCCGCTCACCGGCATGGTCACCCTGCGCTTCGCCGGCCCGCCGCCCGAGGATTGGCGCTATTATGCGCCGCCGCAGCACAACCTGATCTACAGCCGCGCGCCGCTGGAGGAACGCCAGGCGGTGGTGTCGGTGATGATCGGGAAGATGCGCGAGGAGATCGGGCGCATCAAGAACGAGCCGGTCGAAGGCGGCCTCACCACCTTCCTGCACGACGCCGAGGTCATGGGGCGCAAATTCCGTTTGGACGAGATCGACAGCGTCATCCGGATCCTGCTCGGCGGCGGGCTGGACACCACCCAGGCGCTGTTCGGCATGGCCGCTGTCTATCTCGCCAACAACCCCGACAAGCGCCAGCAGCTGATCGACGAGCTCGAGCTGATCGAGAATGCGATCGAGGAGTTCCTGCGCGTGTTCCCGCCGACCCAGGGCAATTCGCGCCACGCCACCGCCGACGTCACCGTCGCCGGCCAGCTCGTCAAGGCCGAGGAGCACGTGTTCATGTCCTATGCCGCGGCCAATCGCGATCCGGTCGATTACGAAAATCCGCACGACGTGGATTTCTGCCGCGAGAATATTCGCCACCTCTCGTTCGGGATCGGGCCGCACCGCTGCATCGGATCGCACCTCGCCCGGCTGGAGGCGCGCATCATGCTGGAGACGCTGCTCGGCAAGGCGCCCGACTATAAGCTGGTCGGCGACGGCGTCCGCCTGGCCGACGACATCGGCACGATCGCCGGTTTCGAACAGATCCGCATCACCGTCTGAAGCGCGAACCGGAGGCGCGGAAGCGATCCGCAGCCGGACCGTGGCGTCCTGTCGGCCAATCCCGGGCGATCAGCTGCGGTCGTGGCCCCAATGGCTGCCACGCGTCGTCTCGAACGCGCTATGGTTCGACCAGTCCATCTGCTTGCCGTCGGTGCCATATTCGATCGCGAAGCCGGCCGGCGTCTTGAAGTAAAAGGAGGTCATGTCGTCGTTGACATGCCGTCCCAGGGTGGCCGTGATCGCGATCTCCGCCGCCTTCACCCGATCGAGGCAGCGGCCGACATCGTCGAGCGAGGCGAGCTCGAGCATGATATGCAGGCAGCCTCCCGGCATCGGGATCTCGCCGAAGGCGAGGCTGTGCTGGCGGGGATTGTCGCAATGAAGGAAATGGACGCGGCGCTTGATCTCGTCATGCGGCATGGTGACGTGCAGGATGTCGGACAGCGCGAAGCGGCCGGGGCGAACCCAGAAGTTCAGTGTCTCGTCGAACGTCCCCGCAGCGGCAAGCACGACATGGCCCAGGCCGAGGCCTGCGGTGACGAAACCTGAAACGCCGATCGGCGAGGCGAAGGGCGCGTGATCCGAGATCGGCCCCCAGGCTAGTTCGTGCCAATGGTCGGCAGGGTCGCGGAAACCGAAATACTCCTGGACGCAGCGCAGCCGCGCGCCGTCTGCGTCGCCCGGCTGGATCTCCGCTCCATCCCGCAGGAGCGCCTGCCTCGCTTCTTCGAAGGCGAGCGGATCGGGCGCGAGCCAGCCGCAGGCGCCGAGCCCGTTCTCGCGGCCCGGCAGCACCGCGATGCGGAAGGCCCGCTCGTCAATCTTGACATAGAGCGCGCCATCCGGGCCATCGATCGCCATCGCGCCGAGTATCCCGGTCGCGAATTGCCGCCACTCCTCGACGTCGGGCGCGCCGACGAGGAAATAGCCGAGTTCCTTGATGGTCATGACGGAGGTTCCTGTATGCGTTGGCGAAGCCGGCGATCAGAGCAGGATGTCGTTCGGCGATTCGCCGTTCAGGACGAAATTGCCATATTTGCGGCCATAGGACTCGAACTGTGCGGCGACATGCTGCCTGCCGGTCATCATGTCGCGATAGATCTTGCCCATGCCGACCCGGTCATACACGCCACCGCCGCCTGAGATGCGGAACAGCGGCGTGGCAAGATCGAGGCAGGTCTCCGCGACCAGCGCGCTCTGATAGCGCATCATCTGCCGCATCTCGAAGGGTGGCATCTCGTCGCGCGCGGCATAGTCCGACATGATCTCGAAATTGGCGAACATCGTCTTCTTCATCGCGTCGATGCCGGCCAGCGCATTGGCGATGCCGAGCTGCGCGACGGGATCCTCGGCGGTCTTGGTGCCGCCGAAGGTCTTATCCTTCACGAAGGCGCGGAAAATGTCGACCAGCGCCTGCAGCGCGCCGATCTGGCCGGTGGTGATGCAACGCAGGAAGACGAGCATGAACGGCATGCGGAACAGCGGTCCGTCGTTCACGGATCGGCCCGGATTGGTCCCCAGGAAACCGTCGATCATCCTGTGAGTGCGATATTCGGGAACAAATGCCTTGTCGATGACGATGTCCTGGCTGCCGGTCGCCGCGAGCCCGGTGGTGTGCCATGCGTCGACGATCTTCGCGTCGCCGCGGGGCAGCAGGAAGGAGCGGTAGTCGCCCGGCGCGCCCTCGACCATGCCGCCCAGGAAGGTCCAGTCGCAATGGTCGCTGCCGCTCGAATAGGACCAGCGCCCGCTAAACTCGTAGCCGCCCGGAACCGGCACGGCCTTGCCCGTCGGCATATAGGGCGACGCGACAAGCACCGAGCTGTCCTCGCCCCAGACATCCTGTGCCGCGCGGTCGTCGAGCAGGCAGAGATGGTAGGCATGGACGCCGACGACGCCATAGACCCAGGCAACCGACATGTCGCCCTCGCCTAGCGCCATCTGGACCTCGGCGAAGGTGCGCTGCCCCAGCTCGTAGCCGCCCCAGCGCTTGCTCTGCAGCACCCGGAAAAGCCCGGCCTCCCTCATCCGCCGGATCGTGTCGGGCCGAATCCGGCGGTTCGCGGCGTCCTCGACGGCTCGCTCCTTCAGCAGGGGGATCAGATCGCGCGCGCGGGCGACGATCTCGTCATGGGTCGGGATAGCGTCCACGGTGGGGTTAGATGTCCTTTCAAGCATGGGATCCTCGATCGTCCTCCAACACGCGCCCTCGCCCGCCGAAGGCGAACATGCCGATAGCACATCCGCTCATCATCACGGCGAGGGTCATCATCACCTGATCATACCCCCCGGTAGCGTCATGCGACCAGCCCGTCGCCACCGGCGCGATCGTCGATCCCACCGCGCCCAGTGACAATATCACGCCGAAGATCGTGCCGAAGTGGCGCAGCCCGAAATGACGGGTCAGCAGATAGATGATGACGTCATATTCCGCGCCCAAGGTCGCGCCGACGAAAACGATCGACAGGATGAGGAGCGGAAGACTGTGGCCGGCGTAGAACAGCAGCACCAGACCGGCCACGGGCATACAGAAGGATGCCCCGGCGACGATGTTCGTGGCGAAGCGATCGAGCAGATGCCCCATCGACAGGCGGGCGACGAAGCCGGCGATACCGAGGATCGACGCCAATTTGGCGGCCTCGGTCGCGGCGATGCCCTTCTCGACGAGCATCGGCACCAGGCTGGGCGCGATCGCCAGCGAATAGGCGGCGAAGCTGAGCAGAGCGAATGCCACGCACCAGAAGACAGGGGTTCGCAGGGCTTCGGCCAGGGTCGCATCGTCGGCCGCGCCGCGCGGGGCGGCGCCGGCCTGGACCGCCGCCCGCCCGAGGCCCTGGCGGTGCGCATGCGGGCTGCGGAACAGGAAGAAGGAAAAGGGAAAGGTCAGCGCGAGCCAGATCAGCGGCACGGCGGTGATCGCGGTGCGCCAGTCGAAGGACGCGATCATCGCGCCGGCGATCACCGGCGCCAACGCAGCGGTAAGCGAAGAACCGGTCAGCACGGTCGCAATGGCAAGCCCCCGGCTCCGGTCGAAATGCGCCGCGACGACCCGCGTCCAGCCGGTGCTGTGCATCAGCGCGCAGCCGGCCGAGATCAGCAGCCAGTGCAGCGCCCAACCGGTCAGCGACGCCGTCGCCAGGCCGAGCAGCGCGAAGCCGGAACAGGCCAACACCTGGCCAAACAGCGCGACCGGACGCGCGCCGATCCGGTCGATCAAGATTCCCGCCGCCGCGTTGAACGCTATTCCGGCGACATGCATGATCGACAGGCCGGCCATGATCTGGGCGCGGCTCCAACCGAACTCGCGCTCGATCGGCAGGATGAAGGGGCCGATCAGGAAGGCCTGCAGCGCCAGGCAGGAATAGCCGAGCATGCCGCCGAGAACGAGCGGCCAATTCCGGCCCCACTCACCGCCATGCGGCTGATCGCGGCATGCATCAAGCATCTGGGACGGCCGTCCGAATCTAACTCAGCGGCCACCAAAGGCCCAGCTTAACTCGATGCCGTAAAGACGCGGCGTGCCGCGATACAGCAGGTTGAAAGGCTGGCCCGGGGTCAGCTGTGTGGCGTTCACATTATATTTCTTGTTGGTCAGATTGGTGCCGAACAGCGACACGGTCGCGCCGGTATCCTCGAGCGGCAGCGAAACGCGGCCGTTCAGCTGGCCGAAGCCTTTCTGCGACAAGCCCGGCACATTGACCACGATGAACTCGGTCCGGCTGCGATAGGAGTAGTCGGCGTGCATCGATAGTGTGCCGAGGCTCGACAGCGGCAGGTTGAACGTACCGCCCAGGCTGTAGGTATATTTGGCCACGAGCGGGAATCTGTTCGCCGACAGGTCCGGCGCGTTGGGCAGGTCGCTCAGGACGAAGCGATCATATTGCGCGTCGGTATAGGCGAAGGTTCCCTCAAGCGTCAGCAGGTCGATGGGCTTCACGAAGACTTCCGCCTCGACGCCCTTGATCGTCGCCTTGGCCGCGTTGTCGATCCTCTGCACCGTTCCGCCGGTGAGCGGATCAGTCAGGATGCGGCGACGCTGGATGTCGCTGTACTTGGTCCGGTAGACGGCCAGGTTGGTGCGCAACACACCGTCCAGCCAGGTCGCTTTGATGCCGCCCTCGATATCGTTGGCGACTTCCGGACGATAGGGAGTCTGCTGGCCCAGCGCGGTGATTGACAGGTTGAAGCCGCCGGCCTTCTGGCCGCGGCCCGCACGGGCGTAGATCAGCAGGTCGCGGGTCGGCTTGTAGTTGATCGTCGCATCCCACGACCAATAGCCGTAGCTGGCGTCGAACGTGCCCTTGCACACGCCGGCCGTGTCGCGCAGCGCGGCGGGCAGCAGGCAGGCTCCGCGGAACACGTCGCCAGCGATCAGGCGCCGCTTTTCCTTGGTGTAGCGGACACCGCCACCTACCGACAGCTGCTTGAACAGGTCGAAATCTGCATGGGCATATCCGGCTGCGGACTGGTTCCGGCCGCTTGCATTGCGCAGCAACTGCAGCCCGTAGAGATTGACGGTGCTGGTGCCGGTCTCACGGAAATAGAAGCCGCCGAGCACCCAGTTCAGCCGGTTTTCCACCGCCTTGCCGCTCAGCTGCAGCTCGGCGCTGTTCTGCTTCTGCTTCTCGGTTGAGATGACGTCGTTGTTGAGCACCGGATAGCCGTCGCCATCGGTGTTCGACTGCAGGTTGATCTGGCGATTCGCGAGGGTGAGCCTGCTGGAAATCGCGTCGCTGAACTCATAGGTGCTGTCGAGCGAAATGTCCTGGGTGCCAAGGCTGTCGTCGCCGCTCGTCCCGCTCGACGTGGTGTAGAAGCCGACCGGCGGGGTGTTGCCAAGGCCGGGTCCGGTCGGCACCGGCATGTTGACCGTGTTGTCGGCGTTCACCTTGGAGTAGCGGATGACGGTATCCCAACGATCGGTTGGTGTCACCCGCAGCTGGCTGCGCAAGGAGAAAATATCAAGCGAGTTTAGATGCTTGCCTGTCGGTACGTTGTTCAGCCAGCCGTGGCGATACTGATAGCTCGCCGACACGCGCGCAGCGATCTTGTCGTCGATCACCGGGATGTTCACCATCCCATCGAACTTCCTCATGTCGTAATTGCCGGCGCCGACGTTCACCTTCGCGTCGAACTGGTTCTGCGGCTTCACCGTGGTGATGAGGATCGCGCCGCCGGTGTTGTTGCGCCCGAACAGCGTGCCCTGCACGCCGCGCAGAACCTGCACATTCTCGACGTCGAACAGCGTGGTCACCGCGCCCGAGGTGCGGCCGATATAGACGTTATCGACATAGAGGCCGATCGGCGAATCGGCATTGATCGACGAATCCGCCGAGACCTGGCCGCGCAGCGACGCATTGAACAGCGTGCTCGAACGCGGACCCTGCACCAGCACCAGGCCGGGCGTGCTCAGCGCAAGGCCGCGGATGTCGGTGATGTTCTTCTGGGTGAGCTGCGCGCCCGAGAAGGCGCTGACCGCAACGGGCACCGACTGGAGCGTTTCCGCACGCTTACGGGCCGTGACGATGATGTCCGCGACCTCCGTCGCCGAGCCGCTGGCCGCCGCCTGCGCGAGCGCCCCGGATTCCATCGCCAGCGCCGATACACCGGCGGTGACCAGGCACATCCAACGCACCGAGCGCAGCCGCCGGTTGTGGCCGGCAACAGTGTGACTCTTGGTATCGATCATGATTTCCTCCCCATTGGTACGGTGGCGACCGCTTTTTTTTTGACGTAACTCAAAGGGATGGCCCTTGCGGACTCGGCCCCGACAACACTCTTCGGACCCTCTACCCTCGCGTTTTGCCATCCGGATCGGTAGCGTTACTCGAATCCCGGAGGGCCTCACATCCGCCATTTCGTGTACTTGAAACTCAAAAGAACGCAATTAAAAATACAAAACTGGCGAGAAGCGCAGCGAATGCATGCGTGCGGTGGCGAATGGGCCGATTGCCTTATGCGAATGCCGTAGGCAGAGGCGCATGGATGATTTTCCCACCAATCCCGGAGCGAGCAGTGACGATTTCGACCGAAGACGACGGACCCGTTCGCACCATCCTTCTCGATCGCCCGGCGGCGATGAACGCGCTGTCGCGCGCGCTCCGGGACGATTTGTGCACGGCAATACGCATGGCACAGGCCGACGACAGCGTGCGCGTTATCCTATTGAGCGGCGCGGGCGGGCGCGCCTTCTGCGTCGGGCTCGACCTCAAGGAACTGGCCTCGCGAGAGGATATGGATGCGCCGCTGGGCGCAGACATCTTCGCAGACGATGTCGTCGCCGCGATCGAGCGTTGCAGGAAACCGGTGATCGGCGCGATCAACGGACCGGCCATCGCCGGCGGATTCGAGCTCGCGCTCTCCTGCGACATGCTGATCGCCAGCGAGACCGCGAGCTTCGCGGACACCCATGTCCGCGTCGGCCTGCTGCCAGGGTGGGGCCTATCCCAAAAGCTGTCGCGGATGATCGGCATCGGCCGCGCCAAGGAGCTGTCGCTGTCCGGCAATTCGCTCGATGCCGCCACCGCCTGCGCTTGGGGGCTGGTCAACCGGGTCGTGCCGGCCGACCGGCTGCTGGACGTCGCTCGACAGCTTGCGCACGACATTGCCAAAGCCGACCCCGAAGCGGTGCGCGGCTATAAGCGGCTGATCGACGAGGGCTTCGCGCTGTCGTATGGCGAGGCGCGGGCGTTTGAGGCGGTGATCGCGGACGCGGCGAATGGCGAGGTCAGCGCGCGCCAGATCGCCGATCGCTGGCAGGCGCTGATCGCCCGTGGACGCGAGCAGAAATCGCCGGCGGGCTGACCGCCGGCCGGCGGCTCAGGCCGCGCTTTCCAGGAAGGCGATCGACTGTGCGTTGAAGTCGGCGCATTCCTCGACCATGTACCAATGGCCGCAGCGGTTCGAGACGATCAGCTTCACGTCCGGCGCGCGTTCCGCCAGGATGAGCCCCTGGGCAACCGGGATGAACTTGTCGCGCGATCCCCAGAAACACAGGATCGGGACTTTCAGCTCGCCCAGCCGCGCGACATGATCGCGGACCCGCCGACGCATCCAGACCTCCTTGGGCTGGCCGAGCGCGATGGCGAAGCGCTCGGTCACCGATTCCTCGGTCAGGCAGCCGGGGTCGTGGACGAGGAAGGCCAGCACCTTGCGGAAATCGGCGATGTCCTGTGATCCGCTCGCCAGCCATTGCTGGATCGCGTGGAGACCGACCTGATAGGGCACGAAGGTCGGAAGCGGCGCCAGCCCGCCCGGCGCCATCAGGATCAGCCGCGGCACAAGGTGCGGATGGGCTAGGGTGAAGGCGATCGCGAGCGATCCGCCAAGCGAATTGCCCACCGGGACGACCTGCTCGATGCCCAGCCCCTCCACCAGCTCACGGAAATGCTCGACATAGAGGTCGGTGGTATAGTCGATGTCGGTCGGCTTCGAGGAATAGCCGAAGCCCAGATAGTCGATGGCGAGGCAGTGATGGCCGGCCTCGGCGAATATCGGATAGTTGAGCTTGAAGTTGCTGTATCCGCTCGCCCCCGGCCCGCTGCCGTGGAGGAACAGCAGCGATGGACGGCCGGCCGTATACGTGCCGGCCTCGTGATAATGGATCTGATAGCCGTCCCGGGTTCGGAAATATTTGCCTTCGGGAATCGGGCGCGCCTGTTCGCTGGTCATTTCTTCTCCGTCGACGATCTTATCGTCCTTGCCATGGGCCATCGGGCGCCGCCGCCCCGCGCCCTGCTCAGCCCGCCGCCATGATCTCGGCACGGCGCGCCTCGTCGTCGGGGCCGCTCGCTATGCCGGGGATGGTGTAGACGCCTTCGGAGCGGCGCAGATAGTCCGAGACCTTCGCACGTGGATTGTAGAACTGCTTGTACCAGGTCCGGACCTTCGTGAACTTGCCGTCGATCGGCAGTTGCATAGGGTTGAAGCAGGCTTCCTTGTTCGCCCAGATCTCATAATCCTGCGCGATGCCCGAGAAGCTGATCGCCTGCAGATTGCGGGCGGTGGCGAGATCCTCCTCGGTCGGCACCCGGTCCGCGATCTTGACCAGCGCGCCGTGCCAGAGCCGCACGGTGCCGTCGTCGACTGGCGTATGGGTGATGAACATGATCGAGTCGGTCGCGCCGCTGTAACGCGAGAGCAGGATGCCCGGGCCGGTATAGAAGGTGTTGAAGTCGGTCGGCGGACCACCTTCGCCGAACAGATCCCAACCGGCGCTGCCCAGCCTCTGCCACGCTTTGTGCCCGCGCAGCTCATTTTCGAAATAGACCGGCGACGAGGCGTGGATCGGCTGCAGGTGCTGGACGTCGGAGATATTGTCGACCACCTCGATCGGGTGGATCGGCAGCACGCCGAGATCGTCGAAATGCCAGCGCACCCAGGTCGGATTGTCCCACTGCGGGATCGCCGGCAGTTCATATTCGGGCTCGCCGCCCTCGGGATCGTGCCAGAAGAAGATCGCGTTGTACCGCTCTACGATCGTGTAGGAATCGATCTTGGCATTGGACGGGATCGTATCGAAATTGGGAATCTCGACGCACTTGCCGTCAGGCCCGTATTTCCAGGCGTGATAGGGACAGCGGATGCACTCGCCCTCGATATGCTTGCCCTCGCGCACGATGAACGAGGTTGTGTTCTTGCCGATATGCGTCTTCATGTGCGCGCAATAGGCGCCGACCATATGGGCCTTGCCGCTTTCGCCGCGGTACAGGACCATATCCTTGCCGAAGAACCGCACGTTCATCGGAGTGGACGTCAGCTTCTCGGCATCGGCCACCATGAACCAGCCGCGAGGGAATGCATATTCCCCGAGCCCATAATCCGCTGACGTCGCCATATTCCGTCTCCTGTCTCATTCCATGGGGGTCTGGAACCTATCGGCCGCCGGCCGCGGCCTGCGGCTGGCCCGTCGCCGCTGTAGCGCGTTCGGCCAGCTCGCGCACCGCGCGCCGATCGATCTTGCCCATGGCGTTGCGCGGCAGCTGCGTCGAGAACAGCCAGTGCGCGGGCCGCTTGTAGCGCGCCAGCCGTTCGGCCAGCCGGCCGCCGAGTTCGGCCTCCAGCGCGTCGGCGGTGATCGCCGGGTCGTGCTCGATCACCGCGACCACGATCTGGCCCAGCCGTTCGTCAGGTACACCCACCACGACGCTCTCGCGCACCCGGGCGTCCTCCTGGATGATGTTCTCGATCTCGGGAGGATAGATGTTGGCGCCGCCCCGCAGGATCATCTCGCTGCGCCGGGCATTGATGAACAGCAGGCCGGAAGCCTCGCGATAGCCGAGGTCGCCGGTGTGGAGCCAGCCATCGGCCAGCGCTTCGCGGGTCGCTCCGGGCAACCGCCAATAGCCGAGCATCGGCGTATAGACATCGGCCCATTCGCCGTGCCGAGCGGCGCGAACGCAGATTTCGCCGCTCTCGCCATCGGCCGCCTCGCTGCCGTCGTCGCGGAGAATGCGCACGTCGAGATGCGGTAGGGGCCGTCCGATCGCCCCCTCCACAAGCCGATCGCCAAGGGCCAGTTCGGTCACGATCCCGGGCGCCTCGGACAGCCCATAGGCGTAGAGCAGCGGCCTGCCCATCCGCGCAGCGTAGAGATCGTGCAGCTTGCGCGACGGCGGTGCTCCGGCGGTGGCGAGATAGACGAAGCGGGTCAGATCGGCCGACGCATATTCGGGCCGGGTCAACAGATCGTAGAGGATCGGCGGCGGCACCCGAAAACCATCGATTCCCGTGGCGTCCGCCCACTCCAGGACGCCTTCGGCGTCGAGCCGATCCATGCAGACCAGGGTGACCCCGTGGCGGAGCGCGGCGAGGCCGTGGTTCATCATGATGTTGGCGGTGGTGAGCGCCAGCGCACAGCCATAGCGGGTCACGCCCGCCGGCATCGCATTGACGGTGGCGACCATCAGGTTGTGCTGGCTGTGGACCACCCCCTTGGGCTTCCCCGTTGTGCCGCTGGTGTAGGCGATGATCGCCGGCGCGAAGGGGTCCACCGCCACACCTGGCGCAGCCGCGCCCGCATGGTCGGCGATCAGCCGCCGCCAGCCGTCATCCGCGGTGGCGGGCTCCATCGTGATGGTCACGCGCAGATCGGGCAGATCGCCGCGATGGACCGCCACCTCGGCGAGCGAAGCCTCGTCGGCGATATACAGCGCCACGCCGCAATCCCTGAGTTGCGCGGCCTTCTCGATCGGCGAGAGCAGGCGCGAGATACCGGTCCAGATCGCTCCGATGCGAAGGCAGGCATGGAAGGCGATGACGAGTTCGGGATCGTTGCGCCCCGTCACCGCGACCCGATCGAGCGGCGCGATGCCGAGTGCCAGCAACCCCGCCGCCGCCGCGTCGATCGCAGCATCGCATGCAAAGAAGGAATAGCGCCGGTTTCGGCCGATCAGCGCGGGATGGTCGCCCCGCTCTGCCACGCTGCGCTCAAGCGCGGCCGCGACCGTCTGCGGCGGCACCGGGCTCGGCATGCGCGCGGCGGGCGGCAGGAGCCCCAGCTCTTCGAAGACCGAATCGTCCAGCATGCCTGCCATCCGCTCTCAGCGCCCACGCGGCAGGCCGAGCAGCCGCTCGCCAACGATGTTGCGGCGAATCTGCGAGGTGCCGCCGGCGAGTGTACGCAGCCGGGAGGCGAGATAGCGGCGCGGCCAGCGATCGCCTCCGTCCATCTCCAGCGCGCGCAGACCCATGATGTCGGTCGCCAGCTCATGGACGCGCTGTACCAGCTCGGTCGCATAGATAGCGGCGATCACGCCTTCGGGCCCCGGCATCGGATCGCGCATTCCACGCGAGATGGTCATATAGGTCATCGCCCGAAGCGCCGCGGCCTCGGCGCGCGCCGTCGCCAGCCGCTCGCCGATATTGCCGCTCTCGATCGCTGGCCGGCCGGTCTCGTCGGTGGTGGCGCGCGCCAGCCGGATCAGCTGCTCGACGGTCCAGGCCACACCCATCCGTTCGCCGAGAGTCGCCGTGCCGCGCTCGAAGCTGAGCGTCGTCATCGCCGTCTTCCAGCCATTGTGCAGGCCGCCGACCACATTATCGAGCGGAATGCGGACATTGTCGTAGAAGACTTCGCAGAAATGCACCTCGCCATCGAGCGACCGGATCGGCCGCACGTCGACCCCGGGCAGATGCATGTCGCAGATCACCCAGCTCAGGCCGGCATGGCGCTGACTACCTCGCTCGGTGCGGATCACCAGCTCCTGATAATCCGACAGATGCGCTCCGGTGCTCCAGATCTTGGTGCCGTTGATGACGATGCTGTCGCCGTCGACATCGCCCGTGGTGCGCAGCGCGGCGAGATCAGATCCGGCGTCCGGCTCGGAAAAGCCCTGGCACCAGGGTGTCTCGCCGCGCAATATCGGGGGAAGGTATTTCTGCTTCTGCTCGGGCGAACCCAGCGCGATCACGGTCGGCCCGGCATGGTTCAGCGCGACGAAGAATATCCCTTCGGCCGGCGCGTGCGCCAGCGTGACCTCCTCAAACCAGATCAGCTGCTTCATCAGCGAGAAGCCGCAGCCACCATATTCCTTGGGCCAGGAAATTCCCGCCCAGCCGCCGTCGTAGAGCTTCTTCTGCCAGGCCTTCTCATAGGCGAGCCGCTCCAACCCGGGCGCCGGCAACGGTTCTTTCGGCTTATTCTCGTTCAGCCAGGTCCGTACCTCGTCGCGGAAAAGCAGTTCGTCTTCGGTATAGTCCAGATTCACGCATCACCCTCCTGGTCGCGCAAGCTCGAAGCCAGCGCGCTGGCCGCATTCAGCATGTGCGCGCGCATACGCCGCGCCGCGGCCTCGCCATCGCCCTCGTTGATCGCCCGAATGACGTCCTGATGCTCGCCGCGGGACAGGGCGAGGCGGCCTTTCTTGCGCAGCTGCATGCGACGCATCGCCGCCAGCCGCGCGCGCACCGACAAGGCCTGCTCGATCAGGAAGCTGTTGTGGGTGCCATAATAGAGCGCTTCGTGGAATGCGGTGTTCAGTTCATCATAACGGTTCACGTCGTCGATCTCGACCAGCGCCTCGGTCTGCTCGTGGAGCCGGATCAACTCGCTCCGCTCCAACACCGTAAGCCTGTAGGTCGCGAGCCGCACGCATACCGCCTCGATCTCGGCCATCGCCTCGAACATCTCCATGATCCGTGTCGGCGTGAGCCGCGCGACCACCATCCGGCGGCCGATGGCCTCGACGAGGCCGCTGGCCTGAAGCTGACGGATCGCGTCGCGCACCGGGGTGCGCGAAACGCCATATTGATCGGCGATCTGCTGCTCCTCGAGCACCGTGCCCGCCCGCAGCTTTCCCGACGAAACCGCATCTGCCAGCGCACTGCGTACCTGGTCCGACAGCGTCGGCCTGCGTTCCCCGTTCATTATATCCTCTCGCAAAAGACGATCGAGCTGGTGCTGCCGAAGCCTCTTGGCAACCTACACCGTCTCGTATACGCAGGATGCGAAACTTTGCCAATGGGCATACTTGAAACTAAAAACAACGGCATTATGCACCTCCAAATGGGCTTGAGAGGAAGAATGAGCCGAACCTCGCTCGCAGGCATTGTCCATGGTTTTTCCATGCAGGGGCGCGCGCTCCTGCAGAAATTGCTGCCGCCCTATGCCAGCGAGCTTAAAGACAAATTTTCGACTGTCGATATGCTGTGTGCGCTCGCTCGCGACCTGGTTTCGACCCGGGGCGAGGCATCCGGCGCCGCCATCGCGATTGAATTGCTGCGGGTCTACGAGGAGGCCGACGCCGATGCCCGGCTCGGCTTTCTGGGCCAGCTGGCCAGCAGCTTCAATCCGGACCGCGCCGCCATGGAACGGGCATGGGATCGCTTCCAGGACGAGGGCTGGCCAGCGCTGGCCGCGTTGGCCCAGGCGGCGGAAGCGCCCCGGCAGGAGCTGTTCCGGCGGCTGAACCTGGCGCCGGCCGGTATCGCCGCGATGGTGCACATGCGTGAGCATCTGTCCAAGATGCCCGATCGAGCGCAGGCGGCGATCGTCGACGCCGACCTTTTCCACGTCCTGCAATCCTGGTTCAACTGCGGTTTCCTGACACTGGAGGCGATCAGCTGGTCGTCGCCCGCGAGCCTGCTCGAGCGCGTGATCCGCTACGAGGCGGTGCACGATATCGGCGGCTGGGCCGAGCTGCGTCGCCGCCTCGAGCCCCGCGACCGCCGCTGTTTCGGCTTTTTCCATCCAACCATGCCCGAGGAGCCGCTGATCTTCGTCGAGGTGGCGCTCACCCTTGGCACGCCGGCCGGCATCGGCGAGGTGCTGGCGCCGGCGTGGCCCGGCCTATCCGATGTTGAGGCCGACACCGCCGTCTTCTATTCGATCAGCAACTGCCAGCCGGGCCTGCGCGGCATCTCTTTCGGCAGCTTTCTTATCAAGCAGGTCGCCACCGCGCTGAAGCGCGACCTGCCGAACCTGAAGCATTTCGTTACCCTGTCGCCGATCCCGGGCTTGATTGGATGGCTCGCCAGGCAGGACGCGGCGTTCGCCCGGCTCGCCGCAGCCAGCGATACCGATCTCGAAAGCCATCGCGACCGGTTGATGGACAGCGCCGTCCACTATCTCGTAGACGCCAGGAACGAAGCCGGCTGGCCGCTCGATCCGGTCGCGCGCTTCCATCTCGGCAACGGCGCCCGGCTGGAGCGGCTGAACTGGGGCGCGAACCTGTCGCCGAAGGGGCGCGGGCAAAGTGCCGGCCTGATGGTCAATTACCTGTACGATCTGCCGTCTGTGGAACGGCTGCACGAAAGCTACGCCAACAAAGGGGCTGTGCCCTTGGGCTCCCCCTTCCAGCAGATGCTCCAGAAGATCAGGACGGGCGCCGGCAAACGCATGGAAAGGCACTGATGACCAATTTGTACAGCCGGCTCGAAGCATGCTTTCCCGATGATCGCAACACGCTGTTCGTGAAGCTGGCCGGTGGAGAGACGCTATCCTATGGCGAGGCGGAGGCGGCCTCGGCCCGCTATGCGAACGCATTGGGTGCGCTGGGTGTCGTCGCGGGCGATCGCGTGGCGATCCAGGTCCGCAAGAATATCGAGATGGTGCTGCTCTATCTGGGCTGCCTGCGCGCGGGAGCGGTGCTACTGCCGTTGAACACCGCCTATGTCGCGTGCGAGCTGCAATATTTCCTCGACGACGCGGAGCCGACGCTGGTCGTGTGCGATCCCGCCGACGCAGCATCGATCGCCGGGCTCGTCGGCGACGGCTGCACCGTCCAGACGATCGGTGGCGACGACGGCGGTACCTTGCCCGCGCTGGCGCGCGCCCAGTCCGGCCGCTTCGAGACGGTCGCCTGCGAGGACGACGATCTGGCGGCGACCCTCTACACGTCGGGCACCACCGGCCGCTCGAAGGGCGCGATGCTCAGCCATGGCAATCTTGCCTCGAACGCCTTGACGCTGCGTGACGCCTGGCGCTTCACCGCGGACGACGTGCTGCTGCACGCGCTGCCGATCTTCCACACGCACGGCCTGTTCGTCGCGACCAACGTGGTGCTCGCCTCCGGCGCATCAATGACCTTCCTGCCGGAGTTCCAGATCGATGCGATGATCGAATGGATCGGCGAGGCCACGGTGATGATGGGGGTGCCGACCTTCTACACCCGGCTGCTCGCCGACGGCCGCTTTACCCGCGAGCTGACCGCGCACATGCGGCTGTTCATTTCAGGTTCGGCGCCATTGCCCGCCGACGTACACGAGGAGTTCAGGGAACGCACCGGCCACGCCATCCTGGAACGCTACGGGATGACCGAGACCAACATGAACACCTCCAACCCATATGAGGGCGATCGCGTCGCCGGCACGGTCGGCCCGCCGCTGCCCGGCGTCAGCGTCCGCATCACCGATCCGGAAACCGGCGCGGTGTTGCCTCAGGGCGAGATCGGCATGATCGAGATCAACGGACCCAATGTCTTCCGGGGCTATTGGCGGATGCCCGAGCGCACCGCGAGCGAGTTCCGTGACGGCTATTTCATTTCGGGCGATCTCGGGTTCATCGACGAACGCGGCTATGTTTCGATCGTCGGTCGGCAGAAGGATCTCATCATCGCCGGCGGGTTCAACATCTACCCCGCGGAGGTCGAGAAAGCGATCGCCAGCCTGCCGATGGTTCGCGAGGTGGCCGTGATCGGCCTGCCGCACCCTGACCTCGGCGAAGGGGTGGCCGCGGTGGTCGTCCCCCGCGAGCCCGTAGGCGCCGACGCGGAAGCGCTGCTCGCCGGGCTGCGCGGGCGGCTCGCCCGCTTCAAGCACCCGCGCGCGATGATTTTCGTGGACAGCCTGCCGAAGAATGCGATGGGTAAGATCCAGAAGGCGGCGCTGCGCGAACAATATCGCGACCGTTTCCAGGGCGAGCCGAAGACGGCGGGCCGGCGCGCGCCAGCGGAGCCTGCGCTGCAGAAATTACGCTCGCGCGACGAGCGCGGCAGAGGATCAAGAGGATACTGAAGATGGCGGAGCGGATAGGTTATTTCGGCGATTACCGGAGCAAGCTGGGCGAAAGCCCGGTGTGGGACGATCGAACCGGCACGCTCAGGTGGATCGACGGCCTGAGCGTGTTCGCCGACGAAGGCCTGATTCTCGGCGCCGATGTCGACGGCCGCAGCCTCGACCCGATCCGTTGCCCCAAGGCGATTGGCGCGATTGGCTTGGCCGAGGACGGCTTCGTCGCCTCGCTTACCGACGGTTTCTACCATATCGGCCGGACCGGACAGGCCCACCGGCTGGCCTTCGTCGATGCCGAAGACGGCGCGATGCGCTTCAACGACGGCAAGATGGATCGCGCCGGGCAGTTCGTGTCGGGACAGATCGAGAAGATCAAGAAGGACAAGAAATTCTGCGGCACCTGGCGGCTCGACGCGCGCGGCGAGGTCGTCAAGCTGGTCGACGGCATCCACATGCAGAACGCCACCTGCTTCTCGCCCGCCGGCGATATCCTCTATTTCGCCGATACCCATGAGGGCTTGATCCGGGTTCATGCCTATAATCCCGGCAGCGCCGTGCTCGGTGATCGAATCGGCACGATCGATTGCCGGCCCTATAATTCTGATCCCGACGGCGCGACCGTGGATAGCGACGGCAATATCTGGGTCGCGCTGGTCTTCGCCAAGGCGCTCGCCTGCTTCTCGCCCGACGGCAAGCTGTTGCGCCATATCGAGCTGCCGGCGCCCTATCCGTCCTGCCCGGCCTTCGGCGGCGAGAATATGGACCGGCTGTTCATCACGACCGTTTCAGATTCGGGCCGCTTGGTGAAATCGGATCATCCGGAAGCCGGCCGGATCATGGTGATCGACGGGCTGGGTGCGAAAGGTATCCCGGAAACGCGCTGGGCGGGCACGCCCGCGCAGGTCTCAGCATAAGGAGAATGGCGATGAGTGAGCAGCAGATTTCCATCGAGCGGATCGACGGCGTCGCCCGCATCTGGCTCGATCGCGCCGAGGCGCGCAACGCGCAGAGCCGGCAGATGCTAGATCAGCTCGACGAGGCGCTTTCCGCGGCTCAGCGCGATCCCGAGACTCGGGTGGTTGTGCTGGCCGGCCGCGGCGATCATTTTTCGGCAGGCCACGACCTCAAGCAGGCCCAGGCCGAACGCTCGGCCATCTCTGTCGAGAAGCGCTGGGAATATGAGACCGAGCGCTATTTCCAATATTGCATGCGCATCTGGGATTTTCCCAAGCCCACCATCGCGCAGGTGCAGGGCGCGTGCGTCGCCGGAGGCTTCATGCTGGCCAATATGTGCGACCTGATCGTCGCATCGGAGGACGCCTATTTCAGCGATCCGGTGGCCCATGCGTTCGGCGCCGCAGCCACCGAGGTGCTGATCCACCCCTGGGTGCTCGGCCTGCGCCACGCGAAGCAGTTCCTGTTCACCGGTGAGCGCATGCCGGCGCGGCGCGCCTATGAGCTGGGTATGCTCAACAAGG
>Ga0207678_10000427_pt1 | contig 38170 bp, 42 predicted proteins | sample KBSC63metaG_FD_184319 | JGI IMG/M metagenome (GOLD analysis project Ga0207678, IMG submission 184319) | Corn rhizosphere microbial communities from Kellogg Biological Station, Michigan, USA - KBS C6-3 metaG (SPAdes) (version 2) | ecosystem: Host-associated > Plants > Roots > Rhizosphere > Soil ... | reverse complement strand
CCCATGGTCGTGCTGCTGGGCATTCTGATCATTCGCCAGGCCATATTGCCGCCGCTGTTCGGCCTGGTGTGACGGTCTGGCACCGGGACGGCGACGATCTCATCCTCTCTGTCCGGTTGACGCCGGGCGCGACGCGGGAAGAGATTGGCGGCGTCTGGACGGACGACAAGGGCGCAACCTGGCTGCGTGCACGCGTACGCGCCGTGCCGGAAAAGGGAAAGGCCAATGCGGCGCTGGTCGCGTTGCTGGCGAAGCGGCTGGAGTGGCCACGCAGCGCGATTTCACTGGAATCGGGTGACACCAACCGGCTAAAGCGGCTGCGGATCAAGGGGGGCGGTGAGGCGTTGACGCTGGAGCATTTCCAATCGAGATGCGAGCAGCTGACATCTCAGGAAATGCGGTAGCCGCAGCGCCGGGCTTTGCGCCATCATCAAGGAACAGGTTGAAGCATCATGACCATCGGCAAGATCATCGACGGCAAGGCCTTTGCGGAGACGCTTCGTGGCAAGGTCGCGGACGGGGTCGGCGCTTTCATCGCGAAGACCGGGCGCAAGCCGGGGCTGGCGGTGGTGCTGGTGGGCGAGGATCCGGCCAGTTCCGTCTATGTCCGCAACAAGGGCAAGATGACCGTCGCCGCCGGCATGGAAAGCATGGAATTCAAGCTGCCCGCCTCCATAGGCGAGGAGGAATTGCTGGACCTGGTCGAGGAACTGAATGCCGACGACCGGGTCGACGGCATCCTCGTCCAACTGCCGCTGCCATCGCACATCAACGAGGCATCGGTGATCGGCACGATCGATCCCGCCAAGGATGTCGACGGTTTCCATGTCGTCAATTCGGGCCTGCTCGCCACCGGGCAGGAGGCGCTGGTGCCCTGCACGCCGCTGGGCTGCATCATGCTGCTCAAGGATGAACTGGGCGATCTTTCGGGTCTGGAAGCTGTCGTCGTCGGCCGATCCAACATCGTCGGCAAGCCGATGGCGCAATTGCTGCTGGCGGAAAACTGCACCGTCACCATCGCGCACAGCCGCACGCGGGACATCGCCTCCGTCGTGCATCGCGCCGACATCGTGGTCGCGGCCGTGGGCCGGGCGGAAATGGTGAAGGGCGAGTGGATCAGGCCCGGCGCGACAGTGATCGACGTCGGCATCAACCGCGTCACCGATACGGAGGACGGCAAGAGCCGGATCGTCGGCGACGTCGCCACGGCCGAAGCGCTGGCCCATGTCCGCGCCATCACTCCGGTGCCGGGGGGCGTCGGCCCGATGACCATAGCCGTCCTGCTGCGCAATACGCTGGTCGCGGCCCATGCGCGAGCGGGGCTCGCAAAGCCGGAGGGGCTGTGAAGGCGCGCGCCGCGTTCCTGGCCCTGACATTGCTGGCGCTGGCGGGCGCGCGCCCGCCCATGCGCTATCAGCCCGACCCCAGTTCCGTGTTCGCGGCCGAACTCGCCTTCAACCGGCTCGCGCAGCAGAAGGGGCAATGGACCGCCTTCCGCGAAACGGCGGCGGACGAGGCGGTGATGTTCGTGCCGCAGCGGGTGTTGGCGAAGCAATGGCTGAAGGGACGCGCCGACCCGCCTGCCCCGGTAAGCTGGACCCCCTCGACCATCTATGTGTCCTGCGACGGCAATCTGGCGGCCAGCACCGGCGGCTGGAAGCGGCCGGACGGATCGGTCGGCTATTTCACCACTATCTGGCAGCGGGACAAGAAGGGCGAGTGGAAATGGATCATGGACCATGGCGACACGCTCGCCAGCGCCCGTGAAGCGCCCGAATTCCTCATCGGCAAGGTCGCGACCTGCAAGCGCGGCCGCGCCGGGGACGGCCCTCGACCCACCGCCTCGCCGCCGGACCGCAAGGCGACAAAGGGCGAGACACCGCCAGCCCCTCGCGATGAAAGCCTGAGCTGGACCGCCGACGTCGCTGCCGACGGCAGCCGCCGCGTGACCGTACGCATGTGGAACGGGACCGACTATGACATGGTGATCGACGACAGGGTGGCCGCGACGCAATGACGGAACTGTTCATCTCCGCCTTCGTCACCCTGTTCGTCGTGATCGATCCGCCGGGCTGCGCGCCGATCTATGCCAGCCTCACCACCGGGGCGACGCAGATCCAGCGCCGCAGCATGGCGATCCGCGCCGTCGCTATCGCGGCAGGCATCCTGCTGCTGTTCGCGCTATGGGGCAAGCAGTTGCTGGGCACCTTGGGGATCGCACTGGACAGTTTCCGCATCGCGGGCGGCATCATGCTGTTCATCATCGCCATGGACATGGTGTTCGAAAAGCGCACCCAGCGGCGAGAGGACCGGGCGCAGAAGATCGCCGAAACGCCCGAGGTCGAGGATGTGTCGGTCTTCCCCATGGCGATGCCGATGATCGCCGGGCCGGGTTCGATCGCCACGGTCATGCTGCTGATGTCGCGGGCCGAGGGGTTGAGCGAGCGGCTGGTGGTGATCGGCGCGGTGGTCGTGACGCTGGCGCTGATGCTGGGGTCGCTGCTGGCGGCGGGGCCGATCATGGCTTTGCTCGGGTCCAAGATCGAGGCGGTGATCACAAGACTGCTGGGCGTCCTGCTGGCCGCGCTGGCCGCGCAATTCGTGATCGATGGACTGAAGGCGAGTTTCTGAACATCGCGGGGAAAAGCGGCCATGCTTTTCCCTTTCAAACGATGCGACGCCAGAGGCCGGAGCGTCACCCCCTGGCACAAAATCGCCTCAGCGGCTCCAGCGGGCCCAGATCGCAGTAGGCAGCATCAATCCGCGTGCCTCTTCGCGCACCACCAGTTCACCTGCTTCGACGGTGCCCGGCAGATCGGCAAACGCCTGGCGCAACAATTCCCCGATCGCCAGCGCCGACATGCGGACGGCATAGACGGTCAGGAACAGGAAACGGCTGTCCGCGTCCAGCAATTGCCGACAATGCGCGATCAGCCCCGGCAGATCCTCCTCCAGCCGCCACACTTCCCCATCGGGGCCCCGGCCATATTTGGGGGGATCGAGCAATATGCCGTCATAGCGGCGCCCGCGGCGTACCTCGCGCGCCACGAACTTTGCGGCATCGTCGACGATCCAGCGAACCGGCCGATCCTCCAGCCCGGACAACGCCGCATTGGCCCGCGCCTGCGCCACCGACTTCTTGGACGCGTCGACATGCACCATCTGCGCGCCCGCCGCCGCCATCGCCAGCGTGCCCACGCCGGTATAGCCGAACAGGTTCATCACCTGCGCCTGATCACCTGCGCTGACCTTGTCCGCGATCCGGCCGCGCATCCATTCCCAGACCGGCGCCATGTCGGGAAAGAAGCCGAGATGACGGAAGGGGGTGCAGCTCGACTGGAAGGTGACTTCGTTCCAATCCAACGGCCAGCCTTCAGCAGGCACCGGTCGCTCATAGAACCAGCGCCCGCCGCCCTCCTCGTCGGAACCGGGGACGAATTCGCCGTCGGCCTGCCAGTCATCCTGCGCCGGAGCCCACATCGCCTGCGGTTCCGGCCGGATGAAGCGGAAACGGCCATAGCGCTCCAGCTTTCGCCCGTGGCCCGAATCGATCAGGCCATAATCGGACCAGGGCTCACCGATAAGGGTCTGGAGTTTCACCTCAGCCCCTCGGCGTCGCGCGCTCCGCGACATAGGCCGTGACCGCGTCGAAGGTGCCGGGCAGCTTGGCATAGGCCTCTTCCCGTGCGAACAGGTCACCCACGCGCGAGGGCAAGGAGGGGCGAATGCCCGTGGCGCGTTCGACCGCCGTGGGGAATTTCGCCGCATGCGCCGTCGCCAGCGTGACCACAGGCACCGCCGGGTCGAGCTCGGCCGACCGCGCCGCCGCCAGGCCGACCGCGCTGTGTGGATCGATCACCTGCCCGGCCGCATCATAGGCCCAGCGCATGGCCATGGTCATGGCGTCGGCATCGATCCGCGCGGACGTGAACAGCGCCGCCGCGCCGTCCCGCTGCGCATTGGTGAGGCGCATCGCCCTGCTCGTTTCGAAACCCCTCATCTGTTCGGCCAGCGCCTTGCCATCGCGCCCGCCCGCATCGAACAGCAGGCGCTCGAAGTTCGAGCTGACCTGGATGTCCATGCTGGGAGTAGCCGTCGCCACCACCTGCCCCTGGCTGTAGTCGCCATCGGACAGGGCGCGGTGGAGGATGTCGTTGACATTGGTCGCCACCATCAGCTTCGCGACGGGCAATCCCATCTTCGCCGCGACATAGCCCGCGAACACGTCGCCAAAATTGCCTGTCGGGACGGAGAAGGCGACGGAACGTTCCGGCGCCCCCAGGCGGACGGCGGCGTAGAAATAATAAACGACCTGCGCCATCAACCGCGCCCAGTTGATGCTGTTCACCGCCGACAGGTTGAAGCGGCGCGCGAAATCGGCGTCGTTGAACATCGCCTTCACCAGCGCCTGCGCATCGTCGAAGCTGCCGTCAATGGCGATGTTGTGGACATTGGGTGCCCGCACCGTCGTCATCTGCCGCCGCTGCACATCCGACACACGGCCTTCCGGGTGCAGCATGAAGATATCGATCTTGGCACGGCCGGCGACCGCATCGATCGCCGCCGACCCGGTATCGCCGGATGTCGCGCCGACGATGGTCAGATGATCGTCCCGGCGTGACAGGAAACGCTCGAACAAATGGCCGAGCAGTTGCAGGGCCACGTCCTTGAACGCCAACGTCGGCCCGTGGAACAGTTCCAGCAGCCAGTGGCGATGGTCAAGCTGCACCAGCGGCGTCACCGCATCATGGCTGAACCGGCCGTAGGCGGCGGTGCACAGTTCCCGCAATTCCTCTTCGCCCAGTGATCCGGCGACAAAAGGCGCCATGACCCGCACTGCCGTTTCCACATAGGAGAGGCCCGCCAGCGCACGTATCTGCTCAGCGGAAAAGCTGGGCCAGCTTTCCGGCACATAGAGCCCGCCATCGGACGCCAGCCCCGCCAGCGTCACATCCTCGAACCCGAGCGCGGGCGCGCTCCCTCTGGTGCTTACATAGTGCATGATGGGGTAGCGCGGTAACGCCGGACGCGCCTCCGGGCAAGCTTTTAAGGTCGCGGCTTCCGCTTGCGCAGCGCGAGGACATAGATGATCGCCGCGATCCCCGCGAAGAAGAACCACTGCACCGCATAGGCCAGGTGATTGTTCGGCACGTCGGCCACATTGGGCGGGGCCAGCGGCTTGAGGCCAGGCACCGGCTCTCCGGCGATCAGCATGGGCCGCAAGGGCATGGCCTTGCCGCCGATCCGCGACAGGAGCGAACGATGGTCCGGCTCCTCCCCGATCCAGCCGCGCATCTGCCCCCCCCGCCACTGGGGTTTGGCGTCCGGCGTCCTGGCGACGCCCGCCGCGACCAGCACCCCCGGCCCCTCGATACCCGTCGCGCATTCGGCGATGTAGCGGTAGCCGACCGACCCATCGGCCGCCCGTCCGGCTTCGCTGTGCCAGCGGACGACACGCAGGCAATGGGCGGAGGAGCGTCGAAACAGAAGGTCGGCGGGCACAGGCGGATAGGCCGGAAAGGTGACGGCGGGCCGGGCCGGATTCGCCGCGACGAGGCTCAGCATCGCCTCCTTCTCCGCCCTGCGTTGAAGCTGCCAGATGCCGAGGCCGACCATCACCAGCACCGCCGCCGCCACGATCAGCGTCGGGACAAGGGGGAAGCGCCGGCTCATGGCTGGCGTTCCCCTTCGGTCAACCGCCCCTCGCGCGCCTTGTTGCGATATTCGAGGATGAGCAGCGCGCCCTTCGCCACGCGCAGGCTGCCGATCACCGCGACCACGGTCAGCGGCGTCCAGAGCAGGATATGCAGCCAGAGCGGCGGATGGACCTTCAATTCCAATATCAACGCCATCGCCACCATCAGCGCGCCGATGATCAGCGTCAGGAACGCTGCGGGCCCGTCGCCGACATTGAACTGGCCATAGTCCAGCCCGCAGTTCCTGCACGACGCGGCAAAGCCCACAGGCCCCGCGAACAGAGTCGGCGCGCCGCATTGCGGACAGGCTCCCCTCGCCGAAGCGATCAACAGCGGCTGCGGCTCAGGGGATTGTGGGTCTGGCGGGGACATGGGCTCAGGCATAATGCCCCCGGCCGGAAAAGAAAACGGCCGGAGCAGGTCCGGCCGTTTTCTGTAAATCGATCGGCGAAAGGATCAACCGCCGTGCACCGGCGCGCCCCAGCCGCCCCACACATAGATGGCGACGAAAAGGAACAACCACACCACGTCGACGAAATGCCAGTACCAGGCAGCCGCCTCGAAACCGAAATGCTGGCGCGGGGTGAAGTCGCCCTTGTGCGCGCGGATCAGGTTCACCAGCAGGAAGATGGTGCCGATCAGGACGTGGAAGCCGTGGAACCCGGTCGCCATGTAGAAGGCCGAGCTGTACGGACTGCCGCCGAAGGGGAACGGCGCATGGGCATATTCATAGGCCTGGATCGACGAGAAGAGGGCGCCCAGGATAACCGTCAGCGTCAATCCCTTCTTCAGGCCGTCGCGATCACCATGAATCAGCGCATGGTGCGCCCAGGTGACGGTCGTGCCCGAACAGAGCAGGATCAGCGTGTTGAGCAGCGGCAGTTCGAAGGCGTTCATCACCTCGATGCCCTTGGACGGGAACATGCCCTCGATCGGCGCCAGCTGGCTGGGGAAGAGCGAGAAGTCGAAGAACGACCAGAACCAGCCCACGAAGAACATGACTTCCGATGCGATGAACAGGATCATGCCGTAGCGCAGGTGAAGCTGCACCACCGGCGTATGATCGCCCGCATGAGCCTCCGCAATGACATTGGCCCACCAGCTGTACATGGTGAACAGGACGCCAGCGACGCCGATCAGGAACACCCAGCCGCCGCCGGCGGGCAGCGCATCGGGATGCATCCACATGATCGCGCCGAAAGCCATGACCAGCGCCGACATGGAGCCGAAAAACGGCCAGATGCTGGGCGGAAGAATATGATAATCGTGGTTCTTGGCGCCTGCCATGACGTTTCTCATCCCCGTTCGCGTTATGATTGTGCCTTAGCTTGGCTTCTTGTCCTGCTCAACAGGATAGAAGGTGTAGCTGAGCGTGATTTCCTGCGTGTCCTTATTGTCGGCATCCGTCAATATCTTGGGATCGACATAATAGATCACCGGCATGCGCACCTGTTCACCCGGCTTCAGCGTTTGCTGGGTGAAACAGAAGCACTGGATCTTGGTGAAATAGGCCCCTGCCTGGAGCGGCGTGACGTTGAAGCTGGCGGAGCCGGTGACCGGCTTGTCCGACATGTTCTTCGCGATGAATATCGCCATGGTGCGCGCGCCGACCGTCACCGTCTGGGTGCTGCGCTCCGGGTAGAATTTCCACGGCATGCCGGGCGCTACGTTGGAATCGAAGCGGATCGACATACGATGCCCGACCGCTTCTGCCACCTGCACGCCGGCAGCGGCGCGCTGCGTGGTGCCGCCATAGCCCGTCCGCTGGCAGAAGATCCGGTAGAGCGGCACCGAAGCGAACCCCAGCCCCAGCATCGCCAGGCCTACGCCGGCCATGCCGATCATGGTGCGCCGGTTGCGGCGATCCCGGTCGAAGGGTGAAGGCGGAAGGCTCGCCATCAATGACCCCCACCGATCTTGGCGATGGTGATCGCGTAGAAGAGAATGACCAGAGCGCCCAGCAGCAGCCCCGTCACGATGGCGCGCGCCTTCTGCCGCGCGCGAATCTGGCCGTCTTCCTCTGGGGTCATGCGGCCACCCAGCGGTCGACGACCACCGCACCGAAAAGGAGGAACAGGTACAGGATCGAATATTTGAACAAGCGCCTTTCCGGCGCCATCCGCGCAGGATCACTCTCGCGCCGGCGCAACACCTGGAAGGCCAGCAATGCGAACAGCGCCGTTCCGAGCAGCGCCGTCGTGCCATAGATCGGGCCTGTCAGGCGCAACAGGACCGGGGCCATGGCGGCCACGGCCATGATGGCGGTGTAGAACCAGATATGGCGCCGCGTCGCCACTTCACCCGAAACCACCGGCAGCATGGGAATGCCGGCGGCGGCATAATCCGTCTTCACGAACAGGGCCAGTGCCCAGAAATGAGGCGGAGTCCAGAAGAAGATCAGCATGAACAGCGCAATCGGAAGCGCGCTGATGTCGCCCGTGACCGCCGCCCAGCCGATGACCGGCGGAAAGGCGCCCGCCGCACCGCCGATGACGATATTCTGTGCCGTGCGGGGCTTGAGCCAGATGGTGTAGACGAACACGTAGAAGAGGATCGACACGGCCAGTACGGCAGCCGCGAGCCAGTTAGCCGCGATACCCATCAGCAGGACCGAGAAGAAAGACAGGCCCACGCCGAAATGCAGCGCGGACTGGCGATCCATCCGGCCCGCGGGCAACGGACGGTTGGCCGTGCGCTTCATCTTCGCATCGATATCGGCTTCATACCACTGGTTGAGCGCGGCGGCCGCGCCCGCCCCCAGAGCAATGCACAGGATTGCAGTGAAGGCGAGGACCGGATGCATATGTCCGGGCGCCGCGAGCAGGCCGCACAGCCCGGTGAAGACGACCAGCGTCATCACCCGCGGCTTGGTCAGCGCGACGAAGTCCCGCCAGTGCGCGGGAATCGTGAAAGCCGAACCTTCGGACATGATCGGCGAACTTGCCATAATCTCCTCACGCGGCGCCCCGGCGCGACGGCCGCGCCGGGACTGCCCTGATTCCAGGATTGGCGGCCTTTACCCCAATCCTTGCGTCCCGGCAAACCGGGACGCCCCCGCCGATGATCAGTCGATGACCGGCAGCGTTTCGAACTGGTGGAAGGGCGGCGGGCTGGACAGCGTCCATTCCAGCGTGGTGGCGCCTTCGCCCCAGGGATTACCCTCCGCCTTCTTGCCGGCGACCAGCGACCAGACAAGGTTGACGAAGAAGATCAGCATGCCCGCGGCCATGACTTCATAGCCGTGGCTCGCCACCTTGTTCCAATAGGCGAACGCTTCCGGATAATCGGGGTAGCGGCGCGGCATGCCCGACAGGCCCAGGAAGTGCATCGGGAAGAACAGCATGTTCACGCCGACGAAGAACACCCAGAAGTGGAGATGGCCCAGAAATTCATTGTACATGCGACCCGACATTTTCGGGAACCAGTAGTAGAACCCGGCGAACAGGCCGAACACCGCACCCAGCGAAAGGACGTAGTGGAAGTGCGCGACCACATAATAGGTGTCGTGCAGCACGTCGTCGACGCCGCCATTGGCCAGCACCACGCCGGTGACGCCGCCCACAGTGAACAGGAAGATGAAGCCCAGCGCCCAGACCATCGGGGTCTTGTAGCTGATGGAACCGCCCCAGATCGTCGCGATCCAGGAGAAGATCTTGATGCCGGTCGGCACCGCGATCACCATGGTGGCGGCGGTGAAGTACATCTTCACGTTCACCGACATGCCGGTGGTGAACATGTGGTGCGCCCAGACGACGAAGCCGACCACGCCGATCGCGACCATGGCATAGGCCATGCCGAGATAGCCGAAGACCGGCTTGCGGCTGAAGGTCGAGACGATCTGGCTGATGATGCCGAAGCCCGGCAGGATCATGATGTACACTTCGGGGTGGCCGAAGAACCAGAAGAGATGCTGGTACAGTTCAGGATCGCCGCCACCGGCCGCGTCATAGAAGGTCGTGCCGAAATTGCGGTCGGTCAGCAGCATGGTGATCGCCGCAGCGAGAACCGGCAGCGCGAGCAGCAGCAGGAAGGCGGTGACCAGCACCGACCAGACGAACAGCGGCATCTTGTGCAGCGTCATGCCCGGTGCGCGCATGTTCAGGATGGTGGTGATGAAGTTGACCGCGCCCAGGATCGAGCTCGCGCCCGCGATGTGGAGCGACAGGATCGCCATGTCGACCGCCGGACCCGCCGAACCGCTGGTGGACAGCGGGGCATAGACCGTCCAGCCGGTGCCCGCGCCATTGCCGGTGCCGCCGGGCACGAAGGTCGAGCCGAGCAGCAGGGCGAAGGCGGGGATGAGCAGCCAGAAGCTGATGTTGTTCATCCGCGGGAAGGCCATGTCCGGCGCGCCGATCATGATCGGCACGAACCAGTTGCCAAAGCCGCCGATCATCGCGGGCATCACCATGAAGAAGACCATGATGAGGCCGTGGGCGGTGATCAGCACGTTCCAGAGGTGATAGGCCTGGTCCAGCGTGGCGGTGGGGCCATCGCTGAACTGCGCCCAGGTCTGGAGATACTGGATGCCCGGCTGCGCCAGTTCGGCACGCATCAGGCCCGAGATCGCGCCGCCGATGATACCGGCAATGATCGCGAAGATCAGATAGAGGGTGCCGATATCCTTGTGGTTGGTCGACATGAACCAACGCTGGAAGAAGGCCGGCTTGTGATCGGCGTCATGATGCTCATGAGCATGATCGCCGTGATGATCTGCGGTAATGGTGGTCATGGCGTCTTGCCCTTACATCAAAGCTTGGCGGCAGGCGCGGCAGCCGGGGCCTGCGCCGTGGTCGCGGGGGGGGCCTTCAGCGTGCCGCCCTGCGAGAGCACCCACTGTTCGAACTGGGCGGGCTCCAGAGCCTCGATCGCGATCGGCATGAAGCCGTGGCGCGCGCCGCAAAGCTCCGAGCACTGGCCGTAATAGACGCCCGGCTTCTCGATCGTGAAGCTCTTCTCATTGAGGCGGCCCGGCACGGCGTCCATCTTCACCCAGAGCGAGGGGACCGCGAAGCTGTGGATCACGTCGGCGCCTGTGATGATCAGCTTGATCGGACGGCCGACCGGCAGGACCAGGCGATTGTCCGGCGCCAGCAGATAGGGCTCGCCATTCGCTTCCGCCTTGTCGCGGGGCAGCAGGTTCGAAACGAATTCCGGAATGCCGTTGTCGGGATATTCATAGCCCCAATACCATTGGTAGCCGGTGACCTTGACGGTCAGCGCATCCTTGGGCGCGGGCTTGTACTGGTCTGCCAGCAGGCCGATCGAGGGAATAGCGATGGCGAGCAGGATCACGACCGGGACCACGGTCCAGACCACCTCGATCACCGTGTTGTGCGAGGTCTTGGACGGCGTCGGGTTGGCGCTGCGGCGGAAGCGGACCATGACATAGAGCATCAGGACCAGAACGAAGATCGAGATGATGGTGATGATCGGCAGCAGCATCTTGTCATGCAGCCAGCGCGCGGTGTGCCCGGTTGGCGAGAACTGCTTCTGAAGAGTGATTTCACCCGGCATCGGCATGCCCTTGCCCAAAGTGGGCTTCATCCGGGGCGGCGCAGCGACCTTCGCCGCTGGCGCGGCCTGTGCGGCGGGCGCTGCTGCATTGCCGGCCGAATCAGCCGCTGCCGTTTCGTTCCCGGCGGCCGGAGCCGCCATCGCGGCATTGTCCTGGGCCAGCGCCGGACCGTTCATGGCGAGCGTAGGCGCAAAGGCCAACAACCCGGCGAGAACGAGCGATTTCACCTTGTTCATAAGCGTCTTCTTACCCCGTAACCCCTTGGCGCCGCTGCAACGAAGACACACGCATACACGTCCCCCCCGCCCGTATCGGTCTGCCGCGGCTTATAAGCATCTTTTTTTACGCCTCAAGCTTCCACAACCAGATTTTCTTCGCTGTTGCAACGCCTAGTTGGTGAGCCTATCTCGCACCCCGCGCGCAATTGCGCATATATGGGGCGAGATCATGGGGCGACCCATGGTGAAAAGGCGTGCCGCATCGCGCCCGAGCGGGGCGGCGTGGGCGAATGGATCAAGACAAGAATGACCGACGAGGAAGTATTAGCGGAATTCAGGGCTGCGGGCGCGTTGCTGGAGGGGCATTTCATCCTTTCCTCGGGCCGCCGCAGCGCCAATTATCTTCAGTGCGCGCGCGTGTTGATGAACGCGGAGCGGGCCGGACGGCTGGCGCGCGCCGTGGTGCAGAAGCTGCCCCGCGAATTGCGGCAGGACATCGATCTGGTGGTGTCCCCTGCGATGGGTGGGCTCATCATCGGCCATGAAATCGGCCGCGCGCTCGACAAGGACGCCGTTTTCCTGGAACGTCCCGAGGGCACGTTCGAACTGCGCCGCGGCTTCGCCATCACGCCGGGACAGAAGGTGCTGATGGTGGAGGACGTCGTCACCACCGGCCTCTCCTCCCGCCAGGCGATCGAGGCGGTAGAGGCGGAGGGCGGCATCGTCATCGCGGAAGCCGCGCTGGTCGACCGTTCCGCCGGAGAAGTGGATCTGGGCGTTCCCTTCTACCCGCTCGTCAGCATCAATTTCCCCGTCTATGACGCGGACCAGGTCCCGCCCGAACTGGCGGCAATCCCCGCGATCAAGCCCGGCAGCCGGAAGCAGTAATAATGTCGCAAACCCCCGCTCATCTGCGCCTGGGCGTCAACATCGATCATGTGGCGACCATTCGCAACGCGCGCGGGGGAACGCATCCCGACCCGGTCAAGGCGGCGCTGCTGGCGGCCAAGGCGGGCGCGGACGGCATCACCGCCCATCTGCGCGAGGATCGGCGGCACATTCGCGATGAGGATATCGCCACGCTGATGGCGGCGCTGACGGTGCCGCTGAACCTGGAAATGGCAGCGACGCAGGAAATGCTGGGCATCGCGCTCCGGCATCGGCCGCATGCCGCCTGCATCGTGCCGGAAAAGCGCGAGGAGCGGACCACCGAGGGCGGGCTGGACGCCGCCGGGCAGATCGACGCTCTCCGCCCCATCGTCGGCGCGCTGGGCGATGCCGGGGTGCGCGTCAGCCTGTTCATCGAACCTGACGCCGCGCAGATCGAGGCAGCCATTCGACTGGGCGCTCCCGTGGTCGAACTGCATACGGGCCGCTACGCGCATCTGGAGGGTTCCGAACGGGCGGAGGAGCTGCGGCGGCTGGCCGATGCGGCGGCGCTGGCGGCGAAGAACGGCATCGAACCGCATGCGGGCCATGGCCTGACCTTCGACAATGTCGGGCCGGTCGCCGCGATCCCGCAGGTCGCCGAACTCAATATCGGCCATTTCCTGATCGGGGAGGCGATCTTCAGCGGGCTGGAGAGCAGCATTCGCGAAATGCGCCGCCAGATGGACCTGGCCCGTTGATCGTCGGCCTCGGTTCCGACCTCTGCAATATCGAGCGGATCCAGAATTCGCTCGACCGCTTCGGGGAGCGGTTCGAGAATCGCGTGTTCACCGATGTGGAGCGGGCGAAGGCCAACCGCCGTCCCTTCACCAAGGCGGGCACGCTCGCCAAGCGCTTCGCGGCAAAGGAAGCGTTTTCGAAGGCCGTGGGCACCGGCTTCAAACGGGGCGTCTTCATGAAGGACATCGGCGTCGTCAACAGCCCAAGCGGCGCCCCGACGCTGCAGCTGAGCGGCGGAGCACTCGCCCGACTCGAATCGCTGGTGCCGGCCGGACATCGGCCCGTCGTTCACCTGACGCTCACCGACGATCATCCATGGGCACAAGCCTTTGTGATTATCGAAGCCTTGCCATTATAAGCGCCGCATCTCTCCAGCCGGAAATCCTCCCATGACGGCAGCCGACATGACCGAAAACGATTCTGCCCCATCCGACCAGCCCGGCCCGGTTTCCGAGCCGGAAAAGGCGTCCGTGAACTGGTGGCACGAGGCGAAAAGCATCACCCTGCTGATCCTGGCGGTGCTGGCCTTCCACAGTTTCGTGGCCAAGCCCTTCTACATTCCCAGCGAATCGATGATGCCCGTGCTGCTGAAGGGCGACCGGCTGGTGGTCAGCAAATATCCCTATGGCTGGTCCTACGTCTCGCCCAGCTTCCATCCGCTGCCCTTCCTGAAGGGCCGGATCTTCGGCCGCATGCCCGACCGTGGCGATATCGTCATCGTTTCGCCGCAGGACAAGCGGGAGGATTATATCAAGCGGGTCATCGGCCTGCCTGGCGACATATTGGAGGTGCGGGGCGGACAGGTCGTGCTGAACGGCGTGCCGGTGCCGCAAAGGGTACTGAAGCCCATCCGCATCCCTGTTGACGGCAACGCCCCCTGCCCACCCGCGCAATTCCCCGGCGCGCTGGTCACGGATGCGAACGGCAAAAGCTGGTGCGAACTGCCGGTGCGGCAGGAAGTGCTGCCCAACGGCAAGACCTATGTCATCATCGATATGGGCCCAAGCACGCTCGACTGGTACGGCCCGGTGCGGATCCCCCCGAATCACGTCTTCCTGATGGGCGACAATCGCGACAACAGCGCCGACAGCCGCGCGCCGCTGGAGGAGAACGGACTGGGCGGACCAGTGCCGTGGGAAGCCATTGGCGGCCGGGCGGAGTTCATCACCTTCTCGCTCGACGGCGATTCATCCTGGAACCCGCTAAGCTGGCTCCATGCCCTGCGCGGTGGCCGAGCCGGGAACAGCCTGCGCCCGGCGAGCGTTACTCCACCGAAATAAGCCTTGCACAGGGGGCCTGGATTGAGCGGGACGAAAATCCACATTGAGGAACCCGGCCCCAGCGAATTGCGCAGCCCGCTGGTCCAGCATGAGATCAAGCGCGCGGGGGTCTGGTTCGCCATCGGCATCGTCATCGCGCTGCTCGTGCTGCTCGCGCAGCCGATCATGCTCATCATGGGCGCATTGGTCCTGACCACGATGATGGATGGTGGCACCCGGCTGCTGGGCCGGGTCCTGCCGATCGGGCGCGGCTGGCGACTGGCCCTGGTGCTGATCGCCGCCCTCGCCTTCCTGATCTATACCTTCTACCTGACGGGATCGAGCCTGGCTGCGCAGGCACAGGCGATGCGGGTCATCGTCGAGACGCAGATCAACCGCATTGGCCAATGGCTGCAACAGCTCGGCATCACCACCACGCCGGAGGATTTCAAGAGCCTGGCGCAACAGGCGATGAGTTCGCTCGGACGGGTGACGGCGGCGGTGGGGACGATGGTCGGTGCGGTCACCAGCGGGGTGATGATGCTGGTGCTCGCCATCTTCATCGCGATAGAACCCAAGCTCTATGAGCGCGGCGTCGCCTGGATGCTGCCGATGGACAGGCGCGGTCGCTTCTACGCCATTGCCGACCGGATGGGCTGGACGCTCCGGCGGCTGATGTTCGGCCGGCTGATCGGCATGACGGTGGAAGGCGTGGGAACCTGGCTGCTGCTTTGGGCCGGCGGGGTGCCGATGGCCGGGCTGCTCGGCATATTGACCGGACTGTTCGCCTTCCTCCCCAATATCGGGTCGATCATCTCCGGCGTGCTGATCGTGCTGGTCGGCTTTTCGGCGGGCGTGAATGCCGGGCTATATGCGTTCGGCGTCTATCTGGTCGTGCAGATCGTCGACGGTTACCTGATCGTGCCGATGGTGGCCAAGCGCGCCACCGATCTGGCCCCCGCGCTCGTGCTGGCGGCGCAAATCCTGTTCGGCGCGCTGTTCGGGATCATGGGTCTGTTTCTCGCCGACCCGATCATCGCGATGATCAAGGTCTATCTGGAGGAGCGGTCGAAGGCGCTGGAAGCGGAGAATGAGAGGAGCGCGGCTGTCCCGGTCACGGGATGATCATTCCTTTTGCTCTTGGATTATAAGGGGACTTCAAGCATCGTGCGAAAAACCGGACAGCGATCATCCGATTGACGATGCCACGACGAAAATTCGGAGGGCATGGCCGCGTCCGATCTGACGCGGCGCGCCAGGATCAACGACTCGGAAAAATGCGGCATCCGGGGACAGGGCGTTCTCGCTCCATGTGAAAAGGCTCAGGCTCTGCCGCAATGGCTTGAGGAGAGACGCGCATGACCGACGGACAGGATCAGCCCCAACGCTTGCCAGAGGACAGAAACTGGATCGGCTCGACCGGACTCGACCGGCGCAAGCTGCTGATGGGCGGGGCATTCGCTGCCGGGTTCGCTGCCGCCTGCCGTCCCATATCCAGCAGCGCGGTCCAGACTTCCGGCGAAGGATTGAAGGAAGAGGCCGTGTCGATCAGGGCGAGCGACGGCTTCGCCATGCCTGCTTTCGTCGCCCGGCCTGCCGCCGCCAGGGCCGCACCGATCATCGTCGTGGTGCATGAGATATTCGGCGTGCACGAGTGGATACGCGATCTTTGCCGCCGCTTCGCCCAGGCGGGCTATTATGCCATCGCGCCCGACCTGTTCGCGCGCCATGGCGACGCGACCAAGGTCGCTGACTTCAAGCAACTGATTGGCACCATCGTTTCCAAGGCTTCCGACGAGCAGGTGTTGAAGGACATCGATGCCACCTATGCCTGGGCGGGCAGCCATGGCGGCGACGGCAGGCGGCGGGGCATGACGGGCTTCTGCTGGGGCGGGCGCGTGGTATGGCTCTACGCCGCCCATAGCAGGGAACTGGACGCGGGCGTCGCCTTCTATGGCCGACTGATCAGCGACAAGACGGAATTGCAGCCGCTGAGCGTCATCGAGCAGGTGAGCCAGCTCAAGGCCCCGGTGCTCGGCCAATATGGCGCGCTCGACAAGGGCATTCCGGTGGCCGACGTAGAGAAGATGCAGGCCGCGCTGAAGATCGCCGGCAAATCGCCGCCCGACGCGATCACCGTCTATCCCGGCGCCGACCACGGCTTCATGGCCGACTATCGTCCCAGCTACAACGAAGCCGCCGCCAAGGCCGCCTGGCAGGCGACGCTCGACTGGTTCGGCAAATATGTGAAAAAATAAGGGCGCCGCCGGCGCGAACCCCCTATTTCTGCTTCATCGCCTGAACGGCCGCCAGCGTGCTCTTCACATGGCCGGCATAGTTCATCTCGCTATGGACGAAGGCGATGCGGCCACTCGGCGCAATGACATAGGAGGTACGGTCCGTCATGCCCGGCTGCATCTTCAGCGCCACGTCATAGCCCGACACGATGGCCGGCCCGGCCGATGCCACGGCGAACTTGCCCGCGCATTCCTTCGTGGAGAAGGCGACGAGATCGTTTACCGGATCGCCCGACATGCCGATGACGGTTGCGCCCGCTTTCCTGAAATCCTCGATATGTTCGGCAAATTCCCGCGCTTCGGCGGAACAGCCGGGCGTGAACGCCTTCGGGAAGAAATACAGCACCACCGGGCCGCGCTTCAACTGATGCGACAGCGTCAGCGTGAAGGTCTTGCCCGCGAGCGCGCCGCGGGTGGTGAAGTCGGGCGCCTTGGCCCCGACGGCCAGCGCGGCCATGGCGCCGTGAGAACCGGCGGCGGCAGCGGCAAGGGCGAGCGCGATCTTCAGGCTTCTCATCATCGCTTTCCTCTTCTTCCAGGCATATTCGCTCAGGCTCGGGCAGGCGACGCCGACATGCCATCGCGTTCGGCCATGGTGATGGCCGCAACGCTCGACGCGCGCAAGCCCGCCAGTGCGCTCGCTTCCACCGCGAGCAAAGAAAACATCTCCCTTCCCGGCCCGGCCGTGGCATAACGCCCCTCTCGACTGGAGGACAGCAGGAATGAAGCAGGAAGGCGGGCGGCCCGGAACCCATTGGCGAAGCGCCGGTTTTCTTCCCATGCGCGCAATGATCCTCCTGCCGCTGCTTGTCCTTGCGGCGTGCAACGACAAGCCGGGTGACCAGCCCGGCATGGCCACCAATATCGTCGATGAGGCGATGAACGACATCCAGCAGGTGCCGCAGGACGCGAACGAGATTCAGACCGCCGAGCCCGCACCGGAAATTCCCTCGTCGCCGGCGACGGTGGGGTCGACCATTCCCGCCAGCCTGCAGGGGCGCTGGACCGGGCTGGACGAAAGCTGCGCCGATCGCGCCGCCGACCTTGAACTGACGATCACGCCCACCAGCCTCGTCTTCCTGGAAAGCGAGGGGAAGGCGACCGGCGTGTCGCACGGCCCGGACGGGCGCATCCGCATCGACGCCGCCTTTACCGGCGAAGGGCAGAGCTGGAAGAGGAAACTGGAACTGCGCCCGTCAGCGGGCGGCAGCGAATTGACGGTGATCGACGGGGGCCGGGCTGTGACACGCAAGCGGTGTAGCTGATTTCCCGATCCTTGCCGTCGCAGGAACCGGAGGCGCTCTACTCCGCGCTTTCCCAAAGCCTTCGCACTGGATAGAGCCACCCCATGATCGGCCGTCTTACCTTGAGCGATTTCCGCAACCATGCGGATGCGCTGATCATGCCCGATCACAGCTTCATCGTGCTGACGGGCGACAATGGCGCGGGCAAGACGAACATATTGGAGGCCGTGTCGATGCTGGCGCCCGGGCGCGGCTTGCGAGGCGCGGCCCTGCGCGACATGGTCCGGCAGGACGGGGCTGGCGGCTTCGGCATTGCGGCGGAAGTGGACGGCGTGATGCTGGGCACGGGGGTTCTCGCTTCCGCGCCCGACCGGCGGCAGGTGCGGATCGGCGGTGTTGCCTCCTCCGCCAACGCGCTGGCCGATCATCTCTCCATCGTCTGGCTGACGCCCGCCATGGACCGCCTGTTCATGGACAGCCCCGGCGGGCGGCGGCGTTTCCTGGACCGGCTGACGCTGGCGCTGCATCCCGCCCATGCCGTGCACAGCGCCCGTTATGAGGCGGCGATGCGCGCGCGCAACCGGCTGCTGAACGATCAGTCCGCCGCCGATCCCTCCTGGCTGAGCGCACTGGAAACGCAGATGGACGAACATGGCGCCGCCCTGGCCGCTGCCCGTGCCGATCTGGTCAGCCGCCTTCAGGCTGCGCTGCAGGGCCAGCCCGACCAGCCCTTCGCCCGTCCCCTGCTGGCGATCGAGGAAGAAGCGAGCGAGGAACCCCTGGGGCTTCGCCTCGCGCGCGAGCGCCGCCGCGATGCCGCCGCCGGCCGCACCCTGTCCGGCCCGCACCGCCAGGATCTCGCCGTTGTCCATGCTGCCAAGGCGCAGGCCGCCGCGCTCTGTTCGACCGGTGAGCAGAAGGCGCTGCTGCTCTCCATCCTGCTCGCCCACGCCGCGCTGGTCTCGGCGCATCGCGGCCAGCCCCCGGTGCTGTTGCTCGACGAAGTGGCGGCGCATCTCGACCCGTCGCGACGGGCTGCGCTGTTCGACCGGCTGCGCGAACCTGGCGGTCAGGTCTGGATGACGGGAACGGAAGGCAGTCTTTTCAATGAGTTGGGTAAAGCCAGCCGATTTTGCGTAACGGCCGGCCAGGTCGTTCGTTCCGCAGATTGACGCGTCGCAACAACGATTCGTCGCTGGGCGCTTCCCAACAAGTCCGGCGTCTGCCCTAAAGCCTCCACGGGGTCAGTCGTTCCAGAAGTCGGGGGTCGCATTTCTATGATCGGTGGTTTTCGCGCTATTGTCGCAGCGGCAACGCTTGTGCTTGGCGCCCTGATCGTGACCCCGGCTGCCGCCGGCGTCCTGCAATGCGCTCCTTTCGCCCGCCAGGTTTCCGGCATCGCGCTGTACGGCAATGCCAATAGCTGGTGGGGCCAGGCCGAGGGCCGCTATGAGCGCGGCCATGAACCGCGGGTCGGTGCCGTCCTCGCCTTCGCCGCGAGCCGTTCCATGCCGGTCGGCCATGTCGCGATGGTCAGCAAGGTGATCAACGAGCGCGAAGTGCTGCTGACCCATGCCAACTGGTCCTATCGCGGCGGCATTGAGCGCAATGTCCGCGCTATCGACGTTTCCCCCAACAACGACTGGACCAACGTGCGCGTATGGTATGGCCCGATCGGGGATCTGGGTCTGCGGCCGAACGCCGCCAAGGGCTTCATTTACGCGCAAAAGTCGACCGCTGCTCCGGTGCAGATCGCCATGGCGGATCGCGCAACCGTCGGCGTCGACGGTGCCCAGACTGCTTTCTGACATTTTAACCATTTCCTAAACGCCAGCGCCTAGTTTCAGGGCCGGTGGGGCGATTCTGACTTTTTTGGGGTCGCATGAAATTGGGAAAAACGCGCTGGGCGGCCTTGTTGCTGGCCGGCCTGATGATCACGACGCCGGCGCTGGGCGCGACCATGCTGCAATGCGTGCCCTATGCGCGCACCGTATCGGGCGTTCAGATCCATGGCGACGCATTGACCTGGTGGGACCAGGCGGAAAATCACTATAAACGCGGCCATTCACCGCGCAGGGGCGCAGTGCTGGCCTTCCGTCCCGTCGGCCCGATGGTGCTGGGTCATGTCGCAGTGGTCAGCCGGGTCCTGGATGACCGGCGCGTGCTGATCCGGCACGCCAACTGGTCGGTACCTGGCGCGATCGAAGAAGACGTTCTCGCGATCGACGTGTCCGAAGCAGGCGACTGGAGCGCGGTGCGCGTCTGGCACAGTCCGACCAACCAGATGGGCGCGCGCAGCAACCCGACCTTCGGTTTCATCTATCCCGACAAGCCGCAATTGCATGAATTCCAGCCCGACCCCGCACTGGGCGACAGCGTTCGTCTTGCGAGCATGAACGTGGCGAAGGACGATCCGGAGCCGGAGGCGCCGTCGGCGCGGACGGTCGTTGCCCGACAGCCGCGCCTGACGATTGACCTGCGCGCCATCCGCTATGCCGATTCGACGCCCTCGACCCGCTCGCTGCGCGACATCATCGCGGAGGTGAAACGGGACGCGGCCTTGCGTTGAGGCGCGGGGATCGCTGGCGTCTTTCGCGTCGAAAGACGCCACCCCAACCAGAAGAGCGCGTCTTTCGTCCACCGCGATCAAAAAGGCTATTCCGCCTTGTCCGCGCTTTGCCCGGCGTCCTCCGCAGGATTCTCGAACCAGGCTTCGACCGGGCCGGAGAGCTTGATCGTCAGCGGCTGCCCATGACGGTCGCGCGTCTTCCCGGCCGCGACGCGAATCCAGCCTTCCGAGATGGAATATTCCTCGACGTCATTGCGGACCCGGTCCTTGAAGCGGATGCCGATGCCCCGCTGCAGCACGTCCATGTCGAAAAAGGGGCTCTTCGGGTTGGTGGAAAGACGGTCGGGGGGCGTATCGCTCATGATGGTCCAGATCCTGTGAATTTGGCGCGACCTAGCCCTTGGGGCTACCTGCCGTCAACTGCTCCGGCCCATCATCCACGTCGCAGAAGATGCGCCGGATCACCCCCTGCGCCAACCAGGATTCGAAGCGGGCGTGCGCATCGGCGACGTCCAGGAAGGGGTAGGCCACCGGCCGTTCCGTCACCGCCCGGCTGGCGACGACCAGCCGCATCATGGCATCGGGTGCCGTCGTCAATATCCGCCCGCGCCGGTCCGTGGCGGCGCTGTTGACGCCCACGACATGTCCGTCCTCGGCAAAGACGGGTCCGCCGCTGATGCCGGACAAGGTGCCGTCCCCCATGGGGATGCGCGCATGTTCGGCCCAGGCGAGCACCGGCTGCGTCTCCTCCCCCACCCCGCGCCGGGCGCGCGCTGCACCAATAAGCTCCGATATGACCAGCGTCGGCTGGCCGCCGGGAAAACCCATATGATAGCCGACCGATCCGGGCGGCGGCATGCGTTCCGACAGCGGCAGGGCCTGGTCGCTCGCAACGCCGCCGCGCACCAGCGAGGCGTCCGCTTCCCGGCTTTCCACCAGCCGCGACACGGGTCGGGCAAAGCCGCCCTGCTCTATGCCGACGCGGGTGCAGCCATGGGTGACATGCTCGGCGGTCAGCCAGGCGCCGGAACGATCGATTGAGAAGGTCGTGCCCATGCTGTCGGCGGGCGCCTCTGCCCGTTCCTCGATGACGAAGCTCTCATCGCTCCATTGCGGCATCGGGCGGCGGGGAGAGCGGGGGTCGAACGCCTCGACACGCAGCGGCGTAGGCCTGGTCACCTCGCTGATCCACAGCAGCGCCAGGATGATGCCAAGCAGGCCAGGCAGACAGCCGAAGCGCCCGCGCGCCATGGCTCAGCCCGCGACCGCGCCGGCAGTAAGGCAGGCTATGGCGACCTTCATCATGGCAAGGAAGATGGCGGCGGACCGTTCGTCCGCCTCGATTCGGGTGGGCAGCGAGCCCAGCAGGAAATCGACCATGCGAAAGGCGATGAGTTGCAGGATCAGGGTGACGCTCCCCCAGATCATGATGTCCCAGACATTCACCGAACCCGCGAGGCAAAAGCCCAGCGGCACCGCGAGTCCGATCGCTGCCCCGCCCAGCGAGATCGCCGCCGCCGCATTGCCCTCCCGGATCAGCGCAAATTCATCATGCGGCGTGATCCACATATAGAGTGCCAGCGCCGCCAGCCAGGCCAGGGTGGCAGAGGCCAGGTGGAGCAGGAAGATCGGCAATCCGGAGAGCAGGCTCTGGATGACAGGCATGGGATCGGTCATTGCTTCAGGATGCCGCAAGCGATGGAGCTGCGCAATTGCGGTCGACGGCTGGAACGGCCGGACAGTAGACGGCGCTCGCGATTCTCGTCCCTTCTCACACCACCCTCCAGCGAAAGGCGCCGAATGAGACAGGCCGCTCCACAGCGCCGACTTCAAGCGTCGTTATGTTCCTCCGGGCGCGCGCTGCGCTCCTGCCTCCGCAGGAGCGCAGCGCGCGCCCGGAGCCGATCAACATCCAGTTCTGACGGACGACAAATAGCCGGGATCGGATTGAGGTCGCCCACAGACAGCGCCCGGTTCATGCTAATTTGACCCACGGTAAAAGGCCCACCGCGCCAGTGGCGCAGCGGGCCTTTTCAGTGCGTGAAGCAGCAGGCGGGCAGAACCGCGCTGGAGCCTTCCGGTTGATCTGGCCGGAAAGCCTGTCAGCGCTTATTCGCCATCATCCTCCGCCTCGGGTCCGGCCATCATCCCTTCGGCGACTTCCTCGGTCTTGCCGCGGATCGCCTTTTCCAGCTTGTCCGCCATTTCGGGATGTTCTTTCAGATAGGTTTTCGCATTCTCGCGACCCTGGCCGATACGGACCGAGTCATAGGAGAACCAGGCGCCCGATTTCTCGACCAGACCGGCCTTCACGCCGATATCAAGCAGTTCGCCGATCTTGGACACGCCTTCGCCATACATGATGTCGAATTCGACCTGCTTGAAGGGCGGCGCGACCTTGTTCTTGACCACCTTCACGCGGGTCGCGTTGCCGACAATGTCCTCACGGTCCTTGATCTGGCCGGTGCGGCGGATGTCGAGGCGGACCGAGGCGTAGAATTTGAGCGCATTGCCGCCGGTCGTCGTTTCGGGATTGCCGTACATGACGCCGATCTTCATGCGGACCTGGTTGATGAAGATCACCAGACAGCGCGAGCGGGAGATGGAGCCGGTCAGCTTGCGCAGCGCCTGGCTCATCAGGCGGGCCTGCAGGCCGACATGGCTGTCGCCCATCTCGCCCTCGATTTCGGCGCGCGGCACCAGCGCGGCGACCGAGTCGATCACCAGCACGTCGATCGCGTTCGAACGCACCAGCGTATCGACGATCTCCAGCGCCTGCTCGCCCGTGTCGGGCTGCGACACGATCAGTTCGTCGATATCGACGCCCAGCTTCCTGGCATAGACCGGATCAAGCGCATGTTCCGCATCGACAAAGGCCGCGATGCCGCCGGTCTTCTGCGCCTCTGCAATGGCGTGCAGCGCCAGCGTGGTCTTGCCCGAGCTTTCGGGTCCATAAATCTCGACAATGCGTCCGCGCGGCAGGCCGCCGATGCCGAGCGCGATGTCCAGTCCCAGCGATCCGCTCGAGATCGCCTCGATCTCGATCTTCTCGCGGCTGCCCAGCTTCATGGCCGAACCTTTGCCGAAGGCGCGGTCGATCTGGGAAAGGGCCGCTTCCAATGCTTTCTGTCTGTCCATTGTCCCTGTCTTCTTGGAATCGATGAGTGAGAGCATTGCGGTCATCGGCCTATCCCCTGTCAAGCGGAACGCGCCGGTCCGGATGGCGCGTGGCCATCATGTATCCTGTTTGTTCTTATGGAACAAGGGGTGAACGAAATTTTCTTAAGCGGTGCCCAACGCCTTGTTCAGCGCGCGTTCCACCGCCCCGATGGTGAAGGGTTTGGCCAAAGTCGGCCGGTCGGCGTGGCCCGTCGGCAGGTCGTCGGCCATGCCGCCAGTCGCAAAGATGAAGGGTATGCCGCTCTGCGCCAATATATCCGCCACGGGCCAGCTTTTCTCGCCATGCAGGTTGCAATCGAGCAGCGCCGCATCAAAGCCGCCCTCGCGCGCCCTGGCACAGGCGTCATCGACCGATTCGGCGATGGCGTGCAGCCGATAGCCGAGCGTATCGAGATAATCCTCCAGCATCATCCCGATCATTGCCTCATCCTCGACGACCAGGATGGTCTTGCCATCAGACATGCTTGCGGTCCCCAATCTTACCCATCGCAACCCCAAAGGCCTTTTCCCACAGGCATAATCGACAAACCGCGCAGAAGTTCATTGTCCAAATTCACTCCGCCGTCGGCCGCATCGCCAATGCATCCCGTGCCGCTTCCGCCAACTGGCTGACAGAAAAGGGTTTTGGCAGGAAAGCCACATTGGCGATGTCGATCGATTTGCGCAACTGTTCCTCGGCATAACCCGACATGAACAGCACCGGCAGGTCGGGATGGCTCGCCCGCGCTCGCGCCACCATCGACGGACCATCCATGTTCGGCATCACGACGTCGGAAATGAGCAGGTCGATCTTCTCGTCCCCGCCCAGAACCTCCAGCCCCTGTTCGCCGTCATTGGCGGTCAGCACCTTATAGCCCTGGCGCGACAAGGCCCTTTCCGCGACGGCGCGCACCATATCCTCATCCTCCACCAGGAGCACGGTGCCCGTGCCCCAGGTTTCACTGCGACGGGCCGGGGCCTTGGGCTGGGCCGCCTGATCGACATCGGCGCCCTGATAGACCGGCAGGTAGATGACGAAGCTCGCCCCGCGCCCCAGTTCGGACTCGGCGAAGATGAACCCGCCCGACTGTTTGACGATGCCGTAGACGGTGGAAAGGCCAAGCCCCGTTCCCTTGCCCAGTTCCTTCGTGGTGAAGAAGGGTTCGAAGATCTTGGAAAGAATGTCGGGCGGGATGCCCAGCCCCGTGTCGGACACCCGTACCGCCGTATAGTCGGCCGGCGGCAATATGTCCGACCGCATCTCCCTTACCTTGGCGGCGGGCACGCCATAGGTCTGGATGTTGAGCGTGCCGCCGTCCGGCATGGCATCGCGGGCATTGACGGCCAGGTTGACGATCACCTGCTCCAACTGGCCGGGATCGGCCCGCACCGCCCCCAGATTGCGGCCATGGCTGACCTCCAGCTTGACGCTCTCGCCCAGCAGCCGCTTCAACAGGTTGGATACGTCGGCGACGATGTCGGGCAACTGCAATATCTGCGGCCGCAGCGTCTGCTGGCGCGAGAAGGCGAGCAACTGGCGGGTCAGCCCCGCGGCGCGATTGCTGTTCGACTTGATCTGCTGGATGTCGTCATAGTCGCTGTCGCCGGGCGTATGGCGCATCAGCATCAGGTCGCAATGGCCGATGATGGCGGTCAGTATATTGTTGAAGTCGTGCGCCACGCCGCCCGCCAGCTGGCCGATCGCCTGCATCTTGGTCGCCTGCGCCACCTGCCGCTTGAGCTTGCTCTCCTCGCTGTTGTCCTTGAGCGAGAGCAGCACCGCCGCCTCGCCCAGGCCCCGAACGCCGGCCAGGCTGAGCGCGATCGGCTCGTCGGGCTGGTTGCGCATGCGCACGGCGACGTCGCCCGACATTTGCGGCCCCACCGCAAAGCGTCGAACGGCATCGGCCACCGCCGCCTGGTCCTCCCGCACCACCAGGTCGCCGGGATAGCTTGGCTTCTCCTCTGGCTTGACGCCCGCGGCCCGCGAAAAGGCCTTGTTCATGAACAGCACGCGTCCATCGCGATCCGCCATCGCCAGGCCGAAGGGCAGCAGCGACAACAGCGTCTCGATATAGGAAAGCGCCGACGTGCCGCCCGCATTGCCCGCCGGCTCATCGATCAGCAACAGCAGCATGGGCCCATCCTGCGCGCCCGATTGCGCGCCCGTCGGCTGGACGGCGCGCTTCAGCGGTACCTGCAACAGCCGCAGCGGAATGCCGCCCGATTCCTCCCGCGCCAGGAACAGCCGCCCCTTGTCGTCCACCCGCATGTGCGCGGCGAAATCGCGCCCGGTGATATTGGCGTCGATCCGGCCGGCCGCGCGCAGCAGGAAGGCGCCATTGGCGGCCCGGATGCGTCCTTCCCCGCCGATCATCACCGCCATGATGCCCGCTTCGCCCAATTGCCGCCCGGCCTCTCCGATCAGCAGGCGATGCACATCATCCAGGGCGCTTGGCTGGCGCACCGGGGAAAAGCGCCACAGCAGATAATCCTCCGAACGGCCGGTGCGGCAGAGGAAGGCATCCAGCCGCAACGCACCCTGGACGATGCCCTCGACCCGTGCTTCGCCGTCGCGCCACGCGGTGCGGGCGGCGTTGCCCAGACTGTCGGACAGGCTGCTGTCGCCGGTGATTTGCGGCGGCGTCGGAAAACCGGGAAACCATTCCCCGAACAGATCGCTGGCGCAGACCAGCCGGCCGGCACGATCGGTGACCGCGATCGCCATGTTGGAAGCGTCGGCCGCGGCCCGCGCCACGGTCCAGTCCGGCACGGCCTCGCCCACGGCCACTTCCTGCGGATAGAGCCGACGATACCAGCCGAGCAGCGCCGCCCCGGCCAGCACCGCCGCGCCGAAGCCGGCGCCCAGCGCCCAGTTGCCCGCGGCATAGACGACCAGCCCGGCTGACATCAGCGCCATCAGGATGAGCAGCGGCAGGGCAAGGGGCGACGATCGGTCGGCCGCCCAGGCGTCTCCATCCCTGATCACACGCGCGGACACGGCCCGGCTATCCCCCTGCATTCACAATGGACTGCCCGCTCCCGCCGGTCAGGCCGAAGCGATTTCCTCCAATGCGCTGCTTTCGCGTGCCTTGCCAATCCTCAATTTGCGCGCATGCCATTTCCGGCCCATGCGATGGCGCCAGATCCAGTCGGCCAGGAAGTAGCCGACCACCGCAAAGACCAGCGAAATCAGCGCCAGCCCCAGCAACATGGCAGGCGCTGCTTCCGAAAACAGCCAGGCGCACCATTCGCGGATCGAGGCATGCCGGTCGATCAGCGCCATGAAGCCCGAAGCATCCGCCGACCGCCCGAGCAGCCAGTTGCCCATATAGACGGACGCCATCAGGAACAGCGGCGTTGTCGCCGGATTGGAAAGGAAGGTCATCGCCGCCGCCAGCGGGATGTTCGCCCGGAACGGCAGTGCCAGCAGCGCCGCGCCCGCAATCTGCACGCCGGGGATCAGCAGGAAGATGCCCACCAGCAGCCCCAGTGCCACGCCGCGCGGCACCGAACGCCGCGTGAAGCGCCACAGCGAGGGTTCCAGCACCCGGTGCGCCACCGGGGCCAAAAAGCGGTTATGTTCCAGCGACTCACGGGTGGGCGCATTGGCGTGCCACCAGCGGGAGAGCCTCCCCATCCCTTCCTTGGCACCCATCAGCGATGCGCCTTCATGATGCGCTGCTGATCGCGCTTCCAGTCGCGTTCCTTGATCGTGTCGCGCTTGTCATGGGTCTTCTTGCCCTTGGCCAGCGCCAGCTCGACCTTCGCCTTGCCGCGGCTGTTGAAATAGATCGACAGCGGCACCAGCGTCATGCCCTTGCGCTCGACCGCGCCGTGCATGCGGGCGATCTCCCGCTGGTGCAGCAGCAGCTTGCGGGGGCGCTTGGGCTCATGGTTGAAGCGGTTGCCATGGCTGAATTCGGGGATGTTGCTGTTGACCAGCCACACCTGCTCGCCCTTCACCTCGGCATAGCTTTCCGCGATATTGCCCTCGCCAAAGCGCAGGGACTTCACCTCGGTTCCTTGCAGGGCGATGCCCGCCTCGAACACATCCTCCAGGAAATATTCGAAACGGGCGCGCCGGTTCTCGGCGACGATCTTCTTCTTGTCGAAGGCTTCGGGACGGGGACGGGCCATTATTCTCTATCAACTCGCTTCATCATATAGGCCCGCAGGGCGCTCAAACCAGTCCCGCGATCTCCAGCGCCCTGTCGACGGCGGTCCGGCTCGATTCCGACGGCCAGGTGATCGGCAGGCGGACGTCGCCGGGCATGTCGGGCCGAACGCGCGTAAGGGCATATTTGACGGGGCCGGGTGAAGCATCGCTGAACAGCGCGTCATGCAGCGGGTAGAGACGATCCTGGAGCGCGAGGGCGCCATGCCAGTCGCCGCTCGCCATCGCCTGCTGGAATTCGGCGCACAGGCGCGGGGCGACATTGGCCGTGACCGAAATGCAGCCCTTGCCGCCCATCGCGTTGAAACCCAAGGCCGTTTCGTCATTGCCGGAAAGCTGGCAGAAATCGGCGCGGCAGGCGAGGCGCTGTGCGCTGACCCGCCCCAGATTCCCGGTGGCGTCCTTGATGCCGACGATCGTCTGGAATTCCTCCGACAGGCGGTGGATCACCGGGACGCCGATGTCGGTGATCGTGCGGCTGGGCACGTTGTAGAGGATGATCGGCAGGGAACAGCGCTCGGCCAGATAGGCGAAATGCTGGTAGACCCCTTCCTGATTGGGCTTGTTGTAATAGGGCGCGACCACCAGCGCCGCATCGGCGCCCGCCGCCTGCGCGGCGAACATGTGCTCCAGCGCGATTCGCGTGTCGTTGGAACCGCATCCTGCGATCACCGGCACGCGGCCCGCCGCCTGGTCGACGCAGACGGCGATGACGCGATTATGTTCCTCGACCGTCATGGTCGCGCTTTCGCCCGTGGTGCCGCAGGGAACGAGCGCGCTGCTGCCTTCCTCGATCTGCCAGTCGACGAAGGCGCGGAAAGCCGCCTCATCCACTGCCCCGTTGCGAAAGGGCGTGATCAGCGCCGGAATCGACCCGGAAAACATGCAACAAACTCCTTCAACTCACCGGGATTCCGGGGCATAATAGCGTGAAACACGCGAAGGGCGCGCTATAGCGCGTCATTCAGGGCCTGATAAGGATGCAATTGCGATAATGTCCAGTAGGGTGTCGCTCTTCTGCCTTGAAACTGCTTCGGAAGCCCTCACGGTTCGTATGCCTCTGATTGCCCTTTTGCTTTTCACAGCCGGCGCCAGCGCCCAGACCGAAACCACTGCCCCTGCGCCGGCTGCGGCCTATCCGCCCGGCGCCGTGGTTCAGGCGGTCCCCAGCTCCAGCGAACCCAGCCCCTGGCAGCGCGCGCAGAGCCGAATCGGCGTGGCGAGCGATCCTTCGATCTCCGGCACGATCAGCCAGTGGCGCGCGCTCCAGCAGAGCGACGGCCTGGGCTCCTCCACCTATATGAGCTTCATCATGGCCAATCCGGGCTGGCCGGGCGAGGACCGGATGCGGCGGCTGGCGGAAACCGGCATCAATCCCAACAGCTACGATCCCGCGCAGGTCATCGCCTTCTTCACCCGCTTCCCGCCGCGCACCGCGACCGGCAATGCCCGCTACGCGCTGGCGCTGATGCAGCAGGGTCGCATGGGCGAGGCGCGGGTCGCCGCCCGCAACGCATGGATCGGCGGCACGCTCTCGCCCGATGACGAGGCGCGACTGCTTTCCCTCTTCGGTTCGGGCTGGACCGCGGTCGAGCATGACCTGCGCGCCGACGCGCTGCTGTGGAAGGGCGACATCATCGGCGCGCAGCGCAGGCTCGCCTATGTCTCGCCGGCGCGCCGCCCGGTCTATGAGGCGCGGATCGCCTTCCGCCAGAAGGCGCCCGACGCGGCGATGAAGATGCAGTTGGCGGAGGCCGTGGGCGCGACCGACGCCGGCTTCGTCGCTGACAAGGCGACATGGCTGCTCAACACGGGCAACTGGGTGGCCGGTCGCCAGTATCTCGCCAACCGCCCGGCCTTGGCCTTCCGTCCGGGCGATCCGGAAAAATGGTATGAAGCGCTGCTGACGCAGGCGCGCGCCGCCGCCAATGACAGCCAGTGGAGCTTCGCCTATGGCATCGCCAGCAAGCTGGACGACGCCTATCTGCCCGGCACCGACGTCAACACCCGGCCCATAGGCGAGCGCGACGACTATACCAGCCTGGCCTGGCTTGCGGGATCGACGGCCTTCTACAATCTGGGCAGGCCGCTGGACGCGATGGAGATGTTCCGCCGCTACGCCACCGCCGCCAAGTCGCCGCAGACGCAATCCAAGGGCTTCTACTGGGCGGGCCGCGCCGCGCTCCAGGCCGGGGACGCGGCGACCGCCAACAGCTATTTCGCCCGCGCCGGCTCCTTTCCCGACCAGTTTTACGGGCAGCTCGCGCTCGAACGGCTGGGCCGGCCGATCCCGGCCCCCGCCACCGTCGAACGCCCGGTTGAGATCTCCGCCGCGGAACGCGCGGCCTTCGCCAACCGCTCGGTCGTCCGCGCGGTGAAGGCGCTGGGCCAGATGGGCTATTGGGAAGACCAGAGCAAATTCGCCCGCGCCATCGCCAATAATGCCGACAGCGATGCAGATCATTATCTGGCGGTGGAACTCGCGCAGAGCATCGGTCGGCCGGACATGGGCGTGATGGTCGGCCGCCGCGCCGTGTCGAGCGGCCTCACCGGCTATGGCGAAAGCGCCTTCCCACGCGTACCTGTCCCGTCCGAGGCGCAATTTAACTGGACCATGGTCCATGCCATCGCCCGCCAGGAAAGCCAGTTCGACCGTCAGATCGTCAGCCATGCGGGCGCCCGCGGGCTGATGCAGCTCATGCCCGGCACCGCCCGCGAACAGGCGGGAAAGCTGGGGATGAGCTATGATGCCAGCTCGCTCAACGACCCCAGCTACAACATCATGCTCGGCTCCGCCTATTTCCAGCGGATGCTCGACTATTATGGCGGCAGCTATCCCTTGGCGGTGGCGGCCTATAATGCCGGGCCGGGCAATGTGAATCGCTGGATCGCGGCCAATGGCGACCCGCGCCTGCCCGGCGCCGACATGCTGCGCTGGATCGAGCAGATCCCGCTGTTCGAGACGCGCAACTATGTCCAGCGCGTGCTGGAAAACGCCGTCGTCTATGAGGCGATGAACCCGCAGCGCGCCCGTTTCCGGGGCACCACGACGCCGCTGTCCAGATATCTGGGCAAGCAGACGCCGGGCTGAACCCCCTGGGGAACCCACAGGGCTTCGACAAGGGCGGTTCGGAAAGCTAGAGCGGGTTTCGATCTGATTGAATCAGATCGCCGCTCTGGTTTCCTTGTTTTCCGCGATTTCCAAGCGATCGGTTCCGATCGCTTGGAAATCGCTCTAGGGAGGGTTCATCATGAGCACCCCTCACCCCAATTACATCACCCCCGAAGGCTTCGCGAAGCTGCGCGCCGAATATGACCATCTGCTCGGCGTCGAGCGCCCCCGGATCGTGGAGGTGGTGAGCTGGGCTGCAGGCAATGGCGATCGCAGCGAAAATGGCGACTATCTCTACGGCCGCAAGCGGATGCGGGAGATCGATGGCCAGTTGAAGCGCCTTTCCCGCAAGATGAAGGACGCCAGGGTCGTCGACCCGCGCCAGCAACCGGACAAGGGCAAGGTCTATTTCGGCGCGACCGTCACCATCGCGGACGAGGATGACCGGCACCGCACCGTGACGCTGGTCGGCAATGACGAGACGGATGCCGCTGCGGGCCGCATCGGCTGGAGCACGCCGATAGCCCGCGCGTTGCGAGGCGCCGCCGTGGGCGACCTGCGCCGCGTGATGCTGCCCGCGGGCGAGAGGGAATATGAGGTGATGGCGATCAGCTATCCGGCGTGATCGCCCGTTGCGGAAACAGGCGCGCGGCGCGCCCGCCTTCCCACTCTAATCATGCGGCCTCAGCGAATGGTTGAGCCGTTCCATCACTTCCCCGATCGGTTCGGTGACGGTGACGCTGCGTCCCTCTCCAAAGCGGATGCGGGTGCCGTCGGTCACCGATGACACGAAGGTGACCTGCGCGGCATTGACGGCGGTTTCGGTCCGGTCGGCGCCCACGAACATGACGAGCATGCATCCTCTCCTTCTTTCTGGAAGAAGAGCCTAGCCCGAATTCCTCCCGACGCCAGCCCTTTTCCCTTCATGCCGCCTGAATTGCCTGGATGAACGCGCTGGCACGATCATCCAGCCGATGCGCCTCTTCCGACAGGCGCGTCGCCGCGTCGCGCATGGCCTGGGCATCCTCCACCGCCGATCCCGCATTGACGCTGATCTGGCTGGCGCTGGCGCGAACATGCCCGCTCGCCTCGCCCGCCTCCGCCACGCTGTCCGCAATGGCCCGGCTGAACGCGCCATGCCGCGCCACCGCCTCGAACACGGAGGCGGAAAGCCGGTCCGCGGTCGCGATCGCGGCATCCATATGCGCATGCCCCTCCGCCACCTGGCCGACGGTGGTACGGATATGGTCGATCCGCCGCGCAATCTCCGCCGCCGCGTCGCGGGTCTGTCCCGCCAGCGTCTTCACCTCCCGCGCGACCACCGCAAAGCCTCGACCCGCATCGCCGGCCCGCGCCGCCTCTATCCCCGCATTGAGCGCCAGCGTCGTCGTCGCCCGCGCAATCGCATCGATCAGCGCGGTCACTTCCCCAATGCCGTCGGCCTGCGCGCTCAGCGTCCGTGTCTGCGCCGCGCCGGATTGCGTCTGGTCGACGGCGGCGCGAATGGCGGCGCCCGCCTCTCGCACTTCATCCTCCATCGCCTGGAACAGCAGCCCCAGCTCCCGCCCGGATGCGGCGATGCCGGCCAGATTGTCCGCCGTCTGCGCCGCCGCCACGGCCATGCCGGCCGAGGCACGCCCATTATGCGCGGACCGCCCCGCCGCATCCTCGGACAGGCGCGACAGCATGTCCGCCATCGCCACCATGTCGCTGATCAGGGCCCGGATATCACCCCGGAACACCGCGCTCTCGCGCGTCACCCGTTCCAGCCGCTCCACCCGCGCGAGCGCCACCCGAGCATCGCGCTCCGCCGCCAGCTTGAGCAGAAGCTGCCCTCCCGCAATTCCGGCATAACGATCACCATCGACCACGATCAGCCCCTCGCAACCCTGCCCCTGCGCCGCATAGAGATCGATCAGCACCTCTATGCTGGCGCACCGCTCGACCGTGGCGCAGTGCCGGACATGATCGTCCAGCCGCCCGCCAAAACTGGGATTGCGTAACAGGGCATGGCCGAAGGGATTGAACAGGATGCGCCGCATGTCCCGCTCATAGATCGCCCCCACGGGCCGGTCGGCGGCATCGAGCACCGGCAACAGGCGCAGCGCCGGGTCATGCTGGAAATGGTCGACCGCCTCGCACAGCGGCCGCCCCAGCCGAATCGCGGGGCTGGGCGTCACCAGGGTCGGACCAGCCGAATGGGCCAGCGAACGGTCGAGCAAGGACGGCGCGTACATGGGCGCCGATTAAGCCCCCAATGGTAAATGAGCCGTTAGCATTTGATGACAGTTTTGTTACAAGTCACTGATTAAAAGAGATTTTTCTATGGCACCCTGTAGCCATAGGCCTTGGCGGCCAGCTTCACCACTTCCGGATCGGCTTCGGGAAAATTCATCGGCACCAGCTTTTCCAATCGCTTGGCGACATGGGAAAGCGCCGCGATCCGTCCCGCCCGGCGGTGATTATTGTCGATCACCTGCCAGGGCGCTGCCTTGGTGTCGGTCTTGCGGAACATGTCGTGCATGGCGTCGAGATAATCGGCCCGCCGGGCGCGGTTGCGATAATCGTCCGCGCCGGTCTTCCACCGCTTCCAGGGGGTGTCGAGCCGCTGGGCGAGCTGCTCGTCCTGCGTTTCCTGGGTGATGTGGACGAACAGCTTGACGATATTGGTCCCGGCATCGACCTGCTGCTTTTCGAAGGCGTTGATCTCCTCATAGGCGCGCTTCCACTCGCCCTTGGAGCAAAAGCCCTCGACCCGCTCGACCAGCACCCGGCCATACCAGCTCCGGTCGAAGATCGCGATGTTGCGTCCCGCCGGCAGCCGCGTCCAGAAGCGCCAGAGGAAGTGCCTGTCCCGCTCCTCCTCGGTCGGGGCGGAAATGGGGTGCACCTTGTAATAGCGCGGATCCCAGTCGGCGGTCATGCGCTTGATGATGCCGCCCTTGCCCGCTGCGTCCCACCCTTCCAGCAGGATGACGCTGCGCCGGTCGTGGATGATGTGCGCGACCTGGATCTTGGCGAGCCGCTGCTGCAATTCGGCCAGCTTCGCCTCATAATCGCCCTTGAACGTCGCGCCCTTCTCATAATCGGCAAGGTCGATGGTCATGTCTGCACCTTCCATTGGCCACGGCGGCAAAGCACGAGCTTATACCAAAGGACCGAACCCGCAATCTGCGCGGCGGTTGCAATCAGTCCTGGCCGCCCCTCCCCGACGTCCAGCCAGCTCGTCCAGACGACATAGGCCAGCGCGAGCAGGGTAACGGCCGGTGCAAGCGGATAAAGCGGCATGCGATAGGGCGCATGGGCGCTCGCCCCGCCGCGCCGCCCGGCCATGGCGGCCAGCGCGATGCCGCCATAGATCGCCACCAGCCCCGTACCGTTCAGCACCAGCAGCATCGACATCGGCAGGAAGCAGGCAAGCGTCCCCATCCCGCCGACGATCAGCGTGCCGATCCAGGGCGAATCAAAACGCGGATGGATCGCCACCAGCCAGTCGTCGATGCGCGGAATCCAGGCGCGGTCCCGCCCCGTCGAATAGAAGAAGCGCGCGCAGGCCAGGATGCAGGCGATGATGGCGTTGACGATGGCGAGCACGATGCCAACCGACACCAGCGCCGAAAGGCCCGCGCTTCCCCGTTGCCGCACCAGCAGGCCAAAGGGATCATCGACGGTCAGCAGGGTGGCAAGGTCGATCCGCGCCAGCAGCAGCGCCAGCAACGGCACCCCTTCGAACAGCAGCGCGAGCGCCAGGGCGGCGAGGATGGTCCGGGCGATCCTTTTCGGCGCCTCGTGCATCTCCTCGCCGAAATAGACCGCCATGCCATAGCCGTTGAGCGCGAAGATCGCGATCGTCGTCGCCACCCCGACGGAGGCCGCGCTGGCGGGGACGAAGCCCTGCCCCGTCGCCACCATTGGATGGGTCAGGAATTGCAGCGCCGGCCGCGCATGATCGGCAAAGCCCAGCACCATCACCACCGCCACCGCCGCCAGCTCGACCAGCAGGAACAGCCCGGTGATGACCGCATTCACGCGGATGTTGAGGATCGCCACCAGCGTCGACCCGATCATCACCGCGACGGCGACCGGCACGGCGGGGAGTCCCGGCACCACCGTCGCCATGACCGAGGCGATGCCCAGCGCCGCGACGGGCGGGAAGAGCACATTGTTGAAGACATTGACGCCCAGCATGACAAAGCCGGCCATGGGGCCCAGCGTCTGCGCCACCGCGACATATTCCCCGCCCGCCACCGGCCAGGCGGAGGAGAGCTCGGCATAGATGAAGGCGGTGGCGACGCAGATCAGGCTGGCCAGGATCATCGCCCAGATCGCGCCCGTCCCGGCCGCCTGCAACATGCCGGGAATGATGACGAAGACGGAGGATGCCGGGGTGGTCGCGGACAGGGTCAGGAACAGCACGCCCGCCACGCCCAGGCTGCGCGCCAGGGCCGGCGGCTTGTCCGGCAGCATCTGTTCGTCGAGCATGATCTGGTCCCCTCTCCTCCCTTACATAGAAGGGAAGGAGAAGAGACAAGCCCCACGCACGACATGCTCCCGCGAGGGCAGGAGCACAGCTTCCTCAAATCGGGGCAATCAGGCCTTGGCCTGCGGCTCCACGACCCGGATGTTGAGTTCGCGCAGCTGCTTGAACTCCGCCGCGCTGGGCGCACCCATCAGCAGGTCTTCCGCGCGCTGGTTCATCGGGAACAGCGTGATCTCGCGCAGATTCTGCGCCCCGCACAGCAGCATGACGACGCGATCCACGCCGGCCGCCATGCCGCCATGGGGCGGGGCGCCATATTGGAAGGCGCGATAGAGGCCGCCGAAGCGCTCCTCCACATCCTGTTGCAACAGGCCGACCTTCTCGAACGCCTTGACCATCAGTTCCGGCGACTGGTTGCGGATCGAACCCGAAGCGATCTCATAACCGTTGCAGACCATGTCATATTGATAGGCCTTGAGGCTCAGGGGGTCCTGGTTCTCCAGCGCATCCAGCCCGCCCTGCGGCATGGAGAAGGGGTTGTGCGCGAAGTCGATCGACTTCGTATCCTCGTCATATTCGTAGAAGGGGAAATCGACGATCCAGCACAGCTCGAAACGATCCTTGTCGATCAGGTCGAGCTGCTCGCCCACGCGGATGCGCGCAAGGCCCGCCAGCTTGGCCGCCTGGCTTTCCTTGCCCGCGGCGAAGAACACGCCGTCATTGGGGCCAAGGCCCAGCGCCTCGATCAGCTTTGCCGTCCGTTCCTCACCATGATTCTTGGCGATCGGGCCGCCGGGCACGCCGTCCTTGATGTTGATATAGCCCAGCCCCGAATAGCCTTCGCTGCGCGCCCAATTGTTCATGTCGTCGAAGAATTTGCGGCTGCCCGCACCCGCGCCCGGCGCGGGAATGGCGCGGATCACGCTGCCGCTCTCCACCAGCGAAGCGAAAATGCCGAAGCCGCTGCCGTGGAAATGCTCCGTCACGTCCTGGATGATGATCGGGTTGCGCAGGTCAGGCTTGTCCGACCCATATTTCATCATCGCCTCGGCATGGGGAATGCGCGGGAAGCTGCCCGCGGGCGTCACCGGCTTGCCGTCGGCGAACGCCTCGAACACCTGGGCGATCACCGGCTCCATCGTGTTCCACACGTCTTCCTGCGTGACGAAGCTCATTTCCAGGTCAAGCTGGTAGAATTCGCCCGGCAGGCGGTCGGCGCGCGGGTCTTCGTCGCGGAAGCAGGGCGCGATCTGGAAATAACGGTCGAAGCCGGCGACCATCAACAGCTGCTTGTACTGCTGCGGCGCCTGCGGCAGCGCATAGAATTTGCCCGCATGGATGCGGCTCGGCACCAGGAAGTCGCGCGCGCCTTCGGGCGAGGAAGCGGTCAGGATCGGCGTCGAATATTCGGTGAAGCCCGCATCCTCCATGCGGCGGCGCATGTCGCGGATGATCTGCGTGCGCTTGACGATGTTCGCGTGCAGCGTCTCGCGCCGCAGGTCGAGGAAGCGGTAGCGCAGGCGGATATCCTCAGGATATTCCTGCTCGCCCGCCACGGGAAGCGGCAGGTCGGCGGCAGCGGACAGCAGCACGGCGTCCAGAGCGCGGATTTCGATCTCGCCGGTGGGCAGGTTCGGGTTCACCGCTTCCTGCGCGCGGGCGACAACCTTGCCCGTCACCGTCACGACGCTTTCGGCCCGCAGCGATTCGATCACCCTGAACACCGGGCCGTCGACCTCGGTGACGATCTGCACCATGCCATAATGGTCGCGCAGGTCGATGAAGACCAGGTCGCCATGGTCCCGCTTGCGATGCACCCAGCCGGACACCCGCACCTCATTGCCGACCTCCGCCGTCGTAAGGGCGCCGCAGGTGTGGGTGCGATAGGCATGCATGGCGTTTTTGGTCTTTCAGCTTCGTTTTACGGAAATGACAAATTGTTGCGGCGCCGCTATGGGCAGTGCTGTCAAGCATTGACGAGCCCGTGCGCGACGGGCCAGCCCATAATAAGATCGAAGACCATATGCAAATCCATCCGCTGATTACCGACAGCAAGACTCTCGCTCAATTCTGCGCCCGGATCGCCAAATCGCCCTATATTGCGGTCGATACCGAATTCATGCGCGAAAACAGCTATTGGCCCGATCTCTGCCTGGTGCAGGTCGCGGACGAACATGAGGCGGCGGCCATCGATCCCAAGGCGCCCGGCCTCGACCTTTCGCCCCTGCTCGACCTGATGGTCGACAATGAGGATGTGCTGAAGGTCTTCCATGCGGGCGGGCAGGATCTGGAGATCATCTACAACCTGACCGGCAAGACGCCCCATCCCATGTTCGACACGCAGATCGCGGCGATGGCGCTGGGGCTGGGCGAGCAGATCGGCTATGGCAATCTGGTCGACGCCTGGCTCGGCGTGCAGCTCGACAAGGGCGCGCGCTTCACCGACTGGGCGCGCCGCCCGCTCGACAAGCGGCAGATCGATTATGCGATCGGCGACGTCACTTACCTGATCCAGATATTCCCCAAGATGCTGGAGGAGCTGCGCCGCACCGGCCGCGGCGACTGGCTGGACCAGGAGATGGAGCGGATCAGCGACCCCTCCAATTATGAGAACAAGCCGGACGAGGCCTGGCAACGGGTCCGCATCGCCAGCCGCAAGGCCGATGTGCTGGGCCGGCTCAAGGCGCTTGCCGCCTGGCGCGAGTTGGAGGCGCAGGACAAGAACCTGCCGCGCGGCCGCATCGTCAAGGACGAGACGCTGGCCGACATCGCC
>Ga0207678_10000423_pt1 | contig 38375 bp, 32 predicted proteins | sample KBSC63metaG_FD_184319 | JGI IMG/M metagenome (GOLD analysis project Ga0207678, IMG submission 184319) | Corn rhizosphere microbial communities from Kellogg Biological Station, Michigan, USA - KBS C6-3 metaG (SPAdes) (version 2) | ecosystem: Host-associated > Plants > Roots > Rhizosphere > Soil ... | reverse complement strand
GTGTTGGGTCTGGTCTGGCTCTCGTGGATGATCGTGCAGCGGTGGCTACAAGCCGGGGCAATTCTGCGGGTGATGGGCGATCCGGACTGGGTGCGTGGAACCATCATCTATCCGGTAAGGGACCTGCTGGGAGGTCTGCTTTGGCTGGGGAGCTATGGCGGAGACCGGTTCTATTACCGGGGAAAGATCTACCGACTGATGAATGGGGGCAAGGTGGAGGCTCCGGAGTAGTTTTCGGGCTCATGTCAGCAACGCCTCTTGCCGATACCGCTCAAAGACGCATTGGATTCCTTCAGCAGCCGTTGGCGGTTGTCGAGATCAGAAGGAATTTGGGGAATGAAGATATCCGAGAGGCGAAAGGAACCCCGCTATCTCTGTTTTGGGCAGGTGAAGCTGAACAGATTGCCCGGCGCAATCCTGCCCGGCCGCATCATTGATCTGAGCCTGGGCGGGTGTCTCATCGCGATGCAGCGGCCAGCGCCAGTTTCTCAGGGCTCTGTCGTCGAACTCACTATCCAGACAAGGGGAACGGCCTTGCGGATGATAGGAATCATCACATTTCTAGGCAGGCAGGCGCCTCGATGGATGGGAATCTCCTTCAAGAAAATGAGTAAGAGAGGCGAGTTGCAACTGATGGAAATTATTGCGGAGTTGGAAGCAATTCCCGCGCCTGACCGAAACCTCTGCCTTCCAAAAAAGAGTGGCGCATTTGATGTCACAACCGCACCACCGATAACTGTTAGCGATTTGTAAGAACGGTCTTGCCTCCAGCAGTGGCCAGCGTGTGGACGGGGGCGAAAGGCGCCAAATCGCGTATGCGAGCTTTCGGTTTGTAGGTGAAAAGAAATATACGGCGAGGACTGGCCCAGAGTTGGCGAAGAGATGACTCGGTTTCGAAGATGTGGGGGGAGTCGGGCCAGAAGCTGCCATACCAGAGACCGTTAACGCGGCCATGGATGAGATGCACCTGCTGCCGCGTGTAGAAGATCAGGGTTGAGCCGGTGGTGAGTTCGCCGTCAAGGATAATGAGGTCGTTAGATTGAGGATCAGCATGCTGGACTTGATTGATGGCCTGCGTCAGCGTCTTTGAGCCAAGAATGGGGTAGAAGCGCGCCAGCCCCACGTGCGCGGCCAGCAAAGTGACGATCATGGCGGCGGCCAATGTGAGGTTGGCAGCGTAAGTGCGCCCGGCACGACGGAGGAGATAGCTTCCGAAGCCGATGACAATCATGCTGATCGTTACCGCTGCCAGGGGGCCGCGGAAAAGACCCATGGCAGCGCCGGTGAGATCAAAAAGATGGCCAAGGGAGAGATTGTAGAATCGGGGATTCTCGGCCAGGAGTGAGGCGATGTCGGTGCCGGGGACCGGTCGGGGAGCAGTCACGGAGAAGTATCCGCAGACGCCAGCGATAGCAGTCGCAACAGGTATGAGCAGGTAAAGGGACCAGCGCAGAGCGCTATCCCGGGCGAACGTTCCGACGGCTCTATGACGGTTGTCGGCGCGTGCAAGCAGACCGGCGGCCATCAGGGTGAGTGCAGGCAGCGCGGGAAGGCCGTAGTACTCCTGCCGGCTGGAGAGTGTGAAGAAGCCGAGCACAAGCGAGCTCCAGAGGAGAAGCGAAAGGGCGGCTTCGCGGCTGCCGTCACACGTTGAATCCGGGCGATGGCGAAAGCCGCGAACATATTCGGCTATGGCTCCCGGTAGAAAGATGGCCCATGGCATAACCCAGATGACCGTGACCAGCCAAAAGAGCGGGATGGGAACTTGTCCGTAGTCGTGAGGAATGCGGTCGCCAAGGAATCGTGCAATGTGCTCGTTGAAAAGATAGAACCATGCCCAGCCTCCCCTGGCGGGAAGGCCGAGACCGCTGGGGAGCGGGATGGCGGGAGTACGTAGGGCGGCGAGAATGTGCCACGGTGCGGCGATAGCGAGGAAGACAGCGGCGCTGGGGAGAATGTGAAAGCGGGAGAGAAGGCGAAGTTGTTTGGTGGCTGCCAGATAAACCAGGACGAAAGCAATGGGAAAGATAACGCCGATCAGCCCCTTTGTGAGGACGTTCAGAGCCATCACGGCGGCGAAGGCCAGACAGGGGACGAGAGGGGATTTTGCATTCCCATCCTTCGCAAGAGACGCGGAGGATGGGGCACCCAAGTGGTTGGAGTCCATTGAATGGATGCGGTCCAATGCTATGAAGAAAAGGTGGACGGCAAGCGTCATCCAGAGGGCGATAAGGATATCGGGGATGTAGAAGCGCGTATAGAGATATGGTCCGATGCTGGTGGCGAGCGCGAGCGCAGCGTAGAAGCCTCCACGGTCGGGATGAGCTGCAGGGGAGATATCGCTGAAGAGGCGAACGCCGAGAGCGTACACGGCGAGCAACAGGGCAAGCACACAGAGCGCGAGCGGAAGACGGGCAGCCCAATCATGTACGCCGAAGAGGTGCATCGAGCCGGCCGCCATCCAGTACATGAGGGGCGGCTTGTCGAAGAAGCGGATGCCGTCTACATAAGGAGTGACGAAGTCATGACGGCGGAGCATCTCGCGGGCGATCTCGATGTAGATGGAATCGACGTCGTCGAGCAGGCCGGGGGTGAAGAGACCACCGATCTGGAGAATGAGCCAGGCAAGCGTGATGATGGCGACGGAAATGGGATTCCATCGGCGCGGCAATGCCGTATTTTGTGGTGATATTGCCGGCGAGATGAGGGGTGATGTGCTCAAGAGGATTAATAGACCGCGTATATGGGTATTAATTGAAAGCCGTAATACCGGTTAAGACCATTCGGTGGCGAAAGAGCCTGGCTATGAGCCTCTGCGATTCAGGGTTGGTTGAGCGGACGGTCGGTGAAGAGCGCTTTTCCGGAGGTTTCCTGGAGCAGGATTTTGTGGGCGCCGAGAAGTTGGTCCACCTCGTCTCGCTTTTCGAGCGGAACAAAAAGGAGTTTGCGGTTTCCGGTCCCCCAGACCTTCAGCAGATCGGATGAAGTGAAGAAGATAGACGGGGCATCGGGAAAGGTGGAACCGAAGAGCATGGACGTGGAGCGTCCGTTGACGAGATCGACCTGTCGGCCGAGGTAAAAGGGAATAGAGGAGCCGTAGGCCTGATCTCCGTACAGGAGCACGGTGTTATCGCGGGAGATGGCGCCGGTGGCTTCGAGAGATTGGATCTTGTTAGCTATTTTTTTCGAGGACAGCATCGGGGCAAAGCGCACAAAGGCGATATGCGCGGCGATGAGGAAAACCGTAGAGGTCAGGGCGATAGCGGTTGTCGCGGCGAGGTGGCGCTTCTTTGTTCGCAGCAGCCATGCAATGCTGGGGCCGAAGCAGAAGGTAATGGCCGCTAGCGCGGCGGGCAGACGCAGGGCCGCGAACGAAGCATCGGTAAGGTCGAAAAAATGCGACATCGAGAGGGTGTAGTTGCCAACATCGCGATGGGCGAGGAGGTCTCCGATATCGGGGACGTAGGAAAGATGGCGCGAACTCCAAAGGCCCGAGGCGAGGGCAAGAGCGACGGCGAAGCCGATGACCATAAACGCGAGATGAGCAAACGTGATCCAGCGGCGAGAGGAGGTATCGGCTTCGAAGTTATCTTCTGCGCGGTTGAGGGCCGAGGCGATCAGGAGAAGCAGCGCGAGATAAGCGGGGAAGGTGTAGTACTCCTGATTGGTTGAGATGGAAAAGAAGATAAGAACCAGAGCGGAGTAGAGCGAGAGCAGCAGGATACTTTGCTGGGGAAACGTAAGGGATCTCAGGCTGACACGGAGTGGCGCGGAACGGGCGCGCCATTTCTTCAGCGCAAGGACCGCGGCGGTGGGGATGAAGAGGCTCCACGGAAAAAGCCAGACAATGTGCAGGCTCCAAAAGAGGTAGCCAGGAAGTTTGTTGTAATCCTTGGGAAAGCGCTTGCCGAGAAAGCGGAGAAAGTGCTCGTTAACGAAGTAGAACCAGAAGAAGCCGTGGCCGTTCATGCCGCCGGTATTGCGCAGACCGGCAAGGATATGCCACGGAGCAGCGATGGCAAGAAAGAGGATAGCGCCTGAGATCGGGCGAAGAGAACGAATGTGGTGGTAATTGCCAGTGACAGCGAGATAAGCGAGGGCTGTGCCGCCGAAAAAGACCAGGGCGACCAATCCCTTGGTGAGAACGGCAAGGGCGAGCGATGCCCACATGATGTGGGCGTAGGGACTGGAGGAGAAAAATACAGGTTTCTCTACCCTTTCGCGCAAGAGGCCGCTTTCGGTCAACACGACCTTTCTTTCACACGCAGGGCTTAATGCCCGCAGGAAACAGTAGAGGCAGATGCAGAGAAAAAGCGTGAGCAGGACTTCCGGGATGTAAATGCGAGTAAAGAGAAATACTCCGACAGAGGTGAGGATGCCGAGGCCGGTATAGAAGGCGGCGCGGTTACCGAAGGCGCGATTGGCCCAGTGAAAGCCTAAGAGCGCAAGGAGCAGAACACCGATAGCTTCGGGAAGATGAGCGGCGAAGGTGTTGAAGCCGAAGATGCGGAAACTGAGGGCATCGAGCCAGTAGGGAAGCGGCGCTTTTTCGAGATAGCGAATGCCGTTGACATGCAGGGTGACCAGGTCGCCGCTAAGTGCCATGTGGCGTGCTGCATTGGCGTGGGTGGCATCGGCGTCGTCGAGTAGCGGCGGGGCAAAGAGCGAAGCGAAAAAGATAGCCAGCCAGACTCCGAACAGAATAGAGAGGGCAGTGGAGCGGCGGGGAGTGCGGGTAATCGAGATTGCCGGGGATTCGGTGGAGGTTTCAGAAAGAATCAGGTTCGTCATGAGTTTAGCGGCTGCCCTTTAAGCATACTTGGTCGGAAGTATGAGGGCCGGAAACGCATCGAAATTGTGCAGGGGATGTATCTTGCTTGTGTTGGCTGATTTTGTATCTGGGGTGGTGTGAAGAGCGATGCCTACATTTGCCGCGATCGATATTGGGTCGAATTCGTGCCGGTTAAAGATTGCTTCGGTGCAGATGCACCGGCTGAAGACGCTGCATGAAGATCGCGAGGTAACGCGACTGGGTGAGAGCGTATTTCAGACCGGGTCGATCTCGCCGGAGGCAATGGCGGGAACGATTCGCGCCCTGAAGCGGTTTTATAAAGCAGTGCAGCTTCATGCGGCGGACAAGGTTCGCGTGGTGGCCACGAGCGCAATGCGAGATGCGCGCAATGCTCAGGCATTTACGGAATGGGTGAAATCGGCTACGGGATGGGATGTGGAGGTGATCTCAGGGCTTGAAGAGGGCCGCCTCATCCATCTGGGAGTGGTGACGCATGAGGCCGGCGCGCGGGGAAGATGTTTGCTGATCGACCTGGGAGGCGGAAGCTGTGAGGTAACGGTTTCGGATAGCGGCCGGATTAAAACGATGGTGAGCCTGTCGCTGGGCGCGGTGCGTTTGCAGCAGGAGTTTCTGCCGAACGACCCGCCGGCGAAGGAGGACGTGGCCCGGTTGAGGCAATATATCGACCGCGAACTGAAGCGGGGAGAGAAGAAGTTGGGCACGCCACGGGTGGGGCTGGTGATTGCAACTTCGGGGACGGCCGCGGCGCTGGCAGAGGCCAGTGTAGCGATGGCGAAGAAACTGCCGGTGAAGAAGTCGGCTCCGAAGAAGTTTGTAAGGCACAGACCGCAGGAGGCAGTAACAGCTGACGTAAGAATCTTGGCCGACAAGCTGCTGAAGATGAATAACGCCGAGCGTGCGGCGGTTCCGGGGATAGGGCCGAGGCGATCGGAGATTATTATGGGCGGCGCCCTCGTCTATGCCTGTCTGTTGGAACGGATGGGGCTGAAGGGGTTCCGCTACTCGCCGCTGGGACTGCGCGATGGCATCTTGGCACAGATGCTGGCGGAGGCAGACCTGCGGACCTCGGTGCACCAGAAGATCGAGAGCGAGCGATGGACGGGTGTGCTGGAGGTCTGCCGCAGGTATGGCGTTCAGTTGAAGCAGGTGGAGCCGGTACGGGAGCATGTGGTTCAGCTCTTCGATTCTTTGGCGAGAGTGCATGAGCTGCCGCAGGAATACAAGCTGTGGCTCGAAGCTGCGGCCATGATGCACGATGTCGGCAAATTCATGAACCACCAGGGGCATTACCGGCATACGCAGTACATCATCGCCAACTCGGAGATCTTCGGGTTTTCGCCGGAGCAGCGGGCCATCGTGAGCGCCATTGCGCGCTACCTGGGAAAGACGCGGCCGGATGCGACGGACAGACCGATGCGCACGATTCCGTTGGAGGAGCAAGAGCATGTCAGGCGCGCGGTTATTTTGTTACGGCTCGCCGTGGCTTTGAACCAGGACAGGGCGAGCGCCGTGGTCCGGATGCGTGTGCAGGTCTATCCAAAAAGAGTGGTACTGGAGCTAGTGCCGGGACGCGGAGGAGCGGAGCTGGAGGCTTGGTCGCTCAGGAAAGAGGCCGATTACTTCTTAGAAGTCTTCCGGCGGGAGCTTTTTGTCGAGGTAGAGTAAAGGGCGCGCACCGTTCGAGGGTCCAGCAACCACTGGAGAGTAGCGGGACCGCGAGTCAGCGACAGGCGAGCTAGGGAACCTTTGCGGAGCCGGACCTGGGCTGTTGTATGTGCGGCGGCGGGAACGAGCAGCGAGCCGAGGAAGCTGTTGATATTCGGGTTGTGGCCAACGACAAGGACGTTTTCGCGGTCACGAAACTGGTGAAGAAGATGTTGGAAGTCGTGAAGGTTGGCTTCGGGGGCAAGTGCAGTGGAGAGCAGGATCTCCGACTCGTAGCCGGTTTCGGTGCCGATGAGCGAAGCGGTCTGCATGCTTCGTTTGAGATTGCTGGAGATGATGACATCAAACTGGATCTTCAGCGCATTCAAAATATGAGCAAGTTGCAGGCAGTGGCGCTTTCCGTCTTTATCGAGAGGGCGTTTGATATCGAGGAGCGGGTTGGCGCGGCGCATTCCGGCGCTGGCATGACGAAGAATAAACAGGTTCATGGGTCTTGTTTTCATTTCAGTTTACTAAGCGCAGCAGTATTCCATTGTGAAGGCGGCATGAATCGTGGGACTTCTATCGAGGGCAGGACGCGGGCGGCTTTGCGGGATCGTGATGGAAGACTCCGGGATCGGGTTCGTCGAGAGGAGGAGAGATGGGCTCCGGATCGGGAATAGGGTCGGAGGGATCGTGAGGAATGGGATTCTGACGTTCGTTGCTCATAAGAAGTGAGATGCGGGCCAGATGGGGAAGGCTTCTTAGGCTTAGGGCTCAGGCGAGCGGGCGAAAACAAAACGCAAGTCCCGAGAGATAAGGTCCTTGTGTTGATAGGCTGAATAAGAGAAATTGATATTGGGGCAGCGGTCTATCTTATCGTTGCCTCCATATGATAAAAAGACAGCTTGGCCGGACCACTTTACACCACGGACCGGCGAAAAATAATGCACATTCGGCGATGCGTGTGGACGAATCGCTTTGGAGAAGAGATGGCTGAGGCAAGTTGCGATATTGGATTGATTGGGCTGGCCGTTATGGGTCAGAACCTTGTGTTGAACATGAACGACCACGGATACAAGGTCGCGGTGTTCAATCGGACGGTTTCTAAAGTCGACGATTTTATCAACAACGAAGCGAAGGGCACGGAAGTCGTGGGGGCGCACTCGCTGGAAGAGATGTGCAAGCTGCTGAAGAGGCCGCGCCGCGTCATGATTATGGTGAAGGCCGGCGAGGTTGTCGATCAGACCATCGAGCAGGTGCTTCCGTACCTGGAGAAGGGTGACATCATCATCGACGGCGGTAATTCGCTGTTCACCGACTCAAACCGGCGCACGAAAGACCTGGCGGCGAAGGGAATTCTGTTTATCGGCACCGGTGTCAGCGGCGGTGAAGAGGGCGCGCGGTTCGGCCCGTCCATTATGCCGGGCGGCAACAAGGAAGCATGGCCGCATGTGAAGGACATCTTCCAGGCGATCGCGGCGAAGGTGGAGGATGGAACTCCGTGCTGCGACTGGGTGGGTGAAGATGGCGCCGGCCACTACGTCAAGATGGTCCATAACGGCATCGAGTACGGCGACATGCAGTTGATCTGCGAGGCCTACCAGTTGCTGCAGGATGGTCTAGGACTGTCGGCGGATGAGTTTGCCGAAGTGTTCAACGACTGGAACAAGGGCGAACTGGACAGCTTCCTGATCGAAATTTCGGCGCAGATCTTCGCCAAGAAGGATGAAGACGGCCAGCCGATGGTTGACAAGATTTTGGATACGGCTGGGCAGAAGGGAACCGGCAAGTGGACGGCCATCTCTGCGCTGGACCTGGGGCAGCCGGTGACATTGATTGGCGAGAGCGTCTTCGCTCGTTGCCTGTCGGCACTGAAGGACGAGCGCGTTGCGGCTTCAAAGGTACTGACCGGGCCGAAGAAGGTGAAGACGATCTCGGAGAAGAAGGAGTTCATCGAGGACGTTCGCCGGGCGCTCTACTGCTCGAAGATGATCAGCTACGCACAGGGATACATGCTGCTGCGTGCTGCAGAAAAAGAGATGAACTGGAACCTGAACATGGGCGGTATTGCCCTGATGTGGCGTGGCGGCTGCATTATCCGGAGCGCATTCCTGGGCGACATCAAGGCTGCGTTTGACAAGAATCCAAAGCTGCAGAACCTGCTGCTCGACGATTTCTTCTCGTCCGCGCTGAATAAGTACGGCGCATCGTGGCGGAAAGCTGTGATTCACGGCATCGAGATCGGTGTGCCCATGCCTGCCTTCTCGACGGCGCTGTCGTTCTACGACGGTTACAGGACCGAGCGGCTGCCGGCGAATCTGCTTCAGGCGCAGCGCGACTTCTTCGGAGCGCATACCTACGAGCGTGTCGACAAGCCTCGCGGCGAGTTCTTCCATACAAACTGGACCGGACGCGGCGGACGTGTCGCTTCCTCTACCTACAACGCCTAACTTTATTGGCGATGCACAAGGGGCGGGCCTTCGGGCTCGTCCCTTTCATTTTGTGCTAAAAGGAGCGCTTGATGCGAGCGTCATAAGCCTGCCGGAAGCCGGTATGATGCGCACCAGATGGCGATGCTGGACAGCGAAAAGTAATCACCATCATTCGCTTCAGAACGGTCTAGTACTCGCTATCCACAACGTGATCTCGTTCGACGAGATCCGTGTCATCCGGACGAGGAGTGGAGCTTGGGCCACTGGCACCAGTTTCTCTGTAGCCGCTGGCTGTTTCAGCGGCAGGAGAATCGGCGACCTGCCGATCGGTGAGTTTGTGGTCCTTGCGTACGCCGTCCGAGTCGGCGGCCGCGTGTTCGCCGGTAGCGGAGATATCGACTGCTCCGGTGGCTTCGAGCGCATCCTTGGCAATGGATACCTGCTCGGAGTCGTCGCAGTGAACGGAGAGCAACGTGCCACCACCTTTGACATGGCCTTCGTAACGTTTGGCTTCGTACTCGGGTATTCCCATGCCCACCAGGGCTCCGGTGATTCCGCCCACCGCGCCGCCAACGCCCAGTCCGGTGAGAGCGCCAATAATCGGCCCGGCAGCGATCAGTGGACCGATGCCGGGAATCGCCAGGGCTCCCAGGCCGGCGAGCAGTCCGAGGGTACCGCCGATGATGCCGCCGGCAGTGACTCCGGTCGCCGTGCCTTCGGGAGCCTTGGTGTTCTTTTCGTGCGCGAAATCGCGAGTGCTCTTATCATCCTGCAGCAGGATGGAGATGGCGGAGTTGGTGAATCCGACGCTGAGAAGATGATCGACCGCATGCTCTGCCAGATCGGCGGTGCGGTAAATTCCGAAGACGGCAACGTTTTTGCTGGACATGGCGGGGACTCCTCCTGGCTACATTTCTGGCTACATCTGAGTACTCGCAGACAGTACCGGAGTTCAGATGGGCTCAGTGTGCGCGAGGTTGTCCCTGATTTTTGAAAGGCACGGAGAGCGCATCGCCGGCTCGGCTGCTTAAACGGAGCCGGCGAAACAAATCAGATCGGGAGTTTTACCTCAAATGCTGCCAGGCATCGTACGTGAACATACCGACGATGCCGAGGGTCAGAAGTCCTGCGGCGAAACCAAAGATGTTAACGAGAGGTCTAATCTTATTGACCTTGCGAACAATTTCGGATTGTTCGTCCTGCTCGTTGGAGTGATTATCGGAAAGGAAGAGCTGGTCCTCCTCATATCGGGTAAGCTGACCGCGATAAGCAAGCAGTGCCAGAAAGCAAGCTGCGAATGCGGCCCAGACGATGAGAACAACGGGTAGGTGGCTCATGGCGTGTTCCTCCGCCCTTTGTAGGAAGGGACCGGTTGTGGGAAGCTCGGCGATACCGGGCGGGTCCGGTTTCGGGCTCGGAGGGTACCACTAGGGGCATCCGACTGAATCATACGCCTGAAACGGGCACGAGAGTGCAACATTTTTCGCAGTGGAAATCAGACTGAAATCAGCGATAGATGCCGTGAAGAATAATCGCGGCGATCGTCAAGACAAGCACAATCACGAGAACAAGCATCGAGCCTATAAACCAGGCTATGCGGGTCTCGTTCTTCCGTGTGGGCTGGGTGATGCCGAAGGTATTGATGAACGCATTGGACAGGAACAGCAGCGGGCGCATAGTTGTTTGATGATAGATGAGTGTGACAAGAAGCGGTAATTTGTGCATCGATCAGAGCGACATCGCATCCTATAAGGACAGGCTGCTCTATGGTGATGCGTCACCATCTGGAGTAGACTAGAAGATAAGGAGATTTGGCCCGATGTCCACTGCAACCGTTACCCCCACTGCTGAAGTCGTAACCGGAGCGCCTGCGTCGAATGCGCCTGTTAATCTGACGCCCGCCGCGATTGCGAAGGTGAAGGAAATTATGGCGAGCCAGGACCCGATTCCGGCTGGACTGCGGATCGGTGTGGTCGGCGGAGGATGTTCGGGTTTCCAGTACTCGATGTCGTTCGAGAACCAGAGCGGCATGATGGACAAGGTCTATAAGTTCGACGATCTGAAGGTCTTTGTCGACGCCACCTCGGCGGCCTACCTGAACAACTGCCAGGTGGATTATGTCGAAACCCTGGAAGCGGCTGGGTTCAAGTTCGAGAATGCCGCGGTCAAGAGTACCTGCGGATGCGGATCTTCGTTCAGCGTTTAGTATTCCACACGTTTAGCTCAGATTTTGTGGGACTGCATGGCCCCGGCTTAGGCTGGGGCCTTTTGCTGTCTGCGGGGGAGTTTTTATCCGCAGTGCCTATGCGCTGCTACGCAACGAAGGCGGGAGCAACGGTATCGCGTTCGGCAGTGCCATGCTGCAACGCAGGGTGCATGTCTTTCAACAGGTGCTTAACCGGCACATCACTGCTTCGAACGGAGTTGTGCAGCAGTATGTAGGGACCGTACCCGCAACAACTCCATAGATTTTCCCTCCACAACCGCTCTCCTGACGAGTAAGCTTACTTCCAGCTTTCCAGGGCCTCCATTCAACTTTGAACAGGAGCACGTTATGGCAAAACCCTTCGTACACCTTGAGCTCAACACCTCCAATCTGGAAAATGCAAAGTCCTTCTACAAAGAGATGTTCCAATGGACCTTCCAGGACATGGACATGGGTCCCTCCGGCACGTATTCGGTCTTCAAGCCCGATGAAGGTCCCGGCGGCGGCATGATGAGCATGCCCCAGGCTCCCACTCAATGGCTACCCTACATCGGCGTCGACAATATTAAGGCCGCCACCGAAAAGGCCAAGTCTCTTGGAGCCACCATGATGATGGAAAACCACGAAGTGCCGGACATGGGTTGGTTCAGTATCTTCACAGATCCCACCGGAGCCATGGTCGCCATCTGGCAAGCTAAAGCCAAATAAGTATCGCTAATCCAACCATGGTGCCCATGTCTGGATTTTGAACGTGGGAACGCATAACCTCGCCCGCACAACCTGCTCAGAACACCCGAAACCCTTGACACCGCTGCTACAATTAAGTCAGAAGAAAACCAACAAGCCCGGCATAAGCCGGGCTTTTTCATTGTCTGATTTCAGACCGAAGTCCGGACTTAAATACTTTCTTTCGAAAACTTTAGGACTTAAGTACAAGGGGGAGGTACACCGATGCAGCACCCAGCCAGAAGTCGTCAACCCGGCAACCCCGCCATCAGTTACCATCCTCTCGTGCGCCCCGCCATCATTATTTTCGTCCTTAGCCTGGCCGTCCAGGCTCAAGCTCAATGGGAACATCGAAGACTCCCACACCACCGCCAGTCTGCGCGGCATCGACAACGTCAAAAACTCTGGATCACCGTAGGCCCCAACGGCACCGACATCTCCCGCGACAACGGCCGCAACTGGACACCCCTCAAACCCACCAAAGGAGAACCCGCCGATGCCGACAAAAATTGGAACGCCCTCTCGCTCCCCTTCGTCGTAGGCCCCAACGGCCGAATCGGCAAGCTCCGCCCCACCGCGCTCAAACCATGAGCACTACTGAGGATTATTCGTCGTCGGAGTGGGATTCGGACTGGAACCACTCCCACTGCCAAAGGTCCCACTCCCGAAGCCACTATTCGAAGGCTGAGTTCCTGTCGCCGGACTATTTCCGGTGCTCTGCCCTCCGAATCCGGAGTTAGAGTTGGAGCCTGAGCCAAAAGTCGACGCGCTCGTCGAAGTCATGCCGCCGCCAAACAAGCTGGACTTGGCCTTCAACTGTTCGATTCGCGGATCGTAGAGGAACTCCCAGGTCGGATAGGTCGTCTGCTCGTTCAGTGTGATGATCGAGTTCCCGGTTTGCGCCAGTCCCACACCAACGATCGGTCCACCCTCTCCGCTTAGGCCCGAACCCGATTGACCAGAAGAGCTTCCGAACGATCCTGTAGAAGAAGAGCTGCTGCCTGGGGTACTGGATAATCCCGAAGTCCCTGAACCGCTTGTACCCAGACCGCCTGTACTCAGGCCGCTCGTTGGCGTTCCGAAGGTTGAACCCGTCCCTCCCGCCGGCGAACCCGGCATGCCTGGAGAAGCCATCCCGGCGGCGCTTCCAAGACCGGAACTTGCAATTCCTGCCAAAGGCTGCCCGAAGAACCCCTTAACCGTCGTCTTCGCCTCGCCGAGGTGAATCAATCGCCAATCGTCCTTGCCAGTCATCGGATCGACATAGCGTTTGCGCAAATACCGTATATTGCTGGTCTTCTCCAATTGCTCGATCGAGGTAGGATAATGCCCCAGCTTCCGGTAGTACACCTGGATCGCCCTTACATACTCATTGCCCCGGTGCACCGCCTCCACCTCACGCTCGCGGCGCAACTCATGAGCGACCCGCGGAGCAGCCACGCTCAGTGCAAGCAGAATCAGGAAGATAGCGACGATCAGCCCTAACAGAAGAAAACCCTGCTCGCCCGCGCGAGCCTGTGAACCTTCTCTGTCGGAAGAAGCTCCAGATGAATGTGGCCGGATTGGATCTGGGTTTAGCATCTCGCCCTGAATCTTAGTTCGAGATCAATGGCAAAGTCTGGACATTGTTATCTGTCATATCCTCAACCACGATCGAATTAGCCGAGATCGTTCCCACCTTGTACCGCCGTTGCACGATATCTCCCGGCGAAGCCAGAAAAACGTCTTCACCATGCAGCAGAAACGCCCTTCGCGTTCCATTGGCCGAGGTGGCCGTTCCAAAGAACTTCAAGTCAATCGGAGGAGGCGGAGGAGGTCCGGTCGGCGCAGTGACGACCGGAGTCGCCGGCCCCTTCGGACGCGCAGAGGCAATCGCTTTGGGAATCACCACCGCCGGAGCGGAATTGGCGGAAAATATATTCCGCCCGGTACCGGAGTAGACCAGCGACTCAGTCACCAGCATTGGTCCCATATGCAAGGTAGGATCGAGATGCGTTGCGGCCGTCCCTACATTCTTCGCCACTCCATTGCCGCTACTGGTCGGCACTCTTGCTGGAACTGTGACAGTCGTGGCAACCGGCGCCGGAACGCTCGGTGTGGAAAGCTCGCTGTACATATAAACGATGGCTCCCAGCGCAAATATTCCAACCACCGCAAGAATGCCGAGTTTCTTCTTGTCCTCCGTTCCCGTCTTCATCGCGATGTACCTCCCGCAGCAGGCGAACCGCTTTCTGCCGCCACATCTCCCGAAGGCGCAAGCACACTTTTTTCAACCCTCTCCGATCCAGTTGGAGTACGCAGATATGTCACCAGCCCGAGTCGCAGGCCCACTGTCCCGCCCTGCTCGCCCGTCAGCGTCACTCCACGGATCAGGAAAAACATCTTGTCCCGCTCCAAGCTGTTGATAAACAGCATCAATGGACGGTAATCCCCACTCGCACTGGCGTCCATACGAAGCTGCGTCAGTTCGCCTGCGCTGCCCGCCATCACAGTTGAAGGCGCATACTGCACGCGTGTCAGGTTCACTCCTTGCTTCTTCGCCAGCACACCAAGCTCACCTACGACCTCGGAGTCGGCAGACGGAAGCCGCTGCTCATAAAACTGATCCGCATCCGCCGTGGCCTTCGTCAGCTTTGCGTCCAATCCCTGCAGTGGCTTTGTGGCAATCTGAGCGGCCCGCATTGCCACAGTCTGCTGCTCTACGGCGGCCGCGTTCTGACCGCTTGCCGCACGCCAGACAAAAGCGATATGAACCAGCAGATAGAGATTTACCAGCGCCAGCAGCCCCAGCCCGGCGTAGTAGATGTTCAACCGCGTCAATAAGGCCCGCGTGCGCTCGGAGACGTTGGGAAGCGACACATTACGAGTCATCGCGGTCATCGTGCGCCTCCGTGGTTTGCAGTAGCCGTTGTCCCCTGCTTTGCAGCAGCGGGCAGTGGGTTATACCCACTCAAAATATCGAACTCCACCGCTCCCGGCATTGCTGTCTGCATGGTTCCGCCACTTTGGCTGCCTTGCTTTTGAGCTGCTTCATTCGCCAGCCTTGGCGCGATAAACCGCTGTGATCCTTCGAGGTTCCTGACCAGTTGCACGGCGCGATCGCGGTCGCCGCTGACCCGCAGACGAATATTGACGTCGCCTTGTTTGGTAATCACCGGCTCAATGCTGGTCACCTGCACGCCTACCGGCAGTACTTTTTCCAGGTCCATCATGACCGCCGTCCAGCTAAAGCTCTTCTGCGCAAACAGCGCATTCAGGAATTGCGACCGCTCCAGCACAGCCATGTTCTGCGGCTGCCTCATCCTTGCTTCATTTGCCTGCCTCTCACGTTGAAACTGCTGGGTCTTCGCCTGCAATGCCCCCATCTGAGCCTGCGCTACCTGGGCGCGCCCGTTCAACGCATGAAGCCAGAACCCAAGCGCCACCGCCAGAACTACCAGCGCCAGCATCGCCAGTTGCAGCCGGGCAAACAGAGGCCGCAGTTCGACAAAAGGCTGTGTCGCAAGATTGACAGAGATTCGCATCAGCTTTTCAACGCTCCCCGCACACCGGCCAGCCAACCTCGCGGAACCGTTCCCATCATCGCTCCGGCCTGCATCATGCCGGGATCGACGATTTCCTGCACCTGAAACCCATCTACTCCATTGGACTGCACCATCGACGCGAGCCTCTCAGCGCCCATGGTGCCTGCTACCAGAAGATTCTCCGGCGAAACTCGCAGCGTGTCTTCGAAATATGCCGCTGCCACGCTCACGGCTTGAGCCACCTCATCCGAGGCAGCTTCCGCATTCACTGCTGTCATCATCTCCCGCATCTCCGCCTGCTCCACTACAGAGCTTTGGATCGATGCTTCAGCGTCAAACCGATCGTAGCCTCCGGGTTGCAGAGCTTCGTCGACCATGGTTTGCGGGACGGAGTTATATGTTCCCTGAGCATCCTCCGCGTTTGCGTTCAGATCCAGCGAGCGGTGCAGCAGCAGGATTCCGCGTTGCACAATCGCGGTCGTCACCCAACCCGAGCCCACATTCACCACCAGCGCTGGAGCCTCCGCCGTATCCAATCCAGCCAGAGCAGCCAGCGTACTAGGGAGCACCGCTCCGGGCAGGTACCCCGCCGCAGTCACCACACCTTCGTATTCATCCAGAACGTCTCTTGGAGTTGCCACTGCCAACACTCGAACCGCCCCACGCTCGTTGGACATCACCTGATAACTGACGGCCGCCGTATCCGCATCGAACGGCAGCAGTTTTTTCAGCCGAAAGCGCACAACGGGCAGCGCCTCCGCGGGTTTTGAAGGCAACTGGTCAAAATCCAGTAAAAGCACCCGGACGGCCCCGTCCGGAATCACGATGGTCACATCCCTGCCAACGCCCCGCTCTGAACCCTTTCCCGACACCTGGTCCAAGGCTGACCGAACCGCTGCGGCCACTGCCGTACGATTCGTGATGTTACCCGCCTTCAACCCCGGAACAACCGCCTGCCGGGCCACATCGGCCTTCGCTACTGCTGTTAATAGAGCGGCTGCATTCTCCGCCCGGGCGGCAACGACGCCCTCGGCCCTGACCTCAACAGCCAACCGAGGCCGCGTTCCTAAACTTGTCGGCAAAAAATTCATACCGTATCAGCTTACCTGCCAATCGCAAAACCAGTTCGAGCAGCCGTCAGCTATCTTCCCGCCTCTATAAAGGTAACCTTATTAATCTCCCGCAGCGTGGTCACTCCTGCGCGTACCCGCTCCAGCGCCGAATCCCGCAAAAACGCCATGCCCTTGTCTCTCGCCTTCTTGCGGATCTCGCTTCCCGGCTTCTTCGCCAGCAGCATTTCGCGAATCTCATCATCCAGTTCCAGCAACTCATGGATCGCCGACCGGCCGCGATATCCTGTCCCACCGCATTCAATACATCCAGCGCCTTCACGGAAGGTAAATCCGCGCCACTCCTCCGGGTCCAGTCCGCTGGCCAGCAGATCGGCGTCGCTGTAATGCACTCCACGCACGCAGAATTCGCAGACCTGGCGCACCAGCCGCTGCGCCAAAATGCAGTTCAATGCCGAGACGAAGTTATAGGGTTCCACGCCCATGTTCAGAAAGCGCCCCAGCACATCGACCACGTTGTTCGCGTGCACGGTGGTAAACACCAAATGTCCGGTCAGAGCGGAGTTGATCGCAATCTGCGCCGTCTCCGCGTCGCGGATTTCACCGACCAGAATCTTGTCCGGATCATGGCGCAGAATCGAACGCAACCCTCGAGCAAAGGTAAGGCCCTTCTTTTCGTTCACCGGAATCTGCGTAATGCCTCGAATCTGGTACTCGACCGGATCTTCAATGGTGATGATCTTGTCTTCTTCACTCTTGATCTCGTTCAGCGCGGCATAGAGTGTGGTCGTCTTACCCGATCCCGTCGGTCCGGTCACCAGCACCATTCCGTAAGGCTCTTTGATATAGCGCCGAAACCGCTCCAGATCCTTTTCCGCAAATCCCACGACGTCAAGGCTGAGTTTCTTGAACTTCTCGCTCATCGACTCTTTATCGAGTACGCGAAGCACGGCATTTTCGCCATGCACCGTCGGCATAATCGAGACACGAAAGTCGATCAGCCGCCCTTTGTACCGGACACGGAACCGTCCATCCTGGGGAACGCGCCGCTCCGCGATATCCAGTTCGCTCATGACCTTGATGCGCGAAAGAATTGTCTGGTGATGCTCCCGCGCAATTGGAGCCATGGCGTGCTGCAAAACGCCGTCGATTCTGTACTTCACCAGCAAGGAGTCGTCGAAGGTCTCCAGGTGAATATCCGAGGCCCGGCGCTCCAGTGCCGTAAAGATGGTGGTATCCACCAGCCGGATAATCGGCGAAATATCGTCTTCGCTGGTCAGGCGCTCGATGGAGATGTTTTCGTCGGCATTGTCCTCGCTGGACAACACATCGAACGCGAGCCCTTCGCTGGCCTCATCGAGAACACGCTGCGACTGCTCCGTCTTCTTCAGCAGATCGGTAATCTGCGAGAGCGTTGCCACGCGGGTGATCAGCCGTGTCCCAAGCAGACCGGAGATCTCGTCCAGCACCATGAGCTTCGAAGGATCACTGACGGCGATCGATAGCCGCCCGTTCTTCTGCTCCAGCGGAACGAAGTTGTAGCGGAACATCATGTCTACGGGTACGGTCTTGAAAAGGTCATGTTGAATTCTGAAGTTCTTCAGGTCCACAAATTCGACGTGATAACGCCGCGCCAACGATTGCGCGCGCTCCACCTCATCCACGCTCTCACCGAGCGGTATCGCCAAAGGTGCATTCGCCATAACCGTAAGACTCCCTTCCACCCCATCCGTTACTGCTCATTCTTGCGCCGACCACCCCGGAATCCGGCCCAAATTCCATTATCTAGGAAGAAACACTTCTGTGGTATCCTCCTCCCCTCAGGGCATTGCGAAACTTCTGGAGAGTATCCATGATCGCTGCACCCGCCGCTTGTTCTTCGATTCCCCGAAAATCCATTAGCTGGTCCATAATGCTCAGCGTCCTGCTGATCCTTGCAGGAATTGCGGCCATTCTCCTTCCACCTATCATGGGTTTGGGCGTCACCTTGTATATCGGTTGGCTGCTGGTTCTAAGTGGAATCGCCCACTTTATCTTCGCCTGGAAGTCCCACTCCGCAGGGGCGGTCCTATGGGAGGTGCTCGTCGGCCTAGTCTACCTCTTTGCCGGAGGCTACCTCATTCTGCACCCACTCGCCGGATTGTTATCGCTGACTCTCTTCCTGGCGATCTATCTCCTTATCGAAGGAATCTTTGAAATTGCCCTTTCCTTCCAGATCACCCGCAACGGGCGGGCGTGGCTGGCTTTTGAGGGAATCATCACGATTATTTTGGCTGTCATGATCTGGAGGACCTGGCCATTCAGCACCATCTGGGCAATCGGCACTCTGGTCGGCATCAGTATGCTTTTCAGCGGCTTCTCGCGTCTTATGTTCTCGCTTGCCTGCCGTCGCGCCTTCGCCGCCGCAGTCTGAAATTGTGATCGAACGATAGCGGCTACCGGCTCATTCCACCTGCGCTGAGGCTGAAGATCGGCAGATAAAGCGCAATCAGGATGCCGGTCACCACGACGCCCATCACGACCAGAATTGCCGGTTCAATGAGACTCATGGCCGCCGTCAGGTTCGTCTGCACGTCTTCCTCAAAGAATTCGGCAACCGAATTTAACATCTGCGGCAGCGCTCCAGTGGATTCGCCCACCTCTATCATCTCGATGGCAAGCTCCGGAAATATCTTGGTCGCCTGGAGGCTGGCCGATAGCCCCTTGCCCTCCCGCACGGTCTCCACCGAGTGATAGACCGCATTAGCGATCTGCCGCGAACCGATCGACCGTGCCGCCGTCTCGAGCGACGGAACCAGCGGCAGTCCGCCGGTCAGCAGCGTCGACAATGTCCGGCTGAACAGACCTACCTGATACTTCAGCCATACATTTCCAAAGATCGGCAGCGCGATTCGAATGCGGTCGACGGTCGTAGCTCCGCTGTCGGTCTTCACCCAACGAAACACCAGAAATCCGACTACTGCTACAACCACAGCTACGTACAGCCCATAGTGCTGCGCATATTGCCCCAGTTGCAGCATGAATGTCGTCAACCACGGCAGATGCGTTCCCAACTGTTCGTAGAGTTGCGCGAATCGGGGCACCACGAAGGTGATGAGGAAGATAAACAGCCCGATCACCATCACCACCAGCAGCGCCGGATAAATCAGGCTGGCCTTCAGCTTCTTGCGGAACGTCAGCGATACCCGCTGGAAATCCAGAAAACGCTGCAAGACCTCCTCAAGATTTCCCGACCGCTCGCCAGCCAGCAGCGTCGTCGTATAGACAATTGGAAAACCACCCTGAGCCTCGAACGCCTGGGAGAGCGACTCGCCTGTCTTCACCCTTACAGCCACATCCTCAAGCTGCGCTCTGAAATACGGATCCTTCTGCCGCCGCGCCAACAGTTCCACCGACCCCAGAATCGGCAAGCCTGCCCGAATCAAGGTCAAAAACTGCTGGTTGAAGATCAAAAAGGTTTCCAGCTTGACCTTTTTCTTGCTCGAACCGCCCAGCGCCCCCCGCGCCTTTACTGAATAAACGTAATATCCTGCCTGCGTAAAACGCGCCCGCAACTCTTCCGCCGTTGCCGCCGCATGGGTCTGCTCCTGCACCCGGCCCCGCTCATCCGCCAGCTTAACTACAAACTCATTCATAGACGCTTAAATCCTATAACGGTCGCCACCCGCTTCGGGCGAATGCCCCTTTTTCCGCAGCCGATCCTAACGTGTTCATATTAGACGTTTCCCTGGCGGCAATGTCTGACCGATAGCCCACGACCCAACGCCGGCGAAGTCGGCACGCGAGACATTGTGCTATGCGCTGCCAGTTCGATATGGTTTTGTGCGGACGGGCCCTTCAGGAAAAAGACCAGCGGAACCTTGGGAAAAATGACGTCAACATCTGCGGCTTCGGTTTACACCCACAGGAGGAAATGCTCCTCGTGTTGGGTTAATGCGCTCCAGCGGGACCGCGGCCCGGTTTCACCTTTTTGAAGAACCAGACGACAATGATGCAGCCGAAGCTGAGGAGCGAGAGCCAGCGGAAGACGTCAACAAAAGCCCAATTGAGCGCCTGGCGCTGAAGTTCCCGGTAGAGCATCGACTGCGCTGGGTGGGCAGCATTGGAATGGCCGAAGAATCCGCTGAGCGCCTGTGTAGCAGAGCCGAGACTGTTCTGGAAGTTCTGGCCGGTGATGGGAATGGAATTGGTTAGGAAATTTTGATGAACGTCGCTGCGACGGGTGAGCAGTGTGGAGGCAAGCGAGATGCCGATGGAGCCGCCCACGTTACGCATCAGGTTAAATAGTCCGCTGGCGTTACCAATCTGCTCATTACTGAGGGTGCCGTAGGCCGCGGTATTGATGGGCACAAAGACGAAGCTCAGGCCGAAGCCGGTGATGAGAATAGGCATCAGCAACGTCGTTGGGGAGATATCGAGCGTAATGGAGCCGAAATAGAGCGTAGTGAGGCCGAAGGTAAAGAAGCCGAAGGTGAGCAGATAACGCGGATCGGCTTTATTGGATAGATATCCGATGATCGGCATTCCGCAGATGGCACCGAGGCCGCGTGGAGCGACTACGAGGCCAGCGGTAAAAGCGGTGTAGCCCAGTAGTTCCTGATAGAAGAGCGGAAGAACGACCACGGTGGAGTAGATCGCTATGCCGAACAGGAAAATAAGGGTCGCCCCGATGGCGAAGTTGCGGTCTTTGAGAACCTTGAGATCAACCAAGGTGTCTTTGTGCACCCATGAGTGCCAGACAAAATAGATGAAAGAGGCCGCCAAGGCGAGAGCGGCCCAGCGGACCCAAGTGGCTGCGAACCAATCCACTTCCTGGCCCTTGTCGAGAATGATCTGAAGCGCGCCGGTCCAAATAACCAGAGCGGCGAAGCCGTAGCGATCGAAGAAGGGGGCCTTCCTGTCCTTGATGTACGAGGGATCGTGGACGAAGCGGTTGATCATGTAAAGCGCGAGAATGCCGATGGGAATGTTGATGTAGAAGGCATAGCGCCAGGAATAGGTATCGGTAAGCCAGCCACCGAGTGTGGGCCCAAGGACGGGGGCAACGACGACTCCGAAGGCGAAGACTGCCATGGCGGCTCCGCGCTTTTTTGGGGGGAAAGATTCAAGCAGGATGGCCTGTGAAAGCGGCTGGAGTGCGCCCCCGCCTGCGCCCTGAACGACGCGGGCGATCAGCATGAAGGCAAGGGTGGGGGCCGCTCCGCAGGCGAAGCTGGCGATGGTAAAGATGATGACGCAGCCCATTAGGAAGCGCTTGCGTCCGAATTTCAGCGAGCACCAGTTGCTGGCGGGAAGGACGATGGCATTAGCGACGAGATAACTGGTGAGAACCCAGGTGGCTTCATCGGTTGTGGCCGAGAGCGAACCGCCGATGTAGGGAAGTGCCACGGCGGCGATGGAGGTATCCAGCACCTCCATAAAGGTAGCGAGCATGACCGCCGCAGCGATGAGCCACGGATTCACTCCATGGGTGACATCAAGAGACTGGTCCTGCGGTGCTGTCGCGGTCGCTGCCATTGCTGAACTATATTCCTCGACTCAGTTGGGCGCTAACAGACAAGCGCGGTTCCATGATGTGGCCTTTGCGAGGCACACATACTTAGAGGCGCGAACAGGAGATTTTGATGCAAAGTTTGCAGGAGGAGGGAATAGCCGCAGAAGTTCTTTGGAAAGAGAAGGCGAATCTGGTTGCGTTTATATGCGAGACCAGCTTACGGCGTTCGGACTAAGCCCAAGTGTGAGCGGATATCGCACAGAGAAGGGTGCCATCCTTCGCAGGAATGCGAAGGATGGCATCCGGTTTAGTTGAGATCCAGGTCAAGTATCTGGATTGCGTAGGCGGGCACCGTATGCGTGAAGGTGGCGGCCGCGTTGTTGATGGAGCTGACGACCGGAACAATCCGCTTAGGATCGGTGATGGAGTTGGTTGCTTCCATGGTGGGTGCACTCAGCGTGGTGACTGCGGCCTTGCTGTGAACGCCCTTTGCGCCGGAGAGCTTGATATTGACGGCCTGCGGCTGAGATGAGCCGTTGACCAATTTGACGATGACGCGATGACTCTTGGAATCGACGCTTACGGTTTCAAAGAGGCGCGGATTTGCGGCGTCGAGGTTCGAATCGAGGATGTGGTCGCCGAGATGCGTATTGAACATGACCTGGGCGTAGTAGCTGGGTGAGCCGTAGCTGTTCAGTGCATCGTAGCCGATGAGATCGCTGGGCCATTGCATGCCGCCGGGGTTGACGTTGACGAAGAGCGGAGCGTAGCTGGCGAGGATGATGATGTCGCTGTTGCGCTCCATGCCGGTCATCCATGCTGCGTCGCCGAGAGCTGCGCCCATGTTGGTGGTAGGAGAGCCTTCGCGGGTGGCCCATTCGCCGACCATGACCTTGGGACCGTTGCGATCAGTCTTGTCGTAGTGGTGAACGTCCTCGAAGAACTGCTGCGACGAGCGGTAGAAGTGGTCGTCGATTACGTCGGGACGAATGCCTGTGACCGGGGCGGTAGCAATGATTTGAATATCGGGGTAGGCGGCCTTGATGGCTTTATAAAACTGGGCGTAGCGACCGCTGTAGCTGCCGGAACGGTCGAACCAGTCCTCATTCCCTACTTCGATGTAATTGATATGGAAGGGGGCGGGATGACCGTCTTTAGCGCGGATTGCTCCCCATTTTGTCGAGGTGCTACCGGTGGCATATTCGATTTCGTCGAGCGCATCCTGAACGTAAGGTTCGAGGGCGGGGCCGGCGTCTACATGCTCCTGCCGCATAGAGTAGCCGGCGTAAACGGCGAGAAGGGGCTGCATGTGCAGGTCTTCACACCACTCGAAGAACTCAAGCAGGCCGAGCCCATCGGAGGAGTGATAATTCCATGGGCTGGGGTGGGTGGGACGGTCGACAAGAGAGCCGATAGTCTTCTTCCATTCGTAACGCTCGTTGATGTGGTCGCCTTCGAGATAGTTCCCTCCGGGAAAGCGCAGGAAAGCCGGATGCATGGCGGCGAGCTTCTGCATGAGATCGACGCGGTTGCCGTTGGCGGTGTTCTGGTAGGTCGGCGGGAAAAGAGAGACGAGCGAGAACCATGCAGTGCCGGGGTGCTCGACTGAGAGCGTCAGGTGGTTCGCGGAAGAAGCGGTGACGGGGCCGGTTTTGAGCGTGTACTCGTATTGCTTCCATTCCGTGCTGAGTGCCGGGACTGTCGCGGTGGCGGCAACCGCTCCGGTGTTGTCATTGATGATGCGGATCGTGACCGCGCCGATAGTTGCGTTGTCGGCTTTGGCGTAGAACGAGCCACGGTACTGGGTGGAAGGATGGACGGGGATTCCCCAGTAGCCCTCGTTGACAATGCCCGCTTCGGATTTTGGAGCGGCGGTGTCGACGGCAAGTTTAAGGCTCACAGGAAGAGCTTCGCTGGGGCCTGTGGTTTTATCGAGCGTCATGGTGGCTTTGGCGTCACCATTTTGAAGGATGGTCCAGTGGGCCAGGCCGGGACCGCGGTTCGTCTGGAAGGCGCGATTGTTAACCAGTTCAGCGTACAGGCCGCCGTCGTAGGAGTAGTTGATCTCTTCCGTCATAAGGCCGTAGAGAGTAGGGCTGACGGCGGCGATAGGCTTGGCAGTATCGATGGTGAGCGTGGCTGGCTGCTGGGCCATCATGGCAAGGGGTAAACCGGCCAGGAGGACGGCGGCGAATTTTTCGAAGCGCATGAACAGGTGTCCTTCGTAAATAGACGGTGAGAGAACGTTTACTTTTTGATGCACAACGATGCTAATTGATGAAAGGCGTTTTGGTCACAGAGAATTTGCCGGGCCTAATTAATTGCCCGGTCGCGCGGAAGGAAGTGGGAAGGGGGAAAACCGTTGAAACGAAGGATGAGGCAGTTTCGGGCCTCGCCGATGTAGAGAATGGCTTCGCGGAAGATGCTGTATTGGGCGGGCCAATGCGCGGCATGGGTGCGCCAGTTGATGTAAAGGCTGGGCTGGTCGACGTTGAAGGTGTTGACGATGAGCGCGGCGCGAGGAAGGTGGCTGGGAGAACTGATGATTTCGGCTGAACTCCAGCCGTACTGGTGCATGATCCGGGCTGAATAATAAATGTTCTGGATTGTGTTCTGGGCCTGCACGTCTTCGAGAATTGCGGATGCAGGCACGCCCTGTTCACGGGCAAGCTGCGCCATGACGTCCGCTTCAATGTACTGGTTGTGAGCGGCAGCACCGCTCATGATGATGTAGGGAGCGACGTCGGCCTTGTATTCGCGGACGGCTTCGAGCACGCGCTCGCGCTGCTCAGGCGACGGAGTGCCGTCTGGGTTGGCCGGATAGCCGAGGACAATGAGCGTGTCGAAATGGGTGGCGGCGGTGTTATGCGTCGGAATCGTGAGATAGACGCCCGCCATGAAGAGGGCAATTGTGAGGATAATGGCAGAAAGATAGAAGAGCGTTCTATTCAAGAGCTTCACGGAGTAAGGTTATCAGGCAATTGCTTGTTGGATAAGAGTTTCCAGATCGATGATGGATTTGATCATGCTTCTGACCTCTTCAGAGAGAAGAACGGCGAAAAAGCGCACTATCGTTTCGAACTTCGATAGGGCGCCTGTTGAAGTATGGATTGTCGGATAACTATCGCTCGTGCGAAAGCCGGTTCAGGTCACGGTTGGCCAGCTCGTCTGGAGACACCTTTGGTTTGCGCGGCTTTTTGACTGGAGGTGCGGAGCTTGGCGGCCGATTTTTGCCGTTGCTCTTTCGCCGTTTTCCATTTGCCTCGATGACGCTGCGCATCCAGTAGTTTCCTTCCGAGTCGACCTCGACGCCGTGGACCTCGCGTTCGAAGCCGGGGAAGCGCTTGCCGAACTCTTCCATCGCGAGGATAAGGCGGATGACAGGGCTGTCATTTCCCCCAAAGCGTTCGCCGGGCATACTCATGGGAATGCCCGGAGGGTAAGGGACCAGCATGACGGCGGCGATACGGCCTGCCATATTGGAAAAGCGCGTTTTTTCGGTCTCGTGACGCAGAAGCTTCTGGTAGGTCTGCGCCGGGGTCAGGACGGGGTCGAAGTCTTCGTCGCAGGCTTCGCCAACCAGATTGGGAAGGTTCAGTTCGACCATAGCCGCATGCATCTCATCGCTCAGTTCTTTGAGGGTGACGTTGCGGTAGCGGTTTGGGTACTTCGATACGAGATCGGGGAGAGCTTCTTCGAGAGGAGCTTCGGTGTCGTAGAGCCGCTTGAACTCGAAGAGGTTTTCAAGCAGGCTGCCCCACTTTCCTTTACTGGTGCCGACGGAGAAGAGGACGAGGACGGTGTAGTCGCCGGTACGCGCGATTTCGACACGGCGGGCGTCGAGAAATTCGGTGAGGATGGCTGCGGGGATGCCCCAGTCGCCGACCTTGCCTTGCGCGTTGACGCCGGGCATGAGGATGGTGACCTTGGTGGGATCCAACATGCAGTATCCGTTGGCGATATCGTCATCCTGAAATCCATGCCAGTCTTCGCCGGGCTTCAAAGTCCAGCAGTTGGGCTCGGTGCCCAACACATCGTCGGGAGTCTCCTCGAAGAGTTGAGTCTCTCCCGTGGTTGGATCGGTGACCTGATCGGGCTGGAAGAGCCGGAAGAACCAGCCGTCGCCATTATCTTCAGCGGCCCGCAGGCGATGAGCGACCGAGGACATCGCCTTACGGAAGGTAATGGCATCCTGAACGGTCTCGTTCATCAACGTGGGACCGGCGGGATCGTCCATCATCGCGGCAGCCACGTCGAGGCTTGCGATCAGCGGATAAAAGGGCGACGTGGTGCCGTGCATCATGAAGGATTCGTTGAACTGGTCGAAGTCGATGGGAGCACGCGGGCTGAGCTTGACGTGGACCATGGAACCCATAGAGAAGGCCGCCAGCATTTTGTGGGTCGACTGTACGGAGAAGAGGGTGGGGCGGTCGGGCATATCGTCGGGCACGCCCATGGCGAACCGGCCGCGATAGATCTCGTGGAATTTTGCGTAGGCATACCAGGCCTCGTCGAAGTGGACCCGTGGGACGGATTTGGAAAGTTCGGTCACGACGCGATTGACGTCATAACAGAGGCCATCATAGGTGGAATTGGTGACCACTGCGTAGGTGGGGTTCTGGTTGGGAACGCCCGCGCAGAGGGGGCTTTTTTCAATCAGGCTGCGGATGAACTCGGGGCTGAAGCGCTTCAGGGGAACGAGGCCGATCATACCGTAGCCGTTGCGGGTGGGCTTCATGTAGACGGGACGCGCGCCGGTGACGGTAAGCGAGTGACAGATGGATTTGTGGCAGTTGGCATCGGCGACGACGATGTCGTCCTGCGCGATGACGCCGTGGCCGACGATCTGGTTGGAGGTTGAAGAACCACCGAGGACGTAAAAGGTCCAGTCCGCGCCGAAGATGCGGGCCGCGTTGCGTTCGGATTCGCCGGGAGGCCCGATGTGATCGAGCCAGGAGCCGAGTTGAGACGTGGAGATGCCGAGGTCGGAGCGCATGAGGTTTTCGCCGAAGAAGCGCTGAAACTCCATGCCGACAGGGTGCTTGAGGAAGGCAACGCCGCCCATGTGGCCGGGAGCGTCCCAGGAGTAGGCGCCCTGGTCGTTGTACCTTTTCAATTCGCGGAAGTACGGCGGAAGGAGCTGCTCGTGGTAACGCTCGACGGCAAAGTCGACGCGGTTAGCGATGAATGCGGGGGTATCGCCGAAGAGGTGGATGTATTCGTGCACCTGCTTGACGACTTCGAGGGGGAGCTCGCTGACGAGGGTGCGGTCGGCGATGAGAAAGATAGGGACTTTCTTATTGCGGTGGCGCACGGAGCGAAGAATCATCAGAGCGGCGCGCTCGTCGAACTGATTGTCGCCTTCGAGGTCCCAGTCAAGGAGGATTGCGCTGTGGGATGGGTCCGAGGTCACGAGAGACAAGCCATCTTCCGGCGTCGAGGTTCGGACGACCTCGTAACCCTCTTGCCGGATGGCGTCCACCAGGCGTTCCATGGCCCGATCCGAGACGGAATCGGTGCCACCTACTTCACTCGCAATCAACAGAACCCAACGGCCTTCGTTCATACACCTCTCACTTCTGTATTCAATGTTACAGGGAGTTTCCGGTGGATATTCGAGAGCAACGAAGGAAGTGACTTGCGGGCGGCGGATGTCTCGGTTCAGGGGCAGGTGCAGTCGATGCAGCCGTGTTTGGCGCAGGTGCGGCAGGTCTTGATGAGCTGCTTTTTGAGCGCCTGGCGAGCGCGGTGGGCGCGAACGGCGGCGTTTCCGGGAGTGATTCCGGATTTTATGGCGAAAGCTTCGATGGAGCCCTCGGCAAGATCAACCTCGCGGATGACTTCGTTATAAGCAGGCTTCAAGGTGGAGAGGACATTTTCGATGCAATGGCAGACGATGCTCTGCGTGGCAGAGTCGGGCTGGGTTTCGGTGATGAGGTCTTTGGCCCATTCTTCGAGAGCACGGTCTTCGACGGCGCGGTGGCGGTAGTGGTCGATGACGGCGTTGCGCAGAATGCGGTAAAACCAGGCGACGGCGGAGTCGTCCTTGTGAAGCGTGGACGCCTTCTCCATGGCGCGGATGTAGGCGGCCTGGATGATGTCTTCGGCGACGGCATGGGAGCTGACGCGGTTCTCGACGAAGCGGAGGAATTGTTTTCTCTGATCGATGAGACCGTGGATAGCTTCGGAGGACATGAGTTGATTGCTTTCGTTGTGAGTGGCGTGGAGTTGCCGCTCCACGCCGGATGAGACAGACGGCTGATCAGTTAGATGACGGGCAGGCGCAGCCGGGTCCACAGGGACAGTCTGTACCGCAGGGGCAAATATAGGTTTGCATGGTCGTTCTCCTTTGGCCGGTGATTGTTCCGGCACTGTAGCTGACGCAGGAGGAGAGCAAATCTTACAGTTCTGGCATGGAAAGCGAGATTAAAGTGAAACGCCTGCGGTTGAGCGCAGGCGTCGGGACTGTTCGCAATTTGTCGGTTCAGACTTGCGGGACCTTCATAACATTGGGGGTTGTGGCTGGAATGGGCGTTGCCGGGAGGTGGAAATCGGGCTGGAAGTCGGGGTGGGCGGGGTTGAAATCTCCGGCGTCTTTGGTGAGGAACTTCTTGAGGGGCAGATTGTCCTGACGGATGCCGAGCACGATGCAGCGGGCGAGCTCGTAAGCTCCGTAGCTATTGAAATGGGTGTCGTCGCTGATGGCTTTGGTCTGGTTGGGGTAGGCATTGGCGGGGAAGTGCATAAACGCTTTCAGGGAGCCTTCAGGGCCCATGGCTTCGAACAGGGTTTTGCTCATGGCGTTGAGATCGATGAGTGCGGCATGCTGCTGGCGGGCGACTTCGCGCATCGCGTCAGGATATCCGGCGAGTGAGTTGGTGATGTGGCCGGAGGTATCGAAGATGCGGCGGTTCATGCTGGTGACGAGGACAGGGGTAGCTCCGGCGGCGCGGGCTTTGGCAATGTATTCGGTCAGCAGGGCTTTGTATTCGGGGATGGGTACGACGGGCTCATGGGTTTTGGGGCTGATCTTCTGGTCGTTATGGGCGAACTGCATGAAAAGGTAATCGCCGGGCTTAATCTGAGTGAAGATTTTGGCGAAACGATGCTCGGTGACGAAGCTCTTGATGGTTTCGCCGGATTCGGCGTGATTGGCGACCACGATTCCAGGGCGGAAGAAACGGGGAAGAATCTGGCCCCATGCGGTCCAGGGCTCGACGTCCTGATCGACGACGGTGGAGTCTCCGGCCAGGTAGATGGTGGGCTCTTTGATGGGTTTGATCTCGATGCTGCGAACGCTGGGATTATCGCCGTTGAACTCGAGGGTGAGTTTGTGGTCCCAGTCCATGTTGCCGATCTCGCGGGGCTTGAGATGAACGTGCTGTACGGTTCCGATGGCGTCGGTGAACTCGGGGTAGCGGACGTTGACGTCAAAGGTGCGGCTGGTGGATTTATCTGGCTGCGTCGAGATTTTTTCGAGCATAAGCCGGCGGGCTTCGGCCCAGACGGTTGTAGTTGATGATTTGTCGGAGCCGAGGACCACGGTGACTCGGTAACTGCCTTCGGGAAGGGCAGTGGAGAAGAAGAAAGGCTTATCGCTGGAGCAGGATTCCCCTGCGATGACGGGGAGGGTACCGAGATCAAAGCCCGGAGTGGATTCGGTGTAGGCCGAGGAGTTGCTGAGGGTGATGTATCCGGATTTAGCCGCTCCGCAGGTGTATTTCTGGCCATAGGCAAAAGGAAGGAGGCTGGCAAGTCCCAGAATCGAGACAACTGTGCGGCAGTTCATGTTTGCCCTCGTAAATGTAGAAATTGTTTCAAGAGGAGAATGATAGCAGCTTGGTAAATACCAGGAAACAGTGGAGGTTAGTGGCCGCCAGTGAGCCAGAGCATATAGGGGTAGAGAAGCAGAAAAAGGATGAGGCAGATGGAGAGGAGGTCCATGTAGAGACAAAGAAGGACGCCGGCGTGGAAGAGGTCCCAATGGGGGCATCGCATGCAGCGGAGGGTATCGCCACCGCCGACGATAGCGACGATTGCCGGAATGATGATAAGGGGATTTGCGCGGTCGTTCGGGAAGCCGGAGAGGAGATAGGCGGCGGCGAGACTGACGAGCACGAGTGCGCTGCCTCGCAGGACGGATGTTTTATGCGGATTGAAGACGCGGGATCTCACACGATAGACAGAATAGCTACAGGTAAGGATAGGCCATCTTGTGTGGGTTACGCTGCTTCGGACAGAATGGGCGTGTTGACCGTGCAGTAGGTGCCGCGGTCAACACAGGACACAGATTCAGGCGGGAGTAAGCTGAGGCTCGCTTTGCTGGGCCATCCGTTGAATCGACTCATTGAAAGGAGCGCTGAGGACTCCGCGTTCGGTGATGATGGCGGTGACGTACTTCGCCGGAGTGACGTCGAAGGCTGGGTTCTCGATGGCGACTCCGTGAGGCGTCATCTGGCGGCCATTGGAGTGGGTGACCTCGGTGGCGGCGCGCTGCTCGATGGGAATGAGATCGCCGTGTGGGGTGGCCAGGTCAAGGGTAGACCAGGGAGCGGCGACATAAAAGGGAATGCCGTGTTCCTTTGCGAGGATGGAGACGCCGTAGGTGCCAATTTTATTTGCGACGTCGCCATTGGCGGCGATACGGTCAGCGCCGACGATGACGGCCTGAATGCGTCCCTGGCGCATGAGCGCGGCGGCCATGTTGTCGCAGAGGACAGTGGTAGGAATGTTGTCCTTCATCAGTTCCCAGGCGGTGAGGCGCGCGCCTTGCAGGAAGGGACGGGTCTCGTCGGCAAAGACGTCGATCTTGTGTCCGCGCTCGATGGCAGCACGGATCACTCCAAGAGCAGAGCCGTAGCCACAGGTGGCGAGAGCGCCGGCGTTGCAGTGGGTGAGGACCGTTCCTTCTTTGGGAAGGAGGGCTGCTCCGTGAGCCCCCATCTGACGGCAGGCGGCGATGTCTTCGTCGTACATGCGGCGGGCTTTGGCCACGACGGCGGCTTTGATCTCGGGGATCGGAGTATTCTTTGCGGCGAGTTCGTTGTAAAGATTGCGGATCTCGTCGATACCCCAGAACAGGTTGACGGCGGTCGGACGAGTTTCGGCGAGAGTCTTGCAGATGACCGCTACTTCTTCGGTAAGCGCGGGAATGCTTGGGGCAGTGCTGCGGTCGATGCCGATGGCGACGCCCATTGCGGCAGAGACGCCAATCGCGGGGGCTCCGCGGACGATCATGTCCCGGATGACGGTGGCGACCTGCTTGTAATCGGTGGCGAGAACGTAGGTCTCTTCGAGGGGAAGCTTGGTTTGGTCAAGGAAATTAACGCCGGTGGGGAGCCATTCTAGGGTGGGAATCATGTCTTTCTTAGTTTAGACGACAGGAGATAACTGTGGACGAGAACAGGTCGTGGATGAGATTTCTTGACATTGTTCTCTGGTCAAACGAGAATTCATCCACCCTGTCATTGGACGGACCAATTGATTCCAATTGGAATTTGCGATGTTCGCTTTGCGAACTTCCCACGCTAACTTTGTGACCGAGGAGTGATGAATGTCCAGTGGTTTGTTTGAGCGCCGCAGCTTTTTGAAAAAGGCTGGACAAAGCCTGCTTGCAATTCCTGCCCTTTCAGCAATGGATCGAGTGGGATTGGCCCAGGGGCATCACAAAGGCCACGCGAGGCAGCAGGGGTGGTCCGGTCAGCCCTTTGCGTATACGCCGAAGGCCAATCTCAATGTTCGGGACTATGGAGCCACAGGGGATGGCAAGACCAATGACAGGACTGCGCTGCAGGAGACCATTGACCGCTGCGGCGTATTTGGCGGGGGAGAAGTGCGGGTTCCAGCGGGGGACTATCTGACGGGAGCTTTGGAATTGCGAAGCAATGTTGTGCTTCGGCTTGAACAGGGAGCGACACTGCAGGGCACGCCGGATTTTGCAGACTATCCGGTAACCCAGGTCCGGTGGGAGGGCCGCTGGATACAAGGCCATATCGCGCTGATCTACGCCATCAACGCAAATCGAATCGGCATCGTCGGGCCGGGAAAAATTATAGGAAATCCAGCGCTGGGCGGGCGTCCACGCAAGAACAGCCCCTTGCGGCATCCTGCTCTGATCGAGTTCATCGATTGTAAGGACATTCGACTGGAAGATTTCTCGACGAGCAATCACCTGATGTGGTCGATTCATCCGACCAACTGCGAGAACATCTTCATCAAGGGACTGACGATTCGCAGCACGGGAGGCAACGGCGATGGCATCGACATCGATTCCAGCAAGCACGTCCGTATCGATAGCTGTGACATTGCTACGGGAGATGACTGCATCTCGCTGAAGTCGGGGCGCGGGGCTGAGGGATACGCGTTGTTGAGAACGACCGAAGACGTGGTGATTTCGAACTGCACCTTTGCGGATTCGATCTTTGCATGCATTGGCATTGGCAGCGAGACATCGGGCGGAATTCGCGGTGTAAGGATCGAGCACTGCAAGTTCACGGGAGCGAAGACCTTTGCGATCTATATCAAGAGCCGGCCGGGGCGCGGCGCGTTTATTGAGGATATTGTCGCGAACGATCTGGATGCCTCTGGAATGACCGGCGGATTTTTGCGGTTCAATATTCTTGCCAGCGGCATCCGCGACGAGTACCAGGTGCCGGGAGATGAAGGCATTCCTACGATCAAGAACTTCCGGTTCTCGAATATTCGAGTGAAGGAATGTCCGATTCTGGTGGATGGGACGGGGATACATCCTCATAAACCGCTTGAGGGCTTTTCGCTCATTAACGTGACGGGGACGTGTGACAAGGGGATTTATCTGGCCAATGTAAAAGATGCGGTGATTCGGAATATCAATGTGACGGGATTTACTGGACCGCTGATTAACATCAGCAATGTCACTGGCAAGGGGTTGACGGGGGCAGCCACGATTGCACCGCCAAAGGTCGAAGAACCTATTCCGGCTCCCAGCACACCATATCAGTTGCATTAAGGCACAAGGCCGGAGCGCTCGGGTGCTCTGGCTTTTTATTGTTTCTTCCTGTGAGTGCCAAATCTTCAATTTGATCGAGGCCCATGATGTCCAAATCTGCTGTGACTTGCGCGTCTCTTGCTGCTGCCCTTTTGTTTTGTACCACGCTCACGGTTCGAGCCCAGAGCACGCCTCAAGTGACGGCGCATCATCCCAGTGCGCCTCAGAGCGCGCCTCGTATTCCTGCGGTCGATCCTAATTCTGCTGCGAATGCAGGACGCAAGCAGCTCTTTGAGTACCTCGATGCCATTGCTGCGGAGAAGACTGCCGCGCGCAGAACCGCAGTCGCTGCCATTACGACGCGCGCACAGGCAGAAGCGCGACAGGCAATGGTGCGCAAAAAGATACTGGCGTTGATAGGTGGCCTGCCCGCGAAGACTCCGCTGAACGCAAAGGTATTGGGCGAGACAAAGGCAGAGGGCTTTCGGATCGAGAAGATTCTCTACGATTCGCAGCCGGGATTCCCGGTTACGGCGCTGCTCTACCTGCCCGATAAGAAGTCTGGAGGCGCGGCGAAGCTTCCTGCGATCGTTGTAGCTCCGGGGCACGGAGCTGCGGGGAAGGCATCGGATTTTGGTTTCGCCTCTACATTCGCCCGCAATGGATTCGTTGTACTGTCATACGATCCAATTGGGCAGGGAGAGCGGTTGCAGTATCCCGACCCGGCAAAGCCGGGAACTTCACTTGCGACGCGGCCTACAGGAGAGCATGGCGAGGCTGGGCTTCAGCCCACGCTGATCGGGGATGCGGTTGCACGATATTTCGCATGGGATGGAATGCGGGCAGTCGATTATCTGCAATCGCGCCCGGAGGTTGATGCGAACCGAATCGGGGCGTTTGGGTGTTCCGGCGGCGGCGCGATGACTGCTTTGCTAAGCGCGCTGGATTCGCGCATCAAGGCTGCGGGAACAGCCTGCTACATCACCTCTTTCGATACGCTGCTGCCCGCCATAGGCGCACAGGACGCAGAACAATCCATCCCCAACTTTATCGCCAGCGGTCTTGATTTTCCCGACTGGGTAGAACTGGCCGCGCCGCGACCCTACGCCATCATTTCGACCACCGAAGATATGTTTCCTTTTGCCGGAGCGAAGAAGACTGAGGCAGAGGCGCGGCGTTTCTACGGAATTTTTCATGCGGACGCGGATCTTGAGTTCCTGACTGGCCCTGGGCACCATGGCAATCTTGGACCGATCCAATCCCGTATTGTCAGCTTCTTTCTGAAGCACCTGCAGCCCAACGCAGATGCCGCCCATCCTGTTCTGCCGCCGCCGCGCCAACCGGGGGCCAATCCCTTCGCGCTGCCCGCAGGTATTACCAAGGATGCTTTTCAGGTAACACCGACGGGACAGGTAGCTACTTCTTATCCCAATGCCGAAACCGTTCATACGCTCAACCTGAAGCGCTATGATGCGCTGCAGAAGCCGAAGCCATTGAGTGGCGAAGCATTGCGTACCGCGATTCGTGAAGTTACAAAAGCAAAGGCTCAACCTGCCCCGAGCGGAAGTAAATTACAGGCTGGAACAGTAGAGGAGCATGAGATTTCCGTTCCAGGTGCTGCTGGAGATGTCTACTTCCGTCATGTAACGCTTCATTCCGAGCCGGGGATCGATCTGCAAGGTGAAATAGCCGGTCATCGTGCGATGGGAATGCATCCCGCTGTTCTCCTGTTGACGAATGCTGGGTCGATGCCGCAGGACGGTGCTGCTCAGCGAGAACTTATCCGTGAGATGCAGCGTCTTGCTGGTGCGGGAAATGTTGTTCTGGCGCTTACTCCGCGGCCTTCGCCTCCAGGAACAGAAGAGACTAAATCACCGATTCTTGGGCCGTTCTATCTGACGGAGCTTCGTGCGGAACTAACCGGAAAAACGATTATGGGCATGCGAATCGACGACACGATTCGGGCTGTCGATTACCTTGTGTCTCGTTCCGATGTCGATGTGAAGCACATCAGTGCGACTGCGTCCGGACATTTTGGGCTGGTGCTGCTTCATGCTGCTGTGTTGGATCCGCGGCTTTCGCATGTAACAGTGGACCATGCGCTTAGCAGCTATAAGAGCCTGATTGAGGCTCCAATGCCTATCGACGCTCCGCAGGATATTCTTCCGGGCGTTGTGCGGCACTACGATCTTCCTGAACTAGAGCGCGCGCTTGGCTCGCGCCTTACAGTTACTCATCCACTCAGTGGAGACGATGACCTGTCTTTAGATTCATTGCAGGCGAGTAGTCACTGAGGTCAGGTCAGCGTGGAAATGGAACAAATTTCTTTGAGCAGGGCGCAGGCGATCCTTCGCCTGACTTGCCGGAGAGAGTTGAATCAACCCCTCCGGCGAGGTCCAGATTGACCGGGCCAGGGCCGAGCTTGATACCGGCATGGCGCAGAGAATATTTGTAGTCCGCTTTGTCGATCAGCAATACGTTGTCCAGGTTTGCTTCGGCGCGGTGGTCGTCGGAGTAGCCGTTGAAGGATATCTTGCCTCCGCCGGAAATTCGGATATTGCGCAACGTGATATCGCGGTAGGTGGGCAGGGAATTACCTTGCAACGTTCCAGCGGCGGTATAACCGGTATCGAGAGTGATGGGATTGGGAGAGTTGCGGATGCACACGTCATCATAGACAACGTCGTGAACGAGGCCGCCGCGGGAGGCATTGGATTTTATGCGAATGCCATTGTCGGGACCGTCCAGCGAGAGATCGGTCACCAGGATTTTGCTGACGCCACCGTAGGTTTCGCTGCCGATGGACATGCCATGCCCTGCGTAGAAGTGATTGTGGCTGACGGTCATGTTGGTGACGCCGCCGGCTCCTCCTTTGATTGCAACGTCATCGTCGCCGGTGCTGATATAGCTGCGGGTGATGGTGATGTTCTTTGAGCCACTGCCCGGATCGACACCGTCGGTATTGCGCGCTCCGCGCCGGGGAGTATCGATTTTGAGACCCCATACGGTGAAGCCGTTGCCGTTGTTGTAAACGACATGGAAGTTGGGAGAATTTTTGAGGGTGATGCGGTAGAGAGTGAAGTTATCGGCGTGGTCGGCTATAAGGATCCGGGGGACCTGCTGACGGCCTCCGCTGCGTGCCTGTTCGGCGAGCTGCCACCACGTGATGTCTTTGTTGAGAAGCTTTGCGCCGCCTCGGCCATCGATGACGCCGTCGCCCATGATACCCGCATTCGATACATGCTGAACGGAGATGAGCGCCCTGCAACCGCGGCCAGATTGGTTCACGACGCCGCAACTGCCCGGCGCAGTCGCATAAAGGGCAGGATCTCGCGAGGCGAAGAGCGTCACACCTTTATTGATAAGCAGAGTGACGCCTTCCCGCAGTTCCAAGGGCCCGCTGAGAAAGGCATTCGCGCCGTTGTGAGCGCGCAGAGCTACGGCATGACCTTGGCTGCAGTTATCGATTGCGCGCTGAATACGTGCGGTATCGAGCTTCGACTCGTCGGCTGTAGCGATATTGCCGTTACTGGCTGTGAGATGCGCTTCAAGCGGGGTACAAACAGGAGGCATGACTGGTTCATGAACGATGCGACTGTCCTGTGCGGCAATGAAAGGTGTAAGCGAGAGCAAAGCAATACCGAGGAAGCTAAGGAACGGTCGCACGGCTAGGAATCCCTTCTTGTGGCCAACACAGCGGTTGATTGCGGAAAACAGAAATCAGGAATGCCGGAGGATCTGCCAACCTAAATAGTTGCCGAGACCTTCGGCCATGGCCGCGCCACAATGGGCGCTGGTCATGGCGGCGTGATGCTCGAACCCATTGCGGCAGATGTAATGCATGAGTTCGGGCAGGCGGGGAACACGCACGACAGCTTTTGTCCCGAAGGTCTCCAAAGCATCGTCGGTAAACTGGCCTTCGCCGACATAGGCGCGAATCGTGCCTGTCAGGTCATCAGTGCTGACGCGACCAAATGTGACCGGGCCCGCGGGTGTTCGGCCGGCAAGCGCTCCAACGGTGTTGGCTTCGCCGAGCACTGTGCCAAGTATGGGAGCGGTGCCGATGCGGATGTCGGGCAGGAAGTCCTTCGCCCAGTTTCCGCAATGGAAGAAGACGCATTTGTCGGGATCGCTTCCGTAGTTGTTGTTCCAGTCGACCAGAGCGCTTGGCCTTCCGCTCGCCAGTTGAAGCGCGTACATGCTGACCACGCCGGCGATATCAACTTCACATGCGCTCGGCATCATCTGTTCGCTCATCATGCTCATGATGGTGCAGACGTTGACATGGTAGTTTTTCTGCATGCTGCTCCAGCACTGAATCGCTGTGGCCTGCAACCCAAGCTCATCCATCCATCCATCGAGGACGACGGCAAACTTTGCCATGCGCAGAAGGCTCTCATCGGGCGCGGCGGAGCTGTCTGCATACGAGCGGATCAACTCAACCCGTTGCTTGACGCGAACGTCAGCGTTCTCAATCTCCGCTGCTTTGCCGAATACTTCCGATAGATCGATGGTGTTTACGCTGATGCCGGCGGCCTCCAGCAACTTCTCGCTGTATCTGGTGGTATTGAAGGCGTTTGGTCTCGCCCCAACTGCGCCGATGCGTACACGGCGAAGTCCCTTGACGATACGGCAGACTGCGAGGAACTCTACCAGGTCTTCACGGAAGCGGTCCGATTTGAGCGCAACTGTATGATCGCGGGGCAGCGAAAATTTTATTCCATACTGGCGCAGATTGTTGCAGACGGAGATTTTTCCGCAGAAGGCGTCGCGCCGCCGCTCCAAGCCAAACTGATCGAGATCGTCAGGGCAGGCCTGGATTAGAACGGGACAAGTAATTTCGCTAAGCCGCAGGGCATCGGCTACGCCTTTTTCGTCGCCAAAGTTTGGCAGACACACGAGAACGCCATCGATCTTCTGCTTGTGCTCACGCAAGAGCTGGCCGCAGAGTACGGCGTGTTGCCATGTCTCTACCGCGCCAAGCTTCGTCTGCTGCTCATTCAAGGTGATGACCTGCACGCCAAGTCCGTTCAGCACCTGCAGCAGATCGCGCCGGGCTTCTGCCACCAGGCCATCCGGGAAAAAGTCTCTGTTGCCAAAGATCACGCCAAGCGTCATATTCGCTACTCCAGCCATTACTGCTTCTCCTCAATTGCGTTCTTCGTTATTCGCTCAAAACCTGCATAGTCTGCAGCGTTTGCCTTAGTCACCAGATCGCAAGGGATCACTTGCATCTCGGGTTTTCCGGTTGAGCCGGTCTTTAGAAATCTGTCTGCCTCATCCATTGCCATTCGCGAGATGAGAACCGCGGGCTGCAGTGCGGTCGCCTGAATCTCGCCTCTGGTAATGGCGGCAATCGCATCGGGACTTCCGTCGAAGCCGACGATCTTGATCCCTGTCCGCCCCGATGACTTGACTGCGGCTGCTGCCCCGAGAGCCATGGTATCGTTCCCGGCGATAATGCCATCGATATCTCCGTGGGCCTGAAGCATGGTCT
>Ga0207678_10000421_pt1 | contig 38427 bp, 23 predicted proteins | sample KBSC63metaG_FD_184319 | JGI IMG/M metagenome (GOLD analysis project Ga0207678, IMG submission 184319) | Corn rhizosphere microbial communities from Kellogg Biological Station, Michigan, USA - KBS C6-3 metaG (SPAdes) (version 2) | ecosystem: Host-associated > Plants > Roots > Rhizosphere > Soil ... | reverse complement strand
TACAGCACGTTCTGACCGTAGTAGCTCACAAACAGGTCGTCCCAACCATCGTTGTTGTAGTCGCCAACGCAGCAGCCCTGGCCCCATCCCGTCCGCGCAAGCCCGGCCTTCACTGTGACATCCGTGAACGTCCCATCGCGATTGTTTTTGAACAGCCGCGAGACCGGCTCCTGTCCCTTAGAAAACCCCTCTAGCCGTGTGCCGTTCACCAGAAAAATATCCAGCCAGTCATCGTGATCGTAGTCGTAGAACGCCACGCCGCAGCCCGTCGTTTCGAGCAGGTATCGGTTCCTGTGCTCCCCCCCGTAGATCGTCTTTGCGTTCAACCCGGACTGCCGAGCCACATTGAGAAAGCTCACGCCCAGCGGAGTGCCGGCCACAGGCGAAGGAAGTCTCTTCGGCGCCGGTCGCGGCTTCGCATCGTAAGTAGGGCGCGCCCCCACCTGCGGAGCAGCCTGCGGATTCGGCACTGCTGCCATCGACAGGACATCGTCGAACGAGAGCACCAGCGCGGTGCTGGAAAGCGAAGTAAGAAAGCTACGGCGAGACCAACTCAAAAGGAACTCCCTCAGGCGGCCAGCCCGGCGTTCAACGGCTTCGCTCGCCACCGCAATCGGGTGAATTGCCGTCAACTCACTCCACCACGGAAAGGGTCCCGTCGTGGTGGCCTGAGTATAGAGAAGCTCCCGCGGCATAGGCAACGAATGTCGCTTAGCAATTCAGTTTGCCGAGCTTTGTTAAGGGCACGGCTTCAGCCGTGCCGCAAGTTGCCACAAAATTAATAGGGCTTCAGCACCTGAGGTACGTTCTTTTTCAAACACCCATTCAACTCCTTGCGCCGAAACATTATTAAGGGTGCGCCGCAGGCGCCGTTGCAAGCTGCCCAGCCTTCTGCCGCTCCACTGCGGCGTCGGCGCTCCGTCCCTGCCGCTCCAAGGCATCAGCCAGCGCAGAGTGAGCCTCGCCATACGTCGGGTCCGCCTCCACCGCCGATTGCAACTGCGCCACTGCCTCCGCCACCTGCCCCTTCTTGAGCAGCGCTCGACCAGTATCCAGCGCGAAGTTCGCACGCTGCCGGCTGACGGCGATGCGGCTCAACTCAGCAGCTTTCTTGCGCTCTGCCAGAGCACCCGCCCGATCCCCCTGCTGGCTCAGAATTGCGGCAAGACCAATATGCGGACTCGGCTGATTCGGCATCAGCTCGATGGCCCGTCGTAGCGCGTCTGTCGCCTTCGCGAGATCGCCCGTCTCCTTATAAACACTGCCAAGGATCGCCCACCCCTCGCCGTTCGCCGGGCGCAGTGCAGTGGCCCTTTCCAACTCACTCTGAGCCTCCGCAAATCGCCCCATCTGCATATAGAGAACGCCAAGCGTGTAAGGCGGATCGGGCAGCTTCGGATCGAGCGTCTCTGCCCGCTTGAACTCTGGAATTGCTGCGTTCAAATCGTCCTTCAACTTGAGCGCAAGCCCAAGGTCGTAGTGAAGCTGCGGATTGTCCGGTTCAACGACAAGCCCCGCGCGAAACTGTTCGATCGCGTGGTTCAGATCGCTCTGTTGCAGGTAAGCGACCCCCAGGTTCTCATAGAGCGTCGCGCTCTTCGTATTCAACGCAAGGGCGCGGTTGTAGAAGGGAATCGCCCCCTTCGCATCGCCCGTCTGCACCAGCGCCAGCCCGAGATTCGTCAGCGCAGCAAAGTCTCGTGGCCGCGCCGCCACCACCTGCTCGAAGAGCGGCAACGCATCGTGAGCGTTCTCGTTCGCCTGCAAAGTCAGAGCAAGCTCATACTTGGCATCCATCGACGCAGGCTCAAGCGCCAGCGCACGCCGGAACGCATCGAGCGCCGCAGCACCTTGGTTGTCCGCGCGAAGCGCCCGGCCAAGCTGAAGAGCATACGCCACGTTCCCCTTGGCGCTGTCGTGAGCCAGCGTCAGTTCAGAGATAGCCGCATCAAGCCGGTTCTGACTCAGGTAGATCGACCCAAGGTGATAGTGTGCCGAAGCCAGCGAAGCATCGAGCGCAATGGCACGCTGAAACTCCGTGCTCGCCTCGTCGTAGCGACTCTGTTGTGCCAGCAACGCGCCCAGAGCATCATGCAGCCCCGCATGATCGGGCGAAGCCCGGAGTGCTGCTTCCAACTCCCTCTGCGCCGCGTCAGTCTCTGCCGTCGCAGCCAACGCCACCGCATATGCAATCGCCTCCTCCGGCGCTAGCGTCTCCGTACCGCTGCTCCCGATCTGGTCGAGAAGTCGAAACATCTTCACCGATCGCACATAGTCCTGAAGCTGTGAATAGGCCATCCCTAGATGGAGGGTGGCAACCGCATCCCGGGGATCGAGTCTGCGCGCCCACTCCAGTTGCGTGACGGCCTCTTTCGTGTCGCCTTCCGCCAGCAGCACGGTCCCGAAGGCGCTGTGTCCCGCGGCAACATTCGGCTCCAGGCGCACCACCTTCGCAAACTGAGCATGTGCGGAGCGCAGATCGTTTTTGAGATAAGCGTCTGATCCAGTTCGAAACGCCTCATCGGCCGCCTTTAGCTTGGCGCTTGCCGGTGCCGCCGTCGCGCGCTTCGGTGTCGCAGGAGCCTGCGCCCGCGCCAGTGGAAGCATTACCGCTAACGCGACGAACATCAGCAGCGAACGTGTGCGGAAGAATCGCATCTCAGCGTGATTGTAAACACGCTCTCACCCAGTCCGCTTGTCGCACTGTGTAGACTGGTGTTCCTTTCCGCACGAGGAGGCAACATGCGCGCTGCGTCAGCTCTGGTCGTGATGCTCTGTGGCATCGCTGCTGCACAATCTTCATCCTTGCAGTCTCTCGACGCCTTTCCGATGAAAGCGGATAGTCTGGTCATTCGACGGCACGTCGAGGCAGGAAAGCCCTTCACAGTTGCAGGCGCGCGCGGCGTCATACCTGGTGAGCAGCAAGGCACGTTTGAGGCCTGGATGCTGCCCGTCAAACTCCTCAGCCACTTCGCCATTCGCGCCGAGGTCGAGGGCTACTCCGTCCCCATCGATCTCAATGCCAACGCCGCGGAGATCGAGGTATCTCCCGACCACACCGTCATCACCTACTCGCACATCGCCTTCACCGTCCGGCAGATCATGTTCGCGCTCGACGATGCCGAAGACGGCACTGGCGCAGTCGTCCTTTTTCAATTCGACTCGACGCGCCCCATGGATCTCACCTTCAGCTTCACCCCGGAGATGCGACCCATGTGGCCCGAGCGCAGCCAGGGCACGCCGTCGGCTGAGTGGGTCAAGCACGCCGACAGCGGCATCTATGTCCTCCACACCGACTTCCCCAACCTCGCCGGCGCCATAGCCATGCCCCACACGCAGCCGGGCATCATGGCGCCCTATCAGGAAAAGCCGCAGTTCCACCCGCTGGAACTGAAGCTCCACTACGACCCGAAGCGCGATGCAAACCGCTACTTCCCTCTGCTGATGGCGGTCGGCACCACGCCGGAGACGGCAGCCAACGCCGTGTTGCAAGCCAAACTTGAGCACCTGAACGCCACGCTGCCGCAGGTCTACGCGAGCCATGCCGCCCGCTACGAGCAGATGAAAAATTCACTCACAGCCATCCACACTCCCGACTCCGGTTTGAACAACGACTTCACCTGGGCGGAGATGTCGATCGAACAGTTGAAGGCAAAGGCCGAGCCCAGCGGCGAGATCGGACTTGTCGCCGGATACTACTCCTCCGGCGACTCCGCGCGGCCCGGCTTCGGCTGGTTCTTTGGGCGCGACACCCTCTACTCGCTCTACGCCGTCAACAGCTTCGGAGATTTCTCGCTCTCTCGCTCAGCGCTCGAGTTCCTCATGCAAAGGCAGCGTGACGACGGCAAGATCATGCACGAGTACCCGCAGACCGCGGCTTACTTCGACTGGAAGGCATTTCCCTACACCTATGCCGCAGCCGACTCGACGCCGCTCTTTTTAACAGCGATGTTCGACTACGTGCGGAGCAGCGGAGACGTTGCCTTTCTCAGACTGCATCGTGACGTCGTAGAAAAAGCATGGCGCTTTGAGACCACACACGACACCGACGGCGACGGCATCTACGACAACTCGCAGGGCACAGGCTGGGTCGAAAGCTGGCCTACCGGCCTGCCGCATCAGGAGATCTATCTCGCCTCGCTCGATCAACAGGCATCCGTGGCGATGTCAAAACTCGCCGCCCTGCTGGACGACAAACCGACCGCCAACGCAGCCGCATCCCGCGCCGCCGATCTCGCCGGCAAAATCGAGGCGGAGTACTTCGACTCCGCAAAACAGCAGTACGCCTTCAGCAGAAACGCCGACGGCACGCTCGACCGCACCGCAACCATCTATCCCGCCATCGCATGGTGGAACGGCGGAACCGGACTCGCGCATCCGCAAGCCAGCTTTCGCCACTGGGCCTCGCACGACTTCTCCACCGACTGGGGCCTCCGCGACGTGGCCGAAAGCGAACCCTTCTACGATCCCATCAGCTATCACCAGGGCTCAGTCTGGCCGCTTTTCACCGGCTGGGCGTCCATCGCGGAGTACCGCGCAGGCCATCCGCTCTCCGGCTACGCGCATCTCATGCAGAACGCAGACCAGACCACCACGCAGGATCTCGGCGCCGTGACGGAACTCTTATCCGGCGCCTTCTTCCAGCCCTTTGGCCGAAGCACGACGCATCAGCTCTGGTCCTCCGCCATGGTCGTCACTCCTGCCATGCGAGGACTCTTCGGCGTCGACGTGGACGCCTTGTCGCACACCATCACCCTCGCCCCCCATCTCCCCGCCGACTGGAGCACTGTAAGCATCGAAAGGCTGCACGTCGGCCCATCGCTCTGCTCGCTGAACTTTCAACGCCAGGGACAGAGCCTCGTCGCAAAGCTCGCTACGATCTCCGGCCCGGCAGTCCATCTGGAAACCGCCCTGAAAAATGCCCGAACCTCACCCGATGGCCAGTCGATCGCGTTTACGCTTCCACCCGTCGAAGTAGCCGTCCCGCACGGCCTGCCCCTGCCCGGCGCGCGCACAGCCCAGATGAAGGTCTTGTCCGAGGAATTATCAGCGCACTCCCTGAAGCTCGAACTGGAGGCCGAGGCTGGCTCCACGGTTCAGCTAAAACTCCGCCGCAACGCCCCCAAACTCAACATCCACGCGGAAGGAGCGAGCATCGTGCCAGACCCGACCCGTCCCGGTCTGGATGCACTCATCGTGCAATTTCCCTCCGGCAGCGGCTATCAGCCGCAGACCGTTACCTTGCGCTGGTAGCCATCGCCTCGGCCCTCTTCGCAGCGACCACCACACTCGTGTGCGGATGAGTCAGCAGCGCATGCATCTTCAGATAAACCCCGTTCGTCCAACCGAAGCCGACGACGTTGCTCTTATACCCCGTAGCCACCGCGACGTTAGCCGACCCGCTCACGACGTTGTACTTCTCCCGGATCGTGCCGTCGTGTTCGAAGTTCGTGCGAATCGTTCGTGAGAACTCACGCGACAGCCGCGACGAATCCTTCGTGAAGCCATACCGATCCAGCCCCTTGATCGCAAGCCAGTTCGTCGGAGCCCATCCAAACGGAAGATCCCACTGCGTGCCGGAGTCGTAGTCGCTCATCGCGAGGCCGCCCTCATGCTCGAACGACGAAAGATGCCGTTCGACCGCCACCGCCTGCTGCCGGCTGGCAAGCCCCGCCCACAAAGGGTAAAACGCCGTAATGTAGTTATAGTTCGAGGCCCGGCGCGTCGTGAAATCGTAGTCGTAGAACATGCCCTTCGCCGGATTCCAAAGGTAGTTATTGATCGCATCGCGCCGGGCGGCTGCGCGTCGCTCCCACTGCGCAGCCTCCGTCCTGCGGCCCAGCAGAGTAGCAAAGTGCGCCATATCCCGCTCGTACTTATACAGAAGACTGTTGAGGCATACAGGCGCATAGTCCTGCGTCGATCCGCTGAAGGGCCCAAAGCGGAAGCTCGGGTCGAAGCCAGACTCGCGCATCGCACGATCCCCGCGATAAAACTCGCTGCTCAACCGATGCTCGTCAACGTGCGCTTTCGCGCAGACCTTCGATGCCTCGATGTCGCAGCTTGTCTCGGCAAGCTCAGCAGCCTGTGCTGGAGTCGGATCGTCAGGCGCCGATACAAGGTAGTCGGTATGCACGGCAGGATGCGCCAGCAGCCAGCGAATCACGTCAGGATAGTAGTCGCTGTCGTCGGCCATCTCCGGCACCGGCCCCGCGCCAATGTCGTAGTAGCGAGCCAGGCCCGTATCCCCGGCCCTGTGCACCGGAGAAGTCCACAGCGCATAGTCGCGTTCCGCATAGCCATACGCCTTTGCCAGCCACGCCTTCGAAAGTGGCTTGCCCGCCGGATGCTCGTAGACTTCGCGAATCATCGAGCTCAGAAACGGCGGCTGCGAGCGCGTAAAGAAGTACGTACGGTTCGCATTCAGAATCGCCCCATAGTTTTCGATCTCGTAGAAAAAGTTCTCCACCATGCCGCGTGCCAGGTCCGTCCGCCTGTCCTCGACCAGTCCAAGCAGGATGAAGTAGCTGTCCCACCCGTACATCTCATTGAACCGACCGCCGGGAACGACATACCGATTGGGAAGATACAGCAGCCCTTCGTCCGGAATCTCAGCTACGCGCACGTCACCCATCCGCACGATCTTGCGCGGAAGATTCCGAACCTCGATCTTGCATTGTGTTTGAATCACTGCGACGGCAGCGGGAATCGGCATGCCCGCAGGCAAATAGAGAATCGGGGTCGTTGCAACCTTCGTATCGGTCAGCGATTTGCAGTCGCTCATCGAGCGCGACAGGCTACCCCAGCCTTGATTGATGTAGCTAAGAATATTGCGATCCTTCGCGGCATCCGGTCGAGGCGATTGGCAACGCCCCGCGCCCACGGTCACGAAGGCGCCCAGCAGCAGAGAGGCGCAGGCGCGCAGGGTGTAGTTCATCGGCCGCTACCAACCCACGGTGCATACGGCGCCGTCGTCAGCTTCTGTAAGTGGATCGTCAAAGGAGTATCTCCAGAAGGTTGCAACACTATAGCATTAGCTCTACCGTCGCGGCAGAATTGACATAGCAATAAACAGCCGCTTCCAACGTCTCTTGCCAGTCAAGGTACACCGGACTAGTGATGAGTAGAAAGATGAGCGCCGCATGACCGCCGAACCACCGTATGCGTCGGCAGCAGGATATCGCGTGTTGGCAAGTCGGGGTTCTGCAGGCGTTGCAGCATCGTGACCACCGCCATCGCTCCGATGTCCGCGCAGTTCTGGTGCTGCGTGGTGAGCGGAACCGGCAGCAATCGCGCATACTTTACATCATCGATGCCGACGATCCGGATCTCATCAGGCACCCGCACTCCTTTCTTCTCCAATCCCGACATCACGCGCGCTGCCGTAAAGTCATTCGCACCCACAACGCCGTCCGGCCTGCACTTCGTCAGCATCTTTTGAAGGAAGTCCGGGTCGTCCGGATCTCCGAAACAAACCATGTCTTTCTGCCATCGGATCCCATGCGCCAGCAACGCCTCCTGGTATCCCGCAATGCGAGCCAGTACTGTAGGCGAGAACATGGACTTTGCGACAAAAGCAATCCGCTTCGTTCCATGCAAAAGAAGGTGTTGCGTGATCAGAAAACCCGCTCGCCGGTTGTCGATTCCGACCAGATCGTACTTCGATCGGCTTGAATACGGAGCCAGGCATCGATCCAGCAGGACTACGCCAATGCCAGCCCGATCGAGTGCTGCAACAATCCTTTTGTTCGCGGCATCCTTCTCCGGCGTTAACTCCATGGGAGCAAAGAAGACTCCCGACACCTTCTGCGCCACGTACTGATGGCACAATTGTTCCGCCTCTCGCGCCTGTTCCGCTCCACCCGGCATCGAGTGCCCCCACAACAGAGAGTGCGCCTTCGACAACGGTGACTGCATCATTCCCCGGCAGATCGGTTCGAAGATCTCCGTCCGCCCCAGGTCCGGAATGAGGAGGCCAAAGACATGGCCCGTTGCGCTCGCCGGAGCCAGTACATGCGTGCCAGACCCCGGTCGCCTCGTTACCAGACCTTGCAGTTGAAGTTCATTCACCGCCTTTGCCACGGTGATTCGCGACGCGTCGTAGCGCTTCCCGAGTTCAGCTTCACTTGGCAGCCGATCGCCCGGGCGAAAGGTGCCTTTCAGGATGGCGTCATAAAGTTCCTCATATATCTGCCTGTACCGTGGAACCCCCACGGGCAGCAAGACTGCTCCTTTTGAAGCTGCACTCCGAGCCGCGGACAAAGCAGTCTCGCGAGACCGCCTTGCCTTTTTCAACATTACGGGAGACCGTTCCATCTTCATGCAAACCCCAATCCTGAGAGAAAAGAAATTCAATAGAAGCAAGGTATAGACAATCTTGCGCAATACGCAAGACCGCTCAAAGAGGTCAACCCGGAATGGTCAACCTTTTGCCGGTCCTTCCATCCTGCACGAGAAGCGATAGCCCTCAAGATTGCTACCGTTATCGATGTCGCTTGATGTTACGGCTCTATAGATAGGACATCGACTTCATTCGCCCGGTCGTACCACCAGCGATCTTTAAACGCTTTTATGAACATGTCATGTCATTACATGAAATAAAGTCGTACTTTGATATGCGAACGAATTGACATTTGATTTTCCGTGGACGTATCCTCCGCAGCACGGACGGGAAATATATCCCGCGTTTTCAGAGAGGCTGGTCCAGACAAGACAGGTCCGCCCTATTCATAAAAGGTTGAAATCGGTGTCCCATGATGCAGCAGTAGATCGCCGATGGGACGCCTTCTTGGAGGGCAGAGATATGAAGAGCATACGAGTTAGCCTGGTTCTCGTGGCCGTTAGCCTGCTTGCGTCGACACCGACGTGCTTTGCGCAGGCGGTCTTCGGATCCATCTATGGAACCGTTACAGACTCTACCGGTGCGGTCATCCCGAACGCCACCGTTACCGTAACCGATGTGGCGAAGGGTACATCGAGTACGGTTCAATCGAACGAGAGCGGCGATTTCACGGCGGATCACCTCATCCCCGACATCTACAATGTCGAGGTGACGGCTCCCGGCTTCAAGGGCTTCCAGCAAAAAGGCGTCCAGCTCTTTGCCGATACCGCCGTCAAGGTGGCTGTCGTCCTCACCATCGGTGCTTCCGATCAAATCGTCGAGGTCAACGCCGACACTGTTCCCCTGTTGAAGACGGATCGCGCCGACGTTTCGACCGTCTTTGGATCGAAGGAGCTTCAGGATCTCCCGGTCCCGGGCCGCAACTTCACAGGCTTGCAACTTCTGCTCCCCGGGGCGCAGGAACTCGGCTGGAGCCACGCCGCCAGCGAAAATCCTCAGGGCAGCAAGCAGATCATGGTCGATGGCCAGGCCTTTGCCGGAGTCGCCTACGAGTTGGATGGCACCGATAATCAGGACCCGATCCTCGGCATCATCGTCGTCAATCCCAATCTCGACTCACTCTCCGAGACGAAGATCACCACGCAGAACTTCGACGCGGAGTTTGGCAAAGCGGTCTCCTCCGTCGTGACGGCCCAGACAAAGTCCGGCTCGAACAAGTTCCACGGTTCAGCGTTCGACTACCGTCAAAGTGCCGCCAACCTTGCGAAGGATCCATTTACGCAGGGCCCAGGGCGAGCCTCGATTCCTCAGGCACTCAAGAATCAGTTCGGCGGATCGATCGGCGGACCAATCATCAAGGACAAGGTGTTCTTCTTTGGCGACTATCAAGGAATTCGGCAAAAGGTCGGAACCGCGAACACACAAACAGTGCCGTCGGCTCTTGCGATGGAGACCTGCCTTGGCAAGACGGTAGGGCCAAGCGGAATTCCCGGCTGCGACTTCAGCGAATACTCAGCGGCGCTTGGCGCTGTCGGAACCATTTACCAGGCAAACGGAACGCCTTACCCAGGCAATGTGATTCCCGCATCCCAGGTCTCCACGCAGGCGAAGAACTTCTTTGCCCTTCTCGAACCCTACAAGCCAAACAATCCGCAGAGCAGTCTCAGCGGCCTGAAGAACAACTACTCGGGATCCGGCACAGGCGGCTTGAACAGCGATCAGTGGGACGTTCGTGGCGACTATCAGATGAATGACAAGGTCCACTTCTTTGGCCGCTTCAGCCGGTTCACCGATACGCTGTCAGGTCTTACGATGTTTGGACCCGCCGGAGGAGCAGGCTTCGGTCTGGGAGGCTACGGCGGTACCTCCAAGGGAGCGAACGACAGCCTTGCGCTCGGCACCGACATCGCATTGAACGCCAAGCTCGTGGCCGATGTCCGTCTCGGCTACTTCCGCTACAACATCAATACCTCGAAGTACAACCAGAACGTCGAACTTGCGACCCAGCTCGGAATTCCGGGAATGAATACGGGAGTTTCGATCACAGGTGGTGCTCCAAGCTTCCAGCTCGCAGAGGTGGGAGCCAGCACGGGCGCGGAGCCGGCGAACGGACAAAGCCAGGGGCCGCAGTATGGCGCTGGTCTGAACGTAGACCGCTGCAACTGCCCCCTGATCCAACGCGAGGATCAGTTCCAGATCGTCAACAACTGGACCAAAATCCTGGGCAACCACTCCATCAAGTTCGGTGCGGATCTCCGCTACGCACGCAATCTGCGTGTGCCCAGCGACAACGACCGCACCGGAATCCTCTACTTCAGCAATCAACCCACCTCGAACGGTTCGACGGGTGGCTTGGGCTTTGCAACATTCGCTCTCGGCAAGGTAACCGGCTTCAGGCGCTACGTCAGCACCTCCACCAATGCAAAGGAGTTTCAGAAGCGCGACTTTTTCTACGCGCAGGACACTTGGCGCGTTACGTCGAAGCTGACCGTGAACTATGGTCTTCGTTACGAGTTCTACTTCCCGGAGACCATCAACTCCAAGGGCAATGGTGCTCTCTTGGATCCGGCTACCGGCTACCTCAACGTGGCTGGTGTTGGAGGAGTCGCCAGTAATATGAACTGGGGAAGAAACACCAACACCTACAGCCCAAGGATTGGTGTCGCTTACCAGATTGATCCCACCACGGTGATTCGTGGAGGATATGGACGCAGCTTCGATATCGGCGTCTTCGGTTCCATCTTCGGGCACGCCGCAACGCAGAACCTTCCTGTTCTCTCCAACCAGGAAATCACTGCGACCGGCGGCTATCTCAGCTCAGCGTTCACGCTGGCTCAAGGGCCTCCCGCTCCAACGCCGACCCCTGTGCCTTCCAATGGCTTGCTGCCCAATCCCGGTTACGCCGTCAACTCCCGTGCTCGGCCCAACCCCCTCCGCCTCCCAACCCTCGATGCGTGGAACGTGAGCGTTCAGCAGTCCCTGACCCCAACGCTTTCGTTGACGATCGCTTATGTCGGCAACAAGGGAACCCATACCCTCGGCGACGGCAGCGCCAACACGACCAATCCCAACGAAACGGCGATCTTCCTGCCCGCGCAGTACAGCATCACAGGGCAGGCACTTCACTACGATCCTTCCGTGAGCCCCGGTACAAACTACGGGGCGCACGCACTCAATGGTCAGCCCGTACCCGGTATCTCCCTCACCGGAGGAACCCAAAACTCGACCTACCTCCAGCGTTACTACGGAGGCAAGTTACCGGCCTGCGCCGACGCCAACTATCACGTAAGCGATCCTCTCATCTCCAGCGGGCAGTGCGGCTGGACCAACGGCATCACCGACTACAGCAACAACTTCGATTCGCACTTCAACTCCCTGCAGGTTTCCCTTGCCAAGCAGTTCTCCAGAGGAATCTCCCTCAACGCGAACTATGCATGGCAACGCGCAACCAGTTACGCCGGGGGCTATTCCACTTGGAGTAAGGCCGCTGTCAAAGGTCGCGATAGTCAGCTCAGGCAGCAGCAAATCATCATCTATGGCTTGTATCAACTTCCATTTGGCAAGAACAAGATGTTCTTTGGCCACGCAAATACTCTAACCGACGAGATCATCGGAGGATGGCAGCTCAGCCCCGTGCTGAACTACTCCAGCGGTCTGCCTTTTACGCTCGGCTATAGCACGTGCGGCAATCAGGTCCCCGGCGGCGTCCCATGCCAGGTCGACGGAAACCCCGGCGCATTCCAGCCTCAGGTCTCCGGCTTCCCCGGCAACGGTCTGGTCTACTTCAAGGCGCAAACGCTGGGAACGACCTTCTCGGCGCCTGGTCTGGATCAGATCGGAAACGTAGGCAGAAACAGCGTTTTCGGTCCGCACATGTTCAATACGGACCTCGCGCTCCAGAAGGACTTTCCCATCCACGAGGCTGCGTTGGTTCAGTTCCGCGTGGACGCGTTCAATGTCTTCAATCACATCAACTTCGGTACGCCCGGCGGCAACATCGATCAGGATGGAGCCATCGGCAGTGGACCATTCCCGGATGGCTCATCCCATCCGCGTCAGTTGCAATTCTCATTCCGTGTGCAGTTCTAGTGCTCGTGATGAGCCAAACAGGGGGGAGCTTCGGCTCCCCCTTTCGCTTGTACACTTGGGTTCAGGTAGCCGATGCATCGTCCACGTATCTTCGAGATCGTCTTGGCGCTGTCCGCCCTGCTTGCATCTGCGCCCTTCGCGACAGGCTGGCAATCACCTGCCAGTCCGGCCCAGTCGCAGACTCCTTCGGGCGCTCACGAAAGCGACGCTCAACTCCGCCGGATGATCGACCGTGGCCAGTCCGCCGAGGCCCTGAAGATCCTCGCCCAGCTCAAGTCGCAGCCTCCTGTACAGCCGGGTGTTGACCGTTTGCGAGGGATCGCCTTCTATGCGCAAAATCACTTTGCCGAAGCCGACGCCGCATTCGCCGACGCCTTGAAGCTGGACCCACACGATGAAGAGTCCACCCAGATGCGCGGTCTGACTCTCTTCCGGCTAGGCAGACCCGCTGAAGCAATCCCCTTACTTAAAGCCTCCCATAACTGGACCTCGCAAACGCGAGCCGATCCCAACTACGTCCTCGCCCTCTGCTACATCGATACCCAAAATTACGACAACGCGCGCAAAGCCTTCGCCACGCAATACGGCTTTCCACCTGACTCCGCCCCGGCCTACCTCCTCGCCGCCCGCATGTTGCTCCGCCGCGAGTACCTCCCCATCGCCCAGCAGTTCGCCACCAAGGCGCTCGAGCTCGATCCGCAGCTACCCCTCGCCCATTCGCTCCTCGGCGAGATCGCCCTCGCTGGTCAGCATATTGACGTAGCCATCGCTGAGTTTGAAAAAGAACGCCTTCGCAATCCCCTCGACGGCAACACCTACGACCGGCTCGGTGACGCCTACACCCGTTCCGGCGACTACATCAAAGCTCAGCAATCCCTCCAGCAGGCGTTGCTGCTCGAACCCAACTCCACCGGCCCCTATATTCAGTTAGGCAAAGTACTCCTCAAGCTCCAGGATCCCGTCAACGCGATGATGTATCTGGAGCGCGCCGAACGTATGGACTCCGGCAACTACATCACGCACAGTCTGCTGGGCCAGGCATATCGCATGATCGGACGCATCGAAGATGCCGCGCGCGAAGCGCAAATCTCCCAGAAGATTCAAGACGCGAATCAGCCAAAGCTCGAATCGATCCGCTAAGCGTATCGACACAGAGATGCAATCGCGCTCAGAAAAAGCTCATCTCCTGACGGAGACAGGCACGCCGCCGCGTTCCCGACTCTGCTGCGCCGCATCCATAAACCGAAACATCTCCAGCGTCTCCGCATTCGGCACGGGAGCAACGCCCGTCCGCATGAACTTAACAATCTCCTCCAGCAGCGGCGAATAGCCCACCGAAACGTCGGCGTTGGTCACCGCATGTCCGCCCGCGCGATACACCACCGCCCCATACGAGCTATACGGTCGAACCACGCGCAGCGTCCCGATCCGCCCACCCTTCCAAACTCCCGTCACCACGTCGGCGTCGGGAGAGTACGTGCGCGTCACCTGCTCAACCCCCGTTCCCATCACCGTGAAAAGCATCTCCACCGTATGAATCCCATACCACGAGAGATCCAGCTGCTGGTGCTCCTCCAGCGGTCCCGGCCCCCACACAAACGCTCCCGCAACATCCTGCGCGCGCATCGCCTGTACTGGCCCAAACCGCAACGAAGAACTACTGAACCACGGCACCTTCGCCGCTGCTGCAACCTTCTCAATCTCCAGCGCGTCCGCCAGGGTGGATGCAAGCGGCTTGTCGATGAACACCGGCTTACCGCAAACCGCAGCCTCGCGAAACTGGCCGAGATGCACTCGACCGTCCACGCTCTCCAGAAGGATGCCATCCACCAGCGGGCAAAGGTCGCCAATCTTTTCAACGAAAGGAACGTGCCACGTCCCGCTCAGCTCCGCACTGAATCGTCCAATCCGGTCGCGGCTCTCCGCAATGTCGGGACTCCCGCCCCGAAACGCCGCCACCACACGCGCGCCACCCACATGACCACTCGCGGAAGGATCATTAAAAATCTTCGTAAACTCCACTGCATGAGACGTATCGGTCCCGACGATGCCGAGCCGCAGGTCGGCTGCAAAGCAGCACGGAAGCAGGAAAAAAAACACGAGCGCGATCTCTGCAAACAGCCCCACACGGAATGTCCCAACTCTGTCTGGCACGATTTCGACCTCCTTCTACATTCTGTCATTGACAAACGTTCTTTGAGTCGATAACGTCAAAACACAATAGTAGAACAAATTCTACTCAAAAGAACGCACTCCGGAAACTATGCATACTCTCCAAAACGAAAACGAACTGGAAGAGCTCCTCACCCTTCCCTCCCAATTCGACCTCGAAGCCGCCTCGCAGCTCCAGGGCGACGTCGTCGTCCTCGGCGCGGGCGGCAAGATGGGCCCCAGCCTCGTCGTGCGCATGCGCCGCGCCATCCAGCAGGCGGGCCTGAGCCACAAGGTCATCGCCGTCACCCGCAAAGACCGCGACGGCCTCCTTGCCCGCCACTCTCGCGGCGCCGACGTCATTGAAGCCGACCTGCTCAATCCCAAGACCTACGACACCCTCCCCGACGCGCCCAACGTCGTCTTCATGGCCGGCCGCAAGTTCGGCTCCGTCGCCGACCAGCCCCTCACCTGGGCCACCAACGTCTGGATGGCAGGCCTCGCCGCCGAGCGTTTTCACACCTCGCGCATCGTCGCCTTCTCCACCGGCAACGTCTACCCCTTTACCGCGGCCCAGGGTCCCGGAGCCAACGAAGACACGCCCGTCGCTCCTGTCGGCGAGTACGCCCAATCCGCTCTCGCCCGCGAGCGCATCTTCGAGTACTTCGCCAACACCCATCACATCCCGACCCTCATCTATCGCCTCAACTACGCCGTCGACCTCCGCTACGGCGTCCTCGTCGACATCTGCGAAAAGGTCCTCCACGACCAGCCCATCGACCTCACCACCGGCTACGCCAACGTCATCTGGCAGGGCGACGCCAACTCCTACTGCCTGCGTTCCTTCACCCTCTGCGACGTCCCCGCGCGACTCCTCAACGTCACCGGCCTGAAGACGCTCTCGGTCCGCGAAGTCGCAGAGAAGTTCGCTCACCGCTTCGGCAAAAAAGTAAGGTTCATCGGAACCGAATCCGCGACCGCCCTGCTCAGCGACGCATCGCGCTGCGCCCAACTCCTCGGCCCCTCCACCATCACCGAAGATCAGCTCATCGAGATGACCGCAAACTGGCTCAGCGCAGGCGGCGTCACCCTCGGCAAGCCCACAAAATTTGAGAGGCGTGATGGCACCTTCTAACTCCAACTGGCTCGCATCCTTCCACGCCGGAGCGGTCATCCCCGCGCATCCGCTCGCGCTCACCGCAGAGCGCAAGCTCGACGAGCGCCACCAGCGCGCCCTCACCCGCTACTACCTCGCAGCAGGAGCAGGCGGAGTCGCCGTCGGCGTTCACACCACGCAGTTCGAGATCCGCGATCCCAGCATCGGCCTCTACGAACCCGTCCTCGAGCTCGCCGCCGAAGAACTCGCCTCAAGCGAAGCGATTCGAGTGGCTGGAGTCTGCGGCAAAACCCCGCAGGCAACCCGCGAAGCGGAGATCGCCCGCAACCTCGGCTACCACGCGGTCCTGCTCAACCTCGTAGCCCTCACCGGAGCATCGCTCGAAGACCTCGTCGCCCACGTCCGCGCCATCGGCCAGATCATCCCCATCATCGGCTTCTACCTCCAGCCAGCCGTCGGCGGCCAACACTTCTCCGTCGACTTCTGGCGAGCCTTTGCCGGCATCGAAAGCGTCATCGGGATCAAGATCGCCCCATTCAATCGCTACGACACCCAGGACGTTCTCCGCGGCGTAGCCGAGTCGGGCCGCGCCGGCGACATCACTCTCTACACCGGCAACGACGACCACATCGTCCTCGACCTTCTCTCCCGCTTCAACTTCAGCAACACCGACCTGCAAATCAAGGGTGGCCTCTTAGGTCACTGGGCGGTCTGGACCGCACGCGCCGCGGAACTGCACCGCGACATCCGCAACGCAGTCGAATCACGCGCTCCCATTGACCCAAAGTGGTTCCTTCGCAATGCCGAAGTGACCGACATGAACGCCGCTCTCTTCGACGTAGCCAATCATTTTCACGGCTGCATCGCCGGCATCAACGAAGTCCTCCGCAGGCAGGGCCTGTTAGCCGGACGGTGGTGCCTCGATGAGAAAGAGGACCTGTCGCCCGGTCAGGCGCAGGAGCTCGACCGCATCATCGCAGCCTATCCGCACCTCATCGACGATTCATTCATTCAGGAAAATCTGGACTCATGGCTGAAGTAGTTCGCAGGACGATTCTCACCAGGGAGTAAGGAGCACTGATGTTCGGCTCATCACTGAATAAGCTGCTCTTCACCGCCTATCTGCTCTTCAACGTGCTGATCGGCCTCTGGGCTGCGCGCAAAACCACCGCTGGCGCACGCGGCTACTTCCTCGCTGGAGAGAGCCTTCCCTGGTACGCCATCGGCGGCTCCATCATCGCCGCCAACATCAGCACCGAGCACTTCATCGGCATGGTCGGCGCGGCCTACGCAACGGGCTTCGTCGTCGCCCAGTGGGAGTGGGGCAACTGGTTCACCCTCTCCGTCCTCCTCTGGATCTTCCTGCCCTACTACCTGCGTGGCGGCGTCTACACCATGCCCGAGTTCCTCGAGCGCCGCTACAACAAGCCCTGCCGCTATATCTTCGCCGTCGCCTCGTTAGTCCTCTGGATCGTCGCCCAGATGTCCGTCGTCATGCTCGCCGGAGCCAAGGCCCTCGAAGGAATGTTCGGCATCGACCCGCTCTACACCATCCTCGGCCTCGCCGTCCTCGCGGGCAGTTACACCATCTACGGCGGCCTCGCCTCGGTCGCCTGGACAGACTTCCTCCAGTTCCTCGTCCTGATGATCGGAGGAGCTATCGTCGCGGTAGCGGGCCTCATGCGAACCGGCGGCATTGTCGCACTCATGCACATCGAGCCGCAAAAGTTCAAAATGATCTACCCCAACACCGACCCAACCTACCCGTGGTTCGGCGTCTTCACCTTATTTCTTTCCATCGGCATCTGGTACAACTGCACCAATCAATTCATCGTGCAGCGTTGTCTCGGCGCGCGCACCGAGTGGGACGCCCGCATGGGCGTCATCTTCGCAGGCTTCATGAAGATCCTCCTCCCCTTCCTTGTCGTCGTCCCCGGCATCGTAGCCTTCAAACTCTTCCCCGGCCTCCCCGACCCCGACCTCGCCTATCCCAGCCTGGTCAAAGCGCTCGTCCCCGCAGGCCTCGCGGGCATCGTCATGGCCGGCATCGCCAGCGCTCTGCTCTCGCACCTCGCCTCCGTCGTCAACTCCTCCAGCACCGTCTTCACCATCGACCTCTACCAACCCCTGCTCCGGCCCAAATCGACCGACAGCCACCTCGTCAAAGTCGGCCGCTGGAGCTCCTTCATCATTCTCATCATTGCCGTGCTCCTCTCCCTCTGGCTGGCGCGCGGCAAATACGGCGTCTTCCTCCTCATTCAAGACGTAGGCGCCTGGGTAGCCGCACCCATCTCGGTCGTCTTCCTCCTCGGCGTCCTGTGGAGAAGGGCCACCGCGACCGCCGCCACCTTCATCCTCTTCTTCGGCTTCCCCTACACCGCCTTCGTGCAATACGTCCTCTTCCCCTACGTACCGCTGCTCCACCCCTATGACAACTTCCTCAACCGCACCTTCCTCGTCTGGATCACCTGCCTCATCCTCATGATCGTCGTCTCGCTCTTCACCGTGCCACCGCCCTCCGAAGTGGTGGACAAAATCGTCTGGTCAAAGTCCTTCCTCCGCCTGCCGCTGTCCGAGCGAGCACGCAACTCCGGCCTGCGCAGCCCGCTCCTCTGGTGGAGCGCCCTCGTCTGCCTCGCCCTCGCACTCTACGCTTACATGATCTGGTTCCAATTCTGGGGTCCACTAGTCAAACACAGTTAGAAAGAAGATCGTCCATGCAGACCACAAAGAGCATCCCCGCAATCGAACGCGCGTTGGCCATCCTCGAAGCCCTCGACAACTCGGCGCAGAGCATGAACATCGCCGAGCTGAGCAGAAAGCTCGCCATCCCACGCAGCACCGCCCACTCCATCGCCCTCACCCTCGAGCGCTGCGGCTACGTTACCCGCGACGCCTCGCGCCGCAACTGCATGCTCTCCATGAAGGCCTATCGCCTCGGCCGCGAAGCCGCCCCATCCGGACACCTCGCCGACACTGCCTTCCGTCCCATGAAGTCCCTCTCCACCGCCACCCAGCTCACCTCGCACCTCGCCGTCCTCGACCTCGACCAGGCCGTCTACGTCCAGAAGGTGCAGGGCCTCGGCCTCCTTCGCTTCGACACCCACATCGGAAAGCGCACCAACCTCCACTGCACCGGCGTAGGCAAAGTGCTGTTGAGCTACGCCCCCCAGCCCTATCAGGAAAAGTACCTCAAGCAGGCGCCCTTCGCCCGCTACACCCGAAACACTATCACCACCGCCAGCGCCCTTCGCCGCGAGCTCGCCAAAATCACAAAGCAGTCCTTCGCACTCGACGACCAGGAAGAAGAGCTCGACGTCCGCTGCCTCTCCGTGCCCGTCTTCAATGCTCGCGGAGAGTTCATCGCCGCCCTCAGCGTCTCCGGCAGCATCTCGCAGTTGAAGGAAGACTGGCTCCCCACAGGAATCGACCTCCTGCAAAAAGTCGCCAGACAAATTGGAACTCAATCCGGATCGGATCTAGCACGCGATGCCAGCTAACCCCACACAAATCCTTCTCGCAGGCACGGGCCGCACCGACATCACGCCCGCCCCCGGAACTCCGCAAGGCGGCTGGGGAGCGCAGACCCACGAGCGCGGCACCGGCGCAGACATGCCGCTCTACGCAACCGCCCTCGCACTCGCACAAGGGGAAACCCGCATCCTCATCCTCGACGCCGACTCCATCGGATTCGACGCCGCATGGACCGCGAAGATCCTCGACGCCGTCGCCGCTCGCACCGGCGTCCCGAAGACCCACATCCGTTTCTCCTGCAGCCACACCCACTCCGGCCCCAACACCTTCCGTCTAAAAAACATCACCACCGGCCTCGACATGGCGCTGGCCTACCTCGAAAGTCTCCCCGGGCAAATTGCCAAAGCCGCATCGCAGGCCCTCCAAAATCTTCAGCCCGTCCGCATCGGAGCCGCCAAAGGCGAGTGCCGCATCAACCGCAACCGCCGCGTCCTCACCCCAACAGGCGAGTGCGTCGTCGGCGTCAACGAACAAGCCCCAGCCGACCACACGCTGCACGTCCTCCGCCTCGACCGCGAAGACGGCAGCACCCTCGCCTCCATCGTCCACTACGCCTGCCACGCCACCACCGCAGGCTGGCAGTGCGATCGCTTCACCCCAGACTTCCCCGGCCCCACGCGCCAACTCGTCGAGCAGCAACTCGGCGGCCACTGCCTCTTCCTGCAAGGCGCCGCAGGCGACCTCGGCCCGCGCCGCGGCTTCACCGGCGACCTCGCCATCTACCATCAGCTCGGCAAAGAGCTCGGCCTCGCCGCCGCCAGCCTCGCCACCACCATCGACACGCATCCCCAGACCGCACGATTCGTCTCGGTCATGCCCTCGGGAGCCAACATCGCCCAGTACGAGTACGACCCCGTCGCAGACACGCCCCCACACTGCCGAATCCTCACCCGCACCCTCCAACTCCCACTCCGAACCTTCCCCGACAAAGAAAAACTCGCAGCAGAGTTCGAAGCCTTAAGCAGGGAAGTACGCCGCCTCAAAGAGGCCGGCGACACAAGCGCCGCGCAGCGCACGCAAGCACAAGCCACGCAGATGGGATGGCGTCTCGAAAACGCCCGCCTCTACGGCGGACAGCACGAAACCCCCTGGCCCATGCAGATCATCCGCATCGGCCCCATCGCGCTCGTCTCCATCGCGGGCGAACCCTTCTCCTCCATCGGTCAGCGTATCCGCGAAGCCTCCCCTTTCCCCTTCACTCTCGTCTCCGGCTACTCCAACGGAGGCTTCGGCTACATCCCGGATCGCGCCGCCTACACCACAGGAGGCTACGAAGTCGAAGCCACCCCCTTCTCTCCCGACGCAGCCGACACCGTCGTCAACGAAGCTCTCAAGTCACTCAACGAAATCTTTCAAGAGGAACAAGCATGAAAATCACAAAGATCTCCACCCTGGTCGTCAACGCACGCATGCGCAACTGGGTCTTCGTCAAAGTAGAAACCGACCAGCCCGGCCTCTACGGATGGGGCGAATCCACCCTCGAGTGGAAGACCAAAGGCGTCGTCGGCTCCATCGAAGACCTGTCCGTCCTCCTCATCGGCCAGGACCCGCGCCGCATCGAGCACCTCTGGCAGATCATGCATCGCCAGTACTTCTGGCGTGGTGGCATCACCAACTACTCCGCCATGAGCGGCATCGACCAGGCCCTCTGGGACATCAAGGGCAAAGACCTCGGCCAGCCCGTCTGCAACCTCCTCGGCGGCCCCGTCCGCGACACCCTCCGCTTCTATGACCACCTCGGCGGAGGCACGCTCGAAAACATGTACAAGTCCGTCGAGCCCACCGAGTTCGCCGAGCGCATCCAGCAGAGCGTCGAAAAAGGATTCACCGCCGTCAAGGCCATGCCCATCCCCGTCTCCGAGTACATCGAAAGCCCCTCCACTCTCAAGCGCGCCATGCGCTGCGTCGAAGCCATGCGCAACGCCGTCGGCGACGACATCGACATCATGCTCGACCTCCACGCCCGCACCACGCCCGCCGCCGCCATCCAGTTCGGCCGCCTCCTCACCGACTTCAATCTCTACTGGTACGAAGAGCCCTGCTGGCCCGAGCACATCGACGCCCTCGTCGAAGTAGCCCGCGCCCTCCCATTCCCCATCGCCACCGGCGAGCGTCTCACCGGTCGCTGGGAGTTCCGCGAGCTCTTCGAAAAGCGTGCCTGCTCCATCGTCCAGCCCGACGTCTCCCACTGCGGCGGCATTAGCGAAGCCCGCCGCATCGCCGCCATGGCCGAGACCTACATGATCTCCGTGGCCTGCCACAACCCGCAGGGCCCCGTCAGCACCGCAGCCTCCACCCACGTAGGATTCGCCACGCCCAACTACCTCATTCAGGAGATGGTCCGCGCCGATGTACCATGGCGCAACGACATCGTCACCGAATCCATCCCGCTTGAAGCAGGCCAGTGCGATGCTCCCACCAAACCCGGCCTCGGAATCGAGATCAATGAAGCAGAAGCCGCAAAATATCCCTGGCAACCCGAAGTCACGATGGCCTACACCCACCGCGACGGCTCCGTTGCAGACTGGTAGCCAACCATCATGAGCGATAGCCTCGCCGGCAAGGTAGCTCTCGTCACCGGTGCCGCACGCGGCATAGGCAGAGCCGTGGCCATCGAGCTAGCGCATCGAGGCGCAGACGTCGTCCTCAACGACGCACGCAACGCAGACGAAGCCAATGAAGTCGCAGCCACTATCGAAACAATGGGGCGGCACGCAAAAGTCTGCCTCGCCGACGTAGGCGACCGCGCCCAGGTCGAGCGCATGTTTGACGAAGCTATCCACACCTTCGGCCGCGTCGATATCCTCGTCAACAACGCAGCCTACAGCGTCCGCAAACCTTTCCTCGACCTCTCCCCCGAAGAAGTCGAACGCACCTGGGCCGTCTCCCTCTGGGGAGTCTTTCACTGCAGTCAACTCGCCGCGCGCCACATGGCCGCACAGGACGGCGGAGCCATCGCCATCATCAGCTCCGTCCATTCGTTTCGCCCCTATCCCAACGCCTCCGCCTACAACGGAGCCAAGGCCGCCATCAACCACATGGCCGCCTCCTGGGCCCTCGAACTCGCACCGCAACACATCCGCATCAACACCGTAGAACCCGGCTGGATCGACACCCCCGGCGAGCGCACGCACAACACAGAACAAGCCCTAGCCACAGGAGGATCGCGCCTCCCGCTAGGCAGACTAGGCCTCCCCGAAGAGGTAGCGAAGGCCGTAGCCTTCCTCGTCTCCGACGACGCCAGCTACATCACCGGAACCACCGTCCGCGTAGACGGCGGCTACTCCCTCAAATATTGACTCACCAAAGCTAGAAGCCTTCAGTCTTTGTTGACAGCAATTTCTGCTGTACCGCTCACAGGTTGCGGAAGACCCCGTTCTTCTTAAAAGTGCGGCTTCAGTTCGCCGCTCGCGCTTGATACCGCGCCGCCAAAAAGATCCTCGTTCTGCTTAAGGGCACGGCTTCAGCCGTGCCACAAGTAGCATGCATATTGCGCGGCTGTAGCCGCTGAGGTACGTCCTTCGCTCTTCTCGCAACGCATCAAGCCCGCCGCGGCACCCGCACAGCAACACGAATCTCATGCTCATTCGGACGCACATAATGCGCCGGATTCACCCGCAGACGCAGCGGCACACACAGCAACCCAACCGCATGTTCCAGCTTCGTCTCCAACCCATTGCGATAAGGATTGTAGGGAAACACCGGCCAGCTCAACGAAGCATCCGCATCGATCGTCAGCGTCCACTCCCCATGCGTAATCGACCCGCCAAGCATCTCCGGAGTCAACTCAATCCGCTCCCCAGACAGCGTCACCGTGTGCCCCGCCCCAGTCTTCAGCTCAGTGCCCGCCTTCAAGCACAACTGCAACGCCAGCGAAGCCTCCTCAGGAACCGGCCCCCGCCCGGTAATACGAAAGTTAATTTGCTGCTCCTCCTCCGTAGCCGGAGGCACCAGGATCTCGCAAGTAAATGTATGGTGCGCCACAGCCAGACAATCCCCACTCTCCTTCAGCGTCAACCGGCTACCCATCGACTTCGTATACGTCACGCCATTCTTCTTCTCCGAGAGCGTAGCCAACTCCGGCTGCCCCTTCGAGTTCGCCCCCGTAACAATCAACCCCACGCGCTCATGAAACAGCGACACATTCGCCTGCCGATCCAGAAACCACTGGCTCAGCGGCAGCGGCGTATCCACCAGCCCGCACATCCCCACCACCCAAGCGCCGTTCTTCCGAATCCCCGCAGGCCCCTGCAGCCGATGCGAATAACGCGGCAACTCAGCCGCACACTTCTCGACCGGCCCCTCGCGATAGTACAAAGCATTCTGCCCCAGCAGCCCCAGCGTGTCCAAATCAATCACATCGTCCGGAGTGTTCTTCACCAACAAAGCCGCATAGCCGCGCCCATCAGCAAAGTTTGAGAAAGCAAACTGCCCCCACGGACTCACCTCCCAGTAGCGATTGCGGTCGTTCATCAACTCGCACGCATTCCCATCCGGATAAGTAAACCGCGAATGAAAATCCGTAGCCCTCCGCAGCGCACGCAGCGCCCTGGGGTCGCCGCTATGCTCCCAATACACCCCCACCGCCAGCGTAGTCAGGTAGTTATACCCAATCGTCGGCCCATCCGGATTGTGTTCTCCCCAATATCCATCAGGGTTTTGCTCGGTCGTAGCAAATCGCCGCAGAACCGCCGACCCCGACTCCACCCAGCTCTTATGCTCCAGATGTTTCCCGCCAACCAGCAGCGTAGCCGACCACCACGCATAGTGATTCGGAGAAGTCCCCAGATAATTCTCCGTATACGAAGGACAATCCTTCCACGCAGCAACATCGCCCTCCAGCAGCCCGATATTCTTCTCGATCGCCGCACCCCACAACCGCGCCCGCTCCGCGCCCAACTCCGCCTTCAGCAATCCATACGCCTCCACCCACATATACGTATCGCGATAACTATCCAACCGCGGCTCGAACGTACCACGCGCATCTTCCTTCACCAGCAGATCGCCAATCTCCAGTGCCAGCGCCAGCATCGCAGCATCTTTGCACCAGCGATTCGCCGGATGCTTCTTCGCATACAACACCGCCGCCGGCAGGATCGTATAAGGAAAGTGATTCCATCCCGGCCGAGCCTCAAGCTCTTTCAGAGTCGCCCCCGGCTGATCTCGCAGACCCTCCTGCACCACGGCGCACCACTTCGCCAAACGTCGAAAGTACTCCCCCGGCAAAGCCCCGGCCTTTTCCGCGGAAGCCGCAGCGGAGCCGCGCTCCATTAAGGAAAGCCCCTTGCCCTCAAGGCCGAAGAGCGCACCCGACAGCATCAACGCACCTTTTACGAAAAGACGGCGATCCGACATCGCTTCACTCCTTTGGACACGACGAACCAATATCTCCCGTTATAAACGAACCATATTCTTACTGTAAGAACATATTCCGTATAACAGAACTATATTGATACCCCGCACCACCCTCGCCCGTCAAATCGTCCGGCTCTAGCGCACGAATCCAATGTCCGACAGATCGTCGGAGATGCGCTTGCCCACATCGATCACCGCGGCGATCAGCTTCTTCTTCCTCGCAGCAGAGCAGCGCGCCGTCGGTGTGTTCACACTCAACGCCCCGCACACATCCCCTTGCGAGTCGAAGATCGGAGCCCCGATAATCACCGCTCCGGACACCGTCTCTTCGTCATTGATCGCGTAGCCCATCTTATGCACACGCGCCAGATCAGCCTTCAGATCGCGCACCTTCGTATTCGTCCGCTCCGTATACTGCGGAAGCTCCGGCTTGCCCAGCAGCGCAGCAAGCTCCCGCGCCGAAAGGAACGCCGCCACCGCCTTCCCCATCGCCGTCGCATGGATCGGGCAATCATTGCCAATATGAAAGGTCAGCCGCAGCGGATGCGAAGTCTCCAGCACATCGATCAGCACCACCGACTGCGCGCGCCGTTCCGCCAGTGCCACCGACTCATCCAGCTCATCGCGCAGCCGCGTCAGATGCGGTCGCGCCACCGTCGCAAACCCCATCCGTTCGCTGTTCCGCCGCGACAACCCCGATGTCTTCAACGTTAGCCGGTACACGCCATTCGTCTCCGGCTGTTCCACATAGCCGGCCTGCTTCAGCGTAAACAGAATGCGGAAGACCGAGCTCTTCACCAGCCCCACCTCGGCGGCGATCTCCTTCAGTGCCTTCCCGTGCTCGCTCAACGCAAGCGCCTCCAGCACATTCAGCGTCTTCACAACCAGGTCGATATGATTCTTTGCCGGCATCGGTGCATTCCTATTCGGTGATTTGGCTCCAAACCACAAAAGTGGATTGTATTCTTACAGTTAGAATATAGTCCGCTCCATTGCCCCTGTCATCGTTTCTTTTGCCCCTGTCGATTTCGTCCAGCATTCAGGATTAACCTTCCGATTACATTGACGCTCTTCTCGACGCGGCTCAATACTCGCACATCACTTTCAGATTCCGCAGTCCTTCGGAGAAGCCACACATGATGTATCGACGACTTAGTTTATTCCTCCTTCTCTTCGCTTCCGTAGCGGCGTCCTGTCAAAGTGTCACCGGAACCCTCCTGGGCACGGTTGCCGATGCCTCCGGCGTAGTCCCGGGCGTCAAGGTCACGGCCACCAACCAGGGCACCAACGTCACGCTCTCCACCGTCACCAATCAGGTCGGCGACTACGAGTTCGACAACCTCTCCGCCGGCCTCTACCGCATCCATGTCGAGCGCCAGGGCTTCCGCTCCGTCGACGTCAAGAACGTACAGTTGCTGCTCAACCAGACCACACGCAACAACATCTCCCTCGTCCCCGGAGAGGTCCGGCAGTCCATCGAAGTCACGGCCTCGGCTCCCGTCATCCAGTCCGAGACCTCGTCGATCGCAACCATCATCGACACCAACGCCATCCAGAAGCTCCCCGTCAACGGCCGCACCATGGACGCCTTCATCGCGACCGTCCCCGGCAACACCGGAGAAGCCTCCGGCTCCAATCCCAAGATCGCCGGCTCCGAGCACTGGGGTGGAACCTCCTTCACCGTCGACGGCGTAGGCTACAACGACCTCGGCAACGGCGGCGGCGCGTACTCCTACCAGACATCCCTCACCACGCAGCCCTCCCTCGACACCATTCAGGAAGTCAAGGTCGAGTCCAACAACGCCAAGGCAGAGTTCTCCTCCACCGTCGCAGTCTCCATGATTACCAAGGGCGGCACCAACCGCTTCCACGGCTCCATCTTCGCCTTCAATCGCAACACTGTCTTCGCTGCCAACGACTACTTCGCCAACGCCAACCACCTCGCCCGCACGCCCTACAACCGCAACGAATTCGGCGGCTCCGTCGGCGGCCCCATCTACAAGAACCACACCTTCTTCTTCTTCTCCTACGAGGGCTGGCGTCAGCGCACCTCCCGCACCGGCACCTTCTCGGTTCCCACTGCGGACCAGCGCGCCGGCTGCTTCAACACCAAGATCAAAGACCCGGACAATGGCGGCACGCCTTTCCCCAGCAGCCCGACCTGCCCCACCGGATATCAGATTCCCACCAGCCGTCTCGACCCCCGCACGCTCGCCGTCCTCAAGTTCGTTCCTCTCCCCACCAAGGCTGGCAACACCTCCAACCTCGTCCAGACCCTTCCCACGCGCATCAATGTCAACCGTTACTCAGGCCGTCTCGATCAGAACTTCAACGCGAACAACCGCCTCACCTTCATCGTGAACTACTCCAAAGGCGGCAACCCGTACTCCGTCAACCTCAACTCGCCGGTGCAATATAACAACTACTCCAACGCCGGTTATGTAACGAAGTCAGGCTCGGCAACCTACACCAGAATCCTCACCGCATCGATGACCAACGAAGTCCGCGCCTCCTACTTCGCGCAGGTATCCGTCCGGCAAGGGCAGAACCTGGACTTCGATCCCTCCACGATCATCTCCGGCCTCTATCCACACGCACTCGGCGGACTCCCCACCTTCTCTATCTCCGGCCTCACCGCAATCGCCGATCGTGGCGGTGCCAGCCCGAACCCCGAGATCACCGAGCAGATCGGCGACACCTTCTCCTGGCAGAAGGGCTCTCACATCTTCAAAGCTGGCGCGGACCTCGCCTACAACCGCGTCTCGACCAATCCCTCCGTCTCCCCGTCCACCCTTGGCTTCTTCTACTTCGGAGCCTTCCGCTACACAGGAAGCCCCTTGGGCAACGCGATGCTCGGCTACCCCAACGACGCCGTCCGCTCCACGCAAACTCCGTCGAACGAGATCGGCATCAACCGTTACGGCTTCTACGCGCAGGACGACTGGCGCATCTTCCCGCGCCTCACTCTCAACCTCGGCCTCCGCTACGAGCTCCAGACCGCGCCCACGGAGCGTTACGGCGGCTGGACCAACTTCGACTTCGCCAAGGGTCTCAACGTCATCCGAAGCGTCCATGGCAAACTGCCCAGCAGCACCAATCAGGACCTCCTCAATCTCTATCCCTACGAAACCTCTGAAGCCGCGGGCTGGGGCTCCGACGTCCTCCTCCCCGATCACCGCGACATCGCTCCTCGCATCGGCTTTGCCTTCCGTCCCTTCAGTGACGATCGCACCGTCATCCGCGGAGGCTATGGCATCTTCTACAACATGCCCCCCGTCTACCAGGGCATCTATCAACTCGGAATCAGCAACCCGCCCTTCCGTCTCGTGCAGGAGTACGACAGCGCCCCGGCCACTCCGACCGTCACTCTCGCCAACCCCTTCAGCGTCACACCCTTCATCACGGCAAACCCGAGCCTCTACGCGGTCGATCGTCAGATCCGCAACACCGCTTCGCAGCAGTGGAACCTCACGCTCGAAAACCGTCTGCCCGGAGACATCGGCTTCCGCCTCACCTATCTCGGCAACAAGGTCGCTCACGCCATCTTCGTCAACTACAACGTGAACCTGCCAAAGGTTCAGCAGTCGGGAGCCGCGCTCCAGCCCCTGCGTCCCTATCAGCCCTACGGAGACATCCTCGCGATGCGCTTCAACGGTGCGTCCTTCACCAACCAGCTTCAGGTCGAAGGTACCAAGCGCTACGGCAACGGAGTCTTCTTCCAGAGCAGCCTCAACTGGACCAAGGGCATCGACAACGTCAACGAAGTAGGCTCTCCGCAGAACCCCTACAACCCGGCAGGCGATCGTGGCAACGCCGACGGCGTGCGCAAGATCACCTTCTTCGCCAACGGTGGATACGATCTACCCTTCGGCCCCGGTCGGCGCTACCTGCAGTACGGTGGTATCCGCGGCAAGCTCCTCGAAAGCTGGAACGTCGCAGCCATCGCGCAGGTCATGTCCGGCGCGCCCTTCACCGTCTCCTTCGATAACGCAGGCGACGCCTGGTACGCAAACCGCGCCGACGTCGTCCCCGGAGTCACGCCCTACGCAACCGACAAGACCATCGCTCACTGGCTCAACAAAGATGCCACGGGTCTCCCGCTGGGCTTTGCAAAACCCCAGCCCAACACCTTCGGCAACAGCCAGCGCAACTCCCTCTTCGGACCCGGCGTAAAGACCGTCGACATGAATCTCTCCAAAAACACCACCATCGCCGAGGGCGTTCGTCTCGAACTCCGCGTCGACGCCTTCAACCTCACCAACACCGCCAACTTCAACAACCCGTCCTCGGACATCACCGTCCCATCGACCTACGGAACCATCACCTCAACCAACCCCGTCGTGATCTCCCGCAAGCTACAGTTCGGAGCAAAAGTAACCTTCTAGGCAATATTTGCAGCACGGCTTGCTGCAAGTGATTGCTCCTTAAATTGTCATCCTGAGCGGAGCCTCTCGCAGTTTCATCGCGAGAGGCGCAGTCGAAGGACCTGCGGTTTGCTCGTAGCGCCCGCACTCCGCGTTATTTTCAGCCCACGCTGTCTAACCGTCGGTCGTCGTATAGGTCGATGCTGCCTGACCACCCTGAAACCGATACCTGGGCAACCACCCTGTTGCAGAGAGAAGAAACGCTCCCCATGCTGAGCCACTCCTCAGAAACCGCCATCGAAACCAGCCGACGTTATCTCCCCGGAGGCGTCGCATCTGTAAACCGCATCGCCGAGCCCGACCTCATCTTCGTCCGCGCCCACGGCTCGCACATGTGGGACAGCGACGGCAAGCGATACATCGACTACCACGCCGCCTTCGGCCCCCACATCCTCGGCCACAACGACGCCCACGTCAACGAATCCGTCATCCGCACCCTCCAGCAGGATCAGAGTCTCTACGGCAGCGGCACCACCTCGCTCGAAGCCCGCCTCGCAGAACTCATCTGCCAGTGCGCTCCCTTCATCGAGTCCGTCGCCCTCCTCAACACCGGCAGCGAAGCCACCTATCAAGCCATCCGTCTCGCCCGCGCCGCCACCGGCCGCGATCACATCATCGTCATGCAGGGAGGCTACAACGGCTGGCACAACGACGTCGCCTGCAATCTCGCCACGCCCCTCAACGAACTCGGCCCGCGTGTCACCGGCGAATACAAGTTCCATCCCATCAGCGCCGGCATCCCCGCCGCGCACAGTCAACTCGTACATCCCGTCAACTTCAATGACCTCGAATCTGTTCGCCGCATCGCCGCGCAATACCCCACCGCTGCGATCATCCTCGAACCCATCCTGCAAAACATCGGCATCGTCAAACCCACCCCGGGCTATCTGCAGGGCCTCCGCGATCTCGCCACCGAAGCAGGTTTCCTCCTCATCTTCGACGAAGTCAAAACCGGCTTCCGTCACGCCATCGGCGGCTACGCCTCACTCGCGGGAGTCTCTCCCGACCTTGCCGTCTACGGCAAAGCTCTCGCAAACGGCTACCCCATGGCCGCCATCGGCGGAGCCAAACGCATTCTTGATCTCTTCGTCTCGCCCGACCCCGCCCGCCGCGTCCTCCTCGCCGGAACCTACAACGGCCATCCCGTCCCCACCGCCGCGGCCATCGCCACCATCGAGCGCCTCCGCGAAAACAACGGCGAAGTCTACCGCCAACTCGAACAGATGGGCGCGTGGCTCCAAACCGAGATCGAGTCCATCGCAAAGCGCCACAGCCTGCCTCTGCTCGTCGTGCGTCAAGGCTCAGCCTTCTGCCTCTACCTCATGGATCACGCGCCGCAGGACTGGCACGACCTCGCCTCCCACCACGACTTCGCAGCCGATAAACTCCTTCGCCGTCGTCTAATAGACGAAGGCATCTATACTTTTCCAGTCCCGGCAAAACAATGGTCCATCTCCGCCGCACATACGCAGCAGGACCTCGAGCAAACCGTCGATGTCCTGCAAAAGGTCTTACCCACGATCAAGAACGAGAGTGACGAGTCTTAAAGAATCTCGAATGGAGTCCTGGTTCGGAAGGGGGTGGCTTCAGCCACCCCGTAAGAACTCCGATGTTGATGTTTTTTTTGCAACCGCTGAAAGCCTGCCCCATACTCCCAACCCGCCGCTGGAGTGCAACATGAACCGAGAGCCGCAACCCCGGCCACACAGACCGCTCACCCACTCTCTCTGCCTGACATTTCTTCTGGCCCTGTCTCTCAGCGCCGCGGCCCGCGCCCAGTCCAATCCCATGGACAAGGAAGACGTCAAGCGCGGCAACGACACGTTCCAGCAGTCCTGCGCCATCTGTCACGGCACCGGTGCCCGGGGAGGTTCCGGCGTCAGCCTCGTCGACTCCTCGCTCGTCCGCCACGACGTCAACGGAAATCTCATCGCCCCCGTCGTGCAGGAAGGCCGCCCCGACAAAGGAATGCCCGCCTTTCCCACCCTCACCGCGTCGCAGCTATCGGACATCGCAGCCTTCCTCCACGCGCGCATCGTGGTCACAAGCAGCGTCGAATCCCACGGCCCCGTCGGCGGCTATCAACTCAAGCGCCTCCTCACCGGAAACATCGAAGCCGGCAAACAGTTCTTCAACGGGGAAGGGAAGTGCGCAACCTGCCACTCGCCTCAAAAAGACCTCGCAGGAATCGCCAACAAATACTCACCCGTCGAGCTCGAATCCCGCTTCCTCTATCCCCCCGTCGATCTCCGCACCGCCACCATCTCTCTGCCGTCGAATCAAAAAGTAAGTGGCAGGCTGGTCCATCTCGACGCCTTCTACATAGCCATCGTCGACGAAGCCGGATGGTATCGTTCCTGGCCCACGCACGCCGTCAAGGTCGAAGTCGAAGACCCCCTCAGCGGACACCTCGAACTCCTCAGCAAGTACAAGGACAAGGACATCCACGATGTTTTCTCGTATCTGGAAACACTCAAGTAGGCCCGCCCTCGCCGCCGCTCCGCTGCTCGCCGTTCTTCTCGCAGCGACAGCGTGCGCCCATGCGCAGAGCCCGCAGCCAAAGAGTTTCCCATCCCCCGTGTCCGACTCGTGGCCCACCTTCAACGGCGACTACTCCGGCCGTCGCTACAGCGCTCTCACGCAGATTAATAAAGACAACGTCAAATCCCTCCAACTCACCTGGGCCTTTCAAACCCACGCGCCCAAACTCAAATCCACGCCGCTCGAAGTCGGCGGCATCCTCTACTTCACCGTACCCGACATCACCTGGGCCGTCGACGCAAAGACTGGCCAGAAGATATGGGAGTTCCGCCGTCCCTCCGAGGGCGACCATCTCGGCCAGCGCGGCGTCGCCTACTACAACGGCCGCGTCTACTTCGGCACACCCGACGCCCACATCATCTGCCTCGACGCGCGCAACGGAAAAAAACTCTGGGACGTCGAAATCGCCGATGTCAAATTCGGCTACTACATCAGCGGCGCTCCTCTTATCGTCAAAGACCGCGTCATCATCGGCACCTCAGGCGACGAGACGGACATCCCACACTTCCTCGAAGCCCTCGACTGGGAGACCGGCAAAACCATCTGGAAGACCTCCGCTCTTCCCAAGCCGGGCGACCCAGCCGCCAGCACCTGGCCTAATGAAAAATCCATGGCTCGCGGTGGAGGATCCCTCTGGATGACCGGCACCTACGACCCCGACCTCAACCTCCTCTACTGGGGCTCCGGCAATCCGCACCCCGTCCTCGCAGGCATCGTCCGAGCCGGTGACAATCTCTACACCGACTGCATCCTCGCCCTCAACCCCGACACCGGCGCCATCGTCTGGTCCTTCCAGGCCTCTCCGCACGACACCCACGACTGGGACGCAATCGAAACTCCTGTCCTCTTCGACGCCGACTTCAACGGCAAGCCGCGCAAGCTTCTCGCGCAAGCCAGCCGCAACGGCTACTTCTTCGTCCTCGATCGCCAGACCGGCGAGAACCTCCTCACCACGCCCTTCGTCAAGATCAACTTCGCCAAAGGCATCGACGCCAAAGGTCGCCCCATCCCCAACCCCGCAAAAGAGCCGCAGCCCGACGGCGCCCTCGTCGAAGGCACTGCGAACGGCGGCACCAACTGGATGTCCCCCAGCTTCGACCCGCAGACAAAACTCTTCTACGTCAACGCGCAGGAGGGCTACGGCTTCTGGTATCTCGCCCTCGGCGAAGACAATCTCCCCGCCGACCATCAGGGCGGCGGCTCCGTCTCCTTAGTCTCCACATCGGTCCTGCTCGCACTCGATTACCAAACCGGCAAAGTAGTCTGGTGTCGTGAGAGCGGCCCCGGCATCGGCAACGCCGGCATCCTCACCACCGCGGGCCACGTCCTCTTCACCGGAGACGTCTCCGGCAATCTCCTCGCGCTCGATCCCTCCACCGGCGCGGTCCTCTGGCACTCGCGCGGCGGAGCCAACATGAGCAACGCGCCCATGACCTATCAGATCGATGGCCACCAATATGTCCTGACGGGAGTCGACGGAGTCCTGTACGCTTGGAGTCTGCCGTCAGACTAGACCCGAACCGAGGCCCCGCAATCGAGATGCAGCCAACGCAGCAGAACACCACACTCAGCCCCTCCACGGGAATCTTCTACGGCTGGTGGATCGTCGTCGCCGCATTCGTCAATCTCTTCTTCGCCGTCGGAATGATCTTCTACGGCTTTCCCGTCTTCTACCCATCCTTCACCGCCGCCCTCGGCTTCACCCGCGCCGAAGTCACACAAGGCTTTCTTCTCGGCTTCCTCATCGTCGGCATCCCCTTCGGCCTCCTCACCGGAGCGCTCATCGACCGCATCGGCGCGCGTTGGGTCATCCTCTTCGGCGTAGGATTCATCGGCATCCCGCTCATCCTCATGGGCAGCATGACCAAACTCTGGCAGTACGAAGTCCTCTGCATCCTCGAGGTCATGGGCTACACCCTCACCGGCCCCATCTCCAATCAAGTCCTCGTCACGCAATGGTTCCGCGCCCGCCGTGGCCGCGCCATGGGCTACGCCTACTTAGGCCTCGGACTAGGCGGAGTCATCGCCCCCACCTCTGCCAACTTCCTTATCCGCGCCTTCGGCTGGCGTCACGCCATCGAAATCGCAGGAGCCATCACCCTCCTCGTCCTCACCCCCGTAGGCCTCTTCATCACGCGCTCCACCCCAGCAGACCTCGGCCTTCTCCCCGACGGCGAAGCCCCCGCACAAAAAGTTCAGCCTGCCGACATCTCGATCAGCACCTGGGCCGCCATGCGCACGCGCAACTTCTGGCTCATCCTCATCGGCGCAACCTTAGTCATCGGAGCCATCAACGCCGTCATCCAGCACTTCATCTTCTTCCTGGTCGATCAAGGCTACTCCAAGACCGAAGCCTCCCGCTTCCTCTCGGCGCTCCTCGCCGCCAGCCTCGGAGGCCGCGTCCTCGTCGGCTACATCGTCGACCGCTTCCAGAAGAAGAACACCATGGCGCTCTTCTATCTCATCATCGGCGCATCGATCCCCATCCTCTTCCTCGCCCACCAGCCTCTCGCCGCCTGGAGCTTCGCCATCATCTTCGGCTTTGCGGTAGGCGCGGACTACATGCTCATCCCCTTAGTCACCGCCGAGTGCTTCGGCATTGCCTCTCTCGGCAAGCTCCTCGCCATCCTCATCATGGGTTACTCCATCGGCCAGTGGACCGCCCCCTGGATAGCAGGAAGATTCTTCGACGCCTTCCACAGCTACAACCTGGCCTGGCTCACCATGGCCGCCGCCGGCGTCATAGGAGCAATCTCCATCTACGCCGTCTCCGTCCCGAATCATAAAAAGCCATTGGCTATTGAAGAGAGTTAGGCGACCTGTGATTCGGAAGGGCGTGGCTTCAGCCACGCCGCAAGTCACCCATATACAACGGGGCTTTAGCCCCTGGGGTATGCCCTCCTATTCCAGGCCACTTCCTTTCAGAGACCCAAATCGATTCGTCAGACACGCCGCTGACACTTCCTCAAATCTTCAGAAACCACTGCTTCCGATTGAGAACCCACCCCAGCCCAAACATCACCGCAAGATAAGCCATCGCATACAGCAGGGAAGCGGTAGCTGGCGAAGCCAGCCCCTCAAACCCAATCCGGAAGATCCGCTCATGCAGAGAAACGCCCCCCGCCTGAATCCTGTAAAGCAGCGCCGAAACTAACTCCGACACCATATAAATAGCGAGCGCATTCTTCCCAAAGACCAGCAGCGGCTGAACGCTCCACTTAGCCTTCAACCCATCCAGCACCCACAGAAACATCGCAAAAATAACGAAGTCCATTCCTGCCATGAACAAGCAGAAAGAGTCCGTCCATAGCTTCTTATTGATAGGCATCCACAACTCAAAAAACACACCCGCCCCAAGCAACACATTACCAATGAAGAACAGCCACACCACCCGCTCGCTGATCGACTTCTTCAGCGCAAGAAGACGCCCTGCGATCATGCCAAACAGCGTCGTCCCAATCGCAGGCAACGTACTGACGATACCTTCCGGGTCCCACGTCCCTGTCCCCACATAGTTATGTCGCCCCAGCACAAGATGATCGACATAGTGCGCAAAGTTTCCTTCAACGCTAAGATCGCCCGCCCCAAACCCCGGCACTGGAACCAACTTCATCAGCAGCCAGTAAGTCGTCAGAATCCCGGCCAGCCAAAAGATCTGCGTTCGCAACCGCGTCGTAAGGTAGAGAGCGGTTCCTACTAAGTAGCAGATCGCAATCCGCTGCAAAACCCCAAGCAGCCGCAAACTCCCCAAACTAAAATTCGGAATCGCGTAAATCAGCAACCCAAGCACATACAAGATAAGTGCCCGTCGGCAAGCCTGCGCAAAGATAGTCTGCCGCGAAATACCCCGCTCCAGCCTCTTCCCCAGTGACAGCGTAATCGCCACACCCACGATCCACAAAAAAGAAGGAAACACGACATCCGTAATCGTCCATCCATTCCACGGCGAGTGGTCCAGCGGCCGATAGATCGCAACGCTCCCCGGATTGCTCACCAGCACCATGAACGCAACCGTCAGCCCGCGAAACGCATCCAGCGAAACCAGCCGGTCAGACTTACCCAGGGAAGCATCTGTCGTTCCGGCCGGTGGCTCTACATCGCCTCTACCTATCTCGTCCATTAGTTCTTCTTCTCGTCGACTCCCGTCAGCGCCTCGTAGTGCTCCCGATACTCGCGCTTGTACTGATCCACTGCGGTCAGGTAGCTCTCCGGGTAGCCCTTAGGCAACGCAACCCGCTTCCACTTCAGCTCCACCTGCTGCACCCCGGCAGGAATCACAACCGCTCCCGCCGCAACCGGCAGTGCCTTGCCATTCGCCGTCGCCGTTGCATGATCCACAAACCACGGCAGGTGCAGCACTACCTTCGCAGGAGCATGCGCCCCGCCGCGATCCATCGCAAGCCGCAGTGTCGCCGCCGTATCCGAAGTCGACTCCAGCCTGAACCCCACCGTGCCAAAGTAAGTCGCCGCCCGCTGCACGGAGATCGTCTTCCCCGCGCCCACCCACTCCGGCGACACCGCCGACAGCAGGTGCAGCGTATCGCCCTCTTCGCGCACCATCATATTGCGCAGCATGTTCCGATACTCCGCCGCCATCCATCCATGCGGAGCCAGGTTGCCGCTAAAGTCCCGATCCCCCCACGGTCGCACCGAGTATTCAAACCCCGCATTCGTCGAACTCGTATGCAGTAGCACCGCATACAGCTCGCGAATCGCCTGCTCCTGCTCCCCCCGAACCAACTCCGTCAGCGTGTTCTTGATCGTCAGGTAGTGATGCAGATACACGCCCTGCCCCGGCTGATGATACGTAATCAAACCTTCCTGATATCTCGACTGCGTCTCGCGCAGCGTAGCCGTCACCTTCGGATCATGCGGATCAAGCTGCGGCTCCGGCGTCACCGCCAGTAAATTCCCCCAGTCCGTCCCCTCCGTCCCGCCATTCAAAGTAGGAGGAATATACCCGCCCGTCTTCGCCGTCACCTCATCCAGCCGCTTCATAAACGAAGCTCGCAACCCGCTCTCGATCCCGCGAAACCGCTTCTCATCCTCAGGATGATTCAGATCATGCGCAAACAGCACCGCCGCCTGCAACCCATCCAGCGCCAGAAAGTTATACCCCGTCAAATGCCCCGGAACAAACTCGTTGTCGCGCACATCGGTCGCCGGAACCAGGTGCAGCGGATCAGCCGCAATCGCCCCTTCCATCCAATCCACCGCCCGCACCACGCGCGGATAAACCTCCGCCGCAAACGCCTTGTCATGCGTCATCCGATAGTGCTCTCCATACGTCCAAAGCGTCTGCCCCCACCCGTCATACTGTCCCGGCTGCGAAAGAAAATTCCCATCCGCCTGCTGCTTCGTCGCAAAAAAGTTCACCACCTGCCGCGCGATTGTCGTGTACCCCGACGTGTCATACATCCGCACAAAGTCCGCCGAGTCCCGCAGGTAGAACCCGTGATAGTGCAGTTGATTGATCGTCTGCACATAGTCGTCGCCCACCTTATTCAGCGACATCAAATTATTCACCAGGCTCGTCTTGAACGTCTGGTTGACCTTATCCTCCGGCGTCTCGATATCGATGCCCTCCGCGATCAACCCATCCCAGAACGCCCGCACCTTCTCCCTGCGCTCATCGAAACTCGCTTTCTCGACCGCGTCAAACTCCGCGCCCGTCGCGGCCACCGGAGCCAGCGGCATCTTGAAGTCGAGCACCTTCTCCTCCCCCGCGCCCACCGCAACCTCATACTCCGCCACGGCCACAGGAGTCGTCGGCGTCACCGTCATCTTCGCGTCCACCGGCTGCAAACGGTTGTAATAATCCACCAGCGTCGGCCTGAACTGCGGCTGAGGCTGCGACGGAAAGAAATAGATCACCCGGCCATCCTGCAAGAACGCATCACCCGCCGTCGTATACACTGCGTTCGGACGAAACGCCTCCCCCTGCTGCTGATACGCCCCCACGCGCGCGCCCTTCACCGGCCGCCGAAACCGATTGTCCCCCGTAGAAAACGGAGTCCGCTGCTCCCCCTGGTATCGCCACGCCGTCGTCAAAAATCCATGCTTCGCGTTGCCGCCCGGATTCCGCACCACCACACGCACAAAGTTCGCGATCTGCCCTCCCATCTGCTCCGCCCCCAGCGAAGCGGCAAACATCGTAAACCGATACTCCAACCCATCATGCGTCACCGTGTAATGCACAATCGGCAGATGCCCCTCCTCCAGCGTCCGCACCCGCGCCGACACCGGCGTCCGATCGATCCCCACATAAAACATCAGCTCGCCGAACCCCGTATACAGCGACCCCTCCGGCGTAATCTCCGTCCCCGCCGTCGCATGCATCACGCTGATCTGGTCGGTCGACCGGCTCGCATACGAAAACGGTTCGCCCTCCCGATCGATCGACGGCGAAACCATCCGCGGAATATCCGCCCCCGCAGGCAGCAGCTTCAGTTCGTCATTCCCTTGCGCCCAGGCGCCCACAGCGCCCATCATAAAAATCGCACCAGCCAGTACCGCTGCTCTCATTCGAAGCTCCCAATCTTTCGCCGTAGAAAATGCGTGCTCCCACGGCCTCTGCTTTTTAGAACATCGTCGATTCCATATCCATCGATATCATTCTTCTGTACAGAACATGTTCTACTATTCCCAATCCTGAGGTGTCAATCAAAATGCACCGCCCACAAAACCCTCCCGCCGCCGGCCTCCACGTAGCTTCCAACCCCCACTGCCGGATCGGCGAAAATCCCCTCTGGCATCCCACCCACCGCAAGCTCTACTGGTGCGACATCCCCTTCGGCCGCCTCTACGCCTTCGACCCCGAAACCCGCACCACCGAACTCCTCCGCGACGGCATCCACGACGGCACCTTCCTCGGC